>Ga0209415_10021177_pt1 | contig 10038 bp, 11 predicted proteins | sample PeaSoiSIISIP2007_FD_187696 | JGI IMG/M metagenome (GOLD analysis project Ga0209415, IMG submission 187696) | Peat soil microbial communities from Weissenstadt, Germany - SII-SIP-2007 (SPAdes) (version 2) | ecosystem: Environmental > Terrestrial > Soil > Wetlands > Peat | place: Germany... | reverse complement strand
GAGATCATGCTGGAGCGACAGCGCGAGGGGATCGCTAAGGCGAAAGCCGAGGGAAAATACAAGGGGCGCAAGCCGACCGTTGCGGTGCAGGCGGGGCAGATCAGGGCACTGCATGCAGCCGGTGAGAAGCCAGCGGATATCGCCCGGCGCCTCGGGGTGGCGCGGAGCAGTATCTACCGGATGCTGGAAGGCTGACATGCTGTTGTGTCCCTGCGACGGTGGAGCCCATTCACGGCCATTGGTCCCGCTTGGTGGCCCTGGCCCCTGGCATTGCGGGTTCGGTTGCCGCTCGATTCTCGCGCGACGATGGACCCCATTGGCTCACTGCGGCAGGAACTCGTTGGTGTAGTACTCGCTCGCCGGGCGGTTCGATGAGATCTCGCCCACGGATTGCAGGGTCGAGACGAGGCGCTGCCATTCGTCCGCGGTCTGCAGGCCCCAGCTCGGATCGGTGGGCGAAGTCGAGAGCGCCATGAGGTTGTTGAAATAGTCAACGCAGCGCGCATCGGTGCCGGCAAGGTGCACCTCCGACCGCATGAAGACGCAAGCCGCGTGTGGGTCCTGCGCGGCTGCGGCGAAGCCGCGGCGAGTCGCGACCAGGAATTTCCGGATCGCGTCCGGATGCGCCTTCATGAAGCTGTTGTTGACCGCGAACCCGAAGCCGATCAGCGGCACATCATAGTTGGAAAGGAGGAGCGTCTCCGGCTGCTGGCCGGTCGCGCGGACATACGCTTCATAGGCGGGGGCATCGCCGCTCACGACGTCGAGTGTGCCGCTGAACAGGGCGGCGGTCTTCGCGGTCGTGTCGAGCGAGACGATGTTCAGCCGGCTCTCGGGAATATGGGAGACTGCAGTGAAGATTTTCAGGCTGAGGCCGTCCGAGCCGCCAGGCGTGCTGCCGATGCGCGGGCCGATCAGAGATTGCGGATCGGTCAGGGTCACGTGGCCCTTGATGCCGATGAAGGAGGCGCCGGACTTGTGCTGGTAGATCGCAACGACCGTGATCGGCGCGTCCTTGCCGATCAGTTGTGCGGCGTTGGTGACGTTGAGATGGGAGATGTCGAACCCGCCCTGGGAGAGGATCTCGGCGCTGCTGGCCGAGCCGCGCCCCTGCTCGATATCCACGTCGAGTCCTTCGGCCTGGTAGAAGCCACGCGCCTTGGCGATCAGGAACGGCGAGTGGTAGGGCAGCCATGACCAGTCGAGCAACAGGCGGACAGGCTCGGCAGCGCGCAGCGGGGCCACGCCGATGTGCAACAGCAGCGCGACCATCGTGCCGAGCAAAATTCCCGTGCTGGCGGGACGGAATTGGCCAGGCTTCATTGCCATGCTCCTCGTGTCGATGCGCTGAATTTCAGATGCTCGTGTTCAAGCGGCAGCCTGCTCAAGCGTGCGGCGGCGCTCCCGTTCACTCGCGTGCCAGGGCAGCGCCCGCCTTTCCAGCCATTCGGCGAACTTCCAGACGGCGATGCCGAAGATCGAGAACACGGTGACGGCGGCGAAGGCGAGCGGCGTTTCCATATCGCCGACGGACTGGATCAGCAGATGGCCGAGCCCTCGGTTGGAGGCGACGAACTCGCCGATGACGGCGCCGACCGGGGCGAGCGTGATCGAGATTTTTATGCCTGAAAAGATGCTCGGCAGCGCGGCGGGGAAGCGAATTTTGCGCAGGACCTGCCATTGGTTCGCGCCCATGGAGCGGACCAGCTCGACGAGATCGGGGTCGGCGGAGCGCAGGCCGGCGACCGTATTCACCACCGTCGGGAAGAAGGTGAAGGTGACAACGAAGAAGATTTCGCTCTTCAGGCCGAAGCCGAACCACACGAGGAAGAGAGGCGCGATAACCACCTTCGGCACAGCGTGGGCGACGACGAGCCAGGGCGTCAGTGCCCGGTCAAGCATGCGGGACGCTGCGATCAGCGCGCCGGCGGTGACGGCGAGGACAAGCGCGATCAGGAACCCCGCAGTGGCGGCGGCAATCGTCACGGCCAACTCCGAGAGGAGCAGGCCGGCGTTGTCCACCATCTCCCCCAGCACAAGCATGGGCGAGGGAAACACGTAGGAGGGAAGGTGTGAGGTGTCGACGAGAACTTCCCAACCGAGCAACACGACGAGCAGGCTCGCCGCGGGTGCCAGGATGCTGGACGTGAGGCGTCTGGCGAGCGCGCGGGAGGCGGTCATCCGACAAGGACTCCCGCTTGCTCAAACTGGACGCGGATGCGCCGGACGATGCGGCTGAAGGCTTCCTCCTCGCGGAGTGCGAGGTGCCGCGGGCGGGGAAAATCGACGCGGATTTCGTCGAGGATTCGGCCAGGCCGGCCGGACATGACGATCACCCGGTCGCCGAGGAAGACCGCCTCGGGGATGCTGTGCGTGATCAGGAGGGCGCCGACGCCCTCGGCGAGTTGCACTTCCTGAAGCAGGACGTTCATCTGATCGCGCATCAGGGCGTCGAGCGCGCTGAAGGGTTCGTCGAGCAGCAGGAATGATGGGCGTGGTAGCAATGCCCGTGCAATCGCAGCGCGCTGACGCATGCCGCCGGAGAGCTCCCAAGGGTAACGGTCGGCGAAGGAGGCGACGCCGAGCCGTTGCAGCAGGTCGAGCGCACGGGTACGCGCGGCCGTCCGCTCTAGACCCTTGATCTCCGCCGGCAGGAGGACGTTGTCGAGCACAGACCGCCAGTCGAGCAGGAGATCACGCTGGAAGACGATCCCGACATCGGCGAGGGGCTTGGTGACCGGCGATCCGCCGTCGCGCACGGAGCCTTCGGTGGGCGGTTCAAGGCCGGCCATCATGCGGAGCAGCGTGCTCTTGCCGCAGCCGCTCGGGCCGACGACGCTCACCGCCTCACCGGGGGGGAGAGAGAGGCTGACCGGAGTGAGGGCGTGGACGGCATCTGGCCCGTGGCCGAAGGACTTGGCTGCCGCGAGGAGCGCGATGCCAGGGGCCGCGTCGCCATCGGGCGCGGTGTCTTGGGACGCGGCGCCAGGGGACGTCACACCGGAAAGCGAGGCCGTGGCGTCGTGCGGGCTGCCGTACGACATTACCGTGGCTTTATCGCTGCAACGCCATGCGCCCCGCCTAGCCAGAGGATTGCAGGACGGCTGGAATCACTTCGCGCGCAAACAGCTCCATTTGCTTAAGGGCGCCACGCGCATCGGGGGAATAGAAAATGACGCAGAATTCGGTGACGCCCGCGGCGATGTAGTCCTTCAGCCTGGCGGCCATCGGCGCCGGCGCCCCGACCAGGTTCATCTCCCCTTCGCGGCGGCGGGCGGCCTGAGAAGGCTTGGCGTTGGGCAGCGATGCCTTGAGATTTGCTTCCGCCGCCTCCTGTGTCTCGGCAATGCTGACATAGAACTGCCGAGCGACCTCCAGCGGCACGTCCCGGCCGCGCGCCTCGCGAACGTAGCCTTGGATCACGTCGTATTTCTGTCGAATGATTTCCGGCAGGAGCACCGTGCAGATCCAGCCGTCACCGAACCGCGCGAGCCGGCGGAGAGCACCTTCGGCTTCGCCTGCCATGAACATCGGGAACGGCTGCTGAACCGGCTTCGGGAAACATTGGAGATTTTCGAAATTTACGTGACGGCCGGAAAAGCTCGCCTTGTCCTCGGTCCAGAGCGTGCGCAAGGCCGCGGCGAACTCGTCCATCATCTGCCCGCGGTTGCAGGCGCCGAGATCGCCCCGCAGCCGACGAAACTCCTCCTGTGATCCGCCCAGGCCGATGCCGAGCGTGATCCGGCCATCGGACAGCACATCCAGCGAGGCGATCTGCCGGTTCAGCAGAACCGGGTGATGATGCGGCAGCACGATCGTGCTGGTGACCAGGCGTATGCGCCGGGTCAGCGCCGCCAGGTAGCCGATGGTCACCAGCGGGTCGTAGTAATTCGGTGGATTGTCGAATCGCGCGGCAACGTTCGGCTCGGTCTCCAGGAATTCGTTCAACCAGAGCGAATAGTACCCGTGCTCTTCCGCCGCGCTCGCGACGTCGCACATCCAGGACCGGGCCACCGATCCGATCGGGTTGAGGCGCCCTTCCCGGCAATTCGGCACGCCGGTACTGAACTTCACGGCCACGAGGCTACTCCTTCGGGTTGGCGGCGTCTGTTGTCGGACGGCCCGCAGGTCGCGACGCTTGCAGGACTCCGCTCAGGCTCGCCGAATCCTGACCACTTTGTCGCCTTCGTCATGCATGCGAGCCAACACCGCGAGCATGGCCTGCTGATTGCTGATCAGCCTGCCGATGCGCGTGGCATACTCCACGCCGAGCTCGGAGCGGTATTCGGCAGCGCCATAGCTGAACAAGACTTCGCCCCTGTCCGGCCGCGCCACGATGGTCCCCGGATAGATCGAGCAAACCGGATGCTCCAGGCCCCCAGCCGACGTTATGCTGGCCATATTGAATGCGCAGGTCCGTCCCGACCAATTCGAATGGATCAGCCGCGCCTCGACCGGAAGCCCGCTCCAGAACGCGGCGGTTGCCCGCGGGGCGTTTGCTTCCAGCAGCTCCGCTTCGGCAACGACGCCATCCACCTCGATCTCGATCTTCTTCATTGTCATTCCTCGCGCACGAAACGGATCGGCTTGCCACCCTCGGAGCGGGTGGCGTGGATCTTTTCCAGAAGTGCACCGGCGTTGGTTTCCAACGTCGCCAGATTGCACGCCCAGCCCACCATCTGAACATGGCTGCGCGCCTGGGCTTGCCCGTAGCAGATGGCGATCTCTCCATGCTCGCGGCGAAATCCGATGGTACCCGGCGGATAGAAGGTCACCGGGTTCTCCAGCGGTTGGGAGCTATCGGCCAGCCGTGAAACCATGATGTAGCCGGCATCGCCGCCCCAGCGCAGGTGCCGGAGGGTTTGCTCGATCGGCAGCGCTGCCAATAGCCGCGCTACGGTCACCGGTGCGGCATCTTCATGCAACGCGGCGACGGCCTCGACACCGTCGCAGTAAATTCGAATCCGCTTGGCCATTAGCTCGCCTCCGTCGCCAGTTTCAGGCGCAGCGTTGTTTCGCCGGTTTTCGCAGTCCTGGCGAGGGCGTGCAGCAGCGCCTCGGAACCCGGTTCCAGTTCGCCCACCGGCGCTACATACCTGCGGCCCTCCGGCGTGCGGTACTCCGCGTCGCCATAAGCGATCAGCAACTCGGCACGTGCGCCAGGCGCGTCGGGCGGCCGGATGGCAAGGACGCCCGGATAAATCGACGTCACCGGAGACTCAAGAGCAGCCGGCGCGAGGCTGATCTCGGCGAAGCATGCCTGTCCCGACCATTTGCAATGCTGCAACGCCGCGTCAACCGGCAGAGACTCGACCAGAGCGGCGATAGCCTTCGGCGCCAGGTCTTCCCAAAGGACTACCCGTGCCGATACCCCCGACACAACAAGCTCGATCGATTTCGGCCTCTGCCCACTGCCAGTACGTTCCGCCATGTCCTTTGCTCCGCTTGCTGCCATACCTCAACACTCGTCGACCGGCACCTTAGCGCCTCGAACCCAGTCTCCGAAAATCTCGGGCTCCTTGCGATCCGCCGCGCAAAACGTGGCTTCGGCGCGACCTTATCAGGGCTTACGCGCGTTCCACCACGGCGATGCGACCCGCTATGTCCCGTGCGAAGTCCCATTCGTGGATGCCGACGATCACCGTCATCCTCTCCGCTTTTACTTTCGCATGAGTCTCAGCAATCCGTCAACCAGCCCTCAGCCGAACGCAGCAGTTCGTCAAACAGGATAATGCGACGCCAACAACGAACGATTCAGGTGACGGTTCACCGCCGCGTTGATCCGTGGGTCAAGAGACCGAGGCAGCGTTGCTTTCCTCGGCGGCCGATCTATCATTCGCGAAACTATGGCCATAGGCGTGCACAGGCGTTGCAGGCGAGAGGACGGGCAGGACATGACAGGTCTTACACGCCGGAGCGTGATCCGGGCCGCGATGCTGACAAGCGCCGCGGCAGCACTCGCGCAGAGCGGAACGGCGCGCGCCGCAAATGAGAGTGCCGCTGAGTTCCGCATCGCAACCTGGGGCGGAAGCTGGCGGGACTCCGTTGCCAAGAACATCGTCGCGAAGATGGACTTGCATGGGGGAGCCGAGGACTACGTGTTGGGCAACCCGGAGGACAATCTGGCAAAACTTGTCGCGGCGCACCGCGGCGGGCAGATTCCGTTCGATGTCATGGAATGCAATCCGGACCAGACATCCATGCTGACCACGTCTGGCCTGTTCGAGACACTCGATTACGGCAAGCTCCCGAACGCCAAGGCGATGCCGGCCTGGGCTCGCGACAAGTGCGTGGTGTTCACCGCCGCAAGCGAGGATGGCATCGTCTATAACGAGGAGAAATTCAGCAAGGCCGGAATCGCCCCGCCGAAAAGCTATCTTGATCTGCAGGACCCGAAGCTGGCAGGCAAGGTGGCATTTCCCGATATCTCCCACCCGCAACACTGGAACGCTGTCGTCGGCCTGGCGATGCTGGCCGGCGGTAGTGAAGCCAACATGGCGCCCGCGCTGAAGCTGGTCAACGAAATCAAGCCGGCTTACTTCTACGCGGCCTCGACAGATCTCGCGACAAGGTTCGGCACCGGTGACATCTGGGCCGCGCCCTGGATGGCTGGCTGGGCGGTTCGCCTCAAGCGCTCCGGGGTACCAATCGCAATCACGTATCCGGACTTCGGCGGCCGGATCGGCGCGCTGCATCCATTCTCCGTCGGCATCGTCAAGGGAACCCCTCAACTTGACGAGGCATACGCGTTCATCGACGCGTATCTCTCGCCGGACGCTGGGGCGGCGCATTGCGTCGCCACGGGATCCCTTCCGCTGAATCCCCTCGCACGATCCGCTTTGGCACAGGACTCTGTCAGCCGCTCGTTGATGATCTTGAGTGACAATGGCGTCGAGAACATGTTCCAGATCGACTGGCCGCGTTTCGACGTTCGTAAATGGCGCGACGCGTGGAATCGCGGCGTCGACCGCTGAGGATCCATGGCGAGCGTTTCGCTCCACAATATCAGTAAGGTCTACGGAAACACCCGCATCGTCGACGATGCGAACCTAACCGTCAATGAGGGTGAACTCGTCGTCCTGCTCGGTCCCTCCGGTTGCGGGAAGACGACCACGCTCCGCATGGTGGCAGGCTTCGTCCAACCGAGCGACGGGAGCATACTGATCGGCGGCGAGGACGTAACGTACATGGCTCCGCGGCTGCGGAACATCGGCATGGTGTTTCAGGACTACGCCCTGTTCCCGCACATGACCGTGGCCGAGAACATCGCGTTCGGCCTCCGGCAGCGGAGGGTGGGGCGGGCTGCGATCGCAGCGCGGGTCGCGGAATTGCTCGATCTGATACAGATGTCCGCAAGAGGCGACAGCCTGGTTACCGCACTTTCCGGCGGCCAGCAGCAGCGCGTGGCGCTGGCCCGCGCACTCGCGGTGTCTCCGCGCGTGCTGCTCATGGACGAGCCGTTCGGAGCGCTCGACGTCAGGCTGCGCGAAGCCATGCAGCTTGAGCTGACGCAAATTCAGCGGCGCCTTGGCATCACCACTGTCCTGGTCACGCATGACCAGCAGGAAGCGATGATCCTGGCGGATCGGATCGTTGTCATGGCCAATGGGCGCATCCAGCAGACCGGCACGCCCGATGAACTCTACCACAACCCACGCAACCGGTTCGTCGCAGAGTTCGTCGGGAGGAACAACGTTCTGAGCGGGCGTGTCGAAGAGACGCGAAACGGTGAGTCGCTTATCACGCTGCGCTGCGGCATGCGGATGCTGGTTCCGACAGGCCAAAGGATTCAGCCCGGAGAGACCGTAGCGGTGACGATCCGGCCACAGCACCTGATGATCGCCGGGACGCGAACTGCCGATGCGGACGCGCTGACCGGGCGCATGGAGGAGCATCGTTTTCTCGGCAATGTCGTCCACTACCTGGTCCGTCTGCCATCCGATGACGTGCTTCTCGTTGAAGGGGCAGCGGGGATGGCGCCACCCGAGTTGGGAACCGACGTATCGTTGACTTGGCGGAAAGATCGTGCCCTCGTGTTCGACGCACGTGGGCAAGCACTCCATGGCGAGTAACGCGAATCCTGCATGCTGTTACCGGCTCACCGCTCCGGCGGCCGGCGGACCGCCGCGTTCCCGGCGGGGACGAACCGGGATCAGATGGGAGTGGTTCCTGTGGCCGTCCCTCCTCGTCTCGCTCGTGCTTCTCGTTGTGCCGCAAGCCAACTTTGTCTGGCTGAGCTTCCATGGGGACCTCGGCCTTGGCCAGGTGTCCGCCGGACTCACGGCCGAGAACTACGCGCGCATCCTGACCGATCCGTTCTATCTGAGCGCATTCTGGCTAACGGTGTATCTCTCCGCCATGACTGTCGGCTTCGGACTGATGGTAGGTTTCCCGGCGGCCTACGCGCTCGCGCGGATCGGCGGCTGGACCGCCTCGCTTTTGCTGAGCCTGATCCTGACGACCTCACTCATCACGGTCGTAGTGAAGCTTATGGGTCTGAACATCATCCTCGGGTCGGCCGGGTTGATCAACCGGGCGATCCTGGCGCTCGCATTGACCAGCAGCCCGATCCCGATGCTGAACAACGAGTTCGGTGTCTTCATCGGGCTCGTTCAGTACACCTTGCCGATGATGATCGTGCTTCTGTTCGGGGTCGTTCAGACCATCCCGGTCAGCCTCGAGGAGGCGGCTGCCATCCTCGGCGCGACGCGCGCCGCCACCTACTGGCAGGTCATTCTACCGAACGCCAAGGCCGGATTGCTCGCGAGCGGCCTCATTGCGTTCAACATGAGTATGGGGGCCTTCACGTCGGCGGTTCTGCTCGGCGGTGGCCGGGTTCGCACGGTCCCTGTGCTGATCCAGCAGGCGATCATTCAGGATACTGATTACGGCAAAGGTGCGGCGCTCTCCACCATGTTGGTCGGGTTCGTGTTTCTGATAAATGTCGCCGTCGTGGCAGTTTCGGTCGAAAGCAGCCGGAAGCGGAGGTGGCAGCGTGCCGGCTGAGCGCGATTGGAACCGGCGGCTTGCGTCGAAATCCATCCTCACTGCGGTTGCAGTGTTCCTTCTGGCGCCGTTTGTTGTGGTGCTCGGCGCATCTTTCGACACGGCAGCCGAGTACCACGTCACTTTTCCGCCACGCGGTTTTTCATTGGCCAGCTACCAAGCGATTCCGTTGAAATACGCCGCCGCGACTGGCATCAGCCTGACGGTCGCCGTGACCGTCGCAGTAACGTCCACGCTGATCGGCTTTTGCGCGGCTCTCGGGCTGGTTCGCGGCCGGCTCATCGGGCGCCAGGTGCTGCAGTCCTTTTTCCGACTCCCTGTGCAGATTCCGTTTGTGGTCACTGGCGCGGTTTTTCTGCAATTCTACTATCAACTCGCGGCGATGACTGGAGTGAACCTCCTGAGCGGGCTCCTGGGCCTGATCATCGCACATGTCTTCGTTGCTGTGCCTTACAGCATCGGTGCGATCGCCTCCGTGTTGACGCGGTTCGACCCGACACTGGAAGAAGCGGCGGAAAGCCTTGGAGCCACCGGCTGGGCGACATTCCGCGAGGTGACGTTCCCGATCGTGCGCCCGGGCGTGATGGCGGGAATGTTCTATGCGTTCATCGTTTCGTTCGGGGATATTCCGGTGGCACTGTTCCTTGTTTCGGGTGCACAGACCACGCTCCCGGTGCAGATCTTCCAGGATATACAGTTCGACTTCAGGCCGTCCATGCTTGCCGTCTCCTCGCTGGTTGCCGTGTTTTCGCTAGCCGCGATCCTCGGTGTGCAGAAGCTGGCGGGGTTCGACATGATCGTGCCAACGCGGCAGCGATAGCGCGCTGACACGCAGAGAAAGGCAGACATCGACACCGACGCTCACGGGGGAACCCGTCACGTCACTTCCTCACGCCGCGCGTCGCTGCGCTTCCTGGGAGTCGCGGGAACTGCCTCGGTACCGATGATGCCCCGTTATGAACAGCGGTTGCAAAGTGTATCACTGAACCGGTTGGTGGGTCCGCCCTGGAAGGCGGCGCCAAAGTGTACCGG
>Ga0209415_10021176_pt1 | contig 10038 bp, 8 predicted proteins | sample PeaSoiSIISIP2007_FD_187696 | JGI IMG/M metagenome (GOLD analysis project Ga0209415, IMG submission 187696) | Peat soil microbial communities from Weissenstadt, Germany - SII-SIP-2007 (SPAdes) (version 2) | ecosystem: Environmental > Terrestrial > Soil > Wetlands > Peat | place: Germany... | reverse complement strand
CGAGTAGCAACCACTACAGGTCCTCCAGCCGTAGTTGGACGTCGGCCTGCGCCCAGTTCGCGTCGAATTCGCGCTTCACCTGCCCGGCGGCTTCGGTATTACCTTGCGCTTTGAGGCTCTCCATGAGACCGAATAGCATGCGGCCGTTGCGCGGTGATCGTCTCACGCCGTCGCGGAATACTTTTTCGGCTTCGGCTGGCTGGCCTGCTCCGAGCAGCGCGGCGCCTAACGATTCCCGCAAGGGGTAATACCAGGCCGGCGGCTCGTCATAAGTCAGGCCGTCTTGCAGTGAGACCGCCTGTTGCCAGTGTTCGACGGCTTCGGAGGGCGCACTCGCCAATCGTGCGGCCAGGATTTCGGAGGCCATCCGGAAGACATCGGCGGTTTTGTTTTGGCCCCATGATGAATCTGCCGGCACGGTGGCCTTTACGGATTCGAAGGCATCGTGTTCACGTGCCGCACCGGCACGGTCGCCGCGCGCTGTCAAGGCCAGGGTGCGGGCCAAGTGCCATACGGCCGTGCTGATTTTCAGCTTCTCGTCGGGTTCGGGCGACTTCATTACGTAATCCCAATCGGCGAATCGCAGATGCGTGAACAGCACGGTCGGAGAAATCTGTTCCTCCATCTCGGGCATGACTTGTACCATGGGTGCGGCGCCGGCGGACATGGTTTCCGCGGCGCGAAACGCATCCGCCTTGCGTCCCTGCATCGAGCGCGCGTAACGGATGAAGTCCAGGTTGTGCAGGTAGTAGGGGAAGTAAGTCCCGGTTACGTTGGTTGCCGCGAAGTACTCGCGATCGGCCGCCACCGCGCGTGTATTCACGTCCACGGCGGTTTCCCAATCGCCCAGCACCAGCCAGATGTGGCCCGGCATATGCACCAGGTGCCCCATCCCGGATACCTGGCCCATCAGCTTTAGCGAGGCTTGGATCGCGCGCTCAGGAGTTGGCGAGGATTCCACGGCGTGAATGTAATAGTGGTTCGCTCCCACGTGATCGGGCCAGCGCCGCAGCACCGTTTCGAGCGTGCGCTCGGCTTCCGCCACGCCTTCGGCCGGTGTTCCTTCGGCGGTGTACCAGTGCCAGCGGGTGGGAATCATGAGGCTCTCGGCATAAATCGTAAGGGCGTCGAGGTCGTCGGGGTAACGCGCTGCCAGCCCGCGCATCGCCGTGGCATAGGCGTTCGGCGGGGAATCGGTACACCAGGTTGCCACCGCTTCGAGATAAGCCTTCTCGCGTTCCGGCGCGCCGCTCAACCTCCTCCCCGAGTCGACCGCCTTACAAGCGCTTTTCAAATCGTAGCTGGGGTCGCCATCCATGTTGATGTACGGCCCTTGCGCCATCGCCATCCCCCAGTACGTCATGGCCGCTTGCGGGTCCAATTCCGCAGCCTTGCGAAACGACCGCAGCGACTCATAGCGGTTGAATCCATAGAGCAGCGCCAGGCCCTGGTCGAAGAACTTTTGCGCCTCGGGGCTGCGCGTGGCGATGGGATGGCGCCAGGCCCCCAAACCTTTGTACAGCACCACTGGTTTTTCAGGGGCCGGCGCGGGGTGGTGTTGGGCCATGGCCAGGCCCAGAGGGATCAGGAAGACAACGAGTGTTCGCATAGTACTGATTTACGATTGTCCCACCGGGTTTGGATCGGTAGGCCATCTAAAATCTGTGATAAACAGAGACGGTTATCCGATTTTGTCTTATAATCGGAGTGGAGGGGTGCTGTGAGACCCACCTCTGAGAGGTGCTGAGTTTATGAACTGGTCTGAACTGTACCGCGAGAAGCTGACAAGCGCGGAGCGGGCGGTTGCGGTGATCCGCTCCGGAGATCGGGTTTATGTGCATCCCGGGTGTGCGACGCCGGTGGTGTTGACCGAAGCGCTGATCGAGCGAGCCGCGTCTCTATCGGACGTAGAAATTATTCACCTGCTCACGTTCGGCAAGGCGGACTACACCTTGCCGCAATACGACGGGCACTTCCGCCACAATGGCCTCTTTCTGGGGGCGAATGTGCGCGATGCGGTGGCGGCGGGGCGTGCCGACTATACCCCCATCATGTTGGGCGAGATCGAGAAGCTGTTCCTGACGGGCGAGTTGCCGCTGGACGTGGTCTTGCTGCAGGTGTCGCCGCCCGATGAGTACGGATTCATGAGTTTGGGCGTGGGGGTGGATTGCACCCTCAACGCCGCCCGTTCGGCCACCCACGTGATCGCCGAAGTGAACCAGCAGATGCCGCGCACCATGGGCGACTCGTTCCTGCATGTGAGCCGGGTGACGGCCATCGTGGAGAGCGACCGGCCTCTTGTCGAGTTGAAACCGAAGCCGTTTACCGACCTGCAGCGGAGGATCGGCGAGAACATCGAGCGCTTGATTCCCGATGGCGCCACGCTCCAATTGGGGATCGGCGGTATTCCCGATGCCGTGCTAGCGTGCCTCGGCGACAAGAGGGATCTGGGTGTACATACCGAGATGTGCTCGGACGGAGTGATTCCGCTGATCGAAGCGGGCGTTATCAACGGCGAGCGCAAGTCTCTGCACCGCGGCAAGATCGTGGCCGGTTTCGTGCTGGGCACGCAGAATCTGTTCCGCTTCGTGGATGGAAACCCGATGTTCGAATTCCATCCGATCCAGTACGTCAACGACCCGTTCATCATTGCGCAGAACGACGACATGATCGCGGTGAATTCGGCGATTCAGGTGGATGTGACGGGCCAGGTCTGTTCCGACTCGATCGGCACTCGCCCGTACAGCGGATTCGGCGGGCAACTGGATTACATACGCGGCGCGGCGCGCAGCAAGGGCGGCAAGCCCATCATTGCGCTGCCATCGACCGCGAAGGGCGATACGATTTCGCGCATCGTGCCCATGCTGGACCCGGGCGCGGGCGTGGTGACGACGCGCGCCGATGTGCACTATGTGGTGACGGAATACGGGGTGGCCTATCTCCATGGCAAAACTCTGCGGCAACGCGCCGAGGCGCTGATCGCCATTGCGCACCCCAAGTTCCACGACGAGTTGTACGATTTCGCGGCCAAGGTTCACTACCTGGACCGCAAGCCTGGTTTGGTTTTGGCATAGGTAGGGCGGACCCCCGGTCCGCAGCCGACGCCCTCGTCGGCTTCCCCGGGGCGCCCAATAGGAGGCTCACATGCCTGTTCTGGTCGGTCGTGAATTGATGGTTCGGCGGCTGCGGGAGGAAGACCGGCCGCTGCTGGAAGCGATGTACGACACCATCGCGCCCCTCGGCGAGGCGCTGGGATTGCCCCCGCGAGATCTGGCTTTGCGGCACGAGTGGCTGGCCGGCATGCGGCCGTCGATCAACCTGGTGGGCGTTGTGGATGGGAAACTGGCGGGCCACCTGGCGCTCTTCCCCGACGATGATGACGCCGCCGAATTGATGTGCTTCGTCCACCAGGATTTCCGGCGCCTGGGGCTGGCCACTGCGCTTTCGCGCGCCGCTGTGGAAGAAGCGCACGCCGCCGGCTACCGCCGCATTGCGGTCTTCATTGACAGCCACAACAAAGGGGCGCGGCAGGGTTTGCTCAAGTTCGGTTTTCGGCCGGTATGGGAAGACCTCGAGGAGGCCGAGTATTCGTTGACGTTGTGAGCACGCCGTAACCGAGCCGTGACCAAAGGGAGCGGTTAGGGGACTTTGGAGCAGGGGACTTTATGAAAGCCAGCGATCGTGGACGTTTGGATCTGAATTCGGAAGAATGCAAAGGTTGCGGCCTGTGCGTGGAGGCCTGCCCGCCGAAAGTCTTGAAATTGGCTTCGTTCTTGAACCGTTACGGATATCATCCGGCCACCTACCTGGGCGAGGGCTGCACCGGATGCGGGATTTGCTTCTTTGCCTGTCCCGAGCCGGGTGCCATCGCGGTGTGGCGGGTTGTCAAGCCGCTTGCGGGAGAGCCGTCATGCGTAAACAACTGATTAAGGGCAATGAGGCAGTGGTGAAAGCGGCGATCCTGGGCGGTTGCCGTGCATTCTACGGGTATCCCATTACGCCCGCCAGCGAGATCACCGAAGCGGCGGCGCTTTACATGCCGCAAGCCGGAGGCGTGTTCCTGCAAGCGGAGAGCGAAGTGGCCGCCATCAACATGCTCTACGGAGCGGCGGCGGCCGGCGTGCGGGTGATGACTTCTTCCAGCGGTCCGGGCATCAGCCTGATGCAGGAAGGTTTCAGTTATCTGGCTGGCGCAGAGCTTCCCTGCGTGGTGGCCGATGTCATGCGCGGCGGTCCGGGGCTGGGCAATATTGCTCCTGAGCAGGGCGACTACCACCAGGTGGTGAAGGGTGGCGGCCATGGCAACTACCGCACGTTGGTGCTGGCTCCCGATTCGGCGCAGGAGATGTGCGACCTCACGCTGCTCGCCTTTGAGCTGGCGGACCGGTACCGCAATCCGGTGGTGCTGCTGGCAGACGGTTACATCGGCCAGATGATGGAGCCGGTGCAATTTCCGGACAATGCCGTGTCGCCGGCCGTGCCCCCATACGCGGTTACGGGAACGGCCGAAAGCCGGTCGAATTTCGTCACCTCGATATACCTCGAACCTGACCTGCTCGAGCAGCACGTCAGGAAGTTGGAGGCAAAGTACAAACGGGCTGAGCAGGAAGAGGTCCGCTTCGAGCGCTACCAGACCGAGGACGCCGACACCATCCTGGTGGGCTACGGGATCGTGGCGCGGGTTCTGAAAGAAGCCGTGGATGCCGGGCGGGCCGAGGGCATGCGCCTGGGTCTGCTGCGGCCCATTACGCTGTACCCATTTCCCTCTACGGAACTGCAGCGGCTGGCGCAGCATGCTTCCTGCTTCGCGGTGGTGGAGCTGAGCACCGGCCAACTGGTGGAAGATGTGCGGCTGGCCGTGGAAGGCCGGCGGCCGGTGACATTCTATAGCCGCGTAGGCGGCAACGTGCCCGCAACCGGCGAGGTCCTGAAATTCGCTCGCGAGATGGTTCTGCGGCCGGAGGTGATGCATGCCTGAATTCGCGATTCTGCACGAGAAACCGCGCAGCTTTTACGCCCGCTACGAACGCAAGGCGGAGCTGCAGCACCAGACGCACTACTGCCCGGGCTGCGGCCACGGAATCGTGCACAAGCTGCTGGCGCACGCCATCGATGAGCTGGGCATTCAGGACCGGACGATTCTAGTCAGTCCCGTCGGCTGTTCGGTATTTGCTTATTACTACTTCGATGTGGGTAACATCCAGGCGGCGCACGGACGCGCCCCGGCGGTGGCCACGGGAGCACGGCGCGCTCATCCCGATAGCATCGTGGTGAGCTATCAAGGCGATGGCGATTTGGCGGCGATCGGTACGGCGGAGATCGTGCACGCCGCTAACCGCGGCGAGAACATCACCTTCATCTTCGTCAACAATGCGATTTACGGCATGACCGGCGGGCAGATGGCGCCCACTACCCTGGTCGGCGCGGAGACTACCACCACGCCTTTCGGCCGCAACCCCTGGAACGAAGGCTATCCCATCAAGGTGTGCGAACTGCTGGCAACCCTGGAGGCGCCGGTGTACCTGGAGCGAGTCGCGCTGGGAAACAACAAGCAGATCATGGGCGCCGCACGAGCCGTGCGCAAGGCGCTGGAGACCCAGAAGCGCGGGCTGGGCTTTTCCATGATCGAGGTTCTCTCGCCGTGCCCCACCATTTGGAAGAAGGACCCGGTGGTGGCGCAACGCTGGGTGGAAGAGGAATTCGTCAAACATTTCCCGCTCGGGGTGTACCGCGACCGCACCAAGGAGGCGGGGTCTCGCCCCGCCCCCGCGGCGGTTCCCGGACTGAAGCAACTTCCCGAGATCCTGGGCATCGCACGGGATGGCGATGGGGAGCCGGTTAGCGCAGCCGCCCCGGCGCCACTCGACCTGGCGATCAAGGTTGCCGGTTTCGGCGGTCAGGGCGTATTGCTGTTGGGTGAAGTGCTGGCGGAGGCCGGATTGGCAGGCGGCTGGCAGGTATCCTGGCTGCCATCCTACGGGCCTGAGATGCGTTCGGGCACTTCCAACTGCCACGTGCGAATCTCCAGCCGGCCCATCGCATCGCCGCTCGTCTCGCGGCCCAACGTGTTACTGGCTTTTAACGAGCCTTCCCTGCGCAAGTTCCTGCCCACGGTAGAACCGCACGGGCTGGTGCTCTACAACGGCGACGCCTGTCCGGAAGATTGCCGGCGCGCGGACGTGGACCTGGTGGCGGCGCCCTTCACGCACTTGGCCGACGAGCTGGGCGGCGCCAAGGCCACCAACATGGTGGTGTTGGGCGCGCTGCTGGAACGCGCGCATGTGCCGTTCGAGCATGAAGTGATCGAAGTGCTACGGCGCCTGGTACACAACCAGAAGTGGCTGGAGATCGATGTAACCGCGCTGGCGCGGGGCCGCCAGGCTATACGGGAAACCGCGGAGGTGGGCGATGAGAGTATTCGCACTCGATAACACGTTCGGACACAACCCCGGGCGCGCCGGCCTTTCTTTCACCCTGGCCGACCGGCTGGCGATTGTGCAGGAACTCGACCATTTAGGAATCGATTACGCCGAGATGGGCTGCCCGGGCGCGAGCGCGAGCGTCCGCAAATTCTTCGAGTATGCGCGAACCGAGTTCCATCCGGCGCATCTCCGGCTGGCGGCTGCGGTGCGTATGGAAGCGGTTCGAGACGCGACCGAGCGCGACGAGGAGATCCAGGCGGTAGTCGACTCGGGAGCTCACACGGCCATCGTATCGGCGTCCTGCTACCGAGCCGGCGCGGGCTGTTACGAGGAATACTGCCGGCGGATCGGCGAGACGATTCGCTTCCTGAAAGCTCACTCGCTGGAAGTCATTTTCCGGCACGAGGACTTCATCGCCTGCTTTTGCCGGGAGCCCATGTTCGCCTGGCACACGCTGGAAGCCGCGAAATCCGCGGGAGCCGACGTGCTCTGCCTGCGCGATTCCTCGGGCTGCGGGATCCCTGAACTGGTGCGCGAGGCTTCGGCCGAAGTGCGGAAACGCTTCGTGGGGATGCTGGGGATCTGCGCGCACGACGATTCCGACCTGGCTCTGGCAAACACGCTGGAGGCGGTCGAGCAGGGTTTCACTCACATCCAAGGGTCGATGAATGCCTATGGCGAGCGCCGTGGGCTGGCCAATCTCTGCTCCATCATCTCGAATCTGGAACGCCACTCGGGGCACAGCGTGATTGGCGCGGAGCGCTTAGGAGACATGACGCGGGTGGCACGCCTGGTGGCCGAAGCCGGCCGGACCGCGCTGGAACGCAGCGGGCATGCGAGGCTGCCGCAGACGCCGATGGCCGAAGAATCGGTCCTGGATAGGGTCGATCCGCAGCTGGTAGCGGGGCTGACCGAGGCCGGGCGGCGCGACCTTCTGGGCCGCATCGAGTTTCTGGAGGCGGATGGGTACGAACTCCGAACGGCGGACGGCACCCTGGAGCTATTGGTTCGCGATACGCTCCAGCCAGAGCTTCGCCCCTTCGTCGCCGAGCGGTACGAACTGACCAGCCATTCCGCGATCCATGCTGCCCCAGTGAGTACAGCGACAGCCACGCTTCGTGTGGGAGACGCGGTCCGCTCCGAGACCGAGGATGGCGATGGCGCGGTGAACGCCCTCGAGCGGTCTCTACGGCAGTGCCTGTTTGCGCTGTATCCCGAAATCGTCAGCTTAATGGTGACGGATTATCGCGTGCAGGTCCTCGACGTGGCCCAGGGCACGGCCGTGCGCGTACGCGTCTCGGTGGAATGGGCCGAAGCTGGACTGCACTGGGTGACCCAGGGAGTCTCGATCGATCTGATCGAAGCGACCTGGCTGGCGCTGGTCGATGGTTTCCGGTTGTCGCTAATGCGACGGGAAGAGAGCGCCAACACTGTGGTGGCTGGAGGGGATTCCTCATGGGCGGTTTGAGAAAACCCGACACAGGCAAGGAGGCTCCGCAGGGATGCCTGTGCCACGAATGCCACTCATGTCAAGTAAGGGTACTCGGGCGCGAACAGGTAAGCAGCGTCGCTCTCGATCAGCGCTACATCGAGCGGCGCTTGCCCGATCAGCAGGCTCCCCGGATCGAGCAGGAAAATCGGTTCGGTGTGGTGCAATCGAAACCCATTGCGGCGTAGCGCATCTTGTGCCAGCGGTGTCGATGCGGCCGCGATCAATTCGCAGACCTGCTCATTGGCCAGGCCGGCTTGAGTGGCGAAGGCATACGCGGCACCCCAGTGCTCGGGATCGGAAGACCGGATTCCCATGTCGGCGATGCGCATCACGCCGGCTACCCGCGCGAGCACGAACCAGCCGCAGAACCCTTCCCGATCTTTCAACAAGTATGCGGACATAGCTGCGCCGGGACAGCGCAGCCAGTAATTCATCAACTCTGGCGTTCGTTCGGTGGGCCCAGCGCGCAGGAGTGAAGCGTGGCTGGAATCAAACTCCGGAATAGATAGGCAAGTCCAGTCGCGCGGAGGCGTTGGCGCAGGCACACGACTCCAAACCAGATTGCGAGCCAGCCGCAGAGGCGCCTTCCAGCCACGGGGAAACGGATCGGTTTGAAATTGCCGCCACGGACGAACCACCCTAACGAAGATCGCGAGTTCCCCAGCTAACCGATAGCCCAACTTCGGTAGGATCTGCTGTGTGTCTTTGGATCCGCCAATAGCCAGCAGCACGTCGAAGAAAGAAGCCAGCTTGCGGAGCAGCAGAACACCGGCTCCTGGCGGAGTACGCCTCGCCGCCCAATCGATTAAGTAACTGGCTTTGACTTCCCGATCACCCGCGCGATAGGTGACCGGGCATAGACAGGCATGCGCGGCGATCTGGCCGCCCTCCATCCAGGCATAGCTGCGGGAACCCGGCCAATCCGGCCGCGGATCGTCGTACTTCCAGTTCAAAAGCCGCGGATCGACGAAAGGAGCGCTCTTGGGAAGATGGAAAGCACCGGTTAAGAAATCGATGAGGGGTTCGCGATGAGCCGCGGTAAGGGGCTCTAAAGGCATGAACAAAACCATATGGCCGCAGATGAACGCCGATGAACGCGGATAGAAAACACAAAACTAAGATTAGTCCTATCAGCGTTCATCGGCGTTCATCTGCGGCTAATATCGTTTTCTGCGGCCTTCTAAGCTCCGGTCGGTTCCACCACCGGTTGGGGCGAGGGGATGGTACTTACCAAATCGATAACCGGCAAGCCGGAGGAGGCAATCAACCGCGCGCATTCCGATGAAGGCTTCTGCGCGATCACCACATAATCGGCCCATCCGAGCATCTGCTCCAAGCTGGAATCGAACAGCTTGCCAATGTGAGGGATCGCCGCCAATAGGTACCTCTGATTGCTTCCGTAGATGCGTTCGGGCACGATCTGCGAATCGAAAACGTGCACTGTGCGGCCTTTGCCGATCAACTGCTCGAGCAGCGCAACGACGGGGCTTTCGCGCAAATCGTCGGTGTTTTCCTTGAAAGCCAGACCGAAAAATCCCAGGCGCCGGGCCGGCAGTTCCATGAGAATCTGGAGCGCCCGATCCAGATGCCGCTCGTTGCTGGGCAGCACCGCCTCCAGCAAAGGCAGTTTCAAATCCAGGCGCGAAGCGCGGTAAACCAGCGCGCGCAGATCTTTGGGCAGGCACGACCCGCCAAACGCGAACCCCGGTTTCAAGTATGCGGCCGAGATGTTCAACTGGGTATCGCGGCAGAGCGTTTCCATCACCTCGGACCCATCGATCCCCAAGTTAGCGGCCAGCGTGCCGATCTCATTGGCAAACGCGATCTTCACCGCGTGATAGGCATTGCAGGCATATTTGATGAGTTCGGCGGTGCGCAGAGAGACCAGGCAGGGCTCAACCGGAAGTGACGCGTAGAGCCCGGCGACGCGTTTCGCGGCATCCGTATCCACACCACCCACCACCAGCAGCGACGGTTCCATGAAATCCTTCACCGCCGTTCCTTCCCGCAAGAACTCAGGGTTCGAGACCACCGAAACCTGGCGGCAGCCAGACAGCGGAGCCATCACGATCTCTTCGCAGGTTCCCGGATAGACCGTGCTGCGGACCGCGATCGTCAATGGCC
>Ga0209415_10021175_pt1 | contig 10038 bp, 10 predicted proteins | sample PeaSoiSIISIP2007_FD_187696 | JGI IMG/M metagenome (GOLD analysis project Ga0209415, IMG submission 187696) | Peat soil microbial communities from Weissenstadt, Germany - SII-SIP-2007 (SPAdes) (version 2) | ecosystem: Environmental > Terrestrial > Soil > Wetlands > Peat | place: Germany... | reverse complement strand
GGCCGCAGAACTTGCTGGAGTCCATGTAGTCGGTGCCCTTGACCGTGGCGATGCCCATGAGCACGATGTTCACCAGGGTCGCCCCGACCACCAGCAGCAGGACCTTGCGGGTCCAGGGCGCGCTCAGGTCGATCTCCGGCGCCAGCCGTGGCAGCAGGCCCTGCCGGGTGAGCCTGCGCCGCCGCAGCAGGATGCCGGCGGGGATCAGCAGCAGGCCCACGACGAAGACCATGGGCAGCACCATGAACAGCACGATCCCCACGTACGGATGCACCGTGCGCGGGCTGGCCAGTTCCAGGAACCAGAACCAGACCATGGTGAACCCGGCGCCGGTGGTGAGCACCACCCCCAGGATGGTGATCCAGTTGTCGCCGGCGAAAAAGGCCAGTCTTCCAAGGTTCTTCACCTTCGCCAGCCAGCCCATGCTCGTCTCTCCCGACCCGGATGTGGATCCGATGATAAGCACAAATCCAGGGCGGGAAATTTAAAAAAGGACCTTGAGGTATTTTTCTTTCGCCGGGCCGAAGAGGCTGCTCGGCGACCGCCCAGACTGCCGGCCACAGCCCGGGGCGGACCGGCGAAGCTTACCGGATGGCCATGGCGTCCAGGTGGTCGAGATCGTCGATCAGCCCGGTATGGGTCGGGCGCCATCCGAGCCTTTGCCGGGTCAGCGCGCTGGAGGCCGGCATATCGAAGCCGATGAACATCCCGAGCCAGCCGAAGTGCGCGTTCGCCTCCTCCGGGGGCACGGCCGCGACCGGCAGCTTCAGGCTCCGTCCCAGGGCCTCGGCGATCGTCCGGAACGGCACGCCCTCTTCCGCGACCGCATGGTAGCGGGCTCCGGCGGCGCCCTGTTCCAGCGCCAGCCGGTACAGGGGGGCGGCATCCAGCACGTGCACCGCGGGGAAGCGGTTGAGCCCGTCGCCCACATAGGCCGAGACCCCCTTTTCCCGCGCGATGGCGATGGCCGGGCTGATGAGTCCCTGCCTGGCCCGGTCATGGACCTGGGGCAGGCGCACCACCGACACGTTCCCCCCGCGCTCCGCCACGGCGGCCCCGGCCAGTTCCGAAGCCTTGCGGGGATTCGGGTGGTCCGGATTGAAGACGTCTTCGGTCGCGGGCTGACCCGGCCCCGCGAGCCCCATGCCCGTTCCCGAGGTGATGACCAGCGGGCGGTCGGATCCCGCGAGCGCGGAGCCCAGCGCTTCGATGACCCGCCGATCCGCCTCGCAATTGGCGAGGAACCGGGAAAAGTCGTGGTTGAAGCCCAGGTGGATGACCCCGTCGCACAGGGCCGCGCCGCGGCGCAGGCTTTCCAGGTCTTCGAGATCGCCCCGGTGCGCCTGGGCGCCGGCCGTGGCGAGCGCGTGCGCGCCCGCATCGGAGCGGGCGAGGCCGAGGACCTGATGGCCCGCGTGGAGGAGTTCCTGGACAACGTGGGAACCGATGAAGCCGGTGGCGCCGGTGATGAAGACTCGCATGGGCAATGCTCCTGTATCTCGTCGCACGACCAGGGCCGCGACCGCTGCCCCGTGGACCTCAAGATACGGAATCGCCGGAATCCAATCTATGCTTCAAAGGCCGTATTTTCTTCGCCATCGTCCAGGCCCTGGTGGCGCGTCGGCTACGGCCCCGGCTGCCGGGCATCGGCCAGGTAGGTGCCGGCCACGGCCTGGGGCGGGCCGACGAAAATGAGCGGCCGGAGGTGGAGGGCCGCCAGAGCGGGCGCCAGCTCCCGCAGCCGCAGCTGCGCCGCCTGGAACGAAGGGAACGGGCCGTTGCGGACCAGATGCAGCATCCGGCCCGAGCGGCGGCGGCGCGCCACCAGGGTGGCGTCCATGCCGGCGGCGCGCCGAAGCCGCCCCCGCAGCCGGGCCGCTACGCCGGGGCTGGGGGTGGCCGCGAACTGGATCCAGGCGCGGCGCGGACCGCGATACCGGGCCAGGCGGCGGACCGGGGGCGCGGGGAGGACGGCCTCCCGGGGCGCCGACGACGTGGGCCGTTCGGCCAGCTTGGGCGCTTCGGGCGGGACCGGGAGGGAGGACGGCGGAGCGGGCGTCGGCGCAGACGGCAGCGCGGGCGCACCTGCCGGCGACAGCGTGGACGGCCGGGCGGCAGGTTCCGCCGGAACCGCCGGCGCCAGCGCCTCCGGCAGCAGGTCCACCACCAGGGGCACGCTTTGCCCCCCGGCCGCATTGCTCACATTCAGCCAGTAGACGGTCCGGCCGGTGACCAGGTGGGTGATCTCCCCCTTGGCGGGCAGGATCAGGCCGAGGGGTTCCAGCCGCACCTGGTCGGCGCCGGTGGCGGCCCAGCGCAGGGTCACGGTGTCGCCCCGGCGCACGGCCCTGGCGGTGGTCTGGAAGACCTGGATGTGCGCGGGCTCGGGCGCGGCCTGGGCGGCCAGCAGGCAAGGCAGGAACGGGAAGAGGAGGCGTTTCATGACGGGCCATCCGGAGGTGGGTCGGCCCCCAGTCTGCCCAAGGGCCGGACAGAAAGCCAATGGATTCGCCCGCATCCGTCCGCTTCCAGCCACGGGGCGCCGGCCGTCCTGCGTCCGCCCGGTCCGGTTACCATGGAACCTCGGCATTCCTGCCGTCGGAACCGGCATGCGCATTGGCTTCTTCGATTCGGGCATCGGCGGGCTGACCGTCCTGGCGGAGGCCCTGGACCAGCTCCCCGGGGCGGATTGCTGCTACTTCGCCGACACCGCCTCGGTGCCCTACGGCGACAAGCCCCGGGACCTGGTCCGCCAGTGCGTGTTCGCCGGGGTGGAGCGGCTGGCGCGCCAGGGCCTGGACGCCCTGGTGGTGGCCTGCAACACCGCCACCAGCGTGGCCATCGAGGATCTGCGCCGCGGCCACCCGTTCCCCATCCTCGGCATGGAGCCGGCGGTGAAGCCGGCGCTGTGCCTGGTCCGGCCCGACGCCGGCCGGGTGCTGGTGCTGGCCACGGACATGACCCTGCGCGAGCAGAAATTCCACCGGCTGGTGCATCGGCTGGACGCCGATGACCGGGTGGATCACCTGTCCCTGCAGCGCCTGGTGCGCTTCGCCGAAGCCCTGACCTTCGCCCCGGAGGTGATCGGCCCGTACCTGCGGGAGGCCACCGCCCACCTGGATCGGACCGCCTACGCGGCGGTGGTGCTGGGCTGCACCCACTTCCCCTACTACCGCCAGCATCTGGCCCAGCTGTTCCCCGCCGGCACCGCCCTGGTGGATGGCCACCGCGGCACCATCCGCAACCTGCTCGCCCAGCTGGGCCCCCTGCCCGCCATGGCCCAGGGCGGGCGGGTGACCTTCCTGGAATCCGGTCCCGGCGGGGACCCGGAGCGCTTCCACCGGGCCCTGGCGGCCTACCGCCAGCAGGCGATCCCCTGCCCGGCCGGCGGACACTGAGCGCGGGGCCCGGCGTGCCGGGCCGGCCGAATGGGTGTAGCCTGGGAACACCCTCCCACCCCACCCAGACGCGCATTCCAGACCCCGCTGAACCGTCCTGGCCTTTCCCGTGCAGGTGCCCATGTCCGCCACTCCGCCCTCCCTCCCCCAGACCGCCAGCGTGACCCGGCGGCCCTTCGGCCAGATGCCCTCCGGCCAGCCGGTGACCCTGTTCACCCTCGCCAACGCCCAGGGCCTGCAGGCCGAGATCATGGACTGCGGAGGCATCATGGTCAGCCTGCGGGTCCCCGACCGCGCTGGCCGCATGGCGGACATCCTGCTCGGCCACCGCAGCTTCGAGGAGTACCGGGCCGGCACCACCTATTTCGGGGCGCTGATCGGCCGGGTGGGCAACCGCATCGCCCAGGGCCGCTTCACCCTGGACGGCACGGTCCACCAGCTGGCCACCAACAACGCGCCCGGCGGCCGGCCCTGCCATCTGCACGGCGGTCCGGGCGGCTTCAACCGGGTCCTGTGGGCCGCCGAGCCGCGGGTGGAGGACGGTGCCGCCACGCTGCGCCTGCACTACCGCAGCGTGGACGGCGAAGAGGGCTACCCGGGCAACCTGGAGGTGACGGTGGTCTACCGGCTCACCGACGCCAACGCGATGAGCATCGAGTACGAAGCCAGCACGGACCGGCCGACGCTGGTCAACCTCACCCAGCACAACTACTTCAATCTGCGCGGCGAAGCCAGCGGGCCGATCGTCGACCAGGTGCTCACGCTGCACGCGGCCCGCTACACCCCCGTGGACGCCGGCCTCATCCCCACCGGCATCCTGGCTCCGGTGGCCGGCACGCCGTTCGACTTCACCCGGCCCCGGCGCATCGGCGAGCTGATCGACGCGGCCGATCCCCAGCTGGGCTTCGGCGGCGGCTACGATCACAACTGGGTCATCGAACGCTCAGCGCCCGGCCTGGCGCACGCCGCCACCGCCGAGGATCCCCAGTCCGGACGCCGCATGGAGGTCTGGACCGAGGAACCGGGGGTGCAGTTCTACGCTGGCAACTTCGTGCCGTCCGATCTCCTGGGCAAGACCGGCGCGCCCTACGGCCCGCGCCACGGCTTCTGCCTGGAGACCCAGCACTACCCCGACAGCCCCAACCACCCGGACTTCCCGTCCATCGTGCTGCGGCCCGGCTCGGTCTACCGCACCCGCACGGTGCATCGCTTCAGCGTCCTCTAGCTGCAACCTAGCCCCAGGAGCTCCCCATGTCCCAGCCGGTCCACGTCATCGCCACGTTCGCCCCCCGCGATGGCCATGCGGAAGCGGTGGAGGCCCTGCTGCGCGGCATGGTGGCGCCCAGCCGGGCCGAGCCGGGCTGCTGGCAGTACGACCTGTTCCGGACCCAGGGAACCCCGGCCGCCTTCGTGATCGCCGAAAGCTACGCCAACCCGGCCGCCCTGGAAGCCCATCGGCTGACCGCGCACTACCAGGCCTACCGGGCCGGCATCGGCGCGCTGCTGGACGCGCCCATCCAGGTGCAGCTGCTCACGGCCCTGGACGCCACGGAAGGCTAGCTATTTCTTCGGCCTGCCTATATTGAACTTTGGACCCCCCGGGCCGGCGCCGCGCGCCGTTCCGGGTCGGCTCGCGCTTCGCGAGGTCGGGCCATGGACAAGTGCAGCAGGGTGATTCTCCTGATGGCAGGCCTGCTGGGCCTGCTGGCCGTGCTGTTTCCGCCGTTCCGGCAGAGCAACGGCCAGCCCACCTGGGGCTACCTGGGCTCCCCGCCGGGCGTGGCGGACTGGATCACCTGGGAGGAGGTCCTGCCGGGGCACCTGCGGCCGGCCGGCATCCATTGGATCTGCCTGGGGCTGGAGGCCATGGCCATCGGGGTGCTGGCGCTGACCGTATGGGCCTCCATGCAGGACAACACCCACCACCACCGGCGGTAGAAGAAAGCGGTGGCCCCGGGCGGACCACCGAGCTATCCTTCGGTCATCCACTTCAGCGTTACTCAACCGTCATCATGCGTTCACCGCTTCGCGCGCTGGGCTCAACCGTTCCGATTGGATACTCCAAAGGAGACACCATGACCGAAGGACTACGTGTAACCGTAACGACGACTGACGCAAATTTCGTGTCCGACCTGAGGAAGGCGGATATCCCCGGCATTGAGGCCAGCCTCAGGCCCATCCCCTCCTTCGATTCGGCGGAAACGCTCTACCAGGTGGTGATCGAGGCCGCGACGGCCGACGGCCTGGCGCTGGTGTCGAGCTGGCTGTACGAGCGGATCAAGTTCGGCCGGTTCAGCAAGATGACCCTGAACAGCAACAACGTGATCCGCAACCCGGACCGGATCATGATGATCATCAACCACCAGATCCAGGCGCACCAGTCCGCCGGGGCGAGGTAGCGAGGCCAGGTCCAAGGTCAGGCCGGCTCCGACTGCCCCAGGACCGCGAGCTGGCGTTCCAGGGCCCGCATGGTGAAGGGCTTGGACAGCAGGGTGACCGCCGGATAGGCCTCCACCAGGTCCAGGGCGGTCTGGTCGGCCCGGCCCGTGGCCAGCAGCACCGGCAGGCTCGGACGCAGCGCGCACAGGCGCGGCAGCGTACCGGCGCCGCCCAGCCCGGGCATGTTCAGGTCCAGGATCACCACGTCGGCCGGTTCCCCGGCGTGCAGCCGCTGCAGGGCCTCCTCGCCGCTGGCCATGGCGGTGGTGCGGTGCCCCAGCACGCCCAGCAGGGCCTGCAGCGAGGTCCGCACCAGATCGTCGTCATCCACCACCATCACGTGCAGCTGCGCAGGGGTGCCGGCCCCTTCCGGCCGGTCCTCCGCGACCGGGCCGGCACCGGTGCCGGCCGGGGCGCTGGCGGCGGCCGGGAAGCGCAGGCGCACCAGGGTGCCCTGGCCGGGCTCGCTCTGGAGTTCCAGCTGGCCCTGGTGGGCCTTCACCGTGCTGTAGACCATGGCCAGCCCCAGGCCGGTGCCCTTGCCGGCGGGCTTGGTGGTGAAGAAGGGGTTCAGGGCCTGGGCCAGCACCTCCTTGGCCATCCCGCAGCCGGTGTCCTGCACCTGCACCTGCACCCAGCCCGGAAGCTGGTTCCGGGGTCCCGGCTGGTTGGAGGTGCGCAGCGTCAGGGTGCCGCCCGCCGGCATGGCGTCCACGGCGTTGAGGCAAAGGTTCATGAAGGCGCTGGTCAGGGCGCTGGCGTCGCCCCGGATGGACCGCAGATCGCCGGCCAGGTCCAGGCACAGGTGGACCTTGGCCAGGGTGGTGCGCTCCAGCAGGCCCACCTCGTCCCGGAGCAGGACGTTCAGGTCCAGTTCTTCCTCCTCGGCCGGGGTCTGCCGGGCGAAGTTCAGCAGGCCCTTGAGCATCTTGCCGCCCCGCTCGGCGGCCTTGATGATGGTGCCGAAGGCCTTCCGGGTGGGGCTGCCCGGGGCCTCCAGTTCAACGTAGGTGGAGGCCAGGGCCAGGATCGCCCCCAGCACGTTGTTCATGTCGTGGGCCACGCCGCCCGCCAGACTGCCCAGGCTCTCCATCTTCTGGGCCTGGGTCAGCTGGGACTGCAGCTGGCGCTGGGCGGACTCGGCCCGCCGGCGCTCGGTCACGTCGCTGATGAAGCCTTCCACGAACAGGATCCGGCCATCGGCCGCGTAGGTGCCCCGGCCCCGCTCCCACAGCCAGCGGATCTCCCCGGAGGCGGCCTGGATCGGGTACTCGCCTTCGAACACCCGGCGCTCGCGCAGCACCTCTTCCCACTTCCGCTGATTGCGCTCCAGGTACTCGGGCAGGATCAGGTCCTGGAAGGTCAGCTTCGGGCCGCCGGTGAAGTCCTCCGGACCGTAGCCGGTGATCTCCCGGCAGCCTTCGCTCAGGTAGACCAGGCGCCACTGCCCCAGTTCCATGGAGCGGTACACGAAGCCCGGAAGGTTGCCGATGAGCTGGCCGAGCATCCGCTCGCTTTCCCGAAGCGCCCGCTCCGCCTCGCGCCGTTCGGCCAACCCCGCCTGGATCACCCGCGCGCGCCGACGCGCATCCCCTATTCCCTTCCCCGGCCCCCCTCTACTCATTCGCCCTCATGTTCGCTCCCGGACCCTCGGCCCTCCCCTAAAACTACCGGAGTGTCCCGGAATTAGCACCCCCATATCCGGTCAGCTGCGGGCGATCCTTTGGCCCACCGCGGCCACGAAGGCTTCGAACCGGTCCCGGTCCGGCCCGGCCTTGCACAGGTCCAGCCCGGGGCCGCCGTCCCGGCGGGGGAAGTGCACGAACTGGCGCCGGGGCAGGCTGTAGATGGCCACGGCGAAGGCCAGCCCGGCGGCGGGCCAACCGAGCACCGCCAGCCGCCGGACCAGGTCCGGGTAGCGCGGCAGGGACAGCACCATGGCCACGGCCACGGCCAGCGAACCGAGCATCACCGCCTTGCCGAACCAGCGGTTCTTCACCAGGAAGGCCCGGGGCTGGGGGACCAGATCGGCCAACCGCACGGTCATCTGGAAATTGCGCCCGAAGGTCCACTTGGCCGCCACCTCCACCCGGTCCGGGAACAGCCGGAAGACCCGGCGCACCTGGGGCAGGCGCTCGGTGTAGGTGGCCAGGGGGGCGGCGGCGGATTTCGGCATATCCTGATCGTAGACTTCATGGCCGGGCTCCGCCAGGGCATGACGTGGGCGCGCGGGGGGCGGCATGATCATCCATGACATCGACGACCTGGTGCTGGACTGGGACGAGGAGGCCGGGCTCGAGGAGCTGCACCGGCAGGTGCTGTCCCGGGGCCCCTGGACCACGGTGGCCTTCCTGGTGCGGACCCGGACCGGCCCCGGGGACTGGGAGGGGCCCTTCCTGTGGCTGCACCGCTACCAGAAGGTGGCCCAGGGCTGGAAGCTGGTGGCCCGCTTCCACACCACCGAAAACGGGCAGCTGGAGAACCTGGTGCGCGCCCTCGGGTCGTGGGGCCTCACGTCGTGAGGATGCACCGGTCCAGTAAGGCAGGATGTCGGCTGCCGGTGGCTGTATTATAAAATTTTTATTTTTTTATGGATTCCGGGCCTCCTCGTGAGAAGCTGAGGGTTTGTTGGAGTCGGCATGGCCATCGCACTCGGTCTCGTCAAGGTGAGCAAGCGCTTCGGCGCCCAGCCCATCCTGGAGGAGCTGAGTTTCGGCCTCCAGATGGGCGAGAAGGTGGGGCTCATCGGCCGGAACGGCGCGGGCAAGTCCACCCTGTTCAAGCTGCTGGCCGCCGAGGACAGTCCCGATTCGGGCGAGGTGGTGCTGACCCAGGGCCTGCGGGTGGCGCACCTGTCCCAGGACCCCCGTTTCGCCCCGGACGCCACCGTGCGCAGCGCCCTGGAATCGGCCCTGGCCGATCACCGGACCCTGCTCCGGCGCCACGCGGAGATCCACGAGCTGCTCCAGCAGGAGGCCGCCCGGGAACCCGCCGTCCAGGAGCGCCTGCACACCGAGCTGGACGCGGTGGAGCATCACCTGGGGCACATGGGCTGGGATCTGGAGCCCCGGTTGAAAGAGGCCCAGACCACCTGGGGCCTGCTGGACCTGGAGGCCACGGTGGCGAGCCTGTCCGGCGGCTGGCGCAAGCGGGTGGCCCTGGCCCAGGCCTGGCTGCAGGATCCGGACGTGCTGGTCATGGACGAGCCCACCAACCACCTGGACCCCGAGCAGGTGGAAAAGCTGGAACTCTGGCTCCAGCAGTTCGGCGGCGCCCTGCTGCTCATCACCCACGACCGCCACCTGCTGGACGGCGTGGTGGACCGGATGCTGGAGCTGGAAAACGGCTCGGTCACCAGCTACGACGGCTCCTACAGCGACTACCTGCTGGAACGGGCCGACAAGGAGTTCCGGGAGGCGCGGCTCACCGAGCACATGCAGAACCGCCTGCGCCGGGAGCTGGCCTGGCTGCGCCGGGGCGCCAAGGCCCGCACCCGCAAGTCCAAGCTGCGCATCAATGATGTGCTGGACCTCAAGGACGATGTGCAGGACCGGTCCCGGGTGGAGGAGCGCCAGGCGCTCACCTTCACCGGCGGCTCCAACCGCTCCGATTCCCTGATCACCGTGGAATCGCTCGGTTTCCGCTACCCGGGCGGCGCGGCCGACCTGGCCGGCGGACTGAGCCTGTACCTCCAGCGCGGCCAGCGCATCGCCATCCTCGGCCCCAACGGCTGCGGCAAGAGCACCCTGCTCAAGCTGCTGCTGGGCGAGCTGGCGCCCACCAGCGGCAGCATCAGCCGCCACCCCAAGCTGTCCATTTCGGCCATCTCCCAGGGCCGCGGCGAACTGCTGGGCGACCAGAGCATCGCCGACAACATCGCCGAGCGGGCCTCCATGGTGCGGGTGGGCGGCCAGGAACTGCTGGTGCTGGTGTACCTCACCCGGTTCGGCTTCCCGGCCGACCAGCAGAAGCGGCTGGCCTCCACCCTATCCGGCGGCGAGCGCAACCGCCTGCTCATGGCCAAGGCCATGCTGCAGCCGGCCGATCTGCTGGTGCTGGACGAACCCACCAACGATCTGGACATCCCCACCCTGCAGAACCTGGAGGAGGCCCTCATGGACTATCCCGGCACCCTGCTGCTGGTGAGCCATGACCGGTTCTTCCTGGACCAGGTGAGCACCCACACCCTGGCCTGGAACCC
>Ga0209415_10021174_pt1 | contig 10039 bp, 11 predicted proteins | sample PeaSoiSIISIP2007_FD_187696 | JGI IMG/M metagenome (GOLD analysis project Ga0209415, IMG submission 187696) | Peat soil microbial communities from Weissenstadt, Germany - SII-SIP-2007 (SPAdes) (version 2) | ecosystem: Environmental > Terrestrial > Soil > Wetlands > Peat | place: Germany... | reverse complement strand
TGCACGTCCCCGCCACGCCGGTGTTCTGCATCGTCAGCGCCGGGGCGCTGGCGTCGCCGAAGACCAGGGGGCCGGTCGGGTAGAAGGCGTCGCAGACATAGCCGTCGGGGCACGCGGTGCCGCCGACCACGCACGACGACGAGCAGTAGCCGAGGTTCGTCGTGTTGTTGCCGACGCAGTTGCAGGCGCCGGTCGTGCTGTCCGACGTCGCCGCGGTGCCCGACGTGCAACCCGTCCCGATCGTCTTCGTGCGGGTCTTCTGCGCCGTCGCCTGCGTGCAGAAGCCGATGTCGACCTGGCAGATCCAGCCGGTGCCGAGGCCCGTGCAATCGGCGTTCGACTGACACGTTCCCTGAATGAAGCCGAGACCGACGATGGGCCCGGTCTGAGGCTGGAGCCACGTGTAGGCCACGCACGTGTTGGGCGCAGTGACTCCCGTGGGCTTCGAGCCATCGAGCGGCATCTCGCAACGCGGGATGCACGTGCCCTGGTTGGCCACCGGGGTCGTCGTGCTGTTGGGGAGGCAGAGGCCCGGCGCGGTCGTCGGATCCAGGGTCGTCGGATCCGAGTCGCAGCCCCAGATCGCGCCGTCGCCGCAAGCTCCGCCCGCGGAGATGCCGCACGGATCGCAGTTGCCCTCGCCCGCAGCCATCGGCAACGCCGGAAGGCAGATCGGCGCCGGCCAGAACTCGACCTTCAACCCGGTGACGGTCCCCTCGTAGTCGATGCTGCACTTGTTGATGCCGGCGCCGCCGTTGCAGTCCGCGTCGGTCTTGCACGCCTTGCCCGACGTGCCGTCGAACGCGATGCCCGCCTCGCCGCCGCCGTCGTCCGAGCCACCCGAGCTGCTGCTGCTGCCCGAATCCTTGTGGGTGATGGTGCCGGAGTCTCCGGCGTCACTGCCTCCGCCGGTTCCACCGGCCTTGCTGCTCGAGCATCCGTTGGACACCGCCACGACGCCCACGAGGGCAGCGGACATCGCCAGCCCAATACACTTCTTCCACATGACGGCCTCCCTAAATGAAAACGAAGAAACGACGGACCCGTAAGCGTGCCGCTTCGTACGTCCGGCTCGCGTACCCTGACGCCCCGCGTTCGCTCGCGCAAGACCGCGAGCGGCGATCACCACGAGGGCCGGACCAACCGGATCCCCGCCCGAACGCGCGGTCCAGGCTACTTACGCGCCCCTACCCCGTCAACATGGCTTCCGTCCGTCTTGCGCTGGCGCACTGCGCGGCGCGTCAGCCGCGCCGAGACGAGGAGGTGACCACGTGGAGCACCACGACGACCACCAGGAGCACCACCTCGGTCTTGCCGAGGAGCTCCGCCAGGTCGTGCAGCTTCGACAGCTCCATGCCGGCGCTCCCCATCCCGCGGATCGCCCCCTCGGCGTGAAGCATCGCGATGCGCGGCGACACGCTCGCCCCCTCGTAGACGGCCGCCGCCGCCGCGAGGGTCGAGACGGCGGCGCGCAGGCGATCGACCCGTGCGAAGCGCGGCACCCCCGCGATGGCGCGCACGGCCTCGGTCAGCAGCACGAGGGCCGCGCTGACCATGGCAACCATGTCGAACCGCCGGAAGATGACCGTCATGGCGTCGGCGCTCCACGGCATCGACACCCGAGAGAACACCACCGGCGCCACCAGCGCCCCCAGGGCCACGAGCCCGCCTAGCCACAGCGCGAGGGCGAGCATCGCCACGACCCCGGTCACACGGCGGAGGATCATCGGGCGTCCCTCAAACGTACATCCGGACGCCGTGGTGCGGATCCCGCGTCGCGAGCTCCAGCGCGGCGCGCTCCGAGCGTAGCGTCCTCGGGGCGCGGCCTTCGAGACGGACCGTGATCTCGGCGCGCGCCAGCTTCGAGTTCAGGCAGTAGCAAACGGTGCCGTCGGGGTTCGGGTAGAAGAGGCCGACGAAGTCGTCGGTGTCGGCCCACATCTCCCCTTCGATAGCGACGCGGGGCCCCTTTCCCCGGAAGCGCCAGCGGCGGGGCGAGATGGAGCCGCGATTCTGCGCCAGCGCGGCGAGGCCGCTCAGCATGTAGCTCGTCCCGTGGTGGCGCAGGCAGAGCGCCGTCGTCGTCGGCAGGAGCATGCCCCCGGCACGGACGCGGGCGCTGAACCCCTCGAACACCACGTCGTCCTCGTCGTCCCACGCGTTGCAGTGGCCCCACGCGTACGACTCGGAGTTTCCCGCGCCCCAGTTGTGGCCCACCATCCCGGGCCACGCATCGAGCGTCCACGTCTCTCGCTGGACGACGACGCTGCCCGAGATGCGCGCATTGGGGATGGGGGAGACGATCTTCTGCTTCGGGAAGCCGCGCTCGTACATCCACGCCTTCTGGAAGTGCACGAGCGGCGCCTCGAGCGACGCGATGGTCAGGTCGTAGGCGATGGAGCGACCGCCGGTCTCCACGCGCCCGCACGCGGCCTCGGCCGACAGGGTGCAACCGTCGACGCTCGCGCCGATGGTGTCGCTCGCGAAGCGCGCGCTCTCGAAGGGGACCGTCGTCTTGGTGGCCACGTGCCCGTCCGCGCCGCCGAAGGCGATGGCCCACGCCTCGGCCACGGCGTGCTCGCGACCCCCGGGACCGGACCAGATGGTCCACTTGAGCCAGATGGCGCGGCGACCGCGCGGATCGTTGGCCTTGAGGAACCAGCTCTCCACGTGACCCCGGCGCGACCGCGCGGGGTCGAAGTGGAGGCCGTCAGTCCACTGCGAGACGGACGAGCGCTTCGTGGACCAGAGCCGCATCGACGGTGCCTCCCAGGTTCTCCAGCGTGCCGCGCGCCTCGTGGATGCGTGCGCGTCCGGCGGCGACGACCGCCGCCTCGCGCGTCTCGCGACGCCACGAGCCGAGGTCGGCGACGATCTCGGCGCGCGCGCGCTCGTGGCCCATGCGCGCCAGCGCGATCCGGGCGTGCCAGGCGCAGCTTCGACGATCGCCGGCGCCCCAGGAGAGAAAGGCGCGAACGACGCGCCGCGTTCCCCACGCGCGACGCTCGAGGTGCGGGATCGCGTCGCGCAGGGGAAGCTCGCCCGCGAGCTCGACACAGGCCTGCTCGTCTTCCAGCTCCGGCGTGCGACGCGCCTCGGCCACGACGTCGAGCACCACCTTGCGTCCCTGCTCCTGCCCGAGCCGCGCGAGGTAGAGAGCAGCCACCACGGCGGCGTCGTCGCGGTCCTCCTCGACGAGCTTCTCGGCGCGGGCGAGGAGGCGCGCGTCGCGGAGCGGCTCGCCGTCGGTCTGGAACTCCTCGGCGAGGCGCATGGCGATGTAGCGGATGGCCTCGTCGTCGTCGTCGAGCGCGCGCGCGAGCGCCGAGGCGACCGACGCGGCGTCGTCCTTCGCCACGCGCGAGAAGGCGATGACGGCCTGGTATCGCACCTCGGGGCGCCCGTCGCGCAGCGCGCGCTCGAGGCGCTGCGTGGCGCGCGGATCGCCGATCTCGCCGAGCGACGAGAGGGCCATCTGGCGCACGTGCGGGTCGTCGTCCTCCACCGCGACGAGCAGCGACGACAGCGCCTCGCGCGCGCCGATGTCCGCCAGGGCCACCGCCGCCGCGGCGCGCACGCCGGGCGCCGCGTCGTCCTTCAGCGCACGCTCGAGCAGGGGGATGGCCCGCTCGCGCGTGGCGTCGCCGCGCAGCGCGTGGCGCACGACGTCGTGAATGGCCGAGACGCGCGTCGCCGGCTTCTCGGAGGTCAGATCGCGGAAGCTCGCCTCCAGGTTGCGAGGCAGCGGCGAGGGCGAGAACATCGGCGTCGGATCTACCGCTCCGCGGCGCGCCCCGCCACCAGCATCGCTGCGCTGGTCACGAAGACGGCTGCGGCGCCCACGACGAGCACGTGGGGTGCGCGGAGCATCGCCGCCACCCCCTGATCGAGGACGCCGCCGAGCGACACGCCGTCGCGAGGTCCCAGCCCGACGAAGGCGAGCGCCGCCTCGCTGACGACGACGGCCGCGCCGGTCGAGCCGAGCTGCACGGCGACGACGCCCAGCAGGTTCGGCACCACGTGCCGCGCGAGGACGCCCGCGCGACCCCGCCCCAGCGCGAGCGCGGCCTCGACGAAGGGCGCGTCCCGCAGGACCCGGGTCTGCGCCAGCGCCAGGCGCGTGAAGGGAGCCCACGCGGTGAGGGCGAAGACGACGCCGATGTGCACGCGGGAGGGCGCGCGCACCGCGCTGAGGACGGCGAGCGCGAGGATGAAGCTCGGGAACGCCTGCACGAGATCGCACGCGCGATCGACGGCGCGCTCGAAGCGGCCGCGCGCCAGTGCAGCGGCCGCGCCGAGCGGGGTCCCCACGGCGAAGCCCACCAGCGCGACGAGCACGGCGAGCCCGATGGCACCGAGCTCCGCGGAGGCGACGAGAGGCATCAGGTCCACGCCGGCCTCACCGCACCCGAGCGGCCGGGCCGCCGATGGCTCGCACCACGCGCGTGCCGGATCGAGGCGTCCGGCGGGCCCGGCGGTCAGGGCGGCGCCCAGCGCGCTGGCCGCGACGATGACGAGGAGCGGGAGCAGGTGGAGGGACCGGGCCCGCGCCCGGCGCGCTCGCGGGGTCACGACGCCGACCTCGCGCGCGGGTCGATCGCGAGGTGCGCGGCGGTCCCGAGCGCCTGAGCCGCGACGAAGAGCAGGCCCGCGGCGACCACGGCCCCCTCCAGCACGGGCAGATCGCGCGTGGAGTAGGCCTCCAGGATGAGCGTCCCCAGCCCCCAGCGCTCGAACATCCGTTCCAGCACGACCGCGCCGCCGAGCAGCGCGCCGAGCTGCGTCGCCACTGTGGTGACGATGGGGCCCACCACCGCCGGGAGCGCGTGCACGAGCCACACCCGCAGCGGCGGCGAGCCCTTCGCGCTGGCCACGGTGAGGAACGGCGCACGCGCAACCTCGGCCAGGGACGCGCGCGCGATGCGGCCCACGTGCGCGGCGAGCGGGAGGGACAGCAGCGCACTCGCGAAGACGAGCCCGGCGAAGCCCGCGTCGGGGTCGCCCGGAAGCGGCACGAGGCGCGCGCGCGCCGCCAGGCCCCACGTGAGGACCGGCGCGAAGGCCACGAGCGGCGCCGCCGCCACGCCGACCAGCGCGCGCTCCACCCACGCCCGGCCCCTCGGCGACAGCCACGGACCGCTCGCCGCGAGGGCGGCCGCGATGCCGAGGAGCGCGCCGATGCCCACCGCGAGGGACGCCAGCTCGGCCGTCGGTCCGAGCGCGTCGCCCACCCGCGCCATGGCGCTCGTCCCCGGTCGCCGGAACGAGTCCCCGAGGTCGAGCGTCGCGAGCCCGCGGAGGAAGCGCGCGTACTGCGCCAGCAGCGGCTCGTCGAGGTGCAGCGCAGCCCGCACGCGCGCGAGGTCCGCGGCGCTCGCTTCGTCGCCCAGCACGAGGCGCGCGGGATCGCCCGGCAGCAGGCGCAGCGCGAAGAAGACCAGCGACGCGAGGGCGACGACCACCAGCACCGCCTCGACCGCCCGCCCGACGACAAGCCGGAGAGACCTCAACGCCGGGCGCCGCCTAGTCCGCGCCCGCGTCGACGCTCGTCGCGATGGGAGTCACGCCCGCGTCGATGGGCGGGACCACGGGCCCACTCGACTGGCACACGCCGGCGTCCTCGGCCGTCTCGTAGGGCCCTCCGTCGTAGTAGTCCGGCTTGAGGATGCAGACGAGCTGCTGCTGGTCGTCGTCGATGATCACGCCGTTCCACGGGGGCTGGCGCGGGTCGGCGCAGATGTACCCCTCGGTGGTGCGGCAGTCGGAGTCCTTGTGGCACTGCTCGAGGCACATCGAGCGAGCCGTGCGCTCCGGCGAGTTGTAATCGTTGTAGGCGCAGCCTGGGACGGTGGGGCTCATCACCACGCAGGCCGCCTCGTTCTGGCACGTGTCCGGGACGCAGTTGAAGAACGTGCAGTACCCGTAGGGCTCGGAGTTGTCGCAGACGAGGTTGCCCTGCAGCGAGCAGTCCGTGTTCAGGGTGCACGGCGAGCCGATGTGCGCCTTGCAGCCGGTGACGGCGCCAAGGAGGCCGGAGAGAGAGACGAAAGCCGCGAGCTCGAAGCGATTCATGGGAGAAGAAGGAGAGGCCCGGACCCTACCGTCGCCAGGCCCCGAGGCGCAAGCGGGCTCGTTTGACATCGAGGCGCGCGATCCCTACGTTGCGAGCCCGAATTCGGGGGGCTAGACAAGCTTCGAGAACCGCCATGTCCACGTACATCACGTCCGACTGCATCAACTGCGGCGCTTGCGAGCCGGAGTGCCCGAACGAAGCGATCAGCGAGGGGGACGAGATCTACGTCATCGACCCCGAGCTGTGCACGGAGTGCGTCGGCTTCTACGACCACGAAGCGTGTCAGGCGGTGTGCCCCGTCGAGTGCTGCCTGCCGAACCCCGAGCACCGCGAGGAGGAGCAGCTGCTCCTCGAGCGCGCCGTCAAGCTCCACCCGGACGACGAAGAGCTGAAGAAGCGCGTCGCCGCGAACGTGTTCCCGTCGCGCTTCCGGAAGTAACCGAGGGGGGGCAGCCGGTGTTCGAGAAACACCCGCTCCTCGCGATCGCGGCGCTGCTCTCTTGCGGATGCGGCGGCGGTCTGCCGCTGCTCCACCCGGCTCGCACGCTGCCGCCCGGCGAGGTGAGCGCGTTCGCGGGCTTCAGCGGCAACGTGCCGGTGGGGTCGCTGGCGTCGGCCATGCGCGATGCGGAGTCCGATCCGAACGGAGGCACCGCGCCGCAGGGAGGCGACCCCACGTACGCGAAGGGGGCCCTCGTGGCGGCGTCGATCGCACCGGGCCTCGCGCCCGTCGGCGGGGCGCGCGTCGGCGTGGGCTGGCAGTCCGAGGGAGGGCTTGCCTACACGGGACGGGCGGTGCGGGCCGATCTCCGCCACTCCATCGATCTCACGACCCGCTGGTCGCTCTCGCTCGGCGCCGCGGGCTCGGCCGCGCTCTACGGGCACCAGGAGGGCAGCTCTCTCGAGAATGTCTCGCTCAACCAGCTCCACGGCTGGGGCGCCGACGTCCCGGTCCTCGTGGGCTACGAGAGCGACGGCGGCCTCTACATGCTCTGGGCGGGCGCTCGCGCAGGCTGGGAGCACGTCGACATCAGCGACGTCACGAGCGAGCCCAAGGCGGTGACCATCGGCTCGCCCCCCATCTCCCTCAGCGCGACGCGCTTCTGGGGAGGCGGGCTCCTCGGCTTCGCGGTCGGGTTCCGGCACATCCACGTCGCCTTCGAGCTCGACGTCGCCTACGCGACCATCTCCGGCACGTACAACGCCACGCCGGTGACCGTCGCCGGGCTCACGGTCGCGCCGGCCACCGCCCTCTGGTGGCGCTTCTGAAACGGGCCGGCCTCGTACTCGAAAATTCTGCTTCCACCGCTTGCGCGCCCCCCTCGCGTGCTTCAGAGTCGGCGCGCTGACGAGACGCGTGCGACTAGGGGTGGACAAGATGAGCCTGGAAACGGCCGTGGGTCGGCCGCCGCTCGTGCTGTTGGTGGATCCGATCGTCGCCTCGCGTCACTGGATGTGGCGGGGGATGAGCCGCGCCTTCGGCGTGCTCGAGGCCGGCAGCGTCGAGGCGGCGCGCGACTGGATGGCGCAGCGTCCCGACATCGACGCGCTCGTCGTCGAGGACGAGCTGCCCGACGGACGTGGCGTCGAGCTGGTCGAGGACCTGGTGGCGGCGCGCCACCGCGTCGCCTCGCGGTCCATCGTGCTCGCCCGGCCCGGCGCCGAGTGGGCGCGGATGGCGAAGCTGGGGACGACGCTGGTCGAGCGGGGCGACCTGCGCGCCGTGCTTTCCAAGCTGGCGGGGTGGTTTCTCATGCGCGACGCGTGGCTGGCGCGGGCGCTCCTGCGCGAGGCCGATCGCCGGAACTAGCCGGTCCGCCTCGATCGCCTCCAGAGCGCGATAGCCAGCGCGAGGGCGAAGGCCGCTCCCAGGGCGATCGCCCCCTGGATGCGAGCCGTCGTCGCGACGGGTGGAACCTGGGGCTTCACCTCCGAGACGGTCGGCTTGCCCATGGCCTCGTCGAGCACCCCGGGTGCCACGAAGTCGGCGAGGACGATGCCATCGAGGCTGGGAGCCGTTCGACTCGACGGAAACAGCGCGAGCGCCGGAGCGAGCCCCTCGGTGGAGACGCGCGGCGTCCCGGGGACCGCCGGCTGATAGAGGCCGACGAGGGTGTGGAGGTGATGGCGGTCGAGCGACGGGATCGCGCGCATCACGGCTTCCTCCGCCGCCGCGCGATCCGCGTGCACGAGCTGCTCGCCGCGCGCGATCGCCCGCACCATCGAGACGACCACCGGCCGCTGCGCGTCGAGGAAGTCTCGCCTCACGACGAGCGCGTGGATCTGGCGCATCGCCAGGGGCGGCACATCCCCCGCCGACTGGTTCACGAGCAGCACGGCGTCCTCGTCGTCGAGCGCCGTCTCGACGTAGGGGGTGTGCGCGTAGAGCGCGTCGCATTCGCCGTGGACGAACGCGGCGTTCTGGTCCTTGCCGAGCCGCACCACGATCTGGATGACGGCGTCGGCGTCGAGGCTCTCGGACGCGAAGAGCGCGCGCAGGCGCACCGGCGGGCCCGGCGCGACGCCGATGCGCAGCCCCTTCAACGAGAGGAGCCGGTCATGGAGGGGCGCCGTCGCGCTCATCTTTCGCTCGTCGAAGATGGAGCGACGGACGACGAGGTCGATGGGATCGTTCTGCAGCAGGTTGGCGACGAGCTCGACGGGGAACCTGTCCGCGATGAGCTGCAGGTAGACGGGCGGTGGAAGCACCGCGACGGGCGCCTCGCCCGCGATCATCCTGGCGATCGCCTGGGCCGGCACCTCCGGGATGACGAGGTCCGGCAGGACCCCCGCGTCGGCGAAGTAGCCGGCCCCCTGCGCGACCCAGAACGCGAGGTACTGGAGGTTGTCGCTGTCCGGAACGAGAACCCGGACGTGGACGGGCCCCGCCGCGATGGGCCCGGCGTTCTGTGGCACCGAGGTTACAAGCACGGTGATTTCCGCACGGATCTGGGCGAGCATCCGTCCCGTCGGTCCTGAGGAGGTCTCGTGCGATCCAAGGCTCTGCTGCTCGTCCTTCCGTTGTTTCTTCTCGCAGGTTGCGACAGCTGCAACGACAAATCGACCTCCGGCACCACCCCGAGCGCCAGCGCAGTCGCCTCGACCCCACCGTCGGCGAGCGGATCGACCCCACCGGCGGCCTCGTCCGCGGCGCTCGCGCCGAGCGGCAAGATGGCGCACTGCCCGAACGCCGTGACCGGCGCGACGACGGACATCAAGGACGTCCCCGGTGGCGTCGAGATCACGGTGACGGCGGGGGACGCGGCGGCCACGGCCGACATTCGCGCGCGCGTCCAGGCGCTCATCGAGGCGCAGAAGAACCAGAACCCCAACGTGAAGCACACGGGGCAGGGCGAGGGCGGCGGGCTCCTGGGGCGTTGCCCCATCGTCCTCAAGGACACGACCATCACGACGGCCGACGTGACCAACGGCTCGAAGATGACGGTGGCCGCCAAGGATCCGCAGGAGGTCGACTGGCTGCGCCGCGAGACGCGCGACCGCGAGGAGGATCTGAAGCTGGCGGGGAGCCCCGCGGGCTCGGGGAAGATGGCCCACTGCCCGAGCGCCATCGCAGGGGTGACGACGACCGTGAAGAACACGAAGGACGGCGTCAGCGTGATCCTGACGGCGAAGGACGACGCGACGACGAAGTCGATCCGCGAGCGCGTGAAGCACCTGATCGAGGTCTCCGTGAACCCCGAGGCCGGCGCTGCGGCGGCGGTGACGCACACCGGCGAGGGCGGCGGCGGCGGGAGCATCGGGCGCTGCCCGGTGGTGCTCCAGGACACGTCGCTCACGGCGAAGGACATCCCGGGCGGCTCGCAGGTCGAGGTGAAGGCGGACACGGCGGGTGGCGTCGCGGCGCTGCAGGCGGAGGCGAAGGAGCGGGTGGCGAAGTTCCAGCTGCCGGCGCCGGGGGCGAGCGGGTCGGCGGCGACGGCGGGGTCGGGGCCGAAGAAGTAGGCG
>Ga0209415_10021173_pt1 | contig 10040 bp, 8 predicted proteins | sample PeaSoiSIISIP2007_FD_187696 | JGI IMG/M metagenome (GOLD analysis project Ga0209415, IMG submission 187696) | Peat soil microbial communities from Weissenstadt, Germany - SII-SIP-2007 (SPAdes) (version 2) | ecosystem: Environmental > Terrestrial > Soil > Wetlands > Peat | place: Germany... | reverse complement strand
CTCGTCTTCGTTCCGCGAGCCGTTCTCGTGCCGGGTGGCATAAACGTTGAAAAGCCCCGAGCCGGTGAGCAGATTCTCTTCTTCGACGGCACACCGGAATCCTCGTTTGGCAAGAAGGTCCTGAACTTCGCCTACCGCGCGCCGGCTGCGGTCGTGGACCTCGACCACCACCTGATCGATCAACGGCCAGAGACTGCCGTCGATCCCGCGAAGGATTTCGAGTTCACACTTTTCGGCGTCCACCTTCAGCAGGTCCACGCGTTGCAGGCCATTTTCGCGAATGATGTCGGAAACGGAGAGCAACGGGCATTCGAACGTCTGCTGGTTCAACCTATCCGTCATGAGTTCCTCGACATACTCATCCACCGATTCGGTGGTGCGCCCCAACTCCGCGCGCACCAGGTTTGCGACGACCGCCTTAATGGCCTGCCGGTCTTCGTCCGCGTTTGAGTGGAAGCTCGAGAACAGGGAGGATTTCCCATAGCAGGCCAATGGCGCGGAACCGCGGCGGTCGGAAACACCCACGTTGAACGGCCGGAGGCGCGGGCCATAGGCCTCGCAGTTTGCCTTCAGGGCGCAGAAGGCGACCGGGCTTGGCTCAAAAGCGAATACCGTGGCGCGCGGGCAGTGGTTGCGAACAAACAGCGAGAAGAGTCCGATATTCGCCCCAATATCGATCACGGTGGCATCCTCAGCCAAACGGATGCCGTGCCGCAGATAGCACCGGTCCTCAAAGATCTCCCTATAGACATACTCCGTCTCGTGGCGGTTCAAGTGGGCAATCTCGAGTCCGTTCGGGAGGGTGTGCCGTGCCAGCTCGCCAAAGCACGCCGCGGCTTTCTCCGCGTCGAGCCTCAGACCTCCTGAGGGTCCGTCTGCAGCCCAGTCCCCCAAATTCAGCAGGATCACATTAAAACCCTCCTGATTCCGGCGCAATGGACTGTTCGGACTCAGCAACTCCTGGAACACCTGATTGTAGGGCGCAAAACTGACCTGCACCGGCAAACCCAGGTAATCGCCCCAAAACTGCAGCGAATCCTCCACCGGCTCGGCGGTGAAGGTCGAAGCGATGACGATGCCGGTTCTACCGGTTCCGGTCATTCTCGTCGACTCCTGGCCCTGCAGGTAAGCAAATTTGACACCCTGCAATCTCAAACCGCAAACCCCGGAGTCCTCAAAAACCTCGAGGTCGCCAAACCCGCCACCCACCTTTGCGCTGTTCTCCGACCGCAGGCGGGCATGTACCCAGACTTCGTCAGGAAAATCCGAGTGTAGGATACTGACTTCCTGGACCCCTTGCAGAATAAACGTTCGCCCTTGATCGAGAAAGAAGGCAGACAACAACTGGGTAACGCCATCCATCAAGACTGGATGCAGGTGGTGACGCTTGGTTCCCGAAGGATCCCGGCTGACGCGCAGGCGTCCTAGAGCCTCCCCACCGGCTCGCCAAACGTGACGAAGGCCTTGAAAAGAAGGACCGTAATGATTGCCGTTCTCGCGCAGCCGTTGGTAGAAACCTGCCTGGTCGCCAAGATAAACGGCCCGCTGCCGGAACGCCTCGACGGACAGAACGGTGGTGCTCGGGTTCGCCTGGCTGCGGCCGGCGCACTGGATTTCGAGAATGGCACAAGGCAGTCCGGTGACGGAACCACGGCCCGGTTCGCCGGCCTCCCGAAACGTATACTGGACCGTTTGGTCATTCAGCCAATTGACGCCCGCGGATAGTGTTACCTTTTTTTCCGATAAGAAAACCGGATTGCGAAATTCGATTCGTTTAATGCAGCCCACTATTGCATGGAGCAATTCAATATGGACGCACAGGGCCATCTCGATATAGAACGAGCCGGGCAACACGATTATACTCTGGAAGCCATGGTCAGCCAGATACGGAAACGACCCGACGCCCACCTCAAACAAGACCGGAGCCTCCTTTGATGAGCCCGCGCGATAGTAGATGAGGCCACGCGGTCTGGAGAGACCCCCGGCGTTGGCGCCACCGCCTGCCCGCACTTTCTCGGCATTAGATTCCATCAGGAATAATGTTCTTTACTCCGTCCTCGGTCCTCCGCGGCGCGGAGCCAGTGCCCGGTGCGCGGGCACACTCCGTGCCCGTCAATTCGCACGCCTCTTTCCGTTCAGCGAGTCTGCACATTCCAAAAGGACTGCGGACCGCCGGCTGCCGCCAACGGGCCTCGGAGAGCGCTCACTCCGTGCCCGTCAATCCACAGCGCTCTTTTCGCTCGACGCAACTCTCTTCTCAAATAACCACGAAAATCCGAGCCGTCCGTCGATCGTGCCTCGTGCTGATTCTCTTGTCGGGTGTGGTGGGGACGGCCTGGGGATGCCCGGCCGCTCCATGGGGCAAGAGCTTCTCATACACTTCGCCCCTCGGAACCGCACAGGTCCCACGAAAAAGTCCGTGGGGCCGTGTTCCGGCGGCATCCCCCAGGTACAAGAGAAGGCCCGCTTTCCACGAATCCCGCCACGCGCTTGATTCTAATTTTAGCAGAAGTCGGTTGAGAAGTCCATACATAAACAGGACACGTTCGATCACTCTTCACCGCGGCGGCCTTGACGAGGTTCGTTGTGGTCTTCAATTCAGCTTTCCCGATCCATTTCGCTCTTGTTCTGCCCGGCGTCAATCCGCTGCTCTTGCGATTGAACCGTGCCTCCACCTTAAACCTTCGGCAGCACCCCAACAATACAGGAGACTGCTGGAAAACGCCCCGGCGATGCACCGGGACGGCGCGGCCCCGCAACCGGGCGACCCTCTGACGCCGCGCCGCACCCGCCGAGCCAAGGCTTCCTGGCCTGCACCCATTCCGAGGGGGAAACGCGCCCGGTGGAAATACGCGGGGGTCACTTCGGGGGCGGCGCTTCAGCCAGCACTTTGTCGAGCGCCTCTTTGATTTCCAGCAGGTGGCTCGGCTTCTGCACCACCAAATCCTGGCAGGAGCGGTCTTCGGGCAGCAATCCCGTATGCATGATCACGGGTGTGGAAGGAGCCCTGAGCTTGATAATCTGCGCCATCTCCACCTCCGTCATCCCCGGCATGGAATTGTCGGTTATCACGGCGTCATGAATCTCCGGGTCGAAGACGCCGAGGGCTTCCTCGGCGCAACGCGCGGAATCCACGGCGTAGCCGAGATGCTGGAGATGGTCGGGGGCGTGGCGGGCGCTGTGGAGCCGGCCGGGTTCGAGGAAGTGTCGGTGGACGACGAAGGACTCGTCGTCCCGTTCTCGTCCGCCACCACCTCGTTAAAGTACACAGGGTCGAAGCTGGAGGCGTTGAGGAGATTCGGCAAGCCGGAGCTGACGGCCAAGCCCGCGTATGTGTTCGACCCCATGTTGATGGAGGTTAGGCCCATCGGCGTCCAATTCACACCGTCCGCCGAATAAAGCCCGAAGCATGTGCTGCCCCTGAGCACCAGGCAAAGCCAGCCCGCAGGCGGTGCGCCGGTGAGCGAGGTGTCCGACACGGCGAGATCGCCGGTATTCGCGCGAGTGGACCATAGAACCCGTCCGTCGGGCGTCACTCCCAGCGCAACGTATTCCGATCCGCTCGCCAGACTCTCGCGAATCATGACCCCGGCGAAGCCGTTCGAGTCGGTGTCTCCCACTGAGGAGAGATACGCAAGAATTTTGCCGTCACCGCTCAGCGGTTGGTAAACGAACTGAAAACTGTCGCTCAGGCCGCCGATCGTGCCCGCTCCGGAAACCAAATAGAGTCCATTGGTCTGACCGGCCGCGCCCGGCGCGCCGGGGCTGCCGATGTCGGTGTTCAACCAGGGCGAAAGAAGCCCGATCACATCGATGGTGTTTGCTGAGGATTCGACGAAGTAGTCGGTATCGAAGTAGATTTGGCAGCGCAGTGCGCAGGTTCCCGGGGTTGCGTCCAGCCAGGTCAAGGTGTAGGGCGGTAGGAAGGCAGTCGCCAAATAGGTTCCACCATTGTAATACTGAATAAAATCGACGGTATGGCCATTCGAAATGACGTTGGCGGCGAGGTTGAGGATGGCCGGTGACAGGTAGATTCCTCCGTTGGTGGGCGAGCTGAGGGTGACCACCGGCGGCGCGCTGGCGGACGGAAGATTAGTGACCGCGATTAGGGCCGGTGTCGAGGTCGCGGTGCTGCCCAGCTCATCGGTCACCGAGGCCATCACGCTGTAATTGCCGGCGCTGACGCTCGTCCAGACGAGGGTGTAAGGCGGCGCTGAAACCTGCCCCAGCAAGGTTGCGCCGTTGAAAAACTGAACCCCCGCGATCGCGTGCCCGTTGGAAATGACCTTGGCCGCCAGCGTGATGGTGGCTGGCGCCAGGAACCCGGACCCGTTCAACGGCGAGGTCAGCGTGATGCCCGGCAGCGGCGTCACCGTCAGGACAAAGCTGCTGTTGGTGGAAACCGCTCCGTCGCTCACGCTGAGAGTGATCAGTGTGCTGCCGACCTGACCCAGGGCGGGCGCCACGGTCACCGTCCGGCTGGTCCCGCTGCCGCCCAGCAGAATGTTGCTCACCGGGACCAAGACAAGGTTGGAGGACGTCGCGGATACCACGAGGTTCGACGCCGGGACCAGGGCATCACTGACGGTGAACGGCAAAGGCCCCGTGGCGCTGTTTTCATCCGCCACCTGGTCCGGGATGCTCGACATTGTCGGGGCAACGCCGGGCACGCTGTAAACGAACTCGTTCGAGAAAACGCTCTCCTCGCCGGTCGCACCCACCGCGGTGGCTGCGAAGTAGTAAGTCGTGCCTGGGATGAGGCCGGAAACGGTCGCGTTGGTCACGTTCCCAACCGACTGTTCGTTCGTGTAGGTGCGGCTCGCCGTCCCGTAGTAGAGATTATAGCTCACGCCAGTGGGGCTCGGGTTCCACCACAGAAAAAGCCCCGCCCCTCCTTGGCCGCGCGCGCCCATCGCCCCGAGCAGGCATAACCCCGCCACAGTGAGTGCGCCCGTCCGCCGCCAGTCCCCAAAAAGCAAGGCCGCCGCCCCCGCGCAACGCTTCCCACAGCAGCAACCGGGGGAGAAGACGGTTTTGAGGACTGTCTGGCCGAGCCGGCCAATCTGAAATACGCGCCAAACGTTCACGGCCATGTGCAGATATCTTCTAACCATTAAACTAGCCTCGATTCCCACGCGTAAGCCTGGCCTAACGTTCCGCGGCCTCTTCGGCCGGTTTCCCCCCCTGTATTTACCGTGGATCCGGAACCAATTACGTTATGCTTACTATGAGCTAGTAGTAGTATTCCACTATGTCATAATTGCTCCAGATCCCCTTCATGCCTTGGGCCAACCCCATCGATCATTACGGATTTGCCCATTCCATCGCAAAAAAGTGCTCCGCACCGCTACAGGTTGTGTTTTTTCCCTTGACCACACCACTATTTGTGACATAGTAGAGACGGGTTTGACAATAAACACAAAAAGAAACCAACCGACTTGGCCCAGATCTTCCTGAACCCCGCCGCGGCGTCTCCCGCCATCGAGCTTCGCAGGGCTTCTTGGGCATCGGCGATTCTCTCGTTGAGCAGCACCGCCGCGGCCAGACACAGCCCACACGCGGCGCGACCGGGGCCGAGCAGCTGCACGAGGAGGTTTTGGACGGGCTGCGAGCGCATGGTCAGACCCGGATTTTCAAGTGGAGCACCCGCCCATCCGCTCGGGGTTGCTGGCTATCGCCACTGCGCACGGCCTGGCGTCCGCGCGGGGAGGGGCTCAGGCGGGTGGGTTTTGGGTTGGTGAGGACCGTGCTGGGGGCCTTGCCAACCCAGGGGCACAGCCCGTTGGTCTGCATTCGACAATGCGGTTCGCCATCGATCAGCCCAGCCGGCTGAGCTTGGGCGGGCCTGTTGGCGTCGCGCCAATGACCCGGGCTGGCGCCAAACCGGCGCTTGAAGCAGGAATTGAAGAGACCGAGGTGGTTGAACCCGCATTCTTCCGCCACCTCGATAACCTTGACGTCGCGATTTCGCAGCAGAGTCATGGCTTTGACCAACCGCATCTCCATCCTAAGGGCGGACACGTTGAAGCCAAAATGCTTCTGAAAGAGCCGGTTCAGATGGCGCTTAGTGCAATGGAATTTGTCAGCCAGTTCCCCTACTGTAAGACCAATGATGTCCTCCACCATAAGCCCCTCGAACACCTGGATCATATCTTCCCCGGCGCCGCCAAGTCCGCCCCGCGGGCGGCGCGCATCTTTGAATTCGACGGCTAAAACAGCCGTCACGACCCGCAGCAACTGGCCGCGGTGGTCCAGGTGGCGTCCAGGCGGCGCCGCCGCCAGGAGTCGATGGCATTCCTGGGCCAGCGCGCCGGAAGAAGCATACAGCCGGGGGGTCTTGAAGCACTCGGTCAGGTTTTGCAGCAGCCACAACTCCTCGCTTCCAAACAGCGGGTACAGATGTTCCACGCAGATGGAAAAATGCCAACACACCAGCTCCCCGGAGTCCGCGGGGCAGACCTTGTTGCCTTGGGCCTCCGAAAACACAAGGACATCCCCGGGAGCAAGTGGATGATTGATCCCCGCGGAGAAAAACGTTCCGAGGCCCTCCTTCGGAAACAGGAAAGCGAGGCTGCGGCCTTGATTTAGCCACGCTTCCGAGGTCTTGAGGTGAAAAAGCCCTAGGGCAAGACAATCATGAGCAAACATTGGGCGCCTTTCCCTTTCGCTCGCTGAAATCCTGAGGCGGGGACAGGCACCCCGGATGCCAAATCCGCATCGGCGCCCAAATCAATGAACGCGACCCGGACCAGCGGCATTCGAGTAGCCCGCACATTAGCCAAAAAGGTTCTCATCTACTTTGCCCATCATAGCCCCACGGGTCCCGCGAAAAACTCCGCGAAGTGGTGTCCCGGCTGCGCCCGCTAGGCAGAAGGGAAGGCCGGATTTCAAAACCCCGCAAAAACCTCGCGGTTTTTTTGGCTTCACGAAACGCCACTCTAGCACAAGCCGTTGAGAAGTCCACATAAAAAAGACACGGCCGATCACTCTCCGCCATTGCGGTCTTGATGAGGTTCGCGGTTGTCTTCAATTTTTTGCCGATCCATTTCGCACTCATTCTGCCTGGTGTCAATCAGCCGCATTTGCGCTTGAATCGTGCTGCCAGCTTAAATCTTCGCCAGTACCCCAACAATACGGGAGACCGCTGGAAAACACCCCGGTGATGCACCGGGAGGACGCGGGCACGGGCTCAGACTCGGATTCTCAGTTGGAGCACTCGGCCATCCGGTTCGGCGTGCTGGTCATCGCCACTACGCACGCCCTGGCGGACACGCGCGGAGGGGCTCAGGCGGGCGGGTCTTGAGCTTATGGGCGCTGTGTTGGGGGCCTTGCCGGCCCAGGGGCACATCCCCGTGGCTTGCATTCGACAATGCGGTTCGTCATCGATAGGCTTGGCCGGGTGAGCTTTGGCGGGGTTATTGGCATCGCGCCAATGGCCCGGGCTGGCGCCCCAGCGGCGCTTGAAACAGGAATTGAAGAGACCCAAGTGGCTGAACCCGCATTCTTTTGCCACGTGGTTGACCTTGACGTTGCGATCTCGCATCAGGGTCATCGCCTTGATCAACCGCATCTCCATTTTCAGGGCGACCACGCTGAAGCCAAAGTGCTGCTGAAAGAGCCGGCTCAGGTGGCGCCGAGTGCAATGGAATTTGTCAGCCAGTTCCTGTGCTGTCAAACCAGTGATGTCCTCCACCATAAGCCTCTCTAACATGTGGATCATGTCCTGCCCGGCGCCGCGCAGTCCGCCCCGCCGGCTGCGGAGGTCCTTGAATTCCCCGGCTAAAATAGCGGTCACGACGCGCAGCAATTGGCCGCGGTGGTCCAGGTGGTGGCCAGGCGGGGCCGCCGCCAGCAGTCGATGGCATTCCTGGGCCAGCGGGCTGGAAGCAGGGTACAGCCGGGGGGTCTTGAAGCATTCGGGGAGGTCTCGCAGCAGAGACAGTTCCTCGCCCCCAAGCAGCGGGTAGAGATGTTCCAGGCAGAAGGAAAAGTGCCAACACGCCAGTTCCCCAGCTTCCATGGCGCAAACCCGTCCACCCTGGGCCTCCGAGCAGACCAGGACATCACCGGATGCAAGAGGATGATTGATCGCCGCGGAGGCGAACGTTCCGAGGCCCTCCCTCGGAAACAGGAAAGAGAAGCCGGGGCCTCGGCTTAGCTGCTCTTCGGAGGGCTTGAGCCGAAATAGCCTGAGGACAAGATGATCATGACCAAGCATGGGACGCCTTTTCTTTTGCCGCTGCGAAATGCCGAGGCGGCGACAAGCCCCTTGGATGCCAGATCCTGTCGGCGCCCAACTCAATGAACGCGACCAAGACCACCGGCATTCGAATGGCACCCACACCATCCGAAGACGTTCTCATATGTCTTTGCAAATCGTAACCCAAAAACATGCCATGAAAGCCTCGAGGCGGTGTGTTCCGGCTGCAGCCCCGATCACCGGGGAAGGCGGGCTTTCCCTAAATTCCACAACGCGCGTTCGGTTTTTGGCTTGACGGGCGGTTCTATAGCTGAAGTCGGTTGAGAAGTCAACATAAAAAAGACACGGCCGATCACTTTTTAACCGCCGCGGTTTTGATGAAGGTCATCGTCGTCTTCAAGTTTTTTCCGATCCATTTCGCACGCCTGCTGCCTGGTGTCAATCCCGCCGCATTCCCGATTGAATCATGCTTCCACGTTAAATCCTCGGCAGTACCTCAACAATACGGGAGACTGCCGGAAAACGTCCCGGTGATGCACCGGGGCGGCGCGGCGCCGCAGCGGGGCGACGCTTGGCCGCGGTGCCGCTTTGCGCCTGCCGCTTCGCGCCTACCGCTTTGCGTTCAGGGCGCAAGGAACACGGTGGTGAAGCTGGAGGTGTTGAGGAGATTCGGCAAGCCCGAGCCGACGGCCAAGCCTGCGTAGCTGCTCGCACCCATATTGGAAGGGGTTGTCCCGACCGCGATCCAGCTTGCACAGTCCGTCGAATAATAGCCGTAGAACATGTTGTCGACGAGCAGCAGGCAAAGCCAGGCCGCGGGCGACATTGCGCTGGTCGACGGGTCCGACGGAGCCCCGGTGCCGCTATTCGATGTGCCCGACGAGGCAAGACTGCTGGCATTCCAAGTGTCCGATAGGGCCAGACTGCCGGTATTCGTGCGGGCCGACCATACAACCCCTCCATCGGACGTCAGCCCCAGCGCGGCGTATTGCGCGCCGCTCGCCAGACTCTCCCGAATCATGACCCCCGCCAAGTCGTTCGAGCTGGAATCCTGCACCGAGGAGACATACGCAAATATCATGACGTCACCGCTCATCGGTTGGTAAACAAATTGAAAACTGTCGCTCAGGCCGCCGATAGTGCCGGCGCCGGAAACGAAATAGAACCCATTGAGCTCACCGGACGCGCCCGCCGCTTCGGGGCTGCCGACGTCGGTGTTCAACCAGGGCGCCGGAAGTCCCATCACCTCGATGGTGACGGCCGAGGAATCGACGATAAGGCTGTTATCGTAGGTCGCCTGGGCGCTCAGCGTGCAGGCCCCCGGGACTGCGTCGGTCCAGGTCAGGCTGTAGGGCGGCTGACCCGCGCTTCCCAAAAGAGTTGCGCCATTGTAGAACTGCACGCCGCTAATAGTGTGGCCGTTCGGGATGACGTCGGCGGCCAGGTTGAGGATGGCCGGCGCCAGGTAGGTTCCTCCGTCGGAAGGCGAAGTGAGGGTGACCGCCGGCGGGCTGCTGACGACCGGGACACTGACCGAGACCAGGACCGGCGTCGAAGCCACGGTGCTGCCCAATTCATCGGTCACGGAGGCGCTCAGGCTGTAATTGCCGGCGCTCACGCCGGTCCACGCGAGGTTGTAAGGCGGCGCTGCAACCTCCCCCAGCAAGGTGGCGCCGTCGTAAAACTGAACCCCCGAGATCGCGTGCCCGTTGGAAATGACGCTGGCCGCCAGCGTGATGCTGGCTGGCGCCACGAACCCGGAACCGTCCAACGGCGAGGTCAGCGTAATGCCCGGCGGCGGCGTCATCGTCAGGACAAAACTGGCGTTCGTGGAAACGGC
>Ga0209415_10021171_pt1 | contig 10040 bp, 12 predicted proteins | sample PeaSoiSIISIP2007_FD_187696 | JGI IMG/M metagenome (GOLD analysis project Ga0209415, IMG submission 187696) | Peat soil microbial communities from Weissenstadt, Germany - SII-SIP-2007 (SPAdes) (version 2) | ecosystem: Environmental > Terrestrial > Soil > Wetlands > Peat | place: Germany... | reverse complement strand
GAGCGCGGCGACTATGATTCGACTGGATTGCGTATTTTCGGTCTCGACAGCGAAAGCGGAACGGTCGACCGCTCGGACGCGCTCGAAGTTGTCCGGCCAACATCCGCCACCCCTAATCGCATATTTTCATTAACTCATCGAGCCTCGCGCTGCGGCCCGTTACCAACAGAAGGGGAGAGCGACAATGACGGATATACAGAGCACCCGTTTCAGCACGCCCATCTGCCGAGAGCAAATCGCGTTTGGACTGAGCTATACGGACCTCGTAGCGTCGTTCGAAGGCCAATTAGGCCGATTGGACCCCGCCACCACCGGATCGCTCGTGCAACGTAACGCACCTTGGCGGGAACTTGAGCAGGAAATTGATCGCCGGGCGGGTCCGCATGGGCTCATGATCATTTTTGTGGCGAATCAAGGCGCCGTAATCTCACTTCGGCGTGCCAACAGGCAATGCCGGCTGTACCTCGTCGGCAACCCTATCATTGCCGAACGGATTCTTACGATTGATATCCGCGCTAGCCTCTATGTCCCGTTCCGCGTGTGCCTCTACGATGACGGTGAGCCAGGTGGCGCCGTCATTTCGTTCGACCGGCCATCGTCGTTTCTAGCTGCCTTGGGCCGCCCGGAACTCGACGAAATCGGAGTATTACTCGACAACAAAATTGATGCCCTCGTACATGCGATTCGAGCCACGGCGACGCAGCGCGCGATTCGCCCAGGCACGAATCACGGACTTGGCGCGAGGCACGCCCCCGCCGCGATATGCGTGGTGAGCCAGAAGAACTGGCGCTACGGCGGAGGAGAGAGAACACAATGTTACGCGCGAAGGCCCCACCGGGCGCATGGCGTCCGGTGCTTCCGTCCGGTGTCTCCCCGTTCCGCAGCCGCGCCGATCAATCGGCCAGCGCCGAGGCGAGTTGTGCCGTTCGGCACCTCACGCCAGCTTGGCGTCCAGTGTGATCTCGGCGTTGAGGACCTTGGAGACAGGACAGTTCTTCTCGGCGTCGCTCGCGAGCCGGGTAAAGGTCGCTTCATCGAGCCCGGGCACCGTTGCGCGCAGAGTGAGGGCGGAACGGCTGATGCGAAAGCCTTGGCCGGCCGGTTCAAGCGTGACGGCCGCCTCCGTGGTGAGCTCCGTAGGAGTGTAGCCGGCGCCCTGCAGCTGAAAAGCAAGGGCCATCGTGAAGCAGCCAGCGTGTGCAGCGGCGATTAGCTCTTCAGGGTTCGTGCCTTTCTCGTTCTCGAAGCGGGTTCTGAAAGAGTAGGCGGTCTTGGCGAGTACGCCGGATTCGGTCGAAAGGTCGCCGCTGCCGGCCCGGCCCGTGCCTCGCCAAGCAGCTTTCGCCTTGCGGATCATAGGAATCTCCTTTGTATAGGTCGAACTCTACTGGCCCATGCGCCACGATGGCGGCCCGCGGGCTAAACGCATCCGCCGTAACCGGCGCGATCACAATCGTTCCGGCCCTCACAGGGCAACTTCGTGTATTCCGTTTCGCTGCTGTGAGTGTCTCTGGCAGGTGCCATCTCTCTCATGCCGGACGCCCGCGACCAATGTCACTCTTTGCCGCCACCGCGCGCAACTCTCGAACGACTGCCTTCGCGCCGTCGCCAAGAACAGGCAACGCCAAGACAACTGATCCGGACTGCCCCTCTATTAACGAGGTCGTCCATTACCTGACTGAGATGCTTCGGTTCTGGAAGGAGGGGATCGGCATTTGAGACATGCCGTCGGCAGCGTGCGCCACTAGTTGAGCTTAAATGACTCGAGTTCGCCGGTGTACCGCTCACTGCGGACCCCGCCGCTACCGTAGTACTCCTCGACGGACTTGACCCATCGCCTGACCTCGGGCACGTACCAGAACGCTTTGTAGGTCCTGCCTGTTACCGGTTCGACCCTCGTCTTGCGGGTCTGCGTAACCATGGAAGTCGCGTCCGCACTCGACTGAGCGCCTTGGACGACCGTCTGTGCGGCCTCGAGTTCAGCGGTCCAGTGCCCTTCTGATTCCACCTTGAGGGCATTGAATTTCCCCGCCGGCACTTCCACCATTTCAAACCCTACGACCGTGAATTTGTTGTTCCATTGCTCCGAGCGGTAATCTTTGTTCGGGTGCAGTTCCGTGTACTGGACGTCCCACGTCTTGCCCGCTGCCAACGGGAACGACAGAGGCCTGTTGACGACTGTTTCTGTGCCGTTCACGTCGCGAATACGGCTCCAATCAAGTCCGGCGAACAATTCTTTCGGTGCCTGGGTGCTCCCGCTAGGCTTGGACGTGTAGTAAATCGACGAGGACGTCACGCGCGATACCGTTACTTCCTCACTAGCCTGATGCCAGCCGGATGGCCCCTTCTCGGTCGTCACACGATAGGTCCACGTGTCGCCGGCCTTGATGGCCGGGGCATCCACCTTCTGCGCCAACGCCGACGTAGCGACAACGACACCCAGGAACCCTAGAACGATGGCTTTCATGCATCACCGTGTAAACCGCGCAGAACAGAATTCTAGCCGATCGTGCAGCCGGCTGGATCGAGGACGTGCTGCCGACGTCGGCCAGGGCTGGCGAGGTACGCGAATGACTAGAGGAGAGTTCGCCCCACGGCTCGCCGTCAAATGTCACTCGCGTGCCGAATTGCGGCCGTTACCTAACGGCATCCCGGAATCGATACCCGGGGGTAGGGCTGGCTGGAACGTTACGCGATTGGACCCGGCTGTTGCCGCGGAAAATGCGCGCCAGCGAGGGAACGTCCCCTACGGGCAGCCGCGGCTCTTGCTCAAAAACCCTCACTACCCCTAAATTGGGCAGTGCGTCCTTGTCGCAGGCGCAACGAAGTGTAGATAAAGGGCGGAGTAAGTCAGCGGAGTCGCGAGATGCAACGGGTAATTGTGGTGTTAATGGTCTGTCTAACGCTCGCCGGCTGCGGACTCGGTGAGACTGCGGTGACGGCGACGGCCGTGGGTGCCTCGGAGGCCGACCAGGCGAAGGAAGCGTTGAAAACTGAGGCGCGCGTGAAGCAGCAGCTCGACGCGGCCGCAAAGCTCGATGCTCAGCACCGCCAGGCCGCAGACGCGGGCACGCAGTAGCGCCATCGACCGGAGTCTGAGCAGAGAGCTGGTTACTGCGCGTCCTGCGCGTGGACATTGCTTGGATGATCGCGTCTCCGGAGGACGGCGGGCGTCCTTCGAATCCTCCCGTGCCGGATCTGTTCGATCCCCGATGGTGAACCACGAACCGAGCCATGGGCTCGGTCTCCTCGTTCCTCTAGAATTGCTGCATCGCAGCGGGACGTACGGCTAGACCTGCTGGCGCATCAGAGCGGTCCCGTTCGTCTGCCTGACGCGTGCAGGACGTCGATCCCCCCGAACGCCGGAGTTTCAGCAGGTCCGACCCGCTCAAGGGCCAGGCCCCGTATCAGACGGCTATCGGACAGTCGCGGCGGCCGCTACCGATATTTGTGGTTCCGTTCGCCCCCGCACGTCGGGAGATGCAGCCACCCTCAGGTCAAGACCCGCGAGTCCTGGCAACGGCAACCATAACTCGCGGGCTCGCCAGCCACTTCGTATTGAAATCCAATGCGCGTCGGCCGCCGCGATGGTTGTGGTGGCACCCGTCGCGATGGTGACGGCGATGGGACTTGCTGGCGCTTCCGCGTCGCTTATGGCCGCTGCGCCCTTAGTTTCTGTCGCGCCTCAAAGTGCGGACGCGTTTATCATCGGGGAGGTTCGTGACCAGTCAGGGCGAATGCGTCTGGCACGATTATGGCCATGAGGACGAGATGTGTCTCTTTGTCTCGCGCGACTGCGACGCGCAGTTCCGAGCTCGGCCGATGGGGTGGGCGAGGGCCAGTTCATAATTGTCGCGCCCGGCTTCGAATACTTGCCGAGGACCAAGCGCGAAGACGAATAACGCGAGTCACCAGACAGCGACACGAGCGAAGGAGCGTAAATGATGTACCAGCGATATGGTCTCTGGAGCCTTGTTGTCCTGGTGGCGGACATCTGGGCCATCGTCAACATCCTGCAGAGCGGGGCCGACACAGGCAAAAAGGTCCTGTGGACGGTGCTAGTGATTGTATTGCCGGTGCTCGGCTTCATCCTATGGTTCTTCTTGGGCCCGAGGACCGGAAAGAGTTGATCGTTTGGAAGACGTTTCTGGGAAGAAGCGCCTCAAATGTAGCTCCGCTGGACAGACCGCCGTGGATCGGGCGGCGCCCGATGCCCAGCGGCATCTGCATCGTCGGGCGAGCTGCGTTGCAGGCACTGAGGGCCCTACCTCATGAATAGAGCAAGACGTGACGCCAAGGATTCGCTGTATCCGGCCTTTGAGCCATATGACGCCGGGTACCTGCCGGTCTCCGACGGCCACCGAATTCACTACGAACAGAGCGGGAACCCGAAGGGGAAGCCGGCCGTATTTCTGCACGGGGGGCCTGGCGGCGGCACGGAGCCCAAAATGCGGCGGTTCTTTAATCCGCGCAAGTACCGTCTCGTCCTCTTCGATCAGCGCGGCTGTGGCAACAGCAAACCATTCGCCAGTCTCGTCGGCAACACGACCTGGAAACTCGTTGCCGATATCGAGGCGCTGCGCACCCACCTCGGAATCGAGCGTTGGCTGGTGTTTGGCGGCTCCTGGGGCTCCACACTCGCGCTTGCCTATGCCGAGAAACACCCGAAGCGGGTGACGGAACTCATACTGCGCGGCATCTTTCTGCTCCGCCGCTCCGAGATCGATTGGTTCTACCAGAGCGCGGAAGGCGCCGCTTCCATCTATCCGGATCTGTGGGAAAAGTACATCGCGCCGATCCCGAAGGCCGAGCGTCACAACATGCTGCGGGCGTACTACAAGCGCCTGACGAGCACCAACAAGACCACGATGCTGCGCGCGGCGCGCGCCTGGTCGATCTGGGAGGGCGCGACCAGTTACCTTCGGACCCGACCCGATTACATCGCCAAGTTCAAGCAAGGCGCGTACGCGGCGGCCTTTGCGCGAATTGAGTGCCACTACTTCATCAACCGCGGCTTCCTTCGGCCTGACACACAGTTGCTCGACGACGTCGGGAAGATCCGGCGGATTCCGGGCATTATTGTCCAAGGGCGTTACGATGTCGTCTGCCCAATGCGGAGTGCCTGGGCCCTGCACAGGGCCTGGCCGGAGGCAGATCTGCGAATCGTAGGCGACGCGGGCCACGCATCTTTCGAACTCGGGATTGCGCGCGAGCTCGTGCGTGCTACCGATACCTTCGTGGGGCGCTGAGACTTAGACAGACAACCGATACGCGCCGTCATGACAGCGCGAATCCCCAACCGGCCGCAGCGGCGTTCCCGATGGGGCACGTCTGGCTCGTGACCGATTTTGAATGGCTTCGCATTCGGCTGGGGCATCGGGCGAACGACGGTCGAGTCTGGTGCGTTGCGCGACTAGGCAGATCCGATTATCCGGCGAATAATAATCGATTGATTTGGCACGCATAATGGTCGCCCCTGACTGCGACCTTTTGGTTAGGCCGTAGCACGGATCTGGATTTTCGCGTGCCACTAGCCCTATGGGACCTGAAGTCGACCCGGTCATAAGCGATGCCAAGCTCCCCGCGCGAGCCGACGTTGTGCTGATTGGCGGCGGGATCATTGGCGCGACCGGCGCTCTGTTTCTCGCCGAGCGTGGCCTTTCGGTCGTGCTGGTTGAGAAAGGCCAAATCGCCGGCGAACAGTCGGGCCGCAACTGGGGCTGGTGTCGCCAGGCGAACCGCGATCCGCGTGAGTTCAATCTCATTCGCGAAAGCCTCGTGCTCTGGCGAGGCCTAAACGAGAGGATAGGGGTCGATGCCGGGTTTCGCACCACGGGCATTCTGTTCGCGGCACGTGATGACGAGACGGAGCAAAAGTACGTGGACTGGGTGCAGCTGGCAGCCGCTTCGGGGATTGAGGCCGTTGTGGTCCGGAGTGCCGAGCTTGAGCGTCTCCTGCCCGGAGATAGCTCGCCCCCAAAATCCGCTCTCTATTGCGCCAGCGACGGCGGCGCCGAACCTCAGCGCGCCGTGCCGGCCATCGCGCTCGCCGCACGGCGCGCCGGCGCGACGATTGTCACGAACTGCGCCGCACGCGGCGTAGAGACCGCAGGCGGCCGCGTCGTATCGGTTGTCACAGAGCATGGATCGATCGCCTGCACGTCGGTGGTCGTGGCCGCGGGCGCGTGGTCACGCCGTATTCTCCGGGACCTCGGGATTGCCTTGCCGCAGCTGAAGGTTCTAGCGAGCGTCGCCCGCACCTCGCCGGTCGAGGACGGCCCGGAAGCCGCCGTGTGGGACGATGTGTTTGCCTTTCGCAAGCGCTCCGATGGGGGTTACACCGTTGCCAATGGCCGCACGACTGTTGTCCCGATCACACCCGATAGTTTTCGTTTCTTCAACGCCTTCATTCCCGCTCTGATGATGGACTGGAAGTCTTTGAAGCTGCGGCTAGATAAAAGATTTCTCGCCGAGTTACGGGAGGCACCGAGCGTAGGTCTGGACCGACCGTCTCCCTATGAGGCGACACGCGTGCTGGATCCGGCGCCGGACCGGCGTTACCTGGACGTTGCCATGGCGGCGCTGCGCGACCGTTATCCGTGCTTCGTCGGAGCCGGGCTAACGCAAATCTGGGCTGGCTTCATCGATGTGACACCCGACGCAGTCCCAGTAATCTCGGCGACCGAAGAAATAACAGGCCTAATCGTGGCCACGGGCTTCTCAGGTCACGGCTTCGGTATCGGGCCTGGCGCCGGCTATCTCGTTGCCGACCTCGTGTCCGGCGCGAGGCCACTCGTCGATCCACGTGAGTTCCGGCTGTCACGGTACTTCGACGGGACCAAGCCTCGTCCGGTCGCGAGCGTCTGATCGGCCGCCTAGCGGTGTACGTCGTTCATCTCGCACACTGCGCGCGGCGGCCGGTCGCTGCACTGTCTTGATCGCCGCCTGTGCTTTTTAGAGCGCGCCGGAACGAGATCGACCGTGTTAGGCGTTGGCAGTCCGCCGAAACTTGCTAACATTGGCTTAGCAGGCAGAAGGGGGCAACAATGCGCTGGTACCACTATGTGGCGTATTTCTTCGGGGGCGCATTCCTAGCGAACACCTTGCCCCATCTCGGCAATGGGATCTCGGGGCACGCCTTTCAGAGCCCTTTCGCGTCACCGCCAGGGGTAGGCTTGTCCTCCGCAACCGTCAATGTCCTATGGGGGCTCGCCAACCTTGCCGTCGGCTATCTGCTCGTCTGTCGTGTCGGAAAATTCGATCTGCGTAACTCGGTACACGCACTCGTCCTCGCAGCCGGTATCCTAGTCATGTCCCTACTCCTTGCCCATAGTTTCGGACCGCTCCATGGGGGGCAGTGAGCCTGGTCTCGCAACGGGGGCAAGCGCGTGGCGAACGCCGGCCTTTACTCCGTACCGGATCCACGACGACCAGCCAGTCACTGGCCGTCCTCCAAGACTGGCTATGTTCTGGCTGCGTGTTGCGGTGATCGTAGACGCGGACGACGCTGCCGCCGATCAGGGACAAATGCAACGGTGAATGCCGACGGCGAACGCGTGCGGCGTGTCGATTCGTTGCTAGTCCTGGTACTTGTGTATGGCACAGCTAGCGTCTTCCACCATATCCACAACGCGGTGTATCTCTATTCCTACCCGAACATGCCCGTGTCCCTCTCCTCTACTCGAGTCTATCTCGCGTGGTCGGGGGTCGCGACAATTGGGCTTGCGGGCTATCTGTTGAATCGCCGCGGTCAGTGGATTGCGGGACTTCCGCTACTGGGGATCTATGGTGCGCTCGGTCTGTATGGCCTCCTCCATTACACGCTCGCCCCGATGTCCGCGCACACTCTGGCGATGAACGTGACTATCTGGCTGGAGGTCAGCGCCGCGACCGCTCTCTTAATCGCAATGGCGCGGTTGATTGTCCGTAGATGTCGGGGGATCGCCCCCGGTTGATCAAGCAGATACATTGCCACGACGGCGGTCGCGCCGTACGCAGAGCGTGCTCGACAGCTCACGCTTTCATACGTCCAGACTTGGCGCGTGGAATGCGAAGTGCATCTGTTGAAGACATCTAACGTGAACGTCGAGGACGTTGTCACGCGGATGGGATACACCGACGGCACGACCGTGCGAGCTCTTCTGTTGCGCCGGCTCGAACCTGGAGTCAGGGAAATCGAGAGAACTTGCTAGCAGCGACGCGCCGGACGGTAACGCTGCCTTTAGGAGCCAGCACGCATGCGACCCTCCACCGTCATCTTTTGCTTCCTTGTAGTCGCAGGGATCTGCGCTCCTGCACCGCGGTCGTCCGGACAAACGCCGGCGCCAGGCCGGCGTGTTGTCATCGCCACGAGTTCGGCGCTCGACGGCAAAGGCCACGTGTTGCACGACGTCGAGATCGTGGTCGACGGCACCAGGATCATTGCAGTCGGACCGCAGACCGACCCCGTCGACTACGACCTGCGCGGTCTGACAGTCCTGCCGGGCTGGATCGACGCCCATACGCACATTACGTGGAGCTTCGGTCCCGACGGAAAGAATGCGGGTCCGGGCGGGACGACGCAGGTGGATGCCTATCACGCCGCCTCTAATGCGTGGCTGACGCTGCTGGCGGGTTTCACGACCGTGCAAAGCGTCGGGTCGCCGACCGACGTTCCGCTGCGGGATGCCATTGCGAGCGGGCTTCTCCCCGGCCCGCGAATTCTCACCGCAGTCGAACCTCTGGAAGGACGCGGCGAAGCGACCGGCACTCCGGATGAGATTCGCGCATTCGTCCGAAAACAGAAAGATGCCGGCGCCGATCTCATCAAGATCTTCGCATCGCAGTCGATTCGCCTGGGCGGTGCCATGACGCTGTCACCGGAGCAGTTGCAGGCAGCGTGCGACGAGGCGAAAAAGCTGGGGCTGCGGACGCTCGTGCATGCGTACAAGACAGCCGTACGCGCCGCGACGCTTGCGGGTTGCACCCAAATCGAGCACGGCACGCTCGGGACCGACGATGATCTCAAGTTGATGGCTGAGCGAGGCACGTACTTCGACCCGCAGGCCGGGCTGATCATCGAGAACTACCTGCTGAACAAGGACCGCTATCTCGGCACGCCGGGGTACACTGCGGCAGGTTTCGCGGCGATGGAGAAGATTCTCTCCGTAAATCATGATTTAGTCCGGCGCGCGGCCAACACGCCAGGGCTCAAGATGGTGTTCGGCACGGATGCTGTTGCGGGCGCGCACGGCCGCAATGCCGAGGAATTCATCGACCGCGTGCGTGATTGCGGTGTCGACCCGATGACAGCGATGATCTCGGCCAACTCACTCGGCGCCGAAGCACTCGGGCTCGGTGATCGGATCGGATCGATCGCACCGGGACTCGAGGCAGATATCATCGCGCTCGATGGCGACCCGCTGACCGACATCGCGAGTGTCCGGCGTGTCGTATTCGTGATGAAGGGCGGCGTCGTCTACAAGAATACCGCGCGCGCGGCGCATACAGGCGCGACCTTCGAGAAGGCGCGGAACTGATCATCGTCAATGCCGCGCTCACCCAAACGAGAGGGCGGGGCGCCCAAGGCCGATGATTGAGAGCGCAGAGATGCCGTCGTTGGCCGCTCCCGCCTGACCTGGGCGTGTCAGTCTTCCGGCGCCTTGATGTTGTGGCTGGCGCGCTTCGGTCACCAGACGTCGTTGAGCGCGTTTATCGCGATCGCGGGCTTGTTATAGCGGGGTCGGACAGCGAGCAGGCCACACTGAGCTTGCGACGTCTCCTTTGATCTTGCAGCCGTTGGGGTTAGATGTCGGGACCGGACGCGATCACATGGGCCCGGTGAACGTTGATCGAACACCAAACGTTCCGTCGACGACTTCCACGAAGTTTCTCTCTTCCCGAAGGATCAGCCGCTTGCTCTGAGCCAGTTTGAAATTCTTTCGCGCCTCAGGATCTGATTTCAAGTGTTCCCGGTAAGCCTCATAGTACTACTGTGTCACGAACACGGGGTGCTTGGTCGGGCGCCGGCAGCACGGACAAATGGGCAGCGAGTGGACGAT
>Ga0209415_10021169_pt1 | contig 10041 bp, 6 predicted proteins | sample PeaSoiSIISIP2007_FD_187696 | JGI IMG/M metagenome (GOLD analysis project Ga0209415, IMG submission 187696) | Peat soil microbial communities from Weissenstadt, Germany - SII-SIP-2007 (SPAdes) (version 2) | ecosystem: Environmental > Terrestrial > Soil > Wetlands > Peat | place: Germany... | reverse complement strand
CTGCGGATAGGCCGAGCAGCGGCAGATGTTGCCGCTCATTCGCTCGCGGATCTCGGCGTCGCTCAGAGTGACCGCCGCCGTCAGGTCGGTGGTCGCCGCGCTCGGCCAGCCCTTGGCCGCCTCGTCGAGCAGGCCGGCCGCCGAGCAGATCTGGCCGGGCGTGCAATAGCCGCACTGGAAGGCGTCGCGGTCGAGGAAGGCCCGCTGCAGCGCCGCGAGCCGGTCGGGCGTCCCGATGCCCTCGATCGTGGTCACCTCATCGCCGTCGTGCATGACGACGAGCGACAGGCAGGCGTTGATGCGCACCCCATTCACCAGGACGGTGCAGGCGCCGCACTGGCCGTGGTCGCAACCCTTCTTCGACCCCTTGAGGTTCAGGTGCTCGCGAAGGGCGTCGAGCAGGGTCGTGCGGACGTCGAGGGTGAGCGTCCGGCGCGCGCCATTGACGGTCAAGCTGACGGGAACGGACGGCGCGCCCGCTGTGTCTAGAGGCATTGGGGCTGGGAATCTCTTGCTTTGGGCGGCCGCCAACCTGACGGCTCGCTATCATCCCGCCTCCGCCCTTTCAGGACAAGCGCTCGCACGGCGATCGACCCGACAATTCGATTGCCCTTGGTCGCGGTCCGCGTTCTAGTCGCGCCACACCCCCCACCCGGAGAGATCAATGCGCCGCAGCTTCATGACCATCGAGACGGGAAACCTTCGAAAGGACATGAGGCCTAATGCGAACGTTGAACTTGGGGATCCTGGCGCACGTCGACGCTGGAAAGACTAGTCTCACCGAGCGGCTGCTCTACGCCGCCGGCGTCATCGAGACGATCGGCAGAGTCGACGCCGGTTCGACCCAGACCGACACCCTGGCGCTCGAGCGCCAGCGCGGCATCACCATCAAAACGGCGGTCGCCTCGTTCGTCATCGACGACGTCGCGATCAACCTGATCGACACCCCGGGCCACCCCGATTTCATCGCCGAGGTGGAGCGGGTGCTGAGCGTGCTCGACGGGGCGGTGCTGGTGATCTCGGCTGTGGAGGGGGTGCAGGCGCAGACCCGCATGCTGATGCGCGCTCTGCAGCGACTGGCCCTGCCGACCCTCATCTTCGTCAACAAGATCGACCGGATGGGCGCCCACGAGGGTGTGCTCGCGGCCATCGCCGACACGCTGACGCCTTCGATCGTCGCGATGGGCTCGGTGCGCGATCTTGGCTGCCGGGACGCCAGCGTCACTCCGTTCGGCGCCGTCGACGCCGGCTTTCGCAAGCAGCTGAGCGAGCGGTTGGCCGACCAGGACGATGCGCTGCTGGCGGCCTATGTCGATGGCAGGCGGCCGCTTGCCTATCGGCGGCTCCGGGACGCGCTGGCGGCGCAGACCGGCAAGGCGTTGTTGCATCCGGTCTTCTTCGGCTCGGCCATCACCGGCGCCGGGACGGACGCCTTGATCGCCGCCGTCACCGAACTGCTGCCTGCATCCGCCGGCGACGTCGATGGCCCGGCGTCGGGCGCGGTCTTCAAGATCGAGCGCGGCGCAGCCGGGGAGAAGATCGCCTTCGTCCGCCTCTTCTCCGGCGCGATCAGCGCCGGCGACCGCCTGCCGGTGGACGGCGCGGACGCAACCAAGGTCACGGCGATCAGCGTTTTCGATCGCGGCGGCGCCCAACCGAGCCCTTCGCTGGCCGCCGGGCGGATCGGCAAGCTCTGGGGCCTGCATAACGCTCAGATCGGCGATGCGATCGGCGCGCCGCGGGCCGGCGCCCAGGCGCATCATTTCGCTCCACCTTCGCTGGAGACGGTGATCGCGCCGCGCCACGCCGCCGACAAGGGCGCGCTGCACACGGCGCTCGCGCAGCTCGCCGAGCAGGACCCGCTGATCAACCTGCGCCAGGACGACATCCGCCAGGAGATGTTCGTCTCCCTCTACGGCGAAGTGCAGAAGGAGGTCATCGAGCAGACGCTGGCCGACGACTTCGGGATCGAGGTCGATTTCCGCGAAACCACGACCATCTCCATCGAGCGGCCGATCGGCACGGGTGCGGCGGTCGAGTGGCCGCCACGACCCTTCATGGCCGCGGTGGGCCTGCGGGTCGATCCTGCCCCGATCGGCGCGGGCGTCACGTTCAAGCTGGAGGTCGAGTACGGCTCGCTGCCGCTGACCTTCCACAAGGCGGTCGAGGAGAGCGTCTATGAGACCCTGCAGCAGGGACTGTATGGCTGGCGGGTCACGGACTGCACGGTCGCCATGACGCACGCCATCCGCTACCGGCACTTCGCGACCAGCACGCCCGCCGATCATCGCAACCTGACGCCGCTGGTCCTGATGAGCGCGCTGAAGCAGGCCGGGACCGAGGTCTGCGAGCCGATCCATCGCTTTCAGCTCACCGCCCCCACCGAGGCCCTCGGCGCGATCCTCCCGGTCCTCGCGAAGCTGGGCGCGGGCGCGCCCACCCCCGTCATGCGCGGCCGCTCCTGCGAGCTGACCGGCGAGATCCGGGCGGCGCTCGTCCACAGGCTGCAGCAGGATGTGCCCGGCATGACCGGCGGCGAGGGCGTGCTGGAGCAGGGTTTCGACCACTACCGGCCGATCCGCGGCGAGGTTCCGACCCGGCCGCGCACGGACCACAATCCACTCGACCGCCGCGAGTATCTGCGGCACGTATTGCGCCGGGTCTGAGCAGGCCCTTGGGGGGAGCGGCCGTCTTGACCGATCGAGCGGGTGACGAAGCCGGCGCCTGGTCGGTGATCCGCGTGGCCAGCGGCAACTTCCTCGAGATGTACGACCTGCAGGTGTCCGGCTACTACGCCGCCGCCATCGGGGCGACCTTCTTCCCCAGCCGCGATCCGTTCGTCTCGGTGATGGCTGCGTTCGTGGCGTTCGGCGTGGCGTATCTGATGCGGCCGCTGGGCGCCGTCGTGCTTGGCGCCTACGCCGATCGGCATGGCCGCCGCGCCGGGCTCTTGCTGACGCTGACCCTCATGGCCGTCGGAATCGTCACGCTGACGCTGATGCCGGGCTATGCGGTGCTCGGCCTACTCGCGCCGGTCGCCGTGCTGGCTGGGCGGCTGCTGCAGGGATTCTCAGCCGGCATGGAGCTGGGCGGGGTCTCGGTCTACCTGGCCGAGATCGCCCCGCCGGGTCGGCGCGGTTTCTACACGTCATGGCAGTCGGCGAGCCAGCAGGTGGCTGTCGTGCTATCGGCCGCGCTGGGCGTTCTGCTCGCCAACCGGCTGTCCCCAGCCGCGATGACCGCGTGGGGCTGGCGCATCCCGCTGGCCGTCGGCTGCCTGATCGTGCCGGTGCTGCTGATGCTTCGTCGTTCCCTGCCCGAGACACGCGCTTTCGCAGAGCGCGCCCACCGGCCCGGCTGGCGCGAGATCTTCGCAAGCCTCGCCGCACACTGGCGGCGGATCGGGATCGGCGTCCTGATGACGATGCTGACGACAGTCACCTTCTACATGATCACCGTCTACACCCCGACGTTCGGGACCCAGGTCTTGCACCTGCCCGCTCAACCGGTCTTCGTCGTGACGGCGGCTGTCGGCGTCTCCAACTTCGTCTGGCTGCCGGTGATGGGCGCGGTCTCGGACCGGGTCGGGCGCAAGCGCGTGTTGCTGTCGACCGGCGCCCTGATGCTCGCCTTCGCCATCCCGGTCATGCTCTGGCTCGCGCAGGCGCCTTCGTTCGGGCGGCTGCTCGCGGTCGAGCTGTTCTTTTCGTTCGTGTTCGGAAGCTACAACGGCGCGCTCGTCGCCTACCTCACCGAGATCATGCCGCTCCACCTGCGCGCATCCGGCTTCTCGCTGGCCTTCTCAGGCGCCGCGGCGCTGTTCGGCGGCTTCACACCGACAATCGCACACCTGCTCGTGCAGGCGACGGGCAACAAGGCCGCGCCCGCGCTCTGGCTGACCGTTGCGGCGGTCGTGAGCCTGATCGCCGTCTTGCTGGCCAGCCCAGCGCCTTCGCCGGCCGACGTCGACTAGGTCTGCAGCGCGAAGGCGCGGTCGGCGCGGTCCTCGCCTTCGCCCGGCATGTCGTCGAAGGAGCCGTGGCTGGAGGCGTAGAGGCTGGCGTAGAGACCGTTCTGCTTCATCAGCGCGTCGTGCGGTCCCTGCTCGACGATCTTGCCATGCTGCAGGACGATGATGTCGTCGGCGTCGCGCACGGTCGCCAGCCGGTGGGCGATGACCAGGCAGGTGCGGCCGGTCATCAACACCTTGAGCGCCCGCTGGATCTCGAGCTCGGTGAAGGAGTCGATGTTGGCCGTGGCCTCGTCGAGGATGAGGATCTGCGGGTTGATGACCAGGGCGCGGGCGAAGGAGAGCAGCTGCCGCTGGCCGAGCGAGATGTTGCGCCCGCGCTGGCCGAGCGGCGTCGCGTAGCCCTGCGGCCACCGCATGATGAAGTCGTGGGCGCTGACGGCCTTGGCGGCGGCGACCACCTCGTCGTGGGTGGCGTTGGAGGAGTAGCGGATGTTCTCCTCGATGGTGCCGGTGAACAGGAAGGGCTCCTGCAGCACCATGCCGATCGTTCGCCCAAGGCTCTCCAGCGTCACGTCGCGCACGTCCTGGCCGCCAACGAGCACGCGTCCCTCGTCCACCTCGTAGAAGCGGCGGACCAGGGAGATGATCGAGGTCTTGCCGGAGCCGGTCGGTCCGACCAGCGCCACCACTTGCCGGGGCTTCACCTTGAACGTGATGTCCTTCAGCACCGGCCGGTCGGGGTAGTAGCCGAAGGTCACGTGGTCGAACTCGACGGTGGGCTCGATGTCGTGCAGCTCGATCGCGTCCGGCTTGTTCTCGATGGTCACCGGCACGTCCAGCACTTCGAAGATGCGGTAGCCGGCCGCCATCGCCCGCTGCAGCGCGGTGTACTGCATGGAGAGCATCTGCACCGGCTGGAAGAAGCGCTGGACGAAGATCACGAAGGCGACCATGGCGCCGACCTGGATCTGGGCGTTCAGCACCTCGGAGCCGCCGACGACGATGATCACCGCCATGGCGAAACCGGTGAGGATGGAGACCGTCGGCGACATCAGCCCGGCCAGCGCCGCGGAGTCGACGGAGGCCTTCATGTTGTCGCGCGCCTTCTCCTCGTAGAGCTCGAAGTTCATCGCCTCGCGCCGGGTCTCCTGCACCGTGCGCACGCCGGAGATGTTCTCGGCCAGGGCGCCGTTGGCGATCGAGGAGGCGTCGCGGGCGCGGCGGAAGGTGATCTTCGAGTAGGGCAGCCAGATCGCCCGCACCCCGATCAGCGCCGGGAGCACGAGCAGGGTCAGGAGCCCCAGCTTCCAGTTCAGCCACAGCATCATGAAGACGGTGCCGAACAGCACGACGATGTCGCCGAGGGTCGAGGTCGTGCTCTCGAGGAAGTCCTGCAGCGCGTTCACGTCGCCCTGCAGCCGGGCCATGATCCGGCCGACGTGGGTCTTGTCCATGAACGACAGCGAGACGACCTGGAAGTGGTCGAACATCGCCCGGCGGACGTCGAAGATGACCTTCTGCGCCAGGCGCGTGCTCATCCACTGCGAGAGCAGCGAGGTGATGGTGAAGACCACGACCGAGGCCAGGAACTCGATCACCACGACGTCGATGCGGTGCGGGTCCATATGCACGGTGGTGGCCGCGCTGACCGCCTGACCGATCATCAGGGGCTGGATCAGCTGCGCGATGGCCGAGACCACGGTCGCGACCAGGGCGCCGATCAGGAATCGCGGATGCGGTTTCAGGAAGGCGGAGAACCGGCGCACGATCCGCGTGTCGAACGCCATGAAGATTTCTTCGGCCTCGTTGCTGCCGAGGTTGGCGTTCCGCTTGCGCGGCGGCGGGGCGGGCATGGGCGCCTCGCGATCAAAGGCGAAGTCGCTCATCCGCCTACGCTCCTGACGGAGCTTCGGCGCGACGGGCCTGCCGCGGCGAAGCACGAAGTGCGAAGACGGTTCATTCCGCGGCCTCCGTCACGCGGCGCTTGATCCTGGCGTCGTGGATCGAGAGGCCCTGCTCGGTGCGGGTCTGCAGCTGGTAGAGGTCGTAGTACTCGCCCTTCTGCGCCAGTAGCTCGGCGTGGGTCCCGCGCTCGACGATGCGGCCTTCCTCGAGGACGATGATCTCGTCGGCGTGCATCAGCGAGGACAGCCGGTGGGCGATGATGATGGTCGCCTTGGTGCGGGTCGCCTCGGCCAGGGCGTCGCGAACGCGCTTTTCGGTCACCGCGTCGATCGCCGCGGTGGAGTCGTCGAAGATCATGATCCCCGGGCCAGGGACGACGCCGCGGGCGATGGACATGCGCTGGCGCTGGCCGCCGGAGAGGGCCACGCCCCGCTCGCCGACCCGCGTGCCGTACTTCAGGGGCAGGTGGTCGATGTAGTCGTGCAGCTGCGCGGTCTTGGTCGCGCCGACGATGCGCACCTCTTCCGCCCATGGGTCGGCGTAGGCGACGTTGTTCGTCACCGTGGAGTCGAACAGGAAGGCCTCCTGCTGCACGAGCCCGACGTATTCGCGCAACGAGGCCAGCGTCACGTCGCGGATGTCGACATCGTCGATGGTGATGCGCCCGCCGCCGACGTCGTAGAAGCGCGGCACGAGGTTGGCGATGGTCGACTTGCCCGAGCCCGGCGAACCGACGATGCCCAGCGCCTGACCCTGGCGGACCTCAAAGCTGATGTCGTGCAGGATCGGCTTGCCTGGGTCATAGCCGAAGTCCACGTGCTCGAAGCGCAACGTGCCGGCCGTCGGCGCCAGAGGCTTCGCGCCGGGCTTGTCGTCGATCACCGGCTTAAGGTCGAGGATCTCGAACAGGCGCGAGCCGCAGGTCGTCGCCCGGGCCGCCGACATCACGATCATGATCACCTGCCTGACCGGGCCCTGCAGGATGGTGAGGTAGAGGATGAACGCCGCCATGACGCCCGGCGTCATCTTGCCGTCGGCGACCTTGTGCCCCCCGTACCAGAGCACCAGCGCCATCGAGACGTAGAAGGCGAGCGTGGTGGTTCGCATGGCGCGCATGCGCAGGATGATGCGCTGGTAGGCCTGGCGCAGCGCCTCGCTGGCCGCCCTGTCGAACTTGGCCAGCTCGAAGGTGCGCGAGGCGAACGAGCGCACGACGCGGATGCCCTGCAGGTTCTCTTCCATGGTGAGCGTCAAGACGCTCATCAGGGTCTGCACCCGCATCCAGGCGATGCGCAGCAGAAAGCCCACGCGCGCCAGCGTGAAAATGCTCACCGGCACGAAGGCGAGCGCCAGCAGCGCCATGATCGGGTCGGCGGCGAACATCATCCAGGTCGCGACAACGACCAGAAGGACGAGGGTCAGCGACATCATCATCCCGTTCTGGATGAACATGCGCGTGCCCTCGAGGTCGATCATGCCCCGGGTGATCAGGTCGCCGGAGTGGATCTTGTCGTGGAAGCCGAACGAGAGGCGTTGCAGCTGGCGGAAATAGTCGAGGCGAAGCTTGTAGGCGACTTTCTGGCTGACCCATTCCGCCTGGAAGCCGCTGAGGCCCGTCAAGATGCCCTGGACGATGCCGACGCCGATCACCAGCGCGGCGCCGACCCACAGCGCATTCAGCGCCGAGCCGTGCATCGCCGCCTGCGCGGCGGCGCTTGCGTGGGCGGTCTGCGCCCGGTCCAGCGCGACCAGGCGGTCTCGCACCTGGTCGACGGCGTGGCCGAAGATGCGCGGCTGGAGCAGGCTCGCCACCGCCGAGCCCAGTGAACAGCCCACCGCCAGCAACACCTGCAGCGGATCGGTCTTCCAGCCCATGAGCACGATGCGCCGCAGGATGTGCGGCATGGCCTTCACGTCGATCTCGGGACGCAAAGCCTCACTAACCGACGCGCTAAGGGGCGCGCCCTGGGAATCAGACATCGAAAAATCCGTCTTCGGTAATGGCCTTATTGTGGACCGGCTTGCCGTGGGGTGCAAATCGGCGCGAGGCGCTTCCCAACGCGGGACCCGGCATTCTAGAACGCCCTCTTGCGCCTTGACCGGCGCGGCTTGAACACACGCATGAGGAGAGGCCCGACATGATCGGTTACGCCACCATCGGCAGCAACGACCTGGAGAAGGCGAAGGGGTTCTACGACGTGGTGTTGCAGCCGCTCGGCGGCCGGCGGGCCTTCGCCAGCGACCGCATGCAGGGGTATGCCGGCGCGGCCGGCGCCATGCTGGCGGTCTGCACCCCCTATGACGGCGAGGCCGCCCAGCCCGGCAACGGCAACATGGTGGCGCTGTCCTCGCCGTCGACGGAGCTGGTGGACCAGACCTATGCGCTGGCGCTCAAGAACGGCGGCTCGGACGAGGGCGCCCCAGGCGCGCGTTCGGACAGCTTCTACGGCGCCTACTTCCGCGACCTCGACGGCAACAAGGTCTGCATCTTCAAGATGGGCTGATGCCCACGTCCGACCCTCCGCCGCCCGCGGGCTACCAGGCGGTGGTCGAGCGCCTGATCGCCCCGCTCGCCGACCACATCGCGGCGGCGGCGGACGGGCGCGGGCCGGGCTATGTCGTCGGCCTTTGCGGGTCGCAGGGGTCGGGCAAGACCACGGCCGCGGGCGCCCTCGCAGGCCAGCTCAAGCAGGCGGGCCTCACGGCGTTCGTGCTCTCGCTGGACGACCTCTACCTGCCGCTCGCGGACCGTGAGCGGTTGGCGGCCGAGGTGCATCCGCTGCTCCGCACCCGCGGGGTCCCGGGCACGCACGATCCTGCGCTCGGCCTCTCGCTGATCGAGCGCCTGGCGGGACCTGGCCAGACCATCGTCCCACGCTTCGACAAGGCGGTGGACAACCGGGCGCCGCCCGAACAGTGGCCGCGCGTGGCGGGCCCCATCGACGTGATCCTGTTCGAGGGCTGGTGCGTCGGCGCGCGAGCGCAGGCGCCGGAAGCGCTCGAGCCGCCGATCAACGCGCTGGAGCGCGAGCAAGACGGAAACGGCGTCTGGCGGCGGTTCGTGAACACCGCGCTGGCGACGACCTACCGGCCGCTGTTCGACCGCATCGACATGCTGGCGCTCATCGCGGCGCCCAGCTTCGATATCGTTCTCGACTGGCGCCGCGAGCAGGAGCGGGCGCTGCGCGCCGAGCGCGGCGCCGACGCCGGCATGAGCGATGAGGCGCTCGCCACATTCGTCCAGCACTACGAGCGCTTGACCCGCCACATCCTCGCCGAGATGGCAGCCCGCGCCGACGTGGTCGCCAGGCTCGGGCCTAGGCGCGAAGTGCTGAGCGTCGCGTTCCGATAGGCGGATCTCGCAGGGTGGAATGGCAGGCGCCCTTCTCCCCTCACGGGAGAAGGGACCGGGTAGGAACGCGGGCGATTCACCGAAGAAGAACCTGGCGCAGAGCGGAGCGGCGCTAGTCCATCAGCCGCTCGGTGAAGTAGGTCATCTCGAGGGCGGTGGTCCGGGCCTGTTCTTCCTGGTTCGCGCCGGAACCGTGGCCGCCCTCGATCACCTCGTAGAAGAGGTAGGGCTTGCCCAGCGAAGCCAGCATGGCGGCGAACTTGCGAGCGTGCTGGGGACCCACGCGGTCGTCCTTGGTCGTGGTCCAGATCAGCGGCATCGGATAGTCGACGTCGGCCTTGAGGTTCGCGTAGGGCGAAGTCTTTTCGAGGAAGGCGCGCTCGTCCGGATTGGCCACCGACCCGTACTCGCCCACCCAGGACGCGCCGGCGGCGATCTGCTCGAAGCGCAGCATGTCGAGCAGCGGCACCTGGATGTCGACGGCGCGGAAGAGGTCCGGATGCTGGGTGAACTCGACGCCCATGAGGAGGCCCCCGTTCGAGCCGCCCTGGATGCCGAGCCGGCGGGGACTGGTGATCCCGCGCGCGATCAGGTCCTTGGCCACAGCGGCGAAGTCGTCCCAGGCGAGCTGGCGGTGGGTCTTCAGCGCCGCATCGTGCCAGGCCGGACCGAACTCGCCGCCGCCGCGGATGTTGGCGACGACGAAAACCCCGCCGCGCTCGAGCCAGAGCTTGCCGATCGTGCCCGAGTAGGCCGGCGTCAGCGACACCTGGAAGCCGCCGTAGGCGTAGAGGATGGTCGGGTTGGAGCC
>Ga0209415_10021168_pt1 | contig 10041 bp, 10 predicted proteins | sample PeaSoiSIISIP2007_FD_187696 | JGI IMG/M metagenome (GOLD analysis project Ga0209415, IMG submission 187696) | Peat soil microbial communities from Weissenstadt, Germany - SII-SIP-2007 (SPAdes) (version 2) | ecosystem: Environmental > Terrestrial > Soil > Wetlands > Peat | place: Germany... | reverse complement strand
CCCCGGCGAGCCACGCCCGGCGACGGCCCCCATCGCGCTTCGAGTCCGGGGCGGAGTGGTCGACCTCGGGCTCGGGCTCGCCGAGCTGCGGGATGCCGAGCAGTCGCTCGCGGGCGTGCTGCACGCGCTCGATGACGTGCTGGCGCTCGGGGAGATGTTCGCCGGGGCGGGACGCGGACGCCTGGTGGCCGTCGCCCGGTCGAGGGACGTGGCGCGGGTCATCGCGTCGGGGTGAGACTACCGGATTAGCTGGCGGGCCACGAACAGGGCAGCGGTCGCCGTCGCGCCGAGCAGAACCGCGCTGCCGCGCATCTCGTCGAGCCACGCATCCGTCGCTCCGCGGAGGGCGACGGCCGCGACTCCGACGGCCCCCACGGCCGCCGCCGCCGGGACCTCGGACCACGATACTTGCCCGGTCGTCGCTGCCAGGATGACCGTCGCGATCCCCAGCGCGCCCGCGCTCGCCACGAAGTGCCCCCACGATCGGGGCTCGCGCCGCCAGCCCGACATGCCTGCTCTGATCGCCATGCCGACGAACAGGGCGGCGACGGCGCACACCACGGGTTGCCCGGTGCCTGAAATCATCGAGGTCACGAGCGGCGCGAGAGCCCAGTCGTCCGGCCAGGGATTGAACGTCGCCAGCAGCCCCGCCGCGAAGACCGCGCCCGTCGCGGCCATGCCCGCCGCGATCAGCCGACCATTTGGGGCATTGGCGAGACCTGGTCGGATGGACTGGAAGCGGGCAACGGGCGGCGGCGGACGTTCGACCGAGAGCTCCAGCGGTGCGGTGCGGGGTCCAAGGCGATCACTGTCGCTTGGCGGGTGGGGCGCGGGGTCCGCTGTCACGGCCGCCTTGCGGGCAAGGGAAGCGGACGAGGGCGCCACGGCCATTTCTGGTTTCGTGTCGCCGGCGACGGCTCGAAGGTCGAGGAGAAGCGTGCCCGCGTCCGGGTATCGCTGGGCCGGCGAGCGCCTCAGGCACTTGGCGACGATGCGTGCCATCGCGCTTGGGGCGTGCGGCGCCGCTACAGCGAGAGGCGTCGGATCGCTCGTCGCGACCTGAACGAACTGATCGGCCACGGTTTCGCCCTTGAACGGCAGATCGCCGGAGAGCACCTCGTGGATCATCACGCCGAGGGCCCAGATGTCGGTTCGCACGTCGACGTCGCGCGCTCCCTTGATCTGCTCCGGCGACATGTACGCTGGCGTCCCCATAGCAACGCCCGTTGCCGTCATCCGGGCCGCGCCCTCGGAGACCACGTGGGATAGGCCGAAGTCGAGCAACTTCGGCACGACACCGCTCTCGGTCCGGGCCAGGAACACGTTCTCCGGTTTCAGGTCTCTGTGCACCACGCCCTTCCCGTGGGCGAACGCGACTGCCTCGACGACGGGCAGCAGGATCTGCATCGCGTCGCCCATGGGTAAACCGTGGCCCACCTCGGAAAGATGTGCCCCAAGGTCTTTTCCCTCCAGCAGCTCTTGCACGAGAAAGGGCCGGCCACTTTGGTCCTTCCCGACGTCGATGACGTCAACGACGTTCATGTGTCGTACCAGGTTGGCCGCCCGCGCCTCGCGCAGGAAACGGGCAACGACGTCCGGGTCTCGAGCGTGCTCGATGCGCAGGAGCTTGATGGCGACCACCCGACCGAACGCGAGGTTCCGCGCGCGCCAAACCTCGCCCATCGCCCCCGCCCCGAGCAACGCCTCGAGGGTGTACTTGCCGTCGAGGACGTCCCCTTCGCTCACAGGGGCAACGCCCGCCATGAAAGCAGTGTACCGCGAAAGCCGCGGCACTCGGGAGGGGGTCTTACAGGCCCCTTCGCGCCAGATTCACGCCGTGCCTGCGCGCGTACTCAGTGATTCCGAGCTTGTCGATGCTGCGGATGTCGCGCGTGCTGACGTGTAGTGTGACGAAGCGCTTGAGCTCGGGCACCCAGATCCGGCGGCGCTGCACGTTCACGTGCTGCCATCGGTTCGTCTTGATGTTCGAATGCGAGACGTTGTGCGCCTTGAGTCGGCGCGTTCCGGTGATGTCGCTCCTGGCCATGGCGGGGAGCCCGCAAGGTGGCGGAGAGCCATCCGCCTGTCAAGTCGCGCGCGGCCCGACCCGCGCCACTCAGCTCGCTTCGAGCGCCAGGACGGAGAGGCGAGCGACCAGCCCTCGGCACCACTCGCGCACGGCCCCGAAGCTCGGCAACGGGCGCAGCGTCGTCTCGTTGAGGTAGAGGCGGCGGGCCAGCTCGAGCTGCAGGACGTGAACGCGGTCCGCCGGGCGTCCGTAGTGCTGCGTGGTGAAGCCGCCTGCGTACGGATCGTCGTGCCGCACGGACCAGCCGCGAGCGACGGCGCACGCCTCGGTCGCGTCGATGAAGCGGGGGCCGGCGCTGCGGCGGCCGCGGGTCCCCGGCACGACGTCGGCGCGGTGGCGCACGGGGTCACGGGCGTCCCGGCCGCCCGGAGCTGGACCCCGTTCGACGCTTGGCATCGAGTGCGCGGCGAGGATGAGGGCGATTCCGAAACGTGCAAGCTTGCTCTCCACAAGTGATCCGAGCTCGCGGTGGTAGGGTCGCCACACCAGGTCGAGCCGTTCCTCGAGCTCATCGCGAGTCAGGCGGCGCGAGAGTGCTGCTTCGCCGTCGCTCGTCGTGCGCCACACAAGGCCGTGGTGCACGCGAACGTCGCCGCGGCCGCCTTCGACGACTTCGGCGTCGACGTCTCCTTCGGCTCGGTTGACGTCGATTGCGTAACGAGAGGCGCGGGCGACGAGCATGGTCGCCCCCTCGACGGGCGCGTCTGCGTACAGACGATCGACGTAGAGGTCGGCGTCGCGTGCGATGGCTCGTGCGGGCGCGACGAGCGGCTCGAGGAACGTCGCCGGCATGTCGAGCCCGGCGTGAGGCACCTCCACGATGACCGGCGTCTCGGGGCCGGTCGGATCGATCCGGTCGAACGGCGGCTGCATGGGGCGTTTCAACCTAGCGCGCTTTTCTCTGGTGTGTGAGCGTCAAGCTTGGTCGGCCCTACGCTCTAGGGTGGGATTTGGCGTGCGCGGCACGGACATGGTCCTGCGCGACATGGGTGTATATCTCGGTCGTACCGAGGTCCGCGTGGCCGAGCATCGCCTGAACGGCGCGCAGATCCGCGCCCCCCCGAAGCAGGTGCGTGGCGAACGAATGTCTGAGCTTGTGAGGGGAGGGCAGGGGAACGATCCCTGCGATTACGGCGTAGCGGCGGACCATCTTCCAGAAACCTTCGCGCGAGAAGCGTCCACCCCTCGGAGACAGGAACAAGAGCGTGTCACCCGCGGATGCCAAGCGCGTCCGGACGTCGCGGAGATAGCGAGCGGCGTGCTCGAGGGCGACCTCGCCGACCGGCACCAGGCGCCTCTTGCCGCCCTTGCCGTTCGGGGCAATGACTCCCCTCTCGAGGTCCAGGTCTGACACGCGCAAGGCGCACAGCTCCGTTACACGCAAACCAGAGGCGTACATGAGGTGCAGCATCGCCGCGTGGAGGCAGCCGCGATCCGTCGCCGGATCCGGGGCGGAGAGCAGTCGCTCGATTTCCTCGAAGGAAAGGACTCTCGGAAGCCGTCGCGACACGGCCGGTCGGTCGACGAGCACGGTCGGGTCCTCGGTGATCACTTTTTCGCGAACGAGAAACCGGAAGAAGCCGCGCAGCCCCGACAGCTGCCGGGCGCTCGAGCGCGCCCCGAATCCGCGGCGGACGTTGGAAACCATGAGCGACGCGATCGCATCGGCGTGGACGGCCGCGGGATCGATCCCTCCGCCGACGTGCGTCGCCAGGGCGTTCAGGTCGTGCGCATAGGCCTCGAGCGTGTTGGTCGCCAGGGCACGCTCGACCCGGAGGTGATCGGTGTAGGCGTCGATCCAGCCCTGGAGGTCCACGCGCTTCGAGCGTAGGGCGGGTCAGCGTGGACGGCGAACTTTCTTGGTATCGGCATCAGCTTCGGCCACGCGCCGCGTTGGCCATGTCACTTAGCAGCGGGCGGGGGTCGTCCAGGCGCATCAGGGCCTCACCCACAAGGGCGGCATCGGCCCGGCCCCGGGCGATCTCCGAGACACCGCGAGCATCGCGCAGGCCCGAGAGGTGAACGGCGACGACGTCCGACGGAATGGCCGCGAGCACGCGGGCGGCCCTTCCCGCATCCATTTCGAGAGTATCGAGGTCGCGGGAGTTCACGCCCACGACACGGGCGGCGCACGCCATGGCAGCGTCGAGCTCACGCTCGTCCATCACCTCGACGATCGGCTCGAGGTGCTCGCCCCGGGCGGCGTTGGCCAGAGAGGCCAGCCGCGTCGGGTGCACCACGCGAGCGATGAGGAGAACGGCGTCCGCGCCGCGATCACGGGCCTCTTCGACCTGCCTCTCGTCCAGGACGAACTCCTTGGCAAGCAGAGGAGTCGCACGACCGGCGGCGTCGAGCCTGTCGCGCGCGGCTTGAAGATGTGCCCAGGACCCATCGAAGAAGACCCCGTCGCAGAGGACGCTCACCATCGCCGCTCCGGCTTCCGCGTAGGCCAGGGCGCGATCCGGCGGGGCGAGCGTCCGCGACAGGATTCCTGCGCTCGGGCTGCGGCGCTTTATCTCCGCGATCAATCGGAGCGGTGCCCCCGCGATGCGCCGGAGCGCGCGGACGACGTCAATGGCCTGCCGCGTCGTCCCGGTGCGCGCGTGACGACGCAGCTCGGCGATGTCGCCCTCTTTGCTGGTCAGGATGTCGGCGAGTCGCGTCATCCTTCTCGCGCGCGCGCTGCAGCGCGCCTCCACCGCTCGAGGGTATCGCGGGCGGCCCCCTCGTCGATCGCGCGCCGGGCCCTCGCGGCGCAGCTTTTCGGGCTCTCTCCGGTAGCCACGCGCAGCGCCGCCGCAGCGTTGAGCACGACGGCTTCTCTCGCCGCGTGAGGCTGCCCCGCGAGAATCGCCGCGAGTGCGTCCGCGTTGAACCCGGCGTCCCCGCCGGCGAGCGCGGACCTCGCGACGCGCTCCACGCCGAAGTCCTCCGGACCGATGACCAACTCGCGAACCTCGCCGCCAGGACCCAGCTCGCTGACGCGCGTTTGCGCGCAGGGGCTCACCTCGTCGAGCCCGTCCTCGCTTCGCACTATCCACGCGCGCTTGGTTCCGAGACCACGGAGCGCCCGGGCAACGAGCGAACGCAGCGCATCGTCGTAGACGCCGACGAGCTGGTGAGTGGCGCGCGCGGGATTCGCAAGAGGGCCGAGCACGTTGAAGATCGTGCGTGTCCCGAGCTCCCGCCGAGCTTGAGCCGCGTGTTTGAGGGCAGGGTGGTGGGCCTGGGCAAACAGGAACGCGATGCCGGCCTCGCGCAACACGGCCTTCTGGCGGGCAGGGGGGACGTCGATGGGGATGCCCATCGCCTCGAACACGTCTGCGCTCCCGCACCGGCTCGAGGCAGAGCGGTTGCCGTGCTTGGCAACCGGCAAGCCGCAGGCGGCGACCACGACCGCGGCTCCGCTCGAAAGATTGAGCGTCTGGGAGCCGTCCCCCCCGGTCCCGCACGTGTCGACCACCAGGGGCAGATCGTGGTCGACGGCGATCATGGCCGCCCGCATCGCTTGCGCGGCGGCCACGATGGTCTCCGCGCTCTCGCCGCACATCCGAAGGGCCACCGCGAACCCACCTACCTGGACCGGGGTCCAGGTGCCCGCCAGGATCGCGTCGAACGCGGCCCGCACTTCGTCCGGCGACAGAGCCGCTCTCCCGAGCAGCTTCCCCAATATCTGGGCAAAGTCCGCGCTCATGACGTCGCCCGACTCGGCTCGCCGCGCCCGACCCGGCGCAGCCAGTTCGCCACGAGCCGCTTGCCCTCGCTCGTGAGCACGCTCTCCGGGTGGAACTGCACGCCTTCGACGTCGTGCTCGCGATGCCTGAGGCCCATGATCTCGCCCTCCGCCGTCCAGGCCGAGACCTCCAGGCACGCCGGCAGCGAGGCGCGCTCGACCAGCAAGGAGTGATACCGCGTTGCGTCAAAAGGGGAAGGGAGCCCCGCGAAAACTCCGCGCCCGTCGTGCAGTATCGGCGATGTCTTGCCGTGCATCAGCCGGGACGCCCGGACGACGCGCCCGCCGTACGCCTGCCCGATCGCCTGATGTCCGAGACAAACTCCGAGAATGGACACGGCGCCGCCGAGCTCCCGGAGCAGATCGAGCGAGACGCCGGCCTCGTTTGGCGTGCAAGGCCCGGGCGAAATGAGGACTCCGTCGGGAGCCGCCGCGCGGATCCCGGCCACGTCGGTGGCGTCGTTCTTGAGGACCTCGACCCTCGCCCCGAGCTCGCCCAGGTACTGAACCAGGTTGAACGTGAAGGAGTCGTAGTTGTCGACGACCAGGACGTAGGGTTTCATTTGCTCGCCACGACGGGGCTAAAGCATGCGGGGGGCTCGGCAGCGGGTCAACCGCTACGGCGAGGGCAAAGCCCTGCCCTTTTGCCCCGTCCCGGACGGAGCGAACCGACAAAAAGGCCACGGGACGTCGACGTCGCGTTGACACGCTGGCGCTGGCGCACGTAAGGTCGCGAACGCACGATGGCGGAAGAGAGAAAGCCGAAAATCGATCTGAAGTCACGCCTGCAGAAAATGGGCGGCCCCGCGGGCGCGACGCCACCGCCGCCCGTTGCCGGCAGCGTTCCGCCCCCGTCGATGCCGCCCGGCGTACAGCGAGGGCCGGGGGTGTCGGTCCCGCCGCCGCCCGGGCTTTCCAGGCCGCCCGCACCGGTACGTCAGGGTGCGCTGGACCCGTCGAACCCTCTGGCAGCCGTAGCCCAGCCTTTCACTCCGTCGCGCGCACCCGCTCCAGGGCCGCAGCAGGCGATGCAGCAGACCCAGCGCATCGAGGTCGACGAGGACGCGGTACGGCAGGCGAGAAGCAAGGCCTTCAAGGTGGGCCTCACGGTGGGCATTATCATAGCCGTGATGGCCGGCGGAGTCGGCTGGGTGGGCGGCGGCGCATCCACGCAGGGGGCCGCTCGCAACCAGGGCGTGCGCGACGCGCATGACCTCGCCGCTGACCTGCTCAAGGCAAAGGACACCCTCACGGCGCTTCAGCAGAAAATGCAGGAGGGCGGCAAGAGCCTTATCGTCGATCGCAAGTACCCCGCGGACCTGGCGAAGCAACTCTCCGGAATCGTCGTGGATTTCGGGGGCGACAAGCTGTTCGGGCGGCGCTTCAGCGGGGTTCCGGCGGAGACGACTCGACAGCTCTTTGACTTCATCACGCGCGTTCAGAGCCTCAACGACAAGAAGGACTTGATCGTCGGCTTGCTGACGAAGCTGCAGAAGCCCGTCACCGAAGAGCTTAGTCGCCCGGCCGGGCAGCTGCCCATTTCATACGTCGTGGTGCTGGACAAGGAGACGCAAAACATGGGCGCTTTCATGGCCCCCCTCGCCACGCCCATCGCGCCCGACTCCAAGGAGGGGGTCCCGAACGAGCTGACGTTCCTGAATCCTCGCGGGTCGGGAAACGTGAAGCTGCCGCGGCTGCAGAGCGACAGGATCCCCAAGGACGGAGCGGCGGCCACGATCGTTCCGAACACGTTCGAGAAGGTGTGCCCGGCGAAGACGCACGGTCAGATCGCGCAGCTGGTTTCTTCGATGAACACGCTCATCGACGACATCCAGGGGCAGAAGGCCCCCGAGGGCAGCGACGTCGTGACGGAGTCCAAGGCCGGCCTCGCCGAGGTGGCTGGGAAGCTTGCCGACCAGCTGAACAAGGTCAACTAGTCCTGGGCTCGGCGCCCGCGTCTCGCTTTGCCGGATATGAATCGACGCGAGCGGCGCAACCTTCTCGCTGAAGGCCCCGTTCGCGACGCGCTGACGCCAGCGAATGAGCGCGAGGCGGGCATCCCTTTCGCCGAGGCGCCCGTGAATGAGCGCGAAGCGCGCGTCCATTCCACGGAGCGGCCCATGGATGTGCGCGAAGCGCGCGTCCCTTGCACGAAGAGCCCCGTGAATGAGCGCGAGGGGGGCGTCCTTTTCGCATAGCGGCCCATGAATGAGCGCGAAGCGCGCATCCCTCGCGCCGAGGGGCCCATGAATGAGCGAGAGGCGCGCGCCCCTTGCGAGGGGAGGGTCGCGATTGAGCGTGAGGCGTGCGCCCCTCCCGAAGGGAGGTCGGCCACTGGGCGCAAGGCACGCGCTCCTTGCGAGGGGAGGATCGCGATTGAGCGCGATGCGTGGGCCCCTTGCGAAGGGAGGTCCGCGACTGAGCGCGATGCGTGCGCCCCTTGCGAAGGAAGATCCGCGACTGAGCGCGATGCGTGCGCCCCTTGCGAAGGAAGATCCGCGACTGAGCGAGATGGACGCGCCCCTTGCGAAGGGAGGTCCGCGATTGAGCGAGATGGACGCGCCCCTTGCGAAGGGAGGCCCGCGATTGAGCGAGAAGCGCGCACCCATGCCGAGGGGACGCACACGATTGAGCGGGATGCACACGCTCTACGGGGACCACCCCCACGCGAGGTCGGAGCCGGTGGTCGGGTCTATGCCGCCCCCAACGTCGACGTAGCCTAGCGCCACGAGCGCCGTGCATCGCGCCGCGCGAGGGACGCGCACGGTCCCGGCGCCCAGAAAGCGGCGCCAGGCACGCCCGGTGCGGATGGCTGCGCCGAAGAGCACGATGGGCGTGCGCGGCGGGAGGGTGGTCGCGCCGGGCACCTGGGCGAGGATGGCGGCCGCGCCTCGCAGGTCTTCCCGTCGCGCGTCGAGCACCAAGGCGATGGCCGCGCCGTCGGGGCTCCAGACGGGCAGTCCGAACGGCGGCCGAGGCTGCTTTGAGCCGGGCAGTGGCGTCGACAGCCGCAGGGCCGTTGGCACGGGGTGCATCAGGAAGCGGTAGGGGCTGTCCGGGCAGCCCGCTCGGGCACGATCTCGACCTTCACGACGCGGGTCTTGTCGGCCTCGCGCACGATGAGCTTGAACCCGCCGACCTGGACCGTGGCGCCGACGTTCGGGACTCGCCCGGCCCGACTCACGATGAAACCTCCGAGCGATTCGGCTTGCCCGTCATCCGGGAGCGGCTTGCCGAGCGCGTGAGCGACATCGGCCAGGGGGACGGACGCGTCCGCGACCACCCGCCCGTCGCCCATCGCCACGATGGGGGCTTCCGGATCGTGCTCGTCGCGTATGTCGCCCACGATTTCCTCGATGATGTCCTCGATCGTCACGAGGCCGGCGGTCCCGCCGAATTCGTCGCTCACGATCGCCATGTGGAGACGTCGCGAGCGCATGTCCTGCAATATCTTCGCGGCGGGCTCGTTCTCGCTGACGAACATCACGGGAGTCCGCAGAATCTCGGCGAGCTTGGTGGTGTTCAGGCGGCCGTCGCGGACGACCGCGAAGAGGTCCTTCGCGCTGAGCAGCCCGACGATGTTGTCCACGTTGTCTCGATAGACCGGATAGCGCGAGTGCTTCTCGGAGGCGACGAGCGCCACGATTTCGGACAGCGCCGTGCCCACTTCGATGCCGAGGATATGGCGCCGGGGCACCATCACTTCGCGCGCCGTCAGATCTTTGAAGTCGAGGACCTTGCGGATCATTTCCGCCGGCTCGTTGGCGATGGAGCCGGCCTTTTCGCCCTCGCTGACAGCCCATTGCACCTCGGTTTCCGTGATGCGAGCGTCTACCGTCCGAGACTTCGGGACGCGCCGGCTCACTGCTCGCCCGACGGTCGCCAAGGGATCGGCCACCGGCGCGACCAGCCATTCGAGGGGCCGGAGAAACGCGAGCGCAAGCGCGGCGACGTCTTCCGGCCGGCGGCGCGCGAAGGTGCGGGCAATCTCCGTCAGCGTCCCGTAGGTCACCACCACGCCGATGACCGACAGAGGAAGAGCCATTCCGTCCAGCCGAGCGCCGTGCGCGGCATCGTTGAGCAGCACCGCGGCGAGGCTCAGAGCCAGGACGCGCCCGACGAGCCAGCGCGAGTGGACGCGAAGCGGGTCGCTCGTGAAGCGGCGAAAGGCCGCACCGGTGCCTCGGCTCGCGGCGCTGAGGGCCACCATCCGCCCCTC
>Ga0209415_10021167_pt1 | contig 10042 bp, 7 predicted proteins | sample PeaSoiSIISIP2007_FD_187696 | JGI IMG/M metagenome (GOLD analysis project Ga0209415, IMG submission 187696) | Peat soil microbial communities from Weissenstadt, Germany - SII-SIP-2007 (SPAdes) (version 2) | ecosystem: Environmental > Terrestrial > Soil > Wetlands > Peat | place: Germany... | reverse complement strand
GGGGTAGACGGGGTAGACGGGGTAGACGGGGTAGACGGGGTAGACGGGGACTGTACCCTGTGCCAGGTCAGCCGGGCGTGGGCGAGCCAGGGAAGACGAGAAAGACGCACGTCGTACTGCTCATAACCCATCCCAGGCTGGAGCCCAACGGGACCGGGCATCTCACGTCCATCTCACAGACCCTGCGGACAGCGCCGGACCGAGAGGCAAGGCCGTCACCCGGTGACCGACGAGCCCGGCCGCGTCCTGTCCGTCATCATCTGCGGCGCAGGACCCGCCGCCGACGCCGGCGCACTCGTCAGGCCCGCCCGGCAGCACGGCTGGACCGTCCAGCTCATCGCCACCCCCGCCGCCGCCGGCCTACGAGGAAGGACGAGGACAAGCAGAAACCCGCTGGGCTGCTGACCTCAGGCGAGCCGCCAGGCGAGGAGGCGTTCGGCGCCTTCGGTCTGAGTGAAGCCCGCGCTGACCAGCTCACGCTGGATCACGTCCCATACGGGGCGGTAGGCGTAACCGATGATCTCCTCTTCGCTGATGACCTTCTCACCCTCGGTGACCCGATACAGGTAGCGAGCGCGGAACGCCTCCTCATCCGACTCAAGAATCTCCGACAGAACCGTGTAGGTATGCCGACCCACCTGACGCGAATCGAGCTCCTGGAGCGGACGGGGCGCCGGCGGCCCGCCAGCGCGCCAGGTGAAGACCAGCAGGCCGGCGGGTGCCAGCTGAGCCGCCAGCACCGGCCAGAGCCGCTTGCGATATTCCGGCTCCAGGGCATACATCACGTTGAGCATGACCACGGCCTCAACCGGTTCGTCCAGGTCCGCGCTCAGCGCATCGCACGGGAGCACGGTCACCCGCTTCAGCAACTCCGGGCGCGAACTCAGCCGGGACAGCAGCACCGCGCGCATACCGGCCGAGGGTTCCAGCGCGAAGATCTCCGCCGGCGTCCAGTCGGCCAGCGACGTGGTGATCAGACCGGTTCCCGCGCCGATCTCCAGGACGCTCCGCCGGACCCCGGCCAGCAGCGGGGGCAGCTTCTTGCGGATCTCCGGCACATGCCCGTTCTCCCCGTTCTCCTGGAGCAGGTCGTAGAAAGGGAGAGAAATGAAGTCGGCCATGGCGGGCAACACTATTCCACGACAAGGCACGGTCGTGCCCGTCGCGTGCCTGATCGAGTGGTCAGGAGCGGTGAATCACGGTAACTCGTGGACGCATCGAATCGGCGTTAGGCGGGGGTGAGCCATGTCAGGCCACTACCTCCACGATCTTTGCAAGCAGGGGCTCGCGAGTTCGAGTCTCGCTAGTTCCAATGAACCGACCATTGTGCGAACCGGGGGCTGGTTGGTGTCTTCGTCGCCTGGGATCAGGCTGTCTGGGGCGGGGATCTGGTACACGGGGATGAGTCCTCTTTCTGTCATGCGGATTTCGTGGATGAGGGCTTCGATGGCGGCTTTGCGCTCGATCGCGGGCCGTGGCCGGTGAGGAGCCGGGGCAGGTAGCCGCGCAGGTGGCTGAGGGTTTCGGCGGGCGTCGGCTTGTGACAGCTTGCTAGCGACCAGCGGGCGGACGTGAGTGTGGGCGGAGCGGCCTGGCCGCTCCGCCCACGCGGTGGACTATTTCCTCTTAGCCATCCGGAACCGGGTGGTGACGGGTCAGCTTGTATTGACCGCCGTGTCGTCGACGACGAACGAGGTCTGCAGTGAGGAGTCCTCGGTGCCGGTGAACTTCAAGGTGATGGTGCTGCCGGCGAAGCTGCCTAGCGAGTAGGTGTGCTGCAGGTAGCCGGTGATGTGGTTGAGGTTGGAGAACGTGGCCAGCGTGGACAGCACCGTGCCCGAGCTGTTGAGGACCTGCACTTTCAGCGTGTCGAAGGCGGTGGTGGTGGTCCTCTCGGCCGTGTCGATGTGCAGCCAGAAGCTGAAGGACGTCCCGGTGCATGCGGCCGGGATGGTCACTGTCTGCGCGAGGGTGTCGGTGTGGGTTGTGCCGTAGCCGTCGAGCCATGCGTACCAGGTGCCGCTGTGCGAGGTCTCTCCCGCGCCGTTCGGGTTGATGACGCCAGCAGTCGATGTCCACGGCGCGGCCGAGCCGGTCTCGAAGCCCGGGTTGCCGAGCAACTGGGCCGGGCTGCATCCGGTGCCTGAGCCGATCGTCCAGGTGAAGGTCGCAGTGCCGTTGGCACCGGTGGTGTCGGTGGCCGTGACTGTCACGCTGTTGGTGCCGGCCGTCGTTGGCGTGCCGGATATCAGGCCGGTGGAGGAGTTGATCGACAGCCCTGCTGGCAGTCCGGTGGCGGTCCAGGTGAATGTCTGGCCGGCCTGCGAGTCGGTGGCGGTCATCTGCAGGCTCGCAGCCTTCCCCACAGTCCCCGACTGGCTGCCGGGGTTGTTCACCGTGACGGTGTTGCCACTGGTCGCGCCGTTGGTGAATGCGGCAGTGCCGTCCGGGGTGCCCCATCCCGTCGGCCCGTCGTAGCCGGCCTGCGCCGTGCACAGGTAGGCGGGACTGCACGTCCCGTCAGACCCGGAGGTGACGTCGAACAGGTTCGAGGTGTGCTTGTAGATATAGGAGGACGGGAAGGTGCCAGCGGCCGGCGTGCCGGCCAGGGCGAAGGTCGAGGCGATGATCGGGGAGGACGCGCTCGTCCCGCCGACCTCGAGCCAGCCGCCCTGGCTGAAGGTGTCGTAGACAGCCACGCCGGTGTTGGGGTCGGCCACCGCTGCGACGTCGTTGTTGGTCCGTCTGGAGCAGCCGGTGTCGGTCTGCCAGGTCGGCTTGGGGTCAACGGCCGAGCAGCCCGAGCCGCTGCCTGACCAGACCGTCTCGGTCCAGCCGCGCGCGTTCGAGGCCGTGTTCAGCGACGTGCCGCCGACCGCAGTGACGTACTGCGAGGCGGCCGGGTACTCCACGCCGAAGCCGTCGTCGCCGGCTGAGGCCGTGACCGCCACGCCCGCGTGCTCGTAGAACTCGGTGTCGAAGGTAGTGTCCGAGGAGGACTCAGAGCCCCCGTAGCTGTTCGACACGTACTTGGCGCCCAGGTTCACCGCGGCGTTGACCGCCGTGCCGAGGTCGTTGTCGCTCGCGCTGTTCGCCTCCACCAAGATGATGTGGCACAACGGGCAGATCGCCGAGACCATGTCAATGTCCAGCGACTCCTCGACGTCCCAGCCGGTGGTACCGGCGCTGCTCGGCAGCGGGCTGGTCTGCCCGTTCTCGTTCACCACCGAGAAGCAACCAGCGCCGCAGGCGGGCAGGCCCGCCGCCGATCGGTAGGTGGCCAGGTCCGAAGCCGCGTTCGGGTCGTTGAAGGCGTCCACGACAGCGACCGTCTGGCCGCTGCCCGCGGTGGACGACGGCAGCACGTAGGCACTCTGCAGGTTCGACGGGCCGTAGCCGAAGCCGCTGGGGATGGCGTCCGGATGAGCCGCCGGCTGCAAGTGGGCCTTCACGTTGGTCCGCACCAGCGCCATGCACGCCGCGTGCCTGGCCGTCGCCGCGGCGCAGGCCGCCGCGTAGTCATGGTGCCCGGGAACCGGGTGCAGGTGCCCGGTGACATGTTGATGCCCTGCCGCGATCTGCGCTGTGGAAGCGCTGGCCGCGGCAGCTGCGCCACCGAGCAGCAGTGCCAGGGTCGCAGTGAGGGCCACCCAGGCATGCAGCCGGAGCCTGCCCATCGACCAGGCGGCGCCGTTACCGCCAGAAGTGTGGGATCTGAACAATCTTCCTCCTCAACGAGGCCTGGGCACGCGGATAACGCGCGCCAGGATTTTCCACTGTCACGTCCGCCGCCCGGGAAATGGCCGAATGCCGTGCCAGACGGCACCACGTCGTACCGCCTGGCCTGAACGTAACGAGACGCATAAGGCCGGTCAATACTCAATTCATACACGGAGCGAGAATGCTAGCACCACGAACGACCTGGCCAGATGTCTCGATTTCGGCATACCGAAATTGCCCAGGCTAGTTATGCATCCGGTCTTTGCTTCCGTGCTCGGCGGCAGGCAAAGCAAAACTGCCCAGCTCGCATTCAGTCCAAAATCGGCGTAGCGGCTGGCTGGTATTTTCTGTCTCTGTGCGATCAGGCCATCAAACGGCGGCTCGCTTCCTGCGGCCCTGCGGGCCTGGGTGCCTGCATGATCGTTTCGGCTGCGATGGGGCGGGCGACCGCGTCAATGCGGCCTGGGTCGAAGACGCCAGCGCCGGTGGAGCTGGCCGCGACGCGGATGGCGACGAACAGGTAGCGCAGCACGGCGGCTTGGCGGGGTCCCGGCAGCCGGGACCACCCGAAGCGGGCGCCAGGACCGATGACGACACCGTCCAGGGCACCGGGCGGCCGTGTGCTTATGTCGCGATGCAGCGCCCGCGGTGGCCGGGCGTCTGGTGCCCGGCGAGATGCCGTGGCCGGGGCGGCAAGCGCGGCTTCGGCGTCCAGAGACTGGAGCAGCAGCACCGCCAAATCGGCGACGTATGCTTCCAGCGACTCGGCGCCGATATGGCGGGAGCAGGTGCTCCCGCGAAGGGAACTGGCGGAGTTGCAGGCGTAGGTGGGGTAGGCGCTGACCATCGAGCCGACCATGGTGCGCTCGCACTGGGCGCAGACGGCCAGCGAGGTGAGCGGGTAGAAGCGCGGCGGGCGGCGGGCGGCACGCACAGACTCTTCCTCCTGCCGACGGCGCTGGACCTGCTCCCACGTCTCGACACGGACGCAGGCCGGCCAGGCTGCCGGAAGCATCTGTCCGTCTGTGATGCCGGCGGTGTGCGACGGAGCGGCGCGCAGCCCGGCATAGCGCGGCGCGGCCAGCAGGCGCGTGACGCCCGTGGCGGTCCAGGTACTGCCCCCGGCCGTGAGGACACCCCGCTGGTTCAGGCCGACCGCGATCTGGCGGCGGGTAGCACCGGCCAGATAGTCGGCATAGACCTGGCGCACGACCTCGGCCTCTGCCTCGATCAAGGCTGCCATCTGCGGCTGGTATCCGTAGGCCCGCAAGCCGCCGCCATGCGGGCGGCCGGCGGCTGCCCGTGCCTGGCCCGCTGCACGGGAGTGCAGCGACAGCACCTGCCGTCGGCGGCTGTCCGCATCGGCCCGTGTCACGATCGCCTCGCGCGTGGCCGCGTCGGTCAGGTCGCGCGGGTGGCCATGCACGACGATCCGGCGGTCGCCGACGATCCGGACGAGCTCTGCCATGGCACGCGGTATCTCCTCCAGCCGTTCCGCGCGGTACAGGAACAGCTGGCCAAAACTCCCGGAGCACGCGGCGGCGATCATCCGCCGCCACCCAGGTGGCGTCGCGCCGTTCGCCCAGGCCATCAGGCTGGTATCAGCGAAGACGAGATCGGTGGCGATCGTGATGCCGAGCCGGGCGGCCTGCTGCCGCGCCCAGCGCTCCTGCCCGGCAACGGTCAGCTGGTCAGCATCCGCCCGCGCGGGAGCCCAGCAGTACGCCGAGCCGACACCGGATCGGCCAGCGGAGTTCCACCCGCGCGGTGCTCTGCTCATCGCCGACCAGGTTGGTCATGATCGTCGTGTTCACCGGCCGGCCCGCAGCGGCGCCGACGCCGAGGTCCGTGGTGAGCGGCCCGGCCAGCAGGATGCGGGCCGCGATGGACAAGGCCGGGCTGGCCACCCTCGCGAGGACGGCGCACACGGCCGCGGCGCGCACGGCCGCACTGTCTGGCCGGGACAGACACCGGATGTCACCTTGGCTCTCGGGTGGATCACGGCTTGGCCTGAGCTGATGCCCAGGTAGCCTCTGGCCAGTCAATCGCCGCCGGATTTGAGACTCAACAAAGTCTGAAAGCACTGTCATATAACGAATCGATCACAAATCCTGGACGCCGACGGTGCCGCGCCTCAAGCTGGCCTGGTGACGGACATGCCTGCCCAGCAGCGGGCCGCTCGTGGCCGCGTGCTCATCGTTGATGACGAAAGGCGGATCCGCGACGTCCTGGTCCGTATCCTGAGCGCCCGCGGCATCGACGCGGACGCGGCGGCGGACGGCGCCGTCGCCGTCGCCATGAACGCGTCTGGCTGCTACGACCTGGTGATACTTGACCTGCTCATGCCGGGCCAGGACGGGTTCGTCACATTACGCAAGATCATGCGGGACAAGCCGGCGCAGGCCGTCCTCGTGCTGTCGTGCCTGTCCGATCCCGAGTCGGTCATGGCTAGCCTCGGGCTTGGCGCCGATGACTACGTGCCCAAGCCCTTTCACGTCGGTGAGCTGGCCGCGCGCGTGCAGGCCAGGCTGCGGGCGGTGGCGCGGGCCGGGCCACCTGTCCTCAGCTGCGGCGGCCTGCGACTCGACGTGCTGCGGATGCAGGCAGACTCCGGAAACGGACCCGTCTACCTGTCCAGCCGCGAGACTCAGCTGCTGTGGGAGCTCATGCACGATCCGGGTGCCATCGTGTCGAAGGACGACCTGATCGCCAGGGTCTGGCGCGGCGGGCAGGCTTCCATGTCCAACGTGGTCGACGTGTACATCCGCAGGCTCCGCTCCCGGCTCGGGCCTGACGCGATCACGACCGTGCGCGGCCGGGGGTACCGTGTCGGCACGGGCTGACCGCGGCTCGGTAGCCGGGCGCTTCTGGGCGTCCCGCTGGCCGGAGGCCATCTGGGCGGCCTTCGCGGCCGGGAACGTCGCCTGGATGATCGCGATGCCGTCGTGGTCGCTGCTGCCGTGGCACTTCATCTGGATGAGCCTGCTGCTGCTGTATGGTTTCGGCTCCCGCACCTGGACCAGGCCCCTGCTGTCGTGGCTGCTGATCCCCGTCATGGCCGCGATCACGCTGCTGTTCGCTGACCCGGCCATCTGGAGCTTGCGGCCGTACGACGAGATCGTCGAGGTGCCGTTCATGGCGGCCCTGTTCTCCGCGATGGTGCTGCACTCCGCCCGGCGCCAGGCGGCGATCTCCGCGCACGACCAGGTTTCCCGCCGCAACCTGGAACTGCTCGAGCGCCAGCGGGTCTTCATCCAGAACGCCTCGCACCAGCTTCGGACGCCGATAACGGTCGCGCTCGCCCACGCCGAGCTGCTTCCGGGGGACGAGTCGGACCCGGCCGCCGCTGCCGATGTCGCGATCGTCGTGGACGAGCTGGCCAGGCTGCGCGGCCTGGTCGGCCAGCTGCTGCAGCTTGCCACGGCCGAGCACGGAGATGCGCTTCGGCTCGCGGCGGTTCCGATCCGGCTGGCTGCGCTGCTGGACGATGTGGTCCGGCGCTGGAAGCCGACTCCGCGGCAGTGGCTGATCGGCCCGTCAGACGACGCGACCGTGCTCGCGGACCGTGAGCGGCTGGTGCTCGCCCTCGACGCCATCGTCGAGAACGCTGTCGAATTCACCGGCGATGGCGACACCATCCAGCTGACGGTGCACTGCGCCGGGCAGGAGGCCACGATCATCGTGGCGGACTCGGGGCCAGGGATACCAGACAGTCATCTCGTCAGCGTGTTCGAGCGGTTCTCCGGGTCCTCATCCCGCGGGTCCGACCACCGTAACTTCGGCCTTGGCCTGTCCATCGTGCGGGCCGTCGCCGAAGCCCACGGTGGCCAGGTGCGCGCCGAACGCGGACCGCTCGGCGGCGCCGCCATCTCGCTGTCGCTGCCGCTGTGCGAGCCAGCCGCCCTGGCGGGCCAGGGAAGTGAGCGTGGCGAGCAGCTAGTCGGCACGGCCGTAGCAGCCACCGAGCGCATAAGCCAGAGCTAGCGAGGTGCCGCCAGCCATGCCGATCGTCCCCATCCAGGCGCGGCAACGCCAGCCACCCAGATCTGTTTCGCTGAGATCACCTCAATGTCACGCGTGTCAGCTGACGCAGCCGCCGGGTCTTTCGCGGGGCGGTGCCGGGGGAGCCCTGAGGTGTTTCGGCCGGGTCGTTCCTGTCAGCTCGGTGTAGAGCCGGATGAACTGCTCGGTGACGGTGTCGATCCCGCAGAACGCGCGCAGTTCGGTGAAATTCTCGTCGGTCCACCTCTTCTCCAGCTTGTGGTCCATGAGCAGTGCGATGGCATTGTGCACGGCTGTGTCGAGGACATCACTGCGCAGTTGCAGCAGGCCGGCGAGCTCAGGCAGCCGGGTGAGCTGCTCGATGTCCCCGAGCGAGATGTAATGGGGGATATGATCGCGGACGAACCACTTGAACACGGGATATTCCAGGACGGCCAGGGGTCGTCTGGCCCAGACCGCCTCGATGGCCTGGTTGCCGAATCCCTCGTGTTCAGGGGGGTAGCAGATAAGTTCGGCCGCCTGGTAGGTGCCGTAGAAGGGGTAGCGATCCGGGTCGCCGTGCCGGAAGCGCCGGTCGGGGACGACGACGTTCCCCCCGTAGGCCAGCTTGATCTTGCAGTGCCGGGCGTAGGCCACGAGCCTGTCGAAGTACTCCCGGTTGTCCTCAAGGTCCTCGCCCTGAGGCAGCAGCAGCACGATGCTGCTGTCTGCGCTGAACCGCCGCTGGCGCGAGCCCAGCCCTGCGGGCGCGTTCTCCAGGGCGGTGCGTTGGCGGTTCAGTCCGGCGGTGAACTGGATGGCCAGCTCGATCGCCTTGTTGATCGCGACCCTGGCCGGCATCATCACCACCAGGTCGCCGGCGCCCACTGGCCGGGGATCACCGGACAGCACCTGGAGTTTGCCGCGGAACGCGGGCTCGTCGATGGGCGGAACGTCCCGGCCGAAATCGAACCCGTCAGGAACGACGGTGCCGTCCAGGCCCTTTCTCGCCCGCAGCGCCTCAGCGGCGAGAGGGTTGATGAGCACGTGGCGCGCATTGGGCAGGGACGGGCACATGATCCGGTCCATCAGGTCGCTGACGTGCCGGTACGGCGTCAGGAAATTCCTGGCGTTCGGGCCCTCCCAGAAGATGTCGTGGTGCTGCAGGAGGAAACCGATATCGGGCCGCTTCACCGCGAGGTTGTACAAAGCCAGCGTCGCCGGGAGGTTGTACGGCAGCGACATCACGTTGCGGACATGCAGCAACCGGATCTGGTGCGCGTCCGCATAGTCCTCGACCCGCCGCCCGATGACTGCGGCACGGCCGGTGATCTCATCGACCAGAGCAGCGCCGTCCGGCACCGGCGAAGACCCCACCGGGACCGGGGAGAAGATCCGCTGACGCAGCGCGACCGCATCGGGCGACTGGTACGAAAGCTCCGGCAGCCTCAGCCCTGCCGCGTGCGCCGGCACGTCACACGCACAGGACCAGACGCGCCAGCCCCTCGCCCGGAGTGCCTCCGACAGTTCCTGGGACTGCAGCGACACCCCATCGGTGCCGAACAGCTTGAAATGTATCTCCAGCGTCCTCTTCGGAGCGACCCCGCCTCCAGCCGCGGTCACGGGGGCTACACCTGCCCCGTGCTTGCCTCACGCACCGCCGCTCGCCCCACGCACCGTCCGTCCGGCCCGCTGTCATGACCGCGCCGGATATTGCCGCGGTGCCCGGCCGTTCCTGATGCCATGGTCCTCCCCAGAAGATGGCGCGACCATCCGCCAGCACTACATGGCAGCACATGTGAGACCGACGATACCGGTCGCCTGCACCCCTCGTAACCGCCTGCGGCAGCTCAGTCACCGGCCCGCCCCGCTATCGGGTCGTGGTCTCGATTCCAGGTTGCTCAACGGCCTGACTGAGCTGCCGGCGGTCATCCCGACTCAGCCGGAACGGACATCGGACGGACGGGCCGGCGGTCGGCCGGGCTGACGTGTCCTGCTGTGATGCCCGGACGTGGGGGTCCTGGGCGCGGAGTTCTGTCGCATGCCTGTGGCGGGCGGCGTGCGGTCGGCCGGAAGGGCACCATGCGGGCACGGGAGCCCGGCTATTCGAGCAGAGTTTCGCCGGTGATGTGCGGGGGCCATCCTTGGGGCATGGATGCGGTGAGCGCCCCACAGGACGCCGACCGGATCAGAGCCTCTGTGCGCACGCCGCTGCGAATTCTGGGCAGCCGGACGCCGGACCACCCAGAATTGCCAGCAATGCCTCGACGTTCCGGGGCTCGCGGTGGTAGCGGGAGACCTGGCGGCGCAGGGCGTCGATCACGTCGGCTGGACGCAGGTC
>Ga0209415_10021166_pt1 | contig 10042 bp, 9 predicted proteins | sample PeaSoiSIISIP2007_FD_187696 | JGI IMG/M metagenome (GOLD analysis project Ga0209415, IMG submission 187696) | Peat soil microbial communities from Weissenstadt, Germany - SII-SIP-2007 (SPAdes) (version 2) | ecosystem: Environmental > Terrestrial > Soil > Wetlands > Peat | place: Germany... | reverse complement strand
CACAAGCTGGGCATCCATGCCAGCCCGACCGCGGTGATGGCCTATGGCGATCACGACGGCGCCATCGGCTATCTGCTCGGCGAGGCCAACCGCGGCCTGGAATACATGTTCATCATGATGAATCAGGAACGTTTCGGTGTCGGCCTGCAGGGCGTGGCGATCAGCGATCGTGCCTACCAGCAGGCACTGGAGTACGCGCGTTCCCGCGTGCAGGGCACCGAGACCGACGTGCGCGGCGGGCCGCGCGTGCCGATCCTGCACCATCCCGACGTGCGCCGCATGCTGCTGTCGATGAAGGCGCAGACCGAGGCGATGCGCGCGTTGGCCTATGTCGCCGCCGCGGCGATGGATGTGGGACATCGCCATCCGGACGCGACGCAGCGCGCCGATGCGCAGGCGATGGCCGATCTGCTGATCCCGGTGGTGAAGGGCTGGAGCACGGAGACCGCGCTCGGCATTACCTCCACCGGCATCCAGGTGCACGGCGGCATGGGCTTCATCGAGGAGACCGGCGCCGCGCAGCACGCCCGCGATGCCCGCATCCTCACGATCTACGAAGGCACCACCGGCATTCAGGCGAACGATCTGGTCGGGCGCAAGATCGCACGCGATGGCGGCAAGGCGGCGCGCGCGGCGATCGCAGGGATGCAGGCGACGATTGTGACCCTCGACGGTGCGGAGGCCGCCCCCATTCGCGCCGCGCTGGCCGACGCGGTCGCGCTGCTGGAGCGCGCGGTCGCCTGGGTGGTGGACACCTCGGCCACCGACCCGCGCGCGGTGGCCGCCGGGGCCGTGCCGTTCCTGAAACTGTTCGGCGTGGTCGCCGGCGGCTGGCAGATGGGCCGCGCGGCGCACCTCGCGCAGATCCGGCTGGCGGCGGGCGACAACCTGCATCCCGGCTTCTATCGCGCCAAGCTCGCCACCGTGCGGTTCTATGCCGATCACGTGCTGCCGCAGGCGCACGGACTGGCCCATGCCGCGATGCACGGTGCCAGCAGTGTGCTGGCGCCCGACGACGTTCTGTTTGCGGCATGAGGATGCGCCGCGGCGAGCGGTCGGCCACTCCCCCTCCCCTTGAGGGAGGGGGCGGGGGGAGGGGTTCCGCAGGCGCGATGCTGCGGTGCGACCCTGGCGCAGACCCGTCCCCCCATCCTTGGTCCGCTTCGCGACCCAAGCCCGCAAGGGGAGGGGGAGAATTGGGCCGACTACACCCATGACCACCACCCGCACCCAGGTCGGCATCGTCGGGGCGGGTCCCGCGGGGCTTCTCCTCGCGCATCTGCTGCATCTGCAGGGCATCGACTCCATCGTCCTGGAAGCCCGCTCGCGCGACTACGTGGAGAATCGCATCCGCGCCGGCGTGCTGGAATACGGCACCGAGCAGTTGCTGAACGAGTCCGGCGTCGGCGCACGCATGCGACGCGAAGGCATGCTGCATCCCGGCGTGGTCATGCGCTTCGGCCGCGCCGATCATCGCATCGATTTCGCGGAGCTCGTCGGCAAGCACGTCATGGTCTACAGCCAGCACAAGGTGGTGCAGGACCTGATCGCCGCGCGCCTCGCCGCCGGCGGGCAGATCGTGTTCGAGGCCGAGGACGTCAGCGTCCACGATTTCCAGACCGCGCAGCCGCGTATCCGTTATCGCCATGGCGGCGCGGACCACGAAATCGCCTGCGACATCATTGCCGGCTGCGACGGTTCCCACGGCGTGTGCCGCCCATCGGTTCCCCCCGGCGTGCTGCGCGTCTTCGAGCGCGAATATCCGTTCGGTTGGCTCGGCATCCTCGCCGAGGCACCGCCGTCAACCGAAGAGAACGTCTATGTCAGCCACGAGCGGGGTTTCGCCCTGTTGGCGATGCGCTCGCCGAGCTTGAGCCGGCTCTACCTCCAGTGCGCGCCGGACGAAGACATCGCCGCGTGGTCGGACGATCGGATCTGGGCGGAGTTGCAGACGCGGGCCGCGCGCGACGGGTTCACGCTGGCCGAGGGACCGATCCTGCAGCGCGGCATCACGCCGATGCGCAGCTTCGTGACGGAACCGATGCAATGCGGCCGGCTGTTCCTCGCGGGTGATGCCGCACATATCGTGCCGCCGACCGGGGCGAAGGGCCTCAACCTCGCGGCCGCCGACGTGGCGGTGCTGACGCGTGCCATCGCCGACTTTTGCCAGCACGGAACGACCGACAAGCTGGATGCGTATTCCGCGACCTGCCTGCGCCGCATCTGGCAGGTGCAGCGGTTTTCCTGGTGGATGACCACGCTGCTGCACCGCTTCTTCGATCATACACCGTTCGAGCAGCAGATGCAGGCGGCGGAGCTGGACTACGTGTTCAGCTCGCGCGCTGCGTCCCTTGCACTGGCGGAGAACTATGTGGGATTGCCGCTAATTTTGTAGCGGACGCGACGTAAATGAGCCGGATGCGGATTATGATACCGAACGGCGCTGGCGTTGCCGGGATCGACTCCTGCGCCGGTTGGCATCACACGCTCGAATACGTGATCGAATCCGTTTGCTTGCAATGACCCGGTGCTTCGATGTTCACTGAATTGCGATTTGGTTTCTACTCGAATGATGTCATAAAATTTGCGCTCCTTCGGGGGCCACGATGTCAACTGTCTTGCTCGTGGACGATGATGAAGCGGTTCGGCAGGTGCTCATGGAGCACCTTGGGTCGGAGGGCTTCGATGTTCTGGCCGCGCCCGATACCACAGAGGCGCTTCGCCAGCTTTTATCGCGCCCCCGGATTGATCTCTGCCTCGTTGACCTCGTGATGCCATCCGACGGGCCGGATGGCCTGGCGTTTGCGCAATCTGTCAGGCGCGAGCGGCCGGACATGCCAATGATCCTGATGACCGGGTATTACGCCGCCGCTGCCAGGGTCACCGATCCGGTGAGCAGTTTGGTTTACAAGCCAATCGATCTGGACGATTTAGTGACCGAAATCAACCGCATGCTGACGCACTGACGAGAGAAACGCCCGATTTCGCTTGGCTGGTCTGCCGCCTGACGAGCCCGGAAAACCATCGGCAGGCAACGCGTCACGCCAATCGCCCGAACGCTTGCACCGTCCCTACACCCCGCCCCACACCTCGCGCGCCACCTCCACGCACAGCCGCAGCTTGGCCCACTGCTGCTCCTCGGTCAGCAGGTTGCCCTCCTCGGTCGAGGCGAACCCGCACTGCGGCGACAGCGCCAACTGCTCCAGCGGCAGATACTTCGCCGCCGCATCGATCCGCCGCTTCAGCTCGTCCTTGCTCTCCAGCTCGCCGGTCTTCGAGGTGACCAGCCCCAGCACCACCACCTTGTGCCCGCGCGGCACGAAGCGCAGCGGCTCGAACCCGCCGGCGCGGTCGCTGTCGTATTCCATGAAATACGCGTCGGCGTTGATCTGGTTGAACAGCACCTCCGCCACCGGCTCATAGCCGCCCGACGCCACCCAGGTGGAACGGAAATTGCCGCGGCACAGATGCATGCTGATCGTCATGTCGGCCGGCCGTCCCTCGATCGCCCGGTTGATCATGCCGCCATAGATCTGCAGCAGGTTCTCCACGTGCTCGCCGCGCGCGATCAGCCCGGCGATCTGCTCGGGATCGCACAGATAGGCGATGTTCACCTCGTCCAATTGCAGATAGCGGCAGCCCGCCGCGGCGAACGCCTGCACCGCCCCGTGATACGCCTCGGCCAGGTCGGCGAAGAACATGTCCATGTCGGGATAGGTCTTCGCGTCGATCGCGCGCCGGCCGCCGCGGAAATGCACCACGCTGGGCGACGGGATGGTCTGCTTCGGCACGGCGCTGCGCACCTGGGACGCGACGAAGCGCCAGTCATCCACCATCACCGGCTTGCTCCAGCGAATCGGCCCGGTCACCCGCAGCGCGTGCGGCAGCGGCACATTGCCCTTGAACTGGACCTTCTGCTCGGGCTCATACAGCTCCACCCCATCCAAACCCGCAACGAAATCGAAGTGCCAGTAGGCGCGCCGATACTCGCCGTCGGTCGCGGCGCGCAGCCCGATCTCCTCCTGCTTGCGGATCGCCGCCGGGATGCAGCGATCCTCGACCGCGCGCAGCGCCTGCGCCGTGATCGTGCCGGCCTTGTGCGCGGCGCGCGCCTCGCGCAGCTCCGGCGGCCGCAGCAGGCTGCCGACGTGATCGGCACGAAACGGTGGGCGGGTACGCGGCGCGATGACCGCCGCTGCGCTTGAGCTGGACATGCTGCGTTCCTCCGTCGCCCCATCGGGCTGCCGCGCGGCCATGCGCCACGGCTCACCGCCATGTCAACCTTTCGGTGCGGGCATGGACCCGGCGCGGCGAAGCCCCTATCTGGTGCCGGCCGCGGCCGCCACTCGCCTCCCGTCAGATCCGGATCAAGATGCCTCTCCCACGCCTGCTCGCGCATCTCGCCGAGCTCTGTCGCCGCCATGCCTGGCTCGTCGTGCTGGCCAGTGTGCTGCTCGCCGGACTGGCGGGGCTGTATGCCGTCCGCCATCTCGGCCTCAGCACCGACACCGATAACCTGTTCGCCGCCAGCCTGCCCTGGCGGCAGCGCGCCGCCGCGTTCGATCGCGATTTTCCGCAGTTCCAGGACCTGCTGGTCGCCGTGATCGACGCCCAGGAACCGGAGGAGGCCGACGCCACCGCGGCCCAGCTTGCCACCGCGCTGGCCGCCGATCATGCGCACTTCCTGACCGTTCGCCGGCCCGATGCCTCACCCTTCCTGCGCCGCGAGGGGCTGCTGTTCCTCGACACCAGGCAGTTGTCCGACCTGCTGGACCGCACGATCGACGCGCAGCCCTTTCTCGGCCAACTGGTGGCCGATCCGACGGCGCGTGGCCTGTTCTCGGCCCTGGCGCTGCTCGGCATGGGGGCGAGCAAGGCCGACGTCAATCTCACCCCGTACGACACGGCGCTGCGGGCGTTCCACCAGGCTCTGGCCCGCGCGCTCGATGGGCACGCGACGTCGCTGTCGTGGCAACGCCTGCTGGGCGGCGACCTATCCGATCTGGCGGCCAAATACCGGTTCGTGCTGGTGCAGCCGCGGCAGGACTATGGCGCGCTGCAACCTGGTGGCGCCGCCACCAGCGCGATGCGCGCGGCGATCGCCGATCTGCCCTTCGTGCAAGCGGGCCAGGCACGGGTCCGCATCACCGGGCAGATCGCGCTCGCGGACGAGGAGTTCGCCACCGTCGCGCAGGGCGCGGTCGCCGGGCTGATCGGCAGCGTGCTGCTGATCACGCTTTGGCTGTTCCTGGCGCTGCGAACCTGGCGGCTGATCGTGCCGGTGCTGCTCACCCTGGGCCTCGGCCTGATGCTGACGCTGCTGTTCGCCACGGTGGCGGTCCGCACCCTCAATCTGGTTTCGGTCGGCTTCGGCATCCTGTTCGTCGGCATCGCGGTGGATTTCGCCATCCAGTTCTCGGTCCGCTACCGCGAGCGGCGCTTCGAGTTCGCCGATCCGGCCGAGGCGCTGCGCCAGACCGCCGCGCACACCGGCACGCAGATCCTGGTTGCCGCGCTGGCGACCGCTGCCGGTTTCCTCGCCTTCGTGCCGACCGATTTCGTCGGCGTGTCGGAACTTGGGCTGATCGCCGGGATCGGCATGCTGATCGCCTTCCTGTGCACCGTCACCTTCCTGCCCGCCGCCATCACGCTGTGCCGCCCCGCCGCGCAGCCCTCCGAGGTCGGTTTCGCCTGGGCCGCCCGGCTCGACCCGAAGCTGGCGCGCCGGCGCGGGCCGGTGCTGGGCGGGTTCGCCGCGCTGGCCGTTCTGGCGCTGGCGGTCTCGCCGCGCCTGACGTTCGATTCCGACCCGCTGCACACCAAGAACCCCAACACCGAGGCGATGCGCACGCTGCGCGACCTGATGGACTCGCCGCTGACCAATCCGTACAGCGTCGACATCCTGATGCCGAACGTCACCGCAGCGGCGGCGCAGGCGGCGAAGCTGAAGCCGTTGCCGATGGTCGCCCAGGTGATCACGCTGCAAAGCTTCGTGCCGGAGGACCAGCCGCAGAAGCTCGCGCTGATCGCCGACGCCAACAATATCCTGGCGCCGACCCTGCTGGCGCCGAGCAGCGTCGCGCCGGTGACGCCCGGGCAGATCCGCCTGGCGGCAAAGACCGCGTTGGCGCAGATCGATCCGGCGCTCGGCAAGCTGTCCGCCGGACATCCATTGCGCGCCATCGACGCCGATCTGCACCGGCTGGAGGTGGCGCCGGATGATGTTCTGCTGGCGACCGAGCAGGCGTTGACCCGTTTCCTGCCGGATCAACTGAACCTGCTGCGCGAGGTGCTGTCGGCCCGGCCGGTGACGGTGCAGGACATCCCGCCGGACCTGGCGCGCGACTGGGTGCTGCCGGACGGCACCGCGCGGGTGCAGGTAATGGCGACGGCGGCGGCGGAGAGCACCGCCGGGCTGCGCCAGTTCGTCGATGAGGTGACGCGCGGGGCCCCCGAGGCGGGTGGCTCGGCGGTGACCATCGAGGCGACCGCCGACACCATCACCGCCGCGTTCCGCCAGGCGGCGATGCTCGCCGTGCTGGCGATCACCGCCATCCTGTTCGTCGTGCTGCGCCGGGCGCGCGATGTACTGCTGGTCCTGGCGCCCTTGACGCTGTCGTCACTGCTCACCCTGCTGGTCGCGGTGCTGCTGCCGCTGCCGCTGAACTTCGCCAACATCATCGCGCTGCCGCTGCTGCTGGGCGTCGGCGTATCGTTCAACATCTACTTCGTGATGAACTGGCGGGCCGGACAGACGCGGGTGCTGGGCTCGGCGACGGCACGGGCGATCCTGTTCTCGGCGCTGACCACCGGCACGGCGTTCGGCTCGCTGGCGCTGTCGGCGCATCCCGGCACGGCGAGCATGGGCGAGCTGCTGCTGATCAGCCTGGGCTGCACGCTGCTCGCCAGCCTGGTGTTCATCCCGGCGCTGCTGGCCTCGCTGCGGCCGCCAACCTCCGGTTGACAACCTCCCGTTAACCCTGGGGCCGCCAAGCTGGCTCGCATGTGGCTGATCGTTGCCCTGCTTCTGCTGCTCGCGCGCCCGGTGGCGGCGCAGCCGGCGGATTGCCCGCCGGCGCCGGCGACCGGTCCGGTCATGCCGCTGGCGATCGACCTCGCCGGGCGCCCCGGGGTGCCGAAAGGTACCAGTGGACAGGCCTATATCAACCTGCCGATGGGCGCCCCCGCCGGCACCGCCTGCCACAACGCCCCACCCGAGCCGCCGAAGGACGTGCTGCACGGCGAGCCGGGCGACGTTCTGGGCGGCCCGCCATCGTCCGACCTGCTGCGTGGTCCCGGGGATCCGCATGGTGCGGTAGAGGTCCGCTAGGCCAGGCACGTTCCAGGCCATCGGGTCACACAAAATCGTTGGCAGCAGTCGGCGTCGGTCATATGCCATGATAGCGTCACATCGCAGGCCGACGCGGTCGCCGTGTCATGGCAGGCGATCGCATGAGTACCGCAGAGGAGGACATCGGCATTTCCGCGCAATCACATATTCAGCTCAGCCAGGCGCTGGCCCGGCAGGGCAAGCTGACGGAGGCTGAACAGGAACTCCGGCGCGGGATCGAGGGCGATCAAACCAGCGCCGATTGCCATGCGGAGCTCAGCCGCCTGCTGGTCCGGCAAGACCGCATCGCGGAAGCCGTGACCACGGCACGCAAGGCCGCGGAACTGGACCCGCGGAACCCGCGGCTCCACGATTTTCTCGGCACGCTTCTGCTGCGCAACAGTGACCCAGCCGGCGCGGAACAGGAGCTGCGGGCAGCCGTGGATCTCGATCCGGCCGTTGCGGCCGTCCACGACACCCTCGCCCGTGCGCTCGGCCGGCAAGGTCGGACCGATGAGGCGATTCTGTCGATCCGACGGGCACTTGCACTCGATCCAGGCAATGCGCAATTTCGTAGCCTTCTGGGTACCTTGCTGCTGCGTCAAGGCGATGCGGCGGGCGGGGAGCAGGAACTGCGCGGTGCGATAGAGATCGCTCCGAATGTTGCGCCATTCTACGGCGAGCTCGCCCAATCGCTCGTCAAGCAAGGCCGGATCGACCAGGCGATCCTGGCCGTCCGTCGTGGGATCGAGGTCGACGGGCGCAATGCGCATGCGCGTGCCTTTCTCGGCGACCTCCTCGAGCGGAATGGCATGCTGGAGGAAGCCGAGCAGGAGCTCCGCGCGGCAATCGCGGCGCAGCCGGAGATCGCGCCGTTCCATATGACACTCAGTGGCGTGCTGTCGCGCCAGGGCCGGCTGGACGAAGCGATCGCATCCGCCCGGCGTGCCTGCGAGCTTGCTCCCGCAAACGACGGTTTCCGCCGCCGCCTCGACGCCCTGCTGGCGGAGCGCGACAAGGCCGCCGCGGCAGTGCCGGCGGCGGAAGCGCCCGCCCTGGCTGCGACCGCGCCGCCACCGCCAGAGCAGCCCGTGGCGCCGGCGGCAGAGCCCGCCCCGGCCGAGGCCACGCCGGCGCAGCCGCAGGAACCCGTTGCGCCGCCGCCGTCCAAGCGCAAGCGCCGATGGCGTTTCCCGGTCGGCGGCAAGCCCCGCTGAGGACCACGGATCAACCCGGGCGCGGGGCGTTTTGTCCTGGCTCGATCGCTGCCGCGGCTTGCCAGGCAGGTTACGCCGTCGCAGCGTCTCTGCCGGCGTGCCGTCGGCGTCCTACGCTGCCGGAACGGTGACCCCGATCATGTCGCCCTGGCGCACGAGCGCGGCCAGTTGCGCCTCGCTCCAGCCCTCGGTGCCGGCCGGGCGCGCCGGCAGCACCATCCAGCGATAATCCGCGGTCGAATCGAGCACGGTCACCTTGGTGCCCTCGGGCAGCACGGTGCCCCACTCGGCGATCAGGCCGCGCGGATCGCGGACCGCGCGGGCACGATAGCCGGCCGACTTGTACCAGTACGGCGGATAGCCCAGCACCGCGCGCGGATAGCAACTGCACAGCGTGCACACGATCAGATGGTGCAGGCCCGGCGCGTTCTCCAGCACTCCCAGCGGCGGCATGCCGCGCATCGGGATGCCCAGCATTTCCGCCGCCTTGCTGCCATCCTCCAGCAGCAGCGCGCGGTAGTCGGGATCGGTCCAGGCCCGCGCCACCATGCGCGCGCCCTGCCCCGGGGAGGCGCGATCGGTGACCTCGATGCGCTCGGCGATCTCGGCCGTCGAGGCGATGCCCTTGGCTTCCAGCAGCCGGCGCACCGCCGCCAGCAGCCGGTCACTCTCGGTCTCCAGCAGCGTCATGCCGGTTCCAGCCATTGCTCGAATATCTCCACCAGCAGCGTGTCGCCGGGATCGTTCTGGGTATTGGCCCCGGCATCGTCCCCTGGATTGTCCCTTGGGTGCCCGTCGCGCCAGATCGGCGCCTGCTCGAAGCGCACGTGATACAGTGCGCGCGGCGCCGCTGGCCGGGCGAACGCCAGATCCTCCGGGTTCCGGAAGGCGCCGAGCGGGCGCACCACGATGCCCTGCGCGCCGCGCACGTAGTGCGGCGTGCGGATATGCGCCGGGCCGCGCGTCTCCGGCCAATCGTCGCGCACCCGCACGCGCGCCCCGGGGGCGAACACGGCCATCAGCCGCGCTCCAGCGCCGCGGCCAACTCGGCCTCGGTGATCACGCCCTTGCGCAGCAGGGTGTCGGTGATCGAACGCACCCACCGCTGGTAGTAGCTCAGCCGATGGTAGTCGGCCTCGGGGATGGCCTCGATCCCGCGCCGCAACTCGTCCACCGTCATCACGTCCTTCATGCCGAGGATCTGGCGCAGCGCATCGACCTCCTTGTCGAAGCCCGACAGCGCGTGCGGCGCGATGTCCACCTTCTCGCACATGTATTTCGCCACGCCGCCCATGTCGTGATGGGCGCGGGGCACGTCCTTGTCCGGCACATCCTTGTCCATGCCCCGAGCCTAGCGTCGGCCGGCGCGGTTGACGACTGTTTTCCGACGCTCATACCAGCGGCCCAAAGTCTTGACGCATCGGCTTGGGGTGGGCCGCTGGTAGATGCGCCGGGAGACCGGCAAGGAGTACGGGGTGCAAGTCCTCTACGGTGA
>Ga0209415_10021165_pt1 | contig 10042 bp, 9 predicted proteins | sample PeaSoiSIISIP2007_FD_187696 | JGI IMG/M metagenome (GOLD analysis project Ga0209415, IMG submission 187696) | Peat soil microbial communities from Weissenstadt, Germany - SII-SIP-2007 (SPAdes) (version 2) | ecosystem: Environmental > Terrestrial > Soil > Wetlands > Peat | place: Germany... | reverse complement strand
AGGACAAAATCAGCAAGGTAGAGATGGCGCGGCGCATGAACACAAGCCGCGCGGCGCTTGATCGTCTTCTCGATCCTCGCAATGCCTCGGTGACGCTGCAAACCCTATCGCGCGCGGCACACGCTGTCGGCCGTGATCTGCGCATCGAGTTGGTTTGAAACACTGATACGATAATTGTTGCCGGCGCCCTGGGTCCGCCGATAACGGTGGATTGCCGCCGAGTCCCGCATTGCCCGCGTCTCTCCGCGGCCAGGAAGATTGCCCGGCGTGCCGATGACTTCGAGTGCCTGACAGATGAACGAGCAGGGAAGCAAGGGCCTGTGGCATAGGCTTACGCCCGGGCGGAAGTCGCACTCACACGAACAACTCGATCGGCACGTGAAGAAACTCGGCCAGGCGCCGCGCCTGCGCCTTGCTGATGGACCGGCGCCCGCTCAGGATTTCCGTCGCGGCCCCCTTATTCCGAAGGACCGGCCAGATGTCCTTGTGCTTCAGCCCTCGTTCCTCCATCAGCGCCTTGAGCGACTCGTTGGGCGAGACCCGCGGCAGGGGGTAATGCTTCTCTTCATAGTCTTCGATGAGCAGCGTCAGCACTTCGGCAAGCGCCTCCTCCTCTGCCGAAAGGTCTTCGCGTTCGTCCAACTCCAGAAGCATAGCGGTGAGGCGCGCATGTTCGCTCCTGCTGCGGATGGGTTTCGGTAGAGACCTCGCCAGCAGTTTGGCGTAAGCCACGTCATCGATCTCGGTCAGAGTGCTCACGGCTTCCAATCTCCCTTGCTGTACTCTTTGTGCGTGAGGACGTACAAAATGAACACACGCTTGGTCACATAGTTGACCCTGGCGATCAGCCGGTAGCCGTTGCCGTGGATGTTGAAGACCGTTCTTCGGCCCACCAAATCCGCATGAGCGAAGTCATTCCTTGCCTCGGCCAGAGAGCGCCAGTTCGCTTTCCTGGTGATCCGGTACCAGTTCATCAGCGGGACCAACGCGTTCGGATGCTTTTGCGCAAACCGCAGGATTGCCGGCCTGCTGACGATTCGCACGACCATAGTTTACGAAATGTAAACCAGCAGCGTCAAGGGGCGGGGTCGAAACAGCTCCTCGCCGCACCCGGACGGTCCGCCAGAAAAACCCCCGAGGCAGGCTGGACCCCTCAGTTGCCCGCGGGCGCTGCCAGTGCCGGGACAAACACGATTCGCGGCACGTCCGCGTCGGTGTGCAGTTGCGGGCAACCGAGGTACGGCCGCCGGTTTGCTATTTCAGGGCATTCAATCGGGATCGGTGCTTGCCCGCATCGGAACGAAGGCTGGCGGACCTCTTTGAGTTGAGATATTGGAGGGGGTTCCGGGGCCGGCGGGAACATTCCATGGCCCACCGGGTCAATTCCCGGCAGGCTTCTCGACGTGATCGATGACCAGAAATGGAACCGGCCCCTTATCCGGCACCAGCTTCAGTCCGATCTGTTCCTGCAGCGCAGAGAAGATCGCGGGCGCCGCGGGGTCCGCCGATGACGGTGGATTGCCGCCGATTCCCGGGTTGCCCGCGTCTCCTCCGCGGCCAGGAAGATTGTCCGGCGTGAACTCCAGATGGAAATTGTACCTCCCCGCAATCCCGGTTTTATCGACCACCATGCGGTCCACGCGGGCAGAGAGCCGCTGCGCGAATTGCGTCAGGTTCACCCCGCGCACCTCCATCCGGATGGTCCCTTTGGGATCCGTCCCGATGATCATCAGGCCGCACAGGTTCGGCGGGGGCTGGCCCGGCGCCGGAGGTGGCGGCGGGTGGGTCAGATCGATCGGGGTGCAGGCTCCCTCGGCCAGAGGCGGCGTTTTGAGCCCGCTCTTTCCCACGGTGAGCGCATACACCGGCATCTCCCGCATCTCGCGATGCGCCTTCAACTGAAAGCGCTCCTCCAAAAAAGCTTGCAGCATCGGGCCTGCCAGCATCTCCGTGCGCGGCGGTCCCTCAGCCTTCGCCAGCAGGCTGTAATACTCGGATTGCGCCCAACCCGGCGCACCCTCCGTCCTGAGGGGCTGCGTGTTGACGGTGGCGCCGTCGGCGAAGGTGCCGTAGGCGGACTGGATGAGGCCTTGCAGGGTGACGCACGGCATCTCCAGGCGGCCGGGCGAGGGGCTCAGGTTCCCGCCCCTGCGGTTGTTCTCGCACCCTGGGTTGGGCTTGAGTGACGCCACATCAAACTGCGGCCGCGGGGGCGTTGTCTGTGCGTGGCTCCGCAGCGGGGGAAGCAGCAGCATCGCTACGCATACTGTGAAATCTCGCGGTTTCATCTGCCCTCAAGTCACGGTGAACGGCGCGCCCTCTGCGACCGTGTTGCATCCTACTGTAACACCTGACAGCCAGGGCCCCGGCGCCGATCGGCGCGGCGTAGCAGCTACTCGACCATTCTCGCAGGAATTCCGGCATGCTCGACGTGCAAGGGCGTCGGGCCGTGTTTGTCTTGCCGCGCGCCTATAGAGGGGTCAGGGCTTCGGTTCGGAGCCGGCTGGTTTATCGAGCGTGGCTTCCGGAGTCTGCGACTCTTGCAAGGCGCTTAAGTACTCCCCCAAGGTCGCGTCCAGTCGCCGGTAGAGAAGGGCGTTAAAGCGCTCGGCTCCTTGTCCGGCCTGTTCCTGCTGCAGGCTCCGGATGTATTCGAGCCGGTCTTCCGGGCGCACGGCAACGGGCGGATAACCGCCGCGCATAAGAACGAGGTTCATCAGAAGCCGCGCCGTGCGTCCGTTGCCATCATTGAACGGGTGAATATCGACGAGGCGGCGGTGAGCCGTAAATGCGGTGTCCGGCGTGTTGGGCGCGGTTCGAAGCCATGACGCGAAATCTCCCATGAGCGCCGGAACCTCGGCCGGCGCGGGAAATGTGCAGCGTCCCGTTTCAGTGCGAACGTAACGGGGCAGGCCGGCATACTGTCCGGCAATCTCCGGGGCGGATCGCTGCATCACCAGCTTGTGCAAATTGCGCACGTCGCTTCCAGTGATCGGCGCTTCCTGCCGGGTCAGTTCCCGCACGTACCGAATAGCGTCGTAATGGTCCAGCGCCTCGAGATGATCCTTGAGCGGTTTCCCGCTGACGGTAATCCCTTTCTCGATAACGAGCGTGGTTTCGACCGGGCTGAGCGAATTGCCCTCAATCGCGTTCGACGTGTACGTTAGCTCGATGTCGTAGTAATGCTCGAGGTTGGCGAGCGCCTTCGGCGACAAGGGCCGCAATTCATCGAGCCGCATCTTCTTCGCGGCGATAGAGGTCAAAAGCTCGTCCATGACGCCTCAACTGATACCACGGGCGCGGCTGAAGCACAAATTCCTATGCTGCGGCGTCGAGAATGCCCTTTCCGAAAATTCACGCGATACTCTCCGGGAACGGCCGACAGCACAATTCCGAGCGCGGCCAGCTCCGCGCGGGCAATTTCGAAAGGACTGCCCGCCGCCAGTGTCCCCCGTCTGCTGTAGGCGGACTTGGATGAGGCCTTGCAGAGTGACGCACGGCATCTCCAACCGGCCGGACGAGGGGCTCAGGTTGCCGCCCCTGCGGTTGTTCTCGCACCCTGGGTTGGGCTTGAGCGACGCTACATCAAACTGCGGCCGGGCTGTCTGTGGCTGGCTCCGCAGCGCGGGCAGCAGTAGTGCCAGCGCTATGCAGGCTGTGAGATTTCGCGGCTTCATTTGCCCTGGAACGGCGCGCGCCCTGGGCGGCCGTGCTGCATTTTATTAGTTTCTTTGATCCTTAGCTTAACGATTTTCTTGATGAGGGTTAGGGGAAGCGGCTTATCGAGCGGAAACTGGATCGCACCTTTTGAAGTTGTGTAACCTACAAGCTCCTTCTTGTGGGCGGCAACGAACGACCCGCTCATTGGATAGAAGCCGATATGATTATTCATGGCTGCGAATCCGATGAACGGTTTCTCGTATTTAAACACCGGCATCCCGTAACTGATGTATTCGGTGGCCTTTGGCGCAACCTGCTTGATCGCCGCCCGGATTTGTTTCAACTTAGCCTGAACGTCTTCGGGGGCAGCGGCTATGTAGTCAGTCAGGTTCCGGGCCTTCTTTTCCATCTTCATCCGATTCATTCTAGCAGCGAACGCGGAGCCGGGGCTCCACGCCATCCAAGACTGCCCTGCTCTCGATTCGCAGCCGGTCGTCCTGGGTCACGCCGGAAGCTCAGGATGAAAGCCGTCGCCATCTCACGGCTGCGGCGTCTTCCTCAATCTTCAGAGTTCACCGGCATTGATTCCTCAAGCGTTATGGGGTTAAAATGCTTGGCAGATGAACTTCTTGACCTCATGCCCGCCGTGAGTGCTGACATCAAGCGCCGTGGGCGTTGGCTTTTTTGTCAGGTTCATCATCAGACTTTTCCGCAGGTGATCCAGTTCTGGTATGGGCGCTCGGTCGATTGGACGATGCAGATTACGAAGCGAAGGACGCCGGGAATTGGCGCACATTGGCCCACAGCGGCACCTGATCCAGCCGGGACGCAGTTCCAACGCCTTGCCCTCAATCCGCACCCGGTCATCATGGCTCAACCCGGCGATCCTGGGAGCCGCGCCATCGCCGTCTCATGTGCTTTCATGGTTCCGGCGAATAGCGCGATCCAGCGTTCAGACCACGATAGCGAATAGCAGGAGAGCCACGCCAGCGAACCTCAAACCTGATCGGAGTCTCCGGGAAATAGCAGCCTGCTCAACGATCTCTTCCGAAGGCACTCCACCCAAGCTCTGCACCAGATTTCCGGACACACGGACAGCCAATTCAGGAAGCCATGCGAAACCTGCCGGGTCAATCGCCATCCACAGGCCGACGTACAGGAGTGGGCCGGAAAACAACAGGATGGCGGCTACGTGCTTCAGTACCATGCAAATATCGTATCATTCGTCCACACCCAAAGGCTCCTCGAATGCTCGGAATACAACCACGCCGGGCGAATGCCACGGTAACGCCAAGGAGCCAATCACAGCCGCCGCCCCAATGCGAACAACGCCGGAACCAACGCAACGATCCCGAGCGGCACGCCAACTGCAAACGCCACCGCTTTGCGCCCAGACACATACCGGTCCCTGATCGCCAATCTGGTCAGGAGCGCCATCACCGGCAGGTTCACCAACACCGCGACTCCTCTTCATGCGCCGAGTGCCGTGCCATCCACCAGGAACTCCAGTATGCCTTCGCCGCCGCAAAGGAGCGCCTGTCCCAGAGAGCGCCACTTGGCTTTCCTGGTGATCCGATACCAGTTCATCAGCGGGACCAACGCGTTCGGATGCTTTTGCGCAAACTGGAGGATTGCCGGCCTGCTGATGATTCGCACAGTCATAGTTTACGAAATGTAAACCGGCGGCGTCAAGGGGCGGGGGTGAAACAACTCCTCGCCACACCCGGGAGATCCGCTGGCAGGCGTAGGCCATCCCTGGCGCTTATTCGACGACCACTTTGCTTTGCCCACTGCGGAGGCAGCCTGGAACAGGCCATTGAATTTTTCACGGAACAGCGACTGTGCCCACTGCCTGCCAGTTGGAATTCTGGCCGTTGTTGTTGCGCGCCGCCAGGAAGAACACCTGGTTGCCCGCAAAGCTTGGCGTGAAGATGATGGCGAGGGTCAGGGTCAGTGTATTGCCGCTGGCGCTCACCGAGCTTCCGTTGCCGCCGATCAAGCACTGGTCGTTGGACACGTTGCCGGAACCGGGCAGTACCATTCCCGAGTACGGACCGCCGGCGTCGCCGGCGTCATCCACCAGGTCCACCACCCCCGAAGCCGCACCCGACGGAACGAAGGCGACGTAGCAGGCCTGCCGCCCGTCGATGGCGCTGTTCACCAGGATGTTGGCGACGGAAATGTCCTGCCAGCCATTCGTATCTGTGAAGGTGAACTTGTAGGTCTGGCTGGAGTTCGTTGCGTGCCCCGGACTCATGCCGCTGACCCATGGACCGGCCGGCGTGGGGCCTGGTACGTTCCAGGTCCCGAGCGCCTGCCAGCCGGAATTGGACGACGCATCCTGCGCCGACATATAGATCACCTGGTTGCCGGCGAATCCGGGGGCGAAAGTGACGGCCAGCGTGAGTGTCACGGAGTTTGGGGACACAGGCAGGAATGCCTGTGCTACTGACACCGAACTGCCTGCGCCGGTAATGGTGCATTGACTGTTGCTTACGCTCTGGCTGCCGGGCAGCGTCATCCCGGAGTACGGCCCGCCCGCATCGCCGGCGTCATCCACCAGGTAAACGGAGCCCGAGTTCGGTCCGCTCGGAACGAAGGCTACATAGCAGGCCTTCCGTCCGTCGAGCGCGCTGTTGATGAGCACGTCGAGCACGGTGAGGCTGGCAAAGCCGCCGGTGTCGGAGAAGGTGAACGTGAATGTGCCGGCGGTGCCGCTGCCTGCGGCGGGAACGGCTGACGTGGGCGAGGGAAGCGTCGGCTCAGCCTCGATGGTGAAGGTTCGGGACACGAATTGGCGGTTGCCGGGGTCGCCGCATCCGCTCAGAAAGAAGAAGTAGCCGGTCAGCCTGGTATGGCCCGCAGCAGCGCCGGGCGATACGGTGAAGGGGTAATAGCCGTCAAACGAACCACCGTTTCCGTCCGGGCAAGCCGTGACCGGGTACTGCGTGTTCAGGATCATCTGCGGCGCCGTCCAGTTCTGAAGGTCGAGGCTGGTGGCAGTCGAGTAATACCAGGCGCGGCCGGTAGATCCGGCCATGCCGGGTTGACACGAGAAGATCAGGAGATACAGCCCCAGGTCGTCGTTGTAACTGATCTCGGAATGGTACTGCGATCTTCCGTCGCACGCGGAGGCCAGGACTTCCGTTTCCAAACCGCCGATGCCGGGCTGGCTGAAGGCTCCGTTGTACCACTTCTGGAAATTGAGCGGGTCGGCGCCGAGTTTGGCGCGCGCGACCCCAATCTGAGGGCTGAAGTCGCCAGGCGCGCTGACGAAAAAGTGCATATAGCTGATGTAGAGGTAGTATTCGTTATTGGCGTTCTGGTCTACGAAGCCGCTGGGAATCGCGTCGCCCAGGTACGTATGCGGGCCTGTGGGCTGCGGGTCGGAACTCTGTAGAACCGGATGACGGCTTGGTCCGCCTGACTCTCCGGCCACCGGGGCAGGCCAGGTCTTCCCATTGTCCGATGACCTGGCAAAGCCGACGGTGCCGTAGAAAGGGAATTGGTACGCCCCTCCGGGACAGTGCTTCTCCGCCTCATAGAGCATGATCAGGTTTCCCGGAGGCAGGGTCGGATCCTGGACGACGGATCCCGGGGCCGCGTAGCCCTGGTCAAATGTGGTCTCGTAGGTGGGATTGCAGTTCCCGAACAGCACCGGCGAAATCAGCACTGGGCGGCTGTAGGACGCGGGGAGGGTGAAATTCACGAAGTCGGTGGTCTCGAGGACTACCGCGCCCCAGGTGGTACCGGCGCCGGTGTTGCTGGCCCCGAAGACCAGGTATGGGCCGGTGGATGACGGGGGCGGCAAGGAAGCTGGTGTGCTCGTCGGGCAGAGTAGGAAATTGGGAGTTGGGATACGACAGGGCCTGGTCGGGCCCGACGGAGAACGACTTGATTTGAAGGCGCGGCGTCTGCTGCGCGAAAGCCCGTGGAGCCGGCAAGGACAACAACAGCCCCAGGACCCCAAACATGGGACACCCTCTCATGGCAGTCCTCTCTAGAGCCGCGCTGCGATCCGTGGCGCCGCCGGTCCGAATCCGCCGGCCATCGTTTCGCCGGGTTGCTCCCTGCGAAGCGATTGTAAAGGCTCTGCCCGCCGGCGACAACCCGCACGTTTGTGTAGGTCCGCGGCGGGGCTAAAGCCATGCCACTTGGAACAATACGGAAATGAAGTGGCCGGGGGGGGGCCCGAACGCGGGCAATCGTGCCCGCAGCCGGCTTTCAGCCGGCTAGACGGCTAGACCCGCTTGAAAGCGGGTCTGCAGCCAGGATTGGCTGCCCGACCGAAGGCCCATACAGCGTTGTCATCCCGTTTGCACAAATAGCGGGAACAAACCAAGTGGCATTGGGCTGGAGCCTGCCCCATAGTGCTTCAGCGGCATTGCGGTCAGTGGGTGCGCGACACAAAAGTGGCGATTTTCGCGACGCGAATCAAACCGGCGGCGGATCACAGTACGGTTAGTTTTATCCGCGTTCATGAACGCGGATAAGCCAGATTTCCCTGAGGTTTTTCCGGGCGAATTCGGCGGCCTGTGTTTGAGCCCGATGCCGGGTTGCGGCCTGATCGAGTCACTGGAATGCGGCCAGGTTTGTTTGAAGCATAAATTACGCTCAGACTGTGTCCCTTTTCCTGGGATTTCGGAAGGTCTCCACTTTTGTGTCGCGCACCTGCGGTCAGTTGGCCGCTGGCGCTGCCAGGGCCGGGACAAACACGATTCGCGGCACGTCCGCTCCGTAATCGAAGAGCCAAAGCGGAGCCGTGTCGAGCTCGTTGAGACGCAGCAGGCGGCCCATGGAGACGAGGGCCGTCGGGGTGCAGTTGCAGGCAAACGAGGTGCGGCCGCCGGCTTGCAGATCGAATGCCGTTACCGATTGAGCGGAGGCGCTGGCCAGGATCAGCTTGCTTCCGTCGGTGGAGAACGCCAGGCCAACCGGCGACGCGAGGCCATCGTCCGGGGGAGACAGGACACTCTGCACGGACGCCCCGGCGAGGTCGCGGAAGAGCACTGCGCCCGCACCCGCGGGATCCAGAACGGCGGCATCGTGGTTGGCCGGCGCGAAGGCTGCCAGGGCGCCATCCCCGGCACTCATCAACAGGCGATTGCTGCCGGCGCCGAGCAACTGAATGGAGCCGCCCAGGGCATACAGGAGATATGCGCCGTCATCGCTGAGGGCGAAGGCCGAGGGCGCGCCGCCGAGATCCAGCGTGCCCGCCAGAGCGGGTGAATCGGGCAGGCCGGTAAGGATCTGCGCCTTGCCCGCGGCATACAGCGCGGCAGACGTCCCGGAGGGGCTGAAGACCACGCGCTCGGGCACGATGGAAAGGCCGTCTACGGTACGCTCGGTGGAAGCGCCGGAAGCCAGACGGAAGATGTGCAAACTGCCATCGGCAGCCGAGACGACGGCCAAATCCTGGGCTGGGGCGACTGAGGCCGAAGTGAGTGCGAAGCCGAAACTCAAGGGATCGCCGAGGATCGAAGCGCCCGGAACTCCCAGAACTGGCCGCAGACTTTGGGCGGCGCCATCGAAGACGAATCCCGACGAGGGACCGGCTACCGCGCCCGGCTGGGCAGGCAGCAGCGACGCTGCCACGCATACACAAACGAGAGTGAGCCAAATGCGATTTAGCATGAGCGTTACCTCGGCGGACCCACCGTGCCAGTGCCCGGTGTGACGGTTGTGGTGGTGGTAATGGTCGCGGTGGTGGAACTGCTTCCGCTGCTTCGAGTGGCATACACCAGACCGCCGGCCAGCGCGGCGGCGGCGACTGCTGCGATGACAATAATGAGCTTGGTGGAACTGCCCGCGGCGCTGGTGCCGGCGGCCAGCATGTTGGACATGGTGATGTCGGCATTAGCAGTCTGCCCGTCTTTCGAGGCGGTCACGTGGATTTGAAACCGTCCCTGGGCATTGTTGGGGCGGAATCCGCGCCCGACGGCGCGTCCCTGGGCATCGGTGACGGTGGTCAGGGTCTGGCCGCTGGTTCCGAATGAACCGCCGGCGCCCTGGGAAGGCAGGGCGAACACCACGGCCGCTCCAGCCACTGGCCGGTGGTTTTCGTCTTCCACCTGCACGATGGGCTCGCGCGCGGTGCGCTGCTTGATATTGTTGATCGCGCCTTCGCCCTCGACGATGACCAGATTGAGTTTCAGGACGGGCGCCTGCGCCGGTGACGGCAGGGGCAAGGCCAGCGAGGCTGCCAACAGTATGGAGAGGAACCGCATCCTTAACCTCCGAGTCACCATTATGGCTGGTGTGCGGAGGAAACACAAACGGGAGCGGTACTTGGCAGGCCAAAAGGACTGACCCACAACGCATGCCGGTGTGCAATTGTGGGACAGACGGTTTCGTCTGTCGCTTGCGAAGCAAGGTCTTTTTT
>Ga0209415_10021164_pt1 | contig 10042 bp, 11 predicted proteins | sample PeaSoiSIISIP2007_FD_187696 | JGI IMG/M metagenome (GOLD analysis project Ga0209415, IMG submission 187696) | Peat soil microbial communities from Weissenstadt, Germany - SII-SIP-2007 (SPAdes) (version 2) | ecosystem: Environmental > Terrestrial > Soil > Wetlands > Peat | place: Germany... | reverse complement strand
CGCACCTCGCCCTACTCTTTTCAGGGACTCGGCGAGGACGGCCTGCGCATCATGGCCGAAATCCGCCAGCAGTTTGGCATGAAGATCATCACCGAGGCCATCGACCACGAGTCGCTCGACCTGGTCGAAGAGTATGCCGACGTCATCCAGATCGGCGCCCGCAACATGCAGAATTTTTCTTTGCTGAAACGTGCAGGAAGATCCCGCAAGCCCGTTCTATTGAAGCGTGGCATGTCGGCCACGCTGGAAGAATTCCTTATGGCCGCGGAATACATCCTGAGCGAAGGCAACTATAACGTCGCGCTGTGCGAGCGCGGCGTGCGCACCTTCGCCGACCACACCCGCAACACCCTCGACCTGAGCGTGGTCCCGGCGGTACAGCGGCTGAGCCATCTGCCGATCCTGGTCGACCCCAGCCACGGCACCGGCAAGCGCAACAAAGTCACTCCCTTGTCGCGCGCCGCGGTTGCCGTCGGCGCCGACGGATTGCTGGTCGAAGTGCACAATCAGCCCGATCAGGCCATGTCCGACGGCCCGCAGTCGCTCTTCCCTGATCAGTTCGACACCTTGATGGAACAAGTCCGCCAGATCGCCGCCGTCGTGGGCAGAACCGTCCCGGCGATCGGAGCGCGGGAGCAGGTAGCTGTCAGCAAGTAGGCCCTGTTCGTTCTGGAGGCCAAAAATGAACCCCTGGAAAAACGTCGCCTGGTATCTTCCCGGTCTCAGTGCCGTCCTGCTTTTATCCTGTGCCACCGTCAGAGTTGCTCAGCAGGAGCCAGCTAACCCGCCTCCGCCGCCACTAGCATCGACCGTCGCGGTCAACGGCGTAACCGAGCGTATCTACAAGGTAGGTCCCGACGTGAAGCCCCCGCGGGTAATCTATTCGCCAGAGCCAGAGTTCAGTGAAGAAGCGAGAAAAAGAAAAGTCCAAGGGGTGATGACGCTCGGCTTGGTTGTCACGTCAGACGGCAAGGCCGCTCAGATACGAGTCGTTCAGAGTCTGGGCTATGGCCTCGACGAGAAGGCCATTGAGGCGGTAAGCAGATGGAAGTTCGAGCCGGCGACTAAAGATGGAAAGCCTGTCTCCGCCGAGATCGCCGTTGAGGTCAACTTTCGCCAGTACCAGCATCCCTGATCCCGGAGCCGCTGGGATATTTCATTTGTGCGTATAATCTGATAATCTGATTTTATGAAAACCACGCCCATCTCGGTCACCGACGCCGCCCGCAATTTTGCCGATTGCGTGAACCGCGTCCGCTATCAGAATGTGACTTTCGTCCTGCTCAAAAACGGCACGCCGGTTGCCCGCCTTGTCCCAGAGGGCAAGAGGGGCTGCACGGGTCCGGAGTTGGCAGAAGCCTTGAGAAAGGTGGACTTATCGGAAAGCGAGGCCAGGGCGTGGCATCGGGACCTGATGGCGGCACGTAACGCTTTGAAGCCTCCCAAGGATAAATGGCGATAATTCTCGATGCCGACGTCATCATCAAAGGCGAGAAGGGCAATTTCGATCTCATCGGGTGGCTGAACGCCCAGGCCGACCAGGACTTCGAAATCGCCGCCATCACTGTCGCCGAACTATGGCATGGAATTGAAAGGGCGACCGCCCCACATCGTGCAAGACGCGAACGCTATCTCCGCACAATTGTCGAGAGACTCGAACCCATACCCTACACCGAAATCACGGCCTTGATTCATGCCCGGCTCTGGGCAGAGCTTGAGTCTTCCGGCAACATGATCGGGGCGCATGACATGATTTTGGCCTCCGCGGCCTTGGAGCGGGACAGCGTGGTCGCGACTTTAAACAAACGGCACTTCACTGTGGTCCCAGGTCTTAGAGTCATTGAGCCGAAGTGAAGCGTCCGCACGCATGCTCTTCTGCTAATCTTTCCCTTCCCCGGTAACGACAAGACATTGCGCAAACTTCTCTTCATCGCTGTCGTGATTCCCATCCTCGGCGGGCTGGCGTGGTGGTACTTCCGCGAGCAGTCGCTCCCGAATTACGGCCCGCTCTACCGCGAATACGCCTACGTCACCAACGGCAAGAGCAATACGGTCAGCGTGATTGATCTGCGCACGTTCGCACTGGCCAAAACGATCCCCGTCGGCAGTGAACCCACCGGCGTCGCGGCCAACAGCAAGAAGAATGAAATTTACATCGTCAACAGCGGATCGAACAACGTCAGCGTGATAAACGCCGAATTGAACACTGTGGTAGCGACCATCGGCGTGCACGGCCGCCCTTATTTCATCGACGTGGCCGAAGACGGCAAGCGTGCCTACGTCGCCAACTCTGGCTCGGCCAACGTCAGCGTCCTTGATCTCGAAAAGCGGCTGGTCATCGGCAACGTGCGCGTGGGCGCTGCGCCGGGGCTGGCGCGGGTTTCGCCCGATGGATCAACCGTCGTGGTCAGCAATCGCGGCGACAACACAGTCTCAGTGATCGATGCCAAGTTGCTGCGCGTGCGCGCGACCCTGCCCGTCTGCCAGCAACCGGAAGAGATCGCGATCCTGCCGGATTCGAGCAAAGCGTTCGTCGCTTGCTCTGGATCGTCACAGGTCGCTTCGATTGCTCTGCAGAGCGGTCCCCAGAAGAGCGACCGTCTGCTCGCGCTGCTCGACGTTGGCCGCACCCCGGTCAGCCTCTCGCTCAAGCCCGACGGCGGCGAGTTGATCGTCTGCAATTTCGATTCCGACAGCATCTCCATCATCGAAACCGGCAACGACGAAGTCGGCAGCAGCCTCGAGATCGGACAACATCCTTCCCGCGGCGCCGTCACCCTCGACAACTCGCGCCTCTACGTAACCAACTTCGGCTCCAACAGCGTCGCCGTCTATGACATTGATATGGGCCGCCGCATTTTCACGCTCACGGTTGGCAGCCGCCCCGATGGCCTCGCACTCACGCCCGATCAGAACTATCTTCTGGTGCTCGATACCCAATCCGGGGACGTGACCGTGATCCAGAAGCGCAACGCCCGAAAACTGGAACCGACGGAGTACTCGCTCCTGACCCTGATTCCCGTAGGCATGCAGCCGAACTCAATCGTGGTGAAGGCGTTTACGGTAAGCGCAAAGAAGTAGTACGAAGATAAATGGGGTCGTAGAGACGTAACTTGTTACGTCTCTCTCGCCACGCGCACTGGTTTTCCGCACAGCTTGTCGAACGCCGCCTTCAAATCCGCCGCGATGGCCGGAGCTTCGCGCCTCTCAATGTCGCTGCGCGGCATGAGATACACAAGCTGCCCATCGCGCAGAATTCCGATCGACGGCGAGGACGGCGGCTGTCCCGTAAAGTAGCTGCGAGCCCGGTCAGTCGCTTCTTTCTCTTGTCCCGCGAACACAGAGTAGGCGTGGTCGGGCCGTACGGCGTTCTGCATCGCCAGGCGCACGGCAGGACGCATGCGTCCCGCGGCGCATCCGCAAATCGAGTTCACCACCACCATCGTCGTGCCCGCACGGCCCTTCAGCGCCTGATCCACTTCCTCGGCCGTCCGCAGTTCTTCAATTCCCAGGCGCGTCAATTCCTCGCGCATCGAGATCACCATAATTTCCGGATACATCGGCATGTCGTTGATTCCCCCAGTTCGATTCTGAATTCATTGTACCGTGTAACCTCGCCCGACCCGTCATCTTGAGTTCCCCGTCATCTTGAACGCAGTGGCCATTCGCAAAGCGAACGGCCGCGCCGTCGAAAGATCCCTATGGTTGCGACCGAACGCAAGCTATATTTGAGAGCACCAGAATGCACCTTCAGGAAAACATTCCGCTGGCTCCGCTGAACACCTTCCGCCTGGGAGGGCCGGCGCGCTTCTTCGTGGAAGCCACGTCCGTCACAGACGTGCAGGAGGCGGCGGCATTCGCGCAGTCGAAGAACCTGCCTCTTTTTGTTCTCGGCGGCGGCAGCAATCTGGTCGTGGCCGACAGCGGCTGGCCCGGACTGGTCTTGAAGGTCGCGGTCCTCGGCATCGAGCAGCGTCCCGGCCACGACAACGAGGGCAAACTCCTATTCGAGGTCGGCGCCGGAGAATCCTGGGATCGCTTCGTTTCGCAGGCCGTGATCGCCAAGGGCGCCGGCGTGGAGTGCCTGAGCGGCATCCCCGGCAGCGTGGGAGGCACGCCAGTACAAAATGTCGGCGCCTACGGGCAGGAAGTTTCCCAGACCATCGAATCGGTCGAGGTCTTCGACAGGAACGACGGCCAGGTGCGCGAGCTTTGCCGCGACGCCTGCGGCTTCACCTACCGTTCCAGCATTTTCAATACGACCGAGCGCGGACGCTTCATCATCCTCCGCGTCGCCTACGCCCTCACGCCCGGCGGCGAGGCGCATATTGACTATGCTGACCTGAAGCGGCACTTCGAAGACCGCGAGACCCGCCCCAATCTCGCGGAGACGCGCGAAGCGGTGCGCCACATCCGCGCCCGCAAAGGCATGCTGATTGTTCCCGGCGATCCCGACTGCCAGAGCGCGGGCTCCTTCTTCAAGAATCCCGTGCTGACGGAATCTCAGCATGAAGATTTGCGGAAACGGGTCGCTGCCAAGCGTCTGACTCTGCCCATCTATCCGGGTCTCGAAAAGAGCAGCAAGGTTTCGGCCGCGTGGCTGGTCGAGAAATCCGGATTCGACCGTGGATACGGCTTCGGCCACGTCGGCATCTCCAGCAAACACGCGCTCGCCATCGTGAATCGCGGAGGCGCCACTGCCGCCGAAGTGCTGGCCCTGAAAGATCAAATCCAGCACCGCGTCGAGGAAATCTGGGGCGTCCGCCTGGAACCGGAACCCGTCATGGTCGGTTTCTAGTTTGTGTGGGGCGGACACTCCTGTCCGCCGCTTTTGACTTTGCCTTTGATTCTCGATTCCACGACCGGAAAAATAACATCACCGGCAAAACCGGCGCACGGCCAGCTCTGAGCGAAGCCGAAGGCAGCGTCCGCCCCACAAACACCCTCCGCAAGTACACTTCCTCCGACCGTTCTTCCTCCAGAAATTCCTGAACAAAACGGGCCCCTGGCCGGTCTTTATGAGTGAGGGCAAACAAGTGGTGGCGGGAGAGGCGATCCTGAGCGGAGCGGCGACCATCGATCGCAGTGAAAACCAGCGCAATGAAGCCGAGCACAGTCGGGTCGAGAGCAATCACGACGCGCTCGAAGCGTTGGTTCGCGAGCATTCCCGCCTGGTCTACCGCATCGCCTATGCGGTTCTGCGCCGCCATCACGATGCCGAAGATGCCACGCAGGAAACCTTTATGCGCGTGCTGCGCTACAGTTCGAAACTTGCGGGTGTGGACAATCCGAAGACGTGGCTGGCCCGGATCGCCTGGCGCGTCGCCGTCGACCGCAGCAGCCAGCGCGGCCGCGCGCAAGAGGTTCCCTTCGATGATCCCGTGCAGCCGATCGCAGAACCAATTTCTCCCAGCGCTTCGGCGGATCAGACCGTGCACGGCACGCAAGTCAGCGCGGCGCTCGAAAAAATGATCGGGGCACTGCCGGAAAAACTCCGCCAGCCGCTGATCTTATCGACCATCGAGGAGATGTCGCCTAGAGACGTCGCCGCGACCTTGAGGATCAACGAAGCCGCGGTGCGGTCGCGAGTCTTCCGCGCGCGCCAGATTTTGCGGGAGAAGTTGGCGGGATATCAGCCGGCAGGAAGTTGAGGCAACCATGGCAGACAGAGAGCAGGACGAACTCGATAAGACGCTCGATGGCGCTCTGGCAAAATATGCGGCCGTCGAACCCAGGGCAGGACTCGAAGACCGAGTTCTGGCGAATCTGCGAATCGAGCAGGCACGCATCCCAAATCGCGCGTGGTGGCAGGTGCACTTCATGGCGTGCAGCGCTGCCGCGCTCGCGGTAGTGGTCATCGTGGCCGTAACCCTCGCTTGGAGATCGGGCAGGTCTTCGCCGGTCGTGGCGAATCACTCGTCAGTCACGACGCAAGCTCCAAAAGCGCCGACGACACAGGTTGTGTCGAACAGCGAGAACAACGGAGTCCGGCCTTCGGCACCGAGTCCGCCGCGAAGCAACGCGGCGCACCGATCGAGTCCCGCAGTGGTGGCTTCGTCTCCGCCCAAGCTCGACCAGTTCCCCTCCCCCCAGCCGCTGAGCGCTGAGGAACTTGCGCTTGTTAGGTACGTCGGCCATTTTCCGGACGACGCGACGCTGATCGCGCAAGCGCAAGCGGAATTCGAGAAAGAGATTCTGCAGAAAATGAACGACGCACGCTCTCAAACCGAAAACAGTTCCGACCAACAAGAAAGACAAGAAAGATGAGGAAACTATCTATGCGAAAAATATTGGCAGTTTTGGTGGCAGCAGCCACGCTGGGGATCGGGTTCGAATCCAGGCCCGCACAAGCCCAGGAAGGATCGAAAGAAGGTAGTCCGGCGACTGCCACAAAGGCAAAACCACCCCTGCAGCCCTATCGTCTCGATTTTTCCTTCAACGAAGTGTTGGACGGGAAGATCGTAAACACGCGGCACTACTCTATGAGCCTTTCTGGGACCGGTGAACCGAGCACTATTAAGATCGGCACGCGGGTCCCGGTCACGTCCGGCAGTTCTGGCCCTGGCACTGCGAACATCCAATATCAATACATCGACGTCGGAACCGACCTCTTCGCTCAGTTGAGAGAGCACGGCGACGACTGGCAGCTGGTAGTAAAGGGCGAGGTCAGCAACCTGGATATGGAAGCCGCTCACCCCGGGGAACTGGCACCCGTGATTCGCCAAATCAAAATCAATGGCGACACGTTGCTGGTTGTCGGGAAACCGATCTTGATCGGCAGCGTAGACGATCCCAACTCTAAACGGACGTTCCAGCTCGAAGTCACAGTGACGAAGCTACGCTAGTTCGTGTGGGGCGGACACTCTTGTCCGCCGCCTTTGACTTTGGTTCTATCCTTAGCAGTGGCTGGATGCGAGTTCAAGATCAACGTCAAAAGCGGCGGACAAGAGTGTCCGCCCCACACATGACAAAAGTGGCGCCGCCCCAGTTCGCTACCCAGCTTTGTGAGCTATGCCCTCGAATGAGGAAGGGTGAGCAATCCGGCCGAGCGGCGCCTCAGCCTATCTATCGGCAAATTTTGCCGCCTCTTGAAAGATTTCGACAAACATTTTTCGCGTCAGCTTCCCCGTCTGCGTGTTCTGGTTCGACGGATGGTAAGACGCCAGTAACACCTTACCGTCGGGCATCCGGTAACTGGCGCCGTGTTTGAAGATGTAAGTCTTCTTACTAAACGGGACGTGGCTGCCCCATCCTGACGGCGCGTTTTTTGCGCCGTTAGAGCCTGCCCTGAGCTTGTCGAAGGGGTGGGGATTTTGACGTTTCACATAGTTCAAATAAGCATCAAATCCGATCTTGCCCAGCGCCACCACCACCTTTATTCTTTCCAATCCTGCAATCTCCCGGTCAAGAAAGTGCGAGCAATTTGCCAGTTCCTCCGGCAACGGCTTATTGTCCGGGGGCGCGCAGCGCACCGCAGCTGTAATATACAGATCCCTCAACTTCATCCCGTCGTTTCGGTCCGTGGCCGTAGGCTGGCTGGCGAATCCCGTTTCGTACAGCACGGGATACATAAAATTCCCAGACGCATCTCCCGTGAACGGCCGCCCCGTCCGGTTCGATCCATGAGCCCCGGGCGCCAATCCCATAACCAGCACCCTCGCCTGCGGATCGCCGAACCCAGGCACCGGCTTGCCCCAATATTCCCATCCGAGATAAGCGCGCCGCTTCACCCGCGCGACTTCCTGCCGATACTCCACCAGCCGTGGGCAGCGCGTGCAGGCCACGACCTCGCGGTTGAGAACCGTCAGCCAAGACATCCGGCCATTACATCACAAAGCGAGAGTGAGCCAGCAAGGGAGGGCGCGAGGACTGTCGCATCAGAGGCGTACTCGACGCTCTGAAGGCCGCCCCTTGTTATCTGAACTTAGTCATCTAACTTACTAGTCTAACGTCGTGATCTAAGGTTTTGCGGGTGGCGCAGTGGAGGCTTTACTAGTTGGTGCCGTCGCGGGCTTAAGGTCTGCAATCCGCGTCATGTTGAGATTTGTGTGGTGCAAGAAAAAACCTTCGCCAAAGCCATCCAGCCGGTTTCCATCTGCCGAGAGAGACAGAGTGTAGGTCTGCTGATTCGGGCCCATGACTCGCTTGAGCGTAACCGCCCCTCCATTGACGCTGCCCGTGACCACCGAGTCGGCTTCGGATTTCCCACTGCTGGTATGCCACGTGCCTTCCAGCGCCGATCCCGTCTGGCGCAAGGCAATCTCCCCTTGGAAGCGATCATCAAAGTGAGTAAAACTCCATGTGCCCGTCAGGTCCTTAGCCTCCCCCGCAGGTGCAGGCGTGGGATTGGTCACGTCGTCCGTGGTATAGACCTTCTTGGCGGTCGTCGCGCTCGTATCTTTTTGCTGGCGATTCTGACGTGCGGCGTCCGCCAGGGACTGACCGGCGCACAAAGCACACCCCAGCAGCAGCACCAACCCAACCCCCGAACCTAGCCGCACAGCGCTCATATTCCCCTCCAGACCCGAGCTCGCGATTAGCTTTCCAACGGTATCCCGGCGCCCCGCAGAAGCGAAAATTACGCTGGTAATGTCGGAAGTGCTGAACTGGGAATCAATGGGGATAGTTCCACCTCTTCCACCCCCTTCCCCGTTTGACGCTGCTCTCCCTTAGTCTTTACACTCAAGATTAACGGCGTGTGAACAGGATCGGTCCTGGGCTCGAGGACCTTCGAAGTCCGGCCGCAGCATCGCAACGCGAACCAAGCCGAAAGGGCACAAGTGAGTCCCACAGAAACCGTCGATACCAAGAACGACGCCACCAAACAAGACGGCGTCAAGCGCGAGATTTCGGTCGAAATCCCGGCCGCGGATGTCGCTCGCGAAATGGAAATCATTGTCCAGAAATATCAGAAAGTGGCGCGCCTGCCCGGCTTCCGCTCCGGCCACGTGCCCGCCTCCATCATCAAACAGCGCTTCAAAGAAGATCTGAAGAGCGACGTGGTCGAGGCCCTGGTCCCGCGCTACTTCCACAAAGAGGCCGAAAAGCTGGGGATGATTCCTGTCTCCCAGCCGCGCGTCACGGACCTGCACATTCATGATGGCGAGCCGTTGCGCTTCAAGGCCAGCTTCGAGGTCCTGCCCGAAATCGTGGTCGAAGGCTACAAAGAACTCCGCGCCGACCATCCCGAGATCGTCGTAAAGGACGAAGAAGTCGAGGCCGCATTGAACCACGTCCGCGAACAGCACGCCACCTACACCTCGGTCGAAGGGCGTCCGCTGGCCGACGGCGACTTCGCCCAGTCCACCATGGATGGCAAGCCGAAGGAAGACGACGGCACCGCCCAGCCCGTCCACATGGATGAAGTCCTCATCGAAATCGGCGGCAAGAATACGGTCCCGGAATTCACCGAGCATCTGCGCGGCGCCAACGCCGGAGACGAACAGGAATTCGAAGTCAGCTATCCCGCCGACGCCACCGACAAGCGCCTCGCCGGCAAGACGTTCGTCTACACCGTAAAGATTCAGGCTATCAAGCAGAAGAACCTGCCTGAACTCAATGACGATTTCGCCAAAGAACTGGGCGAATTCACCGGCCTCGATCAAGTCCGCAAACAAATTCGCGAGAACATGGAAGCCGAGCGCAAGCACGATGCCGAGCGCGAAGCCAAAGACAAGCTGGTAGCCGAACTGGTCAAGCGCAACGATTTCGAGGTGCCGGAGTCGCTGGTCGACCGCCAGATCGATGTGCGCCTGGAACGCGGCCTGCGCGCCCTGGCCGCGCAAGGCATGAAGATGGAGGACCTCAAAAAGATGGACTTGCCCCGCCTTCGCGCCGGTCAGCGTGATCAGGCGGTGCAGGATGTGAAGTCGTCGTTGTTACTGGAACGCGTCGCGGAGTTGGAGAAGATTGAGGTCAGCGACGAGGAGTTCAATCGCGAGATTGAAGCCCTTGCCCAGCAGTCGAAACAGACTTCCGAAGCGGTCCGCGCTCGTTTGACACAGGATGGGGGCCTCGATAGAATCCGGAACAGAATCCGCAG
>Ga0209415_10021163_pt1 | contig 10042 bp, 9 predicted proteins | sample PeaSoiSIISIP2007_FD_187696 | JGI IMG/M metagenome (GOLD analysis project Ga0209415, IMG submission 187696) | Peat soil microbial communities from Weissenstadt, Germany - SII-SIP-2007 (SPAdes) (version 2) | ecosystem: Environmental > Terrestrial > Soil > Wetlands > Peat | place: Germany... | reverse complement strand
GGGCGCGGGTATCGGCGGGTTCGATGACCGCGTCGATGTAGCCGCGCTCGGCGGCGACGAACGGATTGGCGAAACGGTCGCGGAATTCGGCGATTTTTTCCTGGCGCAGCTTTTCCCGTTCCGATTCGGGAACTTTCGCCAATTCCCGTTTGTAAACAATGTCTACGGCACCTTCGGGTCCCATTACGGCAATTTCCGCGGTGGGCCAGGCGAAGTTGGCGTCGGTGCGGATGTGCTTGCTGGCCATGACGCAGTACGCACCGCCATAAGCCTTGCGCGTGATCACGGTGATTTTTGGGACCGTGGCTTCGGCGAAGGCGAAGAGCAGCTTTGCGCCGTGCTTGATGATGCCGCCGAATTCCTGTTGAGTGCCGGGGAGAAAGCCGGGAACATCCTCGAAGGTCATGAGTGGAATATTGAAGGCATCGCAGAAACGGACGAAACGCGCGCCTTTCACGGAAGCGTTGATGTCGAGAACGCCCGCGAGGAAAGCCGGTTGATTGCCGACGATGCCGACGGGGCGGCCGTCGAGGCGCGCAAATCCGACGACAAGGTTCTTGGCGTAATGTTCGTGGACTTCGAAGAAATAGCCATCGTCAACAATGGAGTGAATGGCGTCCTTGATGTCGTAAGGCTTCTGGGGATCGGCGGGAACGAGAGTGTTGAGGGCTTCATCGCGGCGGGACGGAGAGTCCGAGGTGGCCCGGCGGGGCGCGTCTTCCAGATTGTTGGAGGGAAGAAAACTCATCAACTCGCGAATCATGGCCAGGCAATCGGCATCGTCACGCGAAACGAAATGGGCCACGCCGCTGGTGGCGTTGTGGGTCATCGCGCCGCCAAGCTCTTGCTTGGTGACTTCCTCATGAGTGACGTTCTTGATGACGTCCGGGCCTGTGACGAACATGTAGGAAGTTTCCCGCGTCATGAAGATGAAATCCGTGATTGCCGGCGAATAGACGGCGCCGCCTGCGCATGGGCCCATGATGGCGCTGATCTGCGGAATGACTCCGCTGGCAAGCGTGTTGCGCAAAAAAATATCGGCGTAACCCGCTAGAGACGCGACGCCTTCCTGAATGCGCGCCCCGCCGGAATCGTTGAGGCCGATGACGGGAGCGCCGGCGTGCATGGCCAAGTCCATGATTTTGCAAATTTTCAGCGCATTGGTCTCCGAGAGTGAACCGCCGAAAACGGTGAAGTCCTGCGCGAAAACATAAACGAGCCGGCCATCGATGCGGCCAAAACCGGTGACGAAGCCGTCGCCCGCGGGACGCTGCTCCTGCATCCCAAAATCAACGCAACGGTGGCGGACAAACTTATCAAGCTCCTCGAAGGTGCCCTCATCCAACAAAAGATGGATGCGTTCGCGTGCGGTGAGCTTGCCTGCTTTGTGTTCGCGCTCACGGCGCTCCGGGCCCCCGCCGGCTTCGGCTTCGCCGGAAATACGGCGAAGCTCTTCCATGCGGTCGCGATGCTTGTCACTTGGAATCAAACTTGGCTTGGTCTCAGACAAGCGGGCCTCCCTCGGAAGGGGATTCCTTGGGGGTAAAAATGCGCACGGCGAGGTGCGTGGCGATCCAGGTGGTTCCGAGAAGCAGGACGACGCCGAGGAGCAGTTCCGCGCCCATGGCACCGGCACGCTGCAGAGGAGATTCCAGCGAGGTCACGTATTCCGTGGCCCGCACCAGGATGAACATGGCACCGAGGGTCAACGCCACAATGAGGATGGTCGTCAAAGCGGAAGCAATAACCATTTTCATCGGAGTGGTTTTAGGCCGTCCTGAACCGGCAAGGAGAAGGATAGCGCAACCGTCGGAAAAGCAGAACGCGGAAGAGGTCAATTACCGAGTGCGCACAGAACCCAAGCGCTTCGAGGTCAGCGCAGGCACTCGAAGCTCAGCGCAAGCCCGACCAATCGTCGGCGACGAGGATCGAATCGCTGGGATTGGCGGCGTCGTACTTGATGCTGGCCGGCTGCCCGGCGACTAGCCTTTCCAAACGGATTTGGCTTTCGAGGCCGGTAATATCCTGCGCGGTCTGATACGTGACGCCGGAAATTAAATAGCTGTAGGAGACCAGATGGCGCGGCCGCATGTCCTTCAGCGGGCGGGCGCTTGCGCCGAACAAACCCTTGCGCGCCTCTTTCGATTCAGGTGGCCGCTCCACCAGTTCGACGATCTGCCCTTCGGCAATGCGCCCGATCTGATTCAGATGCAGTCGCCGCTTGCGCTCTTCTTCTTCGGGATTCAAGGCAGGTCGAAAAAAGGCATAGGCAATCATGGCTACGGCGGCGATTAGCGCGCCGCCCATGCCGAGCATCATCTTCCAATCCGCGAACAGTTCCTTCAACGGGGGGACTCCCTAATCTCAAATGGGTGGGATGGCGCACGGAGCGCAAACAGCCCCTGTGCAGGACGAGCGGCGGAAAGACTCCGTGGATCCGCCGAAACCCCACTGATGCGTATTCTACCGAAACCCCGAGGCTTACGTGAAACTACGCTTGCGGGGCGTGCACCGGATTGCGCAACACGCCAACACCGGCAACACTGACTTCCACCGTGTCGCCGGCAACCAGCGGTCCGACGCCCGCGGGCGTCCCGGTGGCGATGACGTCGCCGGGCACCAAAGTCATCATCCGAGAAATCCAACGGACCAGGAATGCAGGCGGATAAGTCATCAGGGAGGTGGTGCCAGACTGCCGTCGTGCCCCGTTGACGTGTGTTTCCACCAAAACGTCGGACGCGTCGAGTGCCGTCTCAATGTGCGGGCCGACAGCGCAAAACGTATCGAATCCCTTGGCGCGAGTAAATTGTACGTCGCTCTTCTGTAGGTCGCGAGCCGTCACATCATTCAGGCAGGTATAGCCCATGACAAAGGACAAAGCGTCGTCAGCATCGCTGAGATGCGAGCAGCGGCGTCCCATCACCAGAGCAAGCTCGCCTTCGTGTTCCACGCGTTGCGAATACTTTGGCAAAACGATCGCTTCTTGCGGGCCGATAATCGAAGAAGGCGGCTTGAGAAACATCATGGGCTCTTTCGGGACTTCGTTGCCCAGTTCCGCCGCATGCGCTGCGTAATTGCGCCCGATGCAAACGATTTTTGAAGGTTCCACCGGAGCCAGCAGCCGCACCTCGGCAAGGCGGGAAGAACGCGAGCCCCGCGTCCAAGGACCCCAGGGCGGGCCGGAGATCTCAACAATATTCTCGCCTTCGATCAACCCATAGCGAGGCGAAATTGCGTCTGAAGCGGAAACTTCGCGCATCACATACCGGCAAATTTTCATTGCTGTCTAACTCGCGTGGTGGTTGGGATGAGACTCATGCGCTTCACGCGCTCTCCAGATCACGCCGACGATCCAACAGAGCGTAGTAAATATCATATACACGACGGCGCCCAGCATGAAAACCTGGACCGTGCTGAGCCGGTTGCCGAGTCCCCGGAAAACCACGCACAGCCCGCGATAGCTCAAGCTGAAAATGAACCAGCCAACCAGGCTGGATGCCAGGAGCTGACCGGGAAACCGCAAAAACCGGAAAACTGGAACCGCCGCGAGAAAACAAAGGATCGCCGCCGCCGCGATATTGCGCTCCATCGCAAAGCGCTCCAGGAACGGAGCGTGATTGGCAATCACCAGCCACGCGGTGAAAACCAAGCTCAGGCAAACACCAACGTACACACCGGTGCGGATCGCCGCGTTGCGGAAGATGTGGAACCAACGATAACCAGGCAGATGTGGACGTACCAACATGAAACGCTCGATTCCCAATGTGCGAGCAATCGTGGAACCCGGTTTTACGGTGTTGGTTGCGTGACGTCGACAGCCACGGCCGCGCAGGGGGCGCTTTCATTCCCCGCGCGGTCGACGGCGGTCACGGTGTACCAATAGCGATGGCCGGGCTCTACAGAGGTATCACGAACCGCAGGTGTCGGCAATAAATCCGGAGTCACAAGCTGGCCCCTTGTGCCCTCCTGCTCACTCCTATAGACGTGGTACCCGGCCATGTCGGTTTCAAGATTTATGGACCAGGACAGGTCTACTAGGACCGTGCCCGAAGTCGCGCCGGGGAGAACGGCTGCCACGAGACCCTGCGGAGCGGTTGGAGGAAAGATGTCGCGTGCTGTCACCGTGACCGGCTGAGAGTCGGAGGATTCCAACTCGTTGCCTTCGACTTGGATTATGCTGCGCACCAAGTACACGTAGGCATGGTCGAAAACCACGGAAGTGTCGCGATAGCTGTTAGTTTCAGAGGAAGCCAGCAGCGTCGGGTGGACTTCCGGCTTGCCCGGCGGGAGTTCCTGGGGAGTCGAACCAGCAGCGGCAGGATGTGTTTCGGAGCGGTATATCTTATAGCCGGTGATGGATGTCACAGGCTCACCAGCGGCGGTTGCGGCTGGCACTTGCCAGCTTAATTCGACCGCTGACTCCGTGACGCGTGCTTCGATCGAAGGGATTGGCGCCGGAACCGGAAACACGCGCAGGGAGACGAGGTTCGAATCGGCAGAAGCCCGTTTTTGCGAAGCTCGCGTGCGAACAACATACGCGACAGCGCCGCCGGAGTGCGATTTGGTTTCTTCCGGCGCTATAGGATCAGTAAAAATCACCCGGCCATCGGTGCGGTAGTTGTCCACTAGAGCGCCAGGAATCGTGTAAACCACCCGCAAGGACTTGGTGTCAGCCGAGCCGTCTGGCTTGACGGTTCCACGAAGAATTTCGACCGCGGGTGGCGTGGCGAGTTTTCCTCCGGAGATGGTGTTCGAAGGGAGCGTGAAAGAAAGTTGCACCCCGTCGCCAGCCTGGTGCGCCGCGAGGTCCTTGATCGCCACAGGAACCGGCGGCGAAGGCGGAACGGGCTCACCGGGAGCGCCGCAACCGGCAGAAATCAGGAAAATGGAAAAGAGAAAATGGAAAATGGCAGAAAGTTTCGCGGGGCGTTTTGTGATGTGAAGTGCCGTCCCTTTTCGGTTTTCCATTTTCCAATGTCAGGCATTACAAGATGTAGCGGCTCAGATCCTGGTTCTTGACGATGTCCGCGAGCTGCTTGGTGACGTAAGCGGCGTCCACCTTCACGTTCTTCTTCTTCAGGTCCGGCGCTTCGAACGAGATTTCGTCGAGAACTTTTTCGAGGATGGTGTGCAGGCGCCGCGCGCCGATGTTTTCCGTCTGCTCGTTCACGCTGGTGGCGAAACGCGCCACGGCGGCCACTGCATCTTCGGTGATGTTGAGCTTGACGCCTTCGGTTTCCAGCAGCGCCACGTATTGCTTGATGAGCGCGTTCTTAGGCTCGGTCAGAATGCGGATGAAATCTTCTTCCTTCAAAGATTGCAGCTCCACGCGAATGGGCAGCCGGCCTTGCAACTCAGGGATCAGATCCGACGGCTTAGTCACGTGAAACGCGCCAGCGGCGATGAACAAAATGTGATCCGTGCGTATCATTCCATAGCGCGTATTGACGGTGGTGCCTTCGATAATCGGCAAAATGTCGCGCTGCACGCCTTCGCGCGAAACATCCGGCCCGTGCCCTGATTCGCGTCCCGCCACCTTATCGATTTCATCGATAAAAATAATTCCCATCTGCTCCGCGCGCTCCACGGCCACGCGCGTCACCTGGTCCATGTCCAGCAGCTTGTTTTCTTCTTCCTGGATCAAATACTCGAAAGCGTCGGCCACGCTCATTTTGCGTTTTTTCTTCTGCTGCCCGAACATGCCGGAGAACATGTCCTGCAGCTTGCCCATGTCCATTTCGTCGACGCCCTGGTTGGACACAATTTCAAACGACGGCATGGTGCGCTCGCGGACTTCCAGATCCACCATGCGCTGGTCGAGCTTGCCTTCACGAAGTTGCGCGCGAAGCTTTTCCCGTGTGCGCTGCGCCTGTTCCCGCTGCGCGGCCACTTCCGCTTCCGGAGTCCCGGGCGAGGGAGGCGCAGCCAGTGGAAGCAGCAGATCGAGCACGCGCTCTTCCGCGGCTTGCTCGGCGCGGTCGGCGACTTCGTCCAGTTTTTCCTCGCGGATCATGTCGATGGAAGTTTCCACCAGGTCGCGCACCATCGATTCCACGTCGCGCCCGACGTAGCCGACTTCCGTGTACTTCGAAGCTTCGACTTTGACGAACGGGCAGCCCGCCAGACGCGCCAGCCTCCGCGCAATTTCCGTCTTCCCCACGCCGGTGGGGCCGATCATCAAAATGTTCTTTGGCAATACATCTTCAGCGATTTCCGGCGGCAGCTTCTGGCGGCGCACGCGGTTGCGCAATGCCACGGCGACGGCCCGCTTTGCTGCCGTCTGCCCGACGATATATTTGTCGAGTTCCGCCACGATTTCCCGCGGGGTCATGTCATCGAGGGCGGGGAGAAGTTCCTGACCTTCGACAGGCTCGGCCCCGTTCCCTCCCGGCGCGAAGATGATTTCTTTCTCAGTCTTGCTGGTCATGAGTTGCTCAATTCCTTTGATGCGCGAAAACCGTTTGGCGGGTTTTTACGCCCGACCCCTAAAGCTCTTCCACCGTAAAGTTGGCATTCGTGAAAATGCAAATCTCGCTGGCGATGCGCATGGCCTCCATCGCCAGATCCTTGGCCGTCAGTTTCGAATGTTTCATCATCGCCCGCGCTGCCGCCAGCGCATACGTGCCCCCCGAGCCGATGGCCACCAACCCGTCGTCCGGCTCAATCACGTCGCCGTTGCCGGAGAGAATGAAGGTCCCCTTGGTGTCCGCCACGATCAGCAGCGCTTCCAGATGCCGAAGCGCGCGGTCCTTGCGCCATTCCTTGGCCAGCTCCACCGCTGCTTTCTGCAGGTTGCCGGAAAACTCCTGCAGCTTGCCTTCGAATCTTTCAAAAAGTGTAATTGCATCGGCCGTGGATCCGGCAAATCCAGCAACCACTTTGTCGTTGTAAAGGCGGCGCGTCTTGCGCGCCGTGTGCTTCATCACGTGATCCCCCATGGTCACCTGGCCATCAGCGATCAGCACCACTTTCCCGTCCTTGCGCACGCACAGCACGGTGGTGCCGTGCATGGGCGAGCTTTCCTGGCGATTACGCATCCGCTCATTATAGCGCCCCATGACTCCGAGCGCCAAAAGGCTCAGGCGGAAAGGTTATTGCGGCGGGCCGTAGAGAGAATCAAGAAAACGACGGAATTCTTTTTGCAGCAGGAGTTTCTGGAAAGAGTCATCGGTGCGGGCGTCGGGAAAGCTCTCTCCCGGAATGACGTTGGCGCGGCGCTCGAAAGCGAGCGTCAAGTTCTTTTCCGCCTCCGACACGGCACCCTTTTCAGCAGCTGCGCATGCCAGGTTGTAATAAAAAAGCGGGTAGTCGGGATCCTTGGATACGCCATAATTCAGCGTTTCGCGGGCGCGGGTCCCGTCGCCGGTGATTCCGTAAGCGATGCTGAGATTGTCGAGCAGCACGCGCCACAGATTCTTGTCCAGGGTGGGAGTGATCTTCTCTATTTCGAAGGCTTGCCGGTACGGCCCGATGGCTTCGCGGTATTGATGCGCGATGAAGTAGCGGCTGCCTTCCTGAAAAAGCAGCATGCTGTTCCCCGCGGGCACGGTGGTGTCCGCGGCGTCCCGGGGCACGAATTGAATGGACTTTAGGAGGGCGTCGAAGAGCGGCTGGTCGGAGGCCTTGAAAAAAAGTTTCGAAATGTGAATGTCCACGAAGATGTCGTCTTTAACCAAACAGCCAAAAACATTCTTTTGATTCTTGGGCATACCATCGAATTGCGGCAGGGTGAACTCCAGAATCTGGAGGTCCCCGCTGGCGCTATAGGCGATGCCCTTCAGCTTAGCGGACGCCAGCAACGCATTGCTCTTGGCCTTTTCTTCCAAAGAATGTTTGCAGTCCTCAGGTTGCACCGGTGCTTTGGCAGCCTCCAGAAACACCGATACGACCATGCGGTTCTTGGCATTTTCGGCCAGGAAGTAGCGGCGGCCATCGGGCTGGATTTCGTTGTCGAGCGTAGCAAAACCGTTGCCGTCCAACTCCAGAGCCCAGGACTTGCCAGGGAGCCAGATATCAAACCTCTGAGTCGCCGGCGTGGTCAGCGTAGCTGGCGCGTCTTGCGCGTCAGCCGCTTCGGTCCCAATAGTCACGAGACAGAGAAGAACAAAGAAAGGGGTTTTCATGTAACAGTCCGGGACAAGCTGCCTGCTACTCACTTTACGCTTTAATTGCTGAATGCCGCAGGGGCAAGAAAATTCCGCTTATCGAATCGGCAAACATCTTGAAACCGGGTGATCGGACGGGGGAGAGAATCTCTTACTGGGATATTTCGTGGAAGGAGAGAATCTTGTAGCTCGAACCGAGGTGTGCGGCCTGGATCCAGCAACTGCTATATCTCATGCCCACACCGCCCATACTGGGATTAAAGATAACTGAAGCAAAGCCCAGGTTAGGATCGGGGAGCAGGTTTCCAGAAGAGTCGCGAGTGTTGGCAACAAAGAATGCCCCATCGAATTCTCCACTTCCAGCCCGCGAGCCCGTGACCGTTCCTTTACCAATCACCAGTACGATACCGTTCCACGAGGCGTCGGGGTCATAGTTTAGATTGCCGGTCACCAGCAGCAGTCCATAACCTGTGTTGTGCCATCCAGTCAAATCTAGATCGCCGTTGATCGCGACGGTCAAAAGGTTTGAGGAAGTCATGCCGAGCGGCGTCAAATTGGAACCTGTTGCGGGGCCGCCAGACGGGGTGATCACGACATCGGCATTTTGAATGATGGATTGAGCAAGACCGTCCACTTGACTCGGCATTTGAAAGTTGGTGATCGGATCTCTCATTACGTCCGGCGCCCCGTGGGCACCCGTGTAAGAAGGCTGGAACGAAGCGGGGATACCAGTTCCACCATTTCCGCCGTTGATCACGGCGTTTTTGGCCAGAGTGTGGTAAACAGCGATGGCATCGACCGGTACCCCGGGTGTGCAGGAGGGCAGAAGGGGCACAGATATATCGTTTCCGCTCACATAATACGAACCGTTCGTTGTCGGCGCACTGAAAGCCACGCTGCTACCGGTTCCCGCGGCAAGTGTGAGTGCGGCTGGAAAGTTGGGAAGATTGATGGGGGTTGGAGCGACAAGGTATTGAAGGAGTTTTTGGCTGCCATTGGGAAGGACAGCAAGCGCAGTAAGCTCCATAACCTGTGCGCCATTTCCGGAGATGTTCAGTTGCGAGCCGATCGGCTGCGTACTGTCATAGAACACCGGCGTCGTGGAATCGTAAGGGGGACCGGAATACGACGGAGCAAGGGGCATATTTAGAGATTGTGAGGAAACCGCGTTGATGCGCACCCACTTATAGAGTGGACCTGGAAAAGACAGGCTATTCAGAGGGCTGATGTACCAGATCGAAGGCGTCGTTTGTACATTCGAAGGGGACGGAGGAGCGCCAAACTCGGTCGAATATTCGTTGTCCTGATAGGTTGTGAGCATGCTTCCTATGTTGTCCGTAGGGGCGGGATTAAGAACGTAACTAACGTAACCAATGGCGAGAGGAGTACCAGGTGATGGCAGGAAGCCTGGCGAAGTGCTCCCGAAGTAGTTAGGGTTTTTCGGCAGAAGTCGGCTGCGTGCTTCCTCCACTCCTGCAAGCGCGGCATAGTACACGCCTGTCGCGGAACGATAGTTGCCGGCGAGCGCGGATTCCGTACTGGAAGAAACGATCAAGGCTATGGCCACGACGCTTATCAGCAGCAGAATGAAGATGGAGATCAGCAGGGCAATCCCTCTTTCGGTCCGCTTCGCTCGAATTTGTCTACAGGACTTCAAGGATCCTCGATGCATCTCACTAATTGGGGTTGACGCGTCGGCCACGTCCGCTCAATTGCACCAGACGCGGTTGGCCCGTGGTGGCATCCGGCAAAGGCGCCGCAACAATCAAGGTTATGCCGACATCCCGAATGTTTGCCGGGGAATTGTCGCCTCCGGCCGACTTGCAAGCAGGAGCTGGATACTGGGGCGTGGTCGGCGTGTCGCACATGTAGCTGAAGATTGGCACGGAGGCTCCTCCCAAGAAGATGTTCGGGTACGCCGTTTGACACTGTGGGAG
>Ga0209415_10021162_pt1 | contig 10042 bp, 10 predicted proteins | sample PeaSoiSIISIP2007_FD_187696 | JGI IMG/M metagenome (GOLD analysis project Ga0209415, IMG submission 187696) | Peat soil microbial communities from Weissenstadt, Germany - SII-SIP-2007 (SPAdes) (version 2) | ecosystem: Environmental > Terrestrial > Soil > Wetlands > Peat | place: Germany... | reverse complement strand
GTCACCGTGTCATTGAGCACGAAGGGCAATGGCAAGGCTTTGAGACCCAAATCTCCCGTTACGTCGACGATGAGCTAACCGTGGTCGTCCTAACCAACCTTGCCGAGGCAAAACCGGACCGAATTGCCCACGGCGTCGCGAGCATCTATTTCCAGAAAGGAGCCGCGCCTTAACCTGCGGATGGCATCCTCGATCCCGTCCCCGTCGCCACCACGTCGAACGTCCAGTATCGAGGATGTTGATTCCGCACGCGGCCAATTTCGCGGCAAACGCGGGGTCGAAGATCAGACGCCAGCTATCGAGCGGAGCGTTAGGCAGCAACGCCGCCATCTTTTTCTCGTTGTAACCAATCCCGAACGTTCCCCATGTGTATACGATTCCATGGGCATTCCCCGGGTCATTGAGTGCGACCCGAGACATCAATGCCGGGTCGAGATTCGCAAGATTGGGGAGCTGCTTCTTGTCGAGCGTCAGATATGCGCCGCTGCGAATTTCCCGCTGGAAATAGGGAGCCACGGGAGCGACCACATCAAACCCGCTTCTGCCCGTCAACATCCGCGATTCGAGCGTCTCGTTGGTGTCGAAATAAGAGATGTTGACCTTAACGCCCGTCAGCTTTTCGAAGGACGCGATGGTGTCGGGCGCCAAGAAATCAGACCAGATGAAGAGATTGAGAACTTTTGAAGTATTTCGTGTCCCCGAATCAGGGCTTCCGCAACCGATCAACAACGATGCCCAAACGCAGAGCATCGCGATTGAATATTGGTTGCCTCCAAGCATTCTCTGTTCTCGATGTAGAGCTGCGGCAAAAACCGATCCAGGGCGAGGAGTCTTTGGCTGCGCAAAGCTCATGGTACTGGATACAGAAGACTTGGCGCTCGGCTATACTGGCTGTCAGGTCCTTCGCCCGTTGGGATGGCGGCGGGTATGTTGAGTCGTACCGTGCCTTAATACTAAGGAGCAAAGAGTGCACAGCATCGGCCTTCGCCTTCTGCGGAATAAGAACACCTCTTTCGGGACGACGCTAGCGATTCTGGGTATCGCGTGGCTTTCCGGGTGTGCCGGGGGCTCTTCGGTCAAGAGCGCTTGGCAGGAATCGGCTCCGCAGCATCCGTCAATCTCGAAGGTGCTGATCGTCGGCATCAGCGCGAACTTCACGCAGCGCTGCTCGTTCGAGTATGCCATGGCATCGCAGATCGGGAGCGGCTCGACTCAAGTATTCGCCAGCTGCGACACCATGATGCCGAACGACCCGCTCACCCGTGCAAATATCGAACGTGTCGCCGCTTCGGACCATGTCGACGCCGTGCTCACGAGCGCTGTCGTCTCCATGCAGATCGGCGGGCAGCAAGGCAATACCCGGGACACACGTGCCACCCCCTACTACCAGGTCACAGGCGAGGGATACGTGACGGGAGACTTGGGTGCGTACGGCGTGCCGGTGGCCTTCGTCCAACTCGAATCGACGCCGTCGATTCCCATGATCACCGGCGACATTCATGTCGTAACGAAGCTCTTCACAGTACCTGATGCGACCCTGATCTACACCATGGACACGGCGGCAAAATCGGGTGATATCCAGTCGAGTTCCTCCGCCATCGAATCGATCGCGGCGCTGATCGGGGATCGATTGCGCCGGGACGGCGTGATCCACTAAATCTTCGCCCTCAGTTAGGCGGCCGGGAAAAGACCACCTTATCGCCGAGCACCGTCATGTCGACGTGTATGGTCTATGTCGTCGCTCACTCGCCGGAGAATTGCGGCGGGCGTTTGCCGCGGAATGCGCGCACGCCCTCCGCGAAATCCCGCGTGTCGCCCAATTCCGCCTGAGCCACGGCCTCGAGCGCCAGCTGGTCCGCTAGGGTGGGCGCGGGCTGCTGATTGAATATTTTTTTGATGCGTTTGAAGGCCTGAGTCGGGCCGGCCGCGAAACGCTGCGCCAGACCCAAGGCTTGGCCGAGCAACGCGCCATCCTCGACGCACGCCCAAATCAGTCCCCATTGCGCCGCATCCGCCGCCGAGAGCGCATCGCCGAGCAGCGTCAAGCCTTTCGCGCGCGCCGTGCCGACCAGACGCGGCAGGTAATAGGTGCTGCCGAGATCGGGCATCAAGCCGACTTTGGGCGCGAACAATTGCAGAAAGGTGGCGGAGCGAGCCGCAAGCACGATGTCACCGACGAGCGCGAGGCTCATTCCGGCGCCTGCGGCAACACCGTTGACCGCCACCACCACGGGCACCGACAAGTCGTACCAGGCATGCACCATCGGATTGAAGTGGCGGCGCAGGCCGGCACCGATATTCTCGCCGAGACTGCCATGCGAAGCCTCGAGAAAGTCATTCTGCATGAGATCGGCGCCGGAGCTGAAGGCCCGTCCCGCCCCGGTGAGCAATACGGCGCGAATTTGCGCATCGGCTTCAATGGCGGCGGCGGCGGCGCGCAAGTCCTCGACCAACTGCAGGCTGAGCGCGTTCAATCGCTCGGGCCGGTTGAGCGTGACATGGGCAACGCCTTCGCGCCGCTCGAACAACAGGGTTGCGAATTCCATGAGGTCCAGTGTACCGCACGGCACGGTCAGTCATAATGAGCCGCCATTGGTTATCGAGTTCGTGTAATGCCCGTTCCCGCCGCTCTCAAAGGCCAGCTGCGCTTACCGGTCGTCGGCGCGCCCATGTTCATCGTATCCACGCCCGCCCTGGTGTTGGCGCAGTGCAAGTCGGGAATCGTCGGCTCATTCCCGGCGCTGAACGCCCGTCCGGCCTCACAGCTCGACGAATGGTTGGCCGAGATCACCGAAGAGCTGGCCGCATACCGGCGGGCGCACCCGGAAGTCCCGGTCGCGCCGTTCGCCGTCAACCAAATCGTGCATGCCAGCAACGATCGGCTGGAGCATGACGTCGGTTTGTGCGTCAAGCACCGCGTGCCGATCGTCATTACGAGCCTGCGACCGCCGGCCGAAGTGGTCGCCGCCGTGCACGGTTACGGGGGCATCGTGTTCCATGACGTCATCAATCTGCGCCACGCCGAGAAGGCCGCGGCGCAGGGCGTCGACGGTATCATCGCGGTGTGCGCCGGCGCGGGCGGCCATGCCGGCGTGCAGAGCCCGTTCGCATTGGTGAAGCAAATCCGCGAGATTTATCAAGGTTCCATCATTTTATCCGGTGCCATGAGCACGGGTGCCGACGTGCTCGCGGCGCAGGCGCTCGGCGCGGATCTCGCGTATCTCGGCACGCGCTTCATCGCCACCCGGGAAGCGAACGCGAGCGCGGCCTACCAGCAGATGCTGATCGAATCGCGAGCCGAGGACATTGTCTACACCTCGTTGTTCAGCGGCGTTGCCGGCAATTATTTGCGCGGCAGCGTCCTGAAGACCGGTATGGATCCGGACAAGTTGCCCGAAGCGGACAAGACGAAATTGAATTTCGGCACCGGCGGGAATACCGAATTCAAGGCCTGGAAGGATATCTGGAGCGCCGGGCAGAGCGTCAGCGGCATCCACGATGTGCCGACGGTGGCGGCGCTGGTGGAGCGCATGGTCGGCGAGTACCAGGCGACGCGGGCGCATATTCATGGCGTCTCGGCGGCATATACTTAAGTCATGAGGCGCCGCCATTGCGCTTGAACTCCGAGCAGCTGCCGGCCGCTTTGAACCGCGGTCTTGCCCCCGTCTATCTCGTTTCCGGCGATGAGCCGCTGCTGGTCGGGGAGACGGCGGATGCGGTGAGAGCGGCCGCGCGGGCAGCCGGATACCTCGACCGGACGGTGTTCTTCGTCGATCGAAGCTTCGATTGGAATGAATTGCGCCACGCGACTCAGGCGCTGTCCTTATTCGCCGAGCGCCGCCTTTTCGAATTGCGAATGCCGAGCGGCAAGCCCGATAAGGGAGCGGCGCAGTTGGCCGACATCGCGCTGCACCCGCCGCCGGACGTGGTGTGCTTGATCATCACCGACAAACTCGACCGCAAGGCGAGCGAGGCGCCGTGGGTACGCGCCATCGAACGCCACGGCGTGTGGATTCAGATTTGGCCGGTGGATACCGCGGCGCTGCCGGCCTGGCTGCGCGGCCGGGCTCGATCGCTCAACGTGGAATTGCAGCCGGCCGCCGCGGAACTCATCGTCGATCGCGTCGAGGGGAATTTGCTCGCCGCGAAGCAGGAGCTCGAGAAATTGGCGCTGCTCGCGAACGGCGCGCCGATCGGCGAAGAGCTGGTGATGCGTGCGGTCGGCGACAGCGCCCGCTACGATGTGTTTCAGCTCGCGACCGCGGCGGCGGCGGGCGATGCCGAGCGCTCGCTGCGCGTGCTCATGGGCCTGAAGAGCGAAGGAGTGGAGCCGACTCTCATATTGTGGGCGTTGGTGCGCGAGCTGCGCGGGCTTTGGCAGGCGCGCGAACGCGTTCGCCTGCGCTCTCAGTCCGCAGGGTCGGGTTGGAATCAGGCGGCCAAGCCCTCGGAGCGCGCCTTGTCGCGCATCGGCACGATGCCGCTGGCGCGGCTGCTGCGGCAAGCGGGCCAAACCGATCGCATCATCAAGGGATTGGCGCGCGGCGATGCGTGGACCGCCATCGTCGGGTTGACCGCCTCCATGGCCGGCGCTTTGCAAGCTTCCCGAGATTCAGGCAGGGTAGCCTCATGAATCCGATGGGCATCTTCGGCGGGACCTTCGATCCCATTCATTACGCGCACCTGCGCACCGCGTTCGAGCTGCAGCAGGCGCTGCGCCTGAAGGAAATCAGGTTCCTGCCCGCGGGCAACCCGCCGCACCGCGATCAGCCGGTCGCCGATGCCCAGTTGCGGCTGAAAATGGTGCAGTTCGCCACCGCCGACCAGCCGGGTTTCGTGGTGGACGATCGCGAAGTGCGCAAACAGGGGCCCTCATATTCCGTCGAGACCTTGAGCGAACTTCGTCACGAGTACCCGGACCGAAGCATATGTCTCATCGTGGGCATGGATGCCTTCCTGAGCTTGACCAAATGGCATCAGTGGCAGGATTTGCTGCAGCTGGCTCATCTGGTGGTGGCCCACCGGCCGGGATGGCGAGCGCCGGGGATGGGACCGTTGGGCGAATTATTGGTCGATCGCGGCACCGGGCGCATCGGCGACCTGCATGAACAGCGTGCCGGCTGCATTTTCATCCATGCTGTGACGCAACTCGAGATCTCCTCCACGGAAGTGCGGCATCTGATCGCCATGGGGCGCGACCCGCGCTTCCTCATGCCGGATTCAGTGCGTAAACTGATCCTGGAAAGCCATTGTTACTCCAAAACACGGACGCCGTAGTGCCAGCCAACAAAACACTCCTTTCAGCCAAGCCCACGATCAAAAAACCCAAGGCCGGTGCGCAAGCCGCGAGGCCTAAACCCGCCGCCAAACTTAGAGCCCCTGCCAAGCCCAAGGCCGTTGCCAAGCCCAGACCCCTCGGCGGGCCGGTTATTGCGGGCAGATCAACTGCCACCGCCAAGGGCTCGCTCAAATCCGTGATACTCGATGCCTTGGCCGACATGAAGGCGCTGGAAGTCAAGGTATTGGACGTGCGGGGGATCACCGACATTACGGATTTCATGGTGATCGCGAGCGGTACCTCCGACCGGCACGTGCGTTCCGTGGCGCAGCGCGTGGTCGAGAAGACCAAAGCGGCCGGCTACCGGCCACACGGCGTCGAGGGCCAACAGGATAGCGATTGGGTGCTCATCGATTTGCACGAGATGATCGTTCACGTCATGTTGCCGCGCGTGCGCGAGTTCTACGGACTCGAGAAATTGTGGGACACGTGGGCAACGAAGCGTGCGGCTCACGCCTGAAATTTCGGCGACATTCGCATGAAATGCCGGTTGATCGCCGCCGGCACCCGGTTACCCGATTGGGTCAACCAGGGGTTTCGCGAATACCAAAAGCGGCTGCGCGCACCCCTGGTTCTGGAACTTTCCGAGATTCCGCTCGGTACGCGGCAGGCCGCTGATGACCCCAAGCGCGCCATCGCGCGCGAGGGCTCGAAAATGCTCGGTGCGCTGGGTCCGACCGATTACGTGGTGGCGCTCGAAGTCACGGGCCCCTGCATGACGACCCAGGAATTGAGCGCCTGGCTGTCCGTGCGCCTGCGTGAGGCAAGACCGCTCGCGATGCTGATCGGCGGTCCGGACGGGCTGGCGCCGGAATGCCTGAAGCGCGCCGATGAGAGTTGGTCCCTCTCGCCGCTCACCCTGCCGCACGCGCTGGTGCGGGTGGTGGTGGCCGAGCAGCTATATCGCGCCATGAGCATCTGGGCGGGCCATCCGTATCACCGCGCCTAAAACTGCGCAAGATCGGTATCCTTACGCGCATGCGCCCGGATTTTGTGTATCTCGCTTCCCTCTCGCCCCGCCGGCACCAGCTCCTTAAGCAAATAGGCGTGCCTTTTCAGGTACTTAACGTGGCGATCGATGAGTCGGTCGGAGCCGATGAAGAACCGCTCGCCTATGTCACGAGGCTCGCCGCGGCCAAGGCCGAGGCCGGCCTGTGTCAAAGCGAAGCGCGGGGATCGGCGGTACGGCCGGTTCTCGCCGCGGATACGGCGGTGGTCATCGACGGGGAGATTCTCGGCAAGCCGCTCGATGGCGAGGATGCGCAGCGCATGCTGCGGCGGCTGTCGGGCCGTACCCACGAGGTGTTGACCGCCGTCGCGCTGGCGATGCCGAGCGGGCTTGCATCGCGGGTCAGTCGCAGCGAGGTCACCTTTCGCGACATCGGCGCGGAGGAGGCGCGCGACTATTGGAATACCGGGGAGCCGCGCGACAAGGCGGGCGGGTATGCCATTCAGGGATACGGCGCGGCGTTCGTCTCGGGACTGCGCGGCAGCTATTCGGGTGTCATGGGGCTGCCGTTGTACGAAACCGCGGAGTTTCTAAGGTCGGCCGGCGTTGCGCTTTGGCACCCCGGACCCGTGGGCGGCGCCGATGAGCACTGAAATCCTCTTCAATGCGAGCATCCACGAAGCACGCGCCGCGGTGGTCGAGAACGGCGTGTTGCACGAGGTGTATCTCGAGCGCGCCAGCCGGCGCGGCCTGATCAGCAATATCTACAAAGGCCGAGTCTCGCGGGTGCTTCCGGGCATGCAGGCGGCCTTCATCGAGATCGGATTGGAACGCACCGCCTTCCTGCACGCCTCCGACATCTTCGACCCGCGGCACGAGGGCACGGGGATCGAAGCGCCGCGCACGGAGAACATCCGGACGTTGGTCGCCGAGGGCAACGAAATTTTGGTGCAGGTGGTCAAGGACCCGTTGGGGACCAAGGGCGCGCGCCTCACGACTTACATCACGCTGCCGTCGCGCTACTTGGTGTACATGCCGCAGGGGCGTGGCGCGGGCGTTTCGGCGCGAATCGAGGATGAAGCCGAGCGCGAGCGCCTGCGTGCCGCGGTGCGCGCGGGCTTGGAACCGGATGAGAACGCCGGATACATCGTGCGTACGGCGGCCGAGGACGCGTCGCCCGAAGCGCTGCGGGCCGACATGATTTATTTGCGCAAGCTGTGGGAAATCGTGCGCGAAAAGGGTCTGCGCACCCAGCCGGGCCAATTGGTGCACGCCGATTTGTCGCTGCACCTTAGGATATTGCGCGACCTGCTGCGGCCGGACGTGGATCGGGTGCTGATCGATCATCCGAGCGCGTATCGCGAAATGCAGGAATTCGCGAGCACCTTCATGCCCGATGTGTTGCCGCGCATCGAGCTGTACGCCGCGGGGCGTCCGGTATTCGAACTGCACAACGTCGAGGAGGAGATTCAACGAGCCCTCGACCGCAAGGTATCGCTGAAATCGGGCGGCTACTTGATCATCGATCAAACCGAGGCGATGACCACGATCGATGTCAATACGGGCGCATTCGTCGGTCACCGCAACCTGGAGGAGACGATTTTTCGCACCAATTTGGAGGCGGCGGTGACCATCGCGCGGCAGCTTCGGCTGCGCAATCTCGGCGGCATCATCATCATCGACTTCATCGACATGGAAGAGCCCGAGCATCGCCGGCAGGTGATTCAGGCATTGGAACGGGCCTTGAGCGACGATCACGTGAAGACCAATATATCGTCCGTTTCCCCGCTCGGCTTGGTGGAAATGACGCGCAAACGGACCCGCGAAAGTTTGGAACACCTGCTGTGCCAGCCTTGTCCGACTTGTGAAGGGCGGGGTTTCGTCAAGACGGCGGAAACCGTTTGCTACGAGGTGTTCCGGGAAATCGTGCGCCAAGCGCGTCAATTCGAATGTCAGCAGCTGATGGTCCTCGCGCACCAGGATGTGATCGAGCGTCTTCTCGACGAGGAGTCATCGGCGCTCGGCGAGCTCGAACTGACCACCGGAAAGCCGATACGCCTGCAAACCGAAGCTCTGTACGCCGTTGACCAATACGATGTCGTGCTGATGTAAATGAGCGCGCGAAGAATCGGAAAAATTCTGCTGTTTGGCATCGCGGGATCCCTGGTCGCGGTGCTGGGGCTGATGCTGGCGGTCAAGCTCGCGCTCGACAGCGCGCCGCGCAACCAGGCGGAGATCAAGCAGTGGGTGCACGAGCGGATCGGGTACAACATCGCCTTTGCGCACGTGTCGCCGGCGTTTCGCTGGTACGGTCCGGAACTTTATTTCGATCAAATGGAGCTGCGCTCGAAGGACAATGAGCGGGTCCTGGCGCGGGCGGCCGGTGGCCGAGTCGGCGTCGACCTGTGGCAATTCCTGCGAGGCGGCAAGTTATTCGCCCTGCGCATCGAACTTGAATCGCCCGATATTCTCATCGCGCGTGTCGGCCCGGACACCTTTGCGCTGGGCTCCGAGATCGTGCTGGGCGGCGATGATTCCTCGTGGTCCACGCTCGCGCTGAACGATTTGCCGGCCGGAACGTTCGCCGTTCGGCAAGGCGTCGTGACCATTCAGGATTGGAATGCGGCGTTGCCGCACCTCGAGTTGCGCTCCGTCAAATTGGATTTGCACCGCGGCTCGGATCTGATCGCGCTCAAGCTGGCGGCGCGGTTGCCCGCCGCGCTCGGCGGCAACCTGAGCTTCGATGGGGCAGCGGGCGGCGCCGGCAAATTGGAAACCTTGGATTGGAAGATCCAGGCGAACGCGCGCGGCATATCGTTTCCGGGCTGGCGCGAATTCCTTCCCGATTACCTGACGCGCCTCGATGCGGGCGCCGGCGCCTTCGCGATCCAGGCGAACGGTCGCGGCGCCTCGCTCGCGAGTGCGGCCCTGGATTTCACCGCGCAAGACGTGGTCGCGAAACTCGCCGACGGCCCCAGCGCCAAATTCGAGCAGATCGGCGGGCTTCTGACCCTGACCCACGCGGGCGATCGCTGGGCCGTGAGCGGCCGGCGCGTGCGCGCTCACTCGGCGGGGCGCCGCGATCCGGATTCGGAGTTCGATGTGAGTTGGCGCGCCAACGATTCGGGCTTGCTGGAACTCAAGGCCGGGGCGAGCTACCTGCGCGCCGAGGCGCTGCTGCCGCTTGCGGGGCTGATGCCACAGAAGGAGATCCGCGATCGGTTGCGGGATCTTGCTCCGACGGGCGAGTGGACGGACTTGCGCGTCCAGCTCGCGCGCGGCACCGTCGATGATCCCTGGCAGCTGCAGACTTCCGCGAAATTCCGCGAGGTGGGTTTTGCCCCGCTCGGTCGCGCGCCGGGTCTGCGCGGATTGAGCGGCATGCTCGTCGGCGATGCGAGCAGCGGCCGCCTACAAATCGACACGCAAACCGCCGTGTTTCACTGGCCGGACCAGTTTCCCCAGCCGATCAATCTGTCCAAACTCAAGACGACACTCTATTGGAAGCGCACCCCGGAGGAATTCCTGGTGGCGACGCAGGATTTCGAGATGGGGGTTCGCGAGGCGAGCATTCACGGCAAAGCCGCTTGGCGACAGCCGAGCGACGGCACCTCGCCGATCCTCACCCTGGCAGCCACGTTGGACAACGGCAACGTCGCCGATGCGCATCTGTTTTTCCCGCACGGACTCATCGCGCCGGCCGCGCTCGCGTGGCTCGATCGAGCGTTCATCGCCGGCCGCCTGCCGCATGCCGA
>Ga0209415_10021161_pt1 | contig 10043 bp, 9 predicted proteins | sample PeaSoiSIISIP2007_FD_187696 | JGI IMG/M metagenome (GOLD analysis project Ga0209415, IMG submission 187696) | Peat soil microbial communities from Weissenstadt, Germany - SII-SIP-2007 (SPAdes) (version 2) | ecosystem: Environmental > Terrestrial > Soil > Wetlands > Peat | place: Germany... | reverse complement strand
CAGTCCGGTCTGAAAGGGACCATTTCGCCGTTCATCGACAATATGTCGCGTGCATTCTCCGAAGCGGACCTGGTGGTAAGCCGATCGGGCATGGGCACAGTCAGCGAACTGGCTGCGGCGGGGCGTCCGGCCATTCTGGTTCCGCTTCCGACGGCCGCGGATCAGCATCAGCTCCGCAACGCCGAAGCATTCGAGAAAGCTGGAGCAGCGCGCTTGGTTCCGGACGCCGAAATGACGGGTGCGCGCCTGGTGGAGGAAGTGAAACAGATCCGCACGGAGCCAGGAGTTCTCGAATCCATGGCGAACGCCGCACGCTCCTTTGCCCGGCTTGGAGCGGCGCAGCGGGCGGCGGCGATCCTGGAGGAGTTTCTACATTGACAAGCCGTTGAAAAGCCGAAACAATACAATATTGAAATGTTTTTTAAACCTCAGCACGTTCACTTCGTCGGCATCGGAGGCATCGGTATGTCCGGCCTAGCCGAAGTGCTGCTCGAGTTGGGATATCGCGTGACGGGTTCGGATCTGAAGCTGTCCGCCGCAACCGAACGCCTGGCCGCCCGGGGAGCGGTTATTTTCGAGGGCCACGCGGCTGAAAATCTGGCCGGGGCGAAAGCGGTGGTGATCAGCAGCGCCGTGCGCTTTGAAAATCCCGAAGTGATGGAAGCGCGCCGCCTGGCGATTCCGGTGATTCCGCGCGGCGAGCTGCTCGCGGAGCTGATGCGCCAGAAGTACGGCATCGCCGTCGCGGGCAGCCACGGCAAAACCACCACTACCTCCATGATCGCCGCGGTGTTGAGCCACGCCGGTTTCGACCCGACCATCGTGGTCGGCGGACGCGTCGGCACCATGGGCGGCGCCAACGCGCGCCTCGGCAAGACGGATTACCTGGTGGTTGAATCCGACGAGAGCGACGGATCGTTTCTGAAACTCTCGCCGATCGTCGCCGTGGTTACCAACATAGACCGGGAACATCTGGATCACTACTCCGGGATCGAAGAGATCCGCCGCGCCTTCGCCGAATTTGTCGGCAAAGTTCCGTTCTATGGCGTCGCCGTGCTGTGCATCGACGATGAAAACGTCCAGCAGATTCTACCGGCCGTGAATCGCCGGATCATTTCTTACGGCACCAGCGCCCAAGCCGACCTGCACGTCACCCATTGCGCGAACGGGCACATGTCCAGCGAGTTTCACATTGATTTTCGCGGCCGCGACCTCGGGCATTTCCACTTGAACGTGCCGGGCGCGCATAACGTGCTGAACGCCACCGCCGCGGTCGCCGTAGGGCTTGAGCTCGAAGTTCCGGTCGAGACCATTCGCGAAGCCCTCGCGGCGTTCAGTGGCGTGGAGCGCCGCTTTCAGATTCGCGGCGTCGAGCGCGGCGTCACCGTAATCGACGATTACGGGCATCATCCCACGGAGATTCGAGCCACGCTCGCCGCGGCTCGCGCCTGCCGTTTCGCGCACATTCATGCTTTGTTCCAGCCGCATCGCTATACGCGAACCGAGGCCTTGATGGACGATTTCGCGCGCGCGTTTCATCAGGCGGATTCCGTGCACGTTCTGGATATTTACGCCGCGTCGGAAACTCCCATCGAAGGTGTCAGCGCCCAGGCGCTGGCGGACCGTCTTCGCGCTTTCGGTCATCGCGGCGCACACTACGCCGGCACGATGGATCGAGGGATCGAAGCGGTCGCGAACCTGGCCCAGGCGGGCGACGCGATCGTCACGCTAGGCGCGGGAAACGTATACCAGGCGGGAGAAAGAATTTTAGAGAAACTGGCGGCGACGAAGCCATAGTATGGGACGCAGGCCGATCGAAGGCGTGGGAACGCTGCCGGGCATGGAAGAGGATTCCAAGCCCGAGGCGAAGCCCCGCGCACGCTCAACTCCGGCTCCGCGCCGCGAAATTCCGGTATGGCGCATCGCCATGATCGTCGGCGTCATCGCAATTGTCGGGTTGGTTTCGCTTTACGCGCTGCACTCGCTCGAACAGTTTCTGATCCGCGACTCCCGCTTTGCGTTGAACGGCCCAGAAGGCTCGCCCGATACCGCGACCCTTGAAATCGCCGGGGCCAATCACGCTTCCGCGCGCAGAATTGAAGCCGTTTTCGCGGAAGATTCGGGACGCAGTGTGTATCTTCTGCCTCTCGCCGATCGCCAGGCAGCGCTGCGCACGGTGGACTGGGTGAGGGATGCGTCTATTGTCCGCCTGTGGCCGAATCGCATCGTGGTGCGCGTGTGGGAGCGGACGCCGGTCGCTTTCGTCACGCTGGCAGCGTCGCGCTTCGGTCTCATCGACGAGGACGGCGTGATTCTGCCGCCCGCGCCGGATCGCTTCACCGTGCCGGTCCTCGCGGGGGTCAAGGCCGCCGATCCCATCGCGCAGCGGCGCGACCGCGTGCATCGCATGCTGCGCCTGACCCGCGATCTGGGCGACAGCGGCGCGCGGATTTCGCGGATCGACGTCTCTGATCCCGACAACCTCAAAGTCAGCCAGCCTTGGGATGGGCGCGTGGTTACGTTGATGCTCGGCGATCACAATTTCAAATTGCGCTTTCAGAATTTCGAGCGCAACTATCCGGAAATTCAGAAGCGGCTTCCCGACGCGACCACGCTCGATATGCGTCTGGAAGACCGCATCACCGTGGTGGATCCATAAATGGCGACGAAGCCTCAGCTCGCCGTTGGCGTGGATGCCGGGAGTTCCCGGACGCGCTGTGTAGTGTGCTCGCTTGAAAACGATCAGATCCGGTATCTGTCGCATGGCTTGGCGCACACCTCCGGCTGGGCCAAGGGCCGCGTGAGCGATCAGGAAGCGCTGGCCGAGTCGATCCGCTACGCCGTAATCGATGCCGAGCGCGGCGCGCATACCTCGATTGAAAGCGTAACCGTGGGAGTCGGCGGCCTGAGCATCGCGGGGGCGCAGAGCCGAGGCGTCTACGAGTTCGGCCGGCCGCGCGAAGTCGACGCCGAAGACATGGCTTACGCCGTGAAGCTCGCCTCGGATCTGCGCCTGGAACGCGACCGCATGCTGCTGCACGTGCTTCCGCAGGACTTCACTCTGGACGGCCGCGCCGGTGCCCGCAAGCCGCAGAAAGGCGTGTGCTCGCGCCTGGAAGCGAACGTCCACGTGATCACCGCTTCCTACCAGGAACATCAGGCCGTGATCGCCGCGACGCATCTGGCCGGTCTTGCTGTGGAGGAAACCGTCTTCGAGCCGATGGCCGCCGCCTACGCCTGCCTGTTTCCCGAAGAACGCGCGCGCGGCGTTGCGGTGCTCGAGCTCGGCCTGCATTCGTCCGATCTGGTGGTCTACGATGGCGACGCGCTGCTGCTTGCATCGAGCATTCCCATCTGGACCGATCACCTGACGCGCGACGTTCAGGCGATGTTCAAAGTCACCTACGAGGATGCCGAGTGCCTGAAGCAGCAGTACGGCTGCGCTCTGCTCGGTCTGACCTCCGATTCGAGCCTGATCGAAGTTCCGTCGCCCGAGGGCCGTCCGCCGCGCGAAGCCCGCCGCAGCGTCCTCAACGAAATTCTGGAAGCGCGCGCCGAGGAGATGTTCCTGCATGTGCGCGCGGAACTGCAACGCGCCGGCATGGAACGGAACCTGGGCGAAGGCATTGTTCTCGCGGGCGGCGGCGCGCTTTTGAACGGTATGTGCGACATGGCCGAACGCGTCCTGAATTGCCAGGCCGGCAACGCGCTCGCGAAGGGTTTTGGCGATTGGCCCGAGGAGTTGAACACCCCCGCGTGGACCACGGCAGCGGGCCTGGCGCTGTATTCGGCGAAGTTGAAGCTCCACCAGCCGCCTCGCCGGCGGTTGCCTGGATTGATGGGTTGGGTAGCAAGGTAACACCTAGCATCACGGTAAGGAGAAACCAAAATGGCGCTCGATACTTTGAAGTTCGTAATGGAAGACGACGTCACGCCCAAGACCAAAATTCGCGTGTTCGGCGTCGGCGGCGGCGGCAGCAATGCGGTCGCGCGCATGTTAAATGAAGGGCTCACCGGCGTCGAGTTCTGCGTGCTCAATACCGACGTGCAGGCGCTGTCCGCGTCGCCGGTTCCGAACCAGTTGGCCATCGGTTCGAAGATGACCAACGGCCTCGGCGCGGGCTCCGATCCGGCCGTGGGGCGCCTGGCGGCGCTCGAAGATACCGAGAAAATCATCGATCTTCTGGAAGGCGCCGACATGGTCTTCGTCACCGCCGGTCTCGGCGGAGGCACCGGCACGGGTGCCGCGCCGGTCGTCGCATCGCTCGCCAAAGAGCTGGGCGCGCTGACCGTGGCGGTGGTCACCAAACCATTCGGCTTCGAAGGGCCCAAGCGCCGCAAGCAGGCCGATCAGGGGCTCGCGGAACTGGCCAGCGTGGTCGACACGGTCATCACCATCCCCAACGATCAGCTTTTGGAATTGGTTCCAAAGGGCACCAGTTTCTTCGAAGCTTTTCGTGTCGCCGACGATGTCCTGCGCCAGGCCGTGCAGGGAATCTCGGACATCATCACCACGCCTGGGCTGATCAATCGCGATTTCTCGGACATTCGCACCATCATGCTCGGCATGGGCTACGCGATGATGGGCACGGCGACCGCCAAGGGCGAAAACGCCGCCGCCATCGCCGCTGAAAAAGCCATCAGTTGCCCGCTCATGGAAGCCGGCGGCGTCCGCGGAGCGCGCGGCGTCCTGATCAACATTACCGGCTCCAGCCGTCTCGGCCTGCATGAAGTGAATGAAGCCTGCACTTTGATCCGCCAGGCCGCGCAGAATGAAGACGTGCAGATCAACTTCGGAGTCGTCATGAATGAAGCCATGGGCGACGAAGTGAAGATCACCGTCATCGCCACCGGATTCCAGCGTGAGAATCTGCCCGCCATTTCGCGCAAGAGCCGCACCGAATCCCCGGTGATGCAGCCGGAGCCTGAGCCGCAGATGGCGATTCCGGAACCCGAACCGGAGCCGATGTACACCGAAGCTCCGCCTGAGCCCGCTTATGAGGAGCCTCCCATGGCGGTCGCCGCCGCGGTCGCCAACGGCCCCGATGCTCTTTTCGACGATCTCGACGTCCCGGCCATCCTGCGTCGCGATCGAAGAATCATTCAGTAACGGCGCTGCCGTTCCTCGGCACTGAGCCGCGCCCAACGGAAGCGGTCGGTGCTGAATCGTCATCAGTGCCGCAAGCCTGCCGGAGAGTTGACGATCGTTGCTTTCAAAATTAGCCGGACAAACTAGACTGGCCCAGCAGGTGCAGCACGATACCCCGCCGGTGCGGCGCGGTCCGATGCTCGAACAGATAGATGCCCTGCCACGTTCCGAGCGCCATTCGCCCGCCCATCACCGGAATCGTCAACTGCGTCTGAGTCAGCGCCGCGCGCAGGTGGGCCGGCATGTCGTCGGGACCCTCGATCGTGTGCCGGTAGCGCGGGTCGCATTCCGGCGCGAGGCGCTCGAAATAATCGGCCAGGTCGAGGACGACATCGGGATCGGCATTTTCCTGAATCAGCAACGATGCCGAAGTATGCTGGCAGAATACCGTCAACAATCCGGTGTCGACTGTACAAGCCTGAACCCACTTCGCGACTTCAGCCGTGAATGGATACAGCCGCTTGCCTCGCGTCCTGATTTCTAGGACGTGAGTGAACTGCTTCACTCCACCGTCACGCTCTTGGCCAGATTCCGCGGCTGGTCGACGTCGCACCCGCGCCGCACCGCGATGTGATACGCGAGCAGTTGCAGCGGCACCACCTCGAGAATCGGCAGCAGCAGCTCATTAGTGCGTCCGATGGGGATTACGTGATCCGCCATCTTGGCCACCTCCTCATCTCCCTCGCACGCCACCGCCACCACCAGCCCCTCGCGAGCCTTCACTTCCTGAATGTTCGAAAGCGTCTTCTCATACAGCACCGTGCTCATCGGATCCGACGGATCGCGCGTCGCGATCACCACCGTCGGAAGATTATTGTCGATCAGCGCGTTCGGCCCATGCTTCATCTCGCCGGCCGGATAGCCCTCGGCATGGATGTAGGAAATCTCTTTCAGCTTCAAAGCGCCTTCGAGCGCAATCGGAAAATGCACGCCGCGTCCCAGGTACAGAAAGTCGGTCGCCCGGTACAGGATCTTAGTCAGCTCCTCATAAATCGATTCATGCCGCAGAATCTCTTCGAGCAGTTGCGGCACGCGCAGCAGCTGATCCACCAGCTTGCGCGACGTTTCCATATCCAGCGTTTCGCGGCTCTGCCCCAGGTACATCGCCAGCAGAAACAGCGCCGTCAACTGCCCCGTGAATGCCTTGGTCGATGCGACGCCGATTTCCGGCCCCGCATGCGTGATGATGGTTCCCGCGGCTTCGCGCGTGATCATGGACCCGACCACGTTGCAGATCGCCAGCGTCTTCGATCCCTTCTGCTTGGCTTCCCGCTGGGCGGCGAGCGTGTCCGCGGTTTCGCCCGATTGTGAAATCACCACCGTCAGCGTGTCTTTGCCCACCAGCGGGTCGCGATAGCGGAACTCGCTGCCATAATCGACTTCCACCGGGCACCGCGCCAGCCGCTCGATCATGAATTTTCCGGCCAGCGCCGCGTGCCAGCTCGTCCCGCAGGCGACGATCCGCACTTGCCGGAATTCCTTGAACGCTTTCGTGGAAATATCCATCTCGTCGAGGAAGATCCGCCCCGACTCCTGGCCCACCCGACCCAGCGTGGTATCGCGCACCGCGCGCGGCTGCTCAAAGATTTCCTTGAGCATGAAATGCTTGTAGCCGCCCTTTTCGGCCATGATCGGATCCCACAAAATGTGCGACACCTGCCGCTTCACGGGCCGGCCGTTAAAATCCGTCAGGTGCACACCGTCTTCGGTGAGCACCGCGACGTCGCCGTCGGCCAGGAAAAACATGTCGCGCGTGTGGCTCAGAATCGCCGGCACATCCGAGGCGACGAAATACTCGCCGTCGCCCAATCCAACCACTACCGGCGGCCCCGAGCGCGCCGCGACGATCTTGTGGGGATCTTTTCTCGAAATCACGCTGAGCGCGAATACGCCGGTTAACTGCCGCACGGCATCACGCACCGCGTTTTCCAAGTTCCCGTCGTACAATTTTTCGATCAGATGCGCGATCACTTCCGTGTCGGTTTCCGTGCAGAAGTGATGCCCCTCGCTCTGAAGCTGATGCTTGAGAGCCAGGTAATTCTCGACAATGCCGTTGTGCACCACTACGATGTCGCCGTGGCAGTCGCGATGGGGGTGCGCGTTTTCTTCGGTCGGCCGCCCGTGTGTCGCCCAGCGTGTATGCCCGATCCCGTAGGAGCCTTCAATGGGGCTCAGCCGCAGCGCGTCTTCGAGGTTCCGCAGCTTCCCCTGCGCGCGCCGCACCGAAAGCTCCCCGCCGTCATCGAGCACGGCGATTCCCGCCGAATCGTACCCGCGATACTCCAGGCGCTTCAAGCCGTCAAGAATAATGGGGACCGCTTTCCGCGGCCCGATGTAGCCGACAATTCCACACATATATCTATTCTAGAAACTCCACGCGGTACTCTTCGATCACCGGATTGGCTAGTACGTCCTGGGCGATTTGGTTCATTTCGCTCTCGGCTTGCGCGCGCTCCGCTCCCGGAGCGATTTCGATATCGAAGAATTTCCCCTGCCGCACGCCGGCAATGGATGTGTGACCCAGCCCGTTCAGCGCCCGCTGAATGGTCTGCCCCTGCGGATCTAGCACGGTCGATTTGAACGTCACATACACGCGAGCCTTCATATAGTCATAATAGATGACTAGGAGCTTCTCATCGTCCAAGTCTCGGTCCTGGCATCTTCGAGCGCCGGCAACGCCACCTTAGTGGCGACCGAGAAGACTCGTCTGCTGGTGGACGCCGGGCTCAGCCGCAAAGAGACCTTCGAGCGCATCGCCGCCGGCGGCCTCGATCCTGAATCGATCGACGCGATTCTGATCACGCATGAGCATACCGATCACACCTCCGGTCTTCAGGCCCTTGCCCGCAAGCTCGACGTGCCGGTGTATCTATCGCGTCTGACCGCCCCCGCCGTCGCCTGGGGCGAGTACACTCCCAAGCTTGAACTTTTCCAGGCCGGCGCGAGTTTCACCATCGGCGATATCGACGTGACCAGCTTCACCATTCCGCACGACGCCGCCGACCCCGTGGGTTTTTCCTTCGTGTCCGAAGGAATCAAAGTCACCATCGCCACCGATCTCGGCTATTTGCCTGATTCGATCCGGTTTCATGTGTGCGGATCGGATGTGTTGCTGCTCGAATCGAATCACGATCTGGAAATGCTGAAAGTCGGCCCGTATCCCTGGTCCGTGAAGCAGCGCGTGATGGGCCGCATGGGACACCTTTCTAACGACATGGCCTGCCGGTTCGTCCGGGATCATTTGGACTCGCGCACCTCGACGCTGATTCTGGGCCATTTGAGCGAGCACAACAATCATCCCGAGATCGTGCGCCTGATGGCGTCGCAGGCGCTCGACGGGCGCGCCCTTTTTACGCGTCTGGTGATCGCCGATCCCCGCCGCGCGACGGAAACGATTCAATACTAAAAACATGATCGCCCGCTACACCCGCCCCGGAATGGGCCGTATCTTTTCCGACGAAAATCGCTTTGCGCAGTGGCTCGAAGTGGAGCTGGCCGCAAGCGAGGCCCTGGCCGAGACCGGTGAAGTCCCCGCCGATGCCGCCAAAGCCCTGCGAGCCCACGCGTCCTTCGAAGTAGCCCGCATCCACGAGATTGAGCGTGAAGTGAAACACGACGTGATCGCGTTCACCACTGCGGTCTCCGAAAAAATGGCAGCCGCGGGCGCAGCCGAAGCGTCGCGCTGGCTGCACTATGGCCTCACCTCGAACGACATCGTCGATACCGCTCAAGCCTTAGTCTTGAAGCAAGCCTCGGAACTGCTCATCAAGAATTGCGAAGCGCTGCACGAACTGCTGCGCCGCCGCGCCATTGAGTTCAAGCACACCGTGCAGATCGGCCGCACCCACGGCATCCACGCCGAGCCGATCACCTTCGGCCTGAAGATCGCTCTGTGGTTCGACGAACTGTCGCGAAACATCAAGCGTCTGAAAGACGCGTCGGAGGACCTGCGTGTCGGAAAAATCTCGGGAGCCGTCGGCACCTTCGGCCACATCGGTCCTGAAGCCGAGGAAAAAATCTGCGCTCGCCTGGGGCTTCTGCCCGCACCCATCGCCTCGCAGGTCATTTCGCGTGACCGCCACGCGGCTTGGATGTCCGCGCTCGCGCTCATTGCCGCCACCCTCGAAAAAATCGCTCTCGAAGTCCGCCACCTGCAGCGCACCGAAGTGCGGGAAGCCGAGGAGCCTTTCAGCGCCGGCCAGAAAGGTTCTTCCGCGATGCCCCACAAACGCAACCCGGTTACGGCCGAGCAGATCGGGGGACTGGCGCGCGTGGTGCGATCGAATGTGCAGGCCGCTTTCGAGAATATCGCGCTGTGGCATGAGCGCGATATCTCGCACTCTTCGGTAGAGCGTGTCATTCTCGCCGATTCCGCGATCTTGGTCGACTACATGCTCGCGAGAACGCATTGGCTGGTCGAAGGCATGCGAGTCTACCCCGAGCGCATGCGCCACAACCTCGATAGTACTCGCGGGTTGATCTTCTCAGGGCAGCTTCTTCTCGACCTGGCCGCCGCAGGGATGCTGCGGGAACAGGCATATCGCCTAGTTCAAAGTCACGCCATGCGCGCGTGGGAAACCGAGGGCGATTTTCGCTCTGCGGTCGAAAACGACCCCGAAATCCTTTCCTATCTTCCGCTTGAGAGCATTCGCCGGGCCTTTTCCGTGGATCGGTACCTCACTTACGTGGATCGCATCTTCGACCGGGTCTTCGGCGTAAGCCCAAGCGATTCAAAGCGATAGTCAGTACCTGAAACGTTCCCACAAAATCTCGGGGTCGGAATCGGGCTCTTCTGAGTTAAACTATTGTCGGAACCTAGGTATCCGTCGCCCATGAGCCACCCACGAAATCTTGAGTACGACTTGGCGCGGGTCCTCCTGGTCGACGACGATCC
>Ga0209415_10021160_pt1 | contig 10043 bp, 8 predicted proteins | sample PeaSoiSIISIP2007_FD_187696 | JGI IMG/M metagenome (GOLD analysis project Ga0209415, IMG submission 187696) | Peat soil microbial communities from Weissenstadt, Germany - SII-SIP-2007 (SPAdes) (version 2) | ecosystem: Environmental > Terrestrial > Soil > Wetlands > Peat | place: Germany... | reverse complement strand
ACCAATCCGATCTTGAAGCCCTGGGCGGCGGAAGTCGTGAAGAAGTTCGGCGACATATCGTTGGCGGGCGAGGGCTATCCGACCCCGCGCAACCAATGTTGGCCCGAGCAGGTGCCCTTCGTGTTCATAAATTATGGAATGCAGCTGCTCCAGCGGCCGGACAAGATCACCATCCTCTACCCCTTCGACCATCAGTTCCGCCAAGTGCGCATGAACCAGCCGCACCCCGCGCGGGTGACGCCATCCTGGTATGGCGATTCCGTCGGCCACTACGAAGGCGAGGAGCTGGTGGTCGACACCGTCGGGGTCAAGATCGGTCCGTTTTCCATGCTCGACTGGTACGGCACGCCCTACACAGAAGCGCTCCACCTCGTGGAACGCTACCGGCTGCTTGACTACGAGGCCACGATGAAAGCCCTGGAACGGGACGCAAAAGAGCATTTCCAGCAGGCGAATCCCGACAACGGACTGCAGGCCGATCCGAACTACAAGGGCAAGGGGCTGCAGATCCAAGTCACGGTCGAGGATGAAGGCGCTTTCACGACGCCGTGGTCGGCGACCGTGACGTTTCGGCGCGCCCTGGACGAACGGCTGGAACTTGTCTGCGCCGAAAACCCTCAATGGTTCCCTGGAAAGAACTCCGCGGTCCCGCGTGCCGACAAGCCGGATTTCTGAACGGGATTTATGGGGCGCGGGCGCGAGACGAAATCCACCGCCGCTTCCGCCTTGACGGCCGATGGCTGCAAGATTGAGTGCAACCCTTTGGGAAGGAGCCTGCGCGGTTCCCCCAACCGTGCACTACATGTCTCGCAGATGTCAGCGGTCGTTGATGCTGCCGAGATATTGCGGCGCCGCAGGCGAGCATGTCGGTGTTGCGTTCGCAATCAACCTGCCGAACCAGCCCGGTGGCGACCTCACGCTCTCCCAACGCGTCGGGTTTCATTGCGCGCCGGTCCGCGATAGGCTGACGGAAGCTGCGCGGGAGGCGAGCGATGCCACGGCGGAAGTTCATTGCGGTCCTTGCCACCACGGTGTCGTTTGCGCTCGTGGCGATGATCGGCGGCTTCGCCTTCGTGCAATGGGGCGAGGCCGATCGGGCCAGGTCGGCTGCGCAAAGGGAGAGAGATGCCGCGATCGCGAACCTGCAGGATCGAAAGACGGAATTCGCCCGTATGCAGCGCAACGAATCGCGATTCCTGGCTGATCTCGCCCGCCAACATCAAATGCGGGGCGACGCCGCGACCGCGCTGCTGCTGGCCCTGGAGGGCTTGCCGGCTGGCACGGACGACATCGATCCGGCCCCCGCGCCCGAAGCGGGATTGCAACTCGACGGCGCCTGGCGGGCGTTGCGCGAGCGGCACATTCTCGTCGGGCATCAGTATGCGGTGAGTACCGCGGCGTTCAGTCCCGACGGCAAGCACGTCGTCACCGCATCGACGGACAAGACCGTGCGGCTGTGGGATGCCCAGACCGGCGAGCCGATCGGCATGCCGCTCACCGGTCATGCCGATCGGGTGACGAGCGCGGCGTTCAGCCCCGACGGCACGCTCATCGTCACCACATCGGCCGACCGGACGGCGCGGGTATGGGAGGCCGAAACCGGCCGGCAGGTCACGCTGCTCACAGGTCACACCGACCTCGTGAACGGCGCGGCATTCAGCCCGGACGGCGCGCGCGTCGTCACCGCATCCAGGGACGAGACGGTGCGGCTGTGGGAGGCGGCCACCGGCCGGCCGATCGGCGCACCGCTCGCGCGCTCACTGGGCAACGTGCGGACCGCGGCGTTCAGCCCCGATGGCAGGCGCATCGTGACCGCCTCGAGCGACAAGACCGCGCGCCTGTGGGATGCCGGGACCGGCCGCCCGATCGGCGAGCCGCTCGTCGGCCATACGGATCGCGTGAACAGCGCGGCGTTCAGCCCGGACGGCACGCGCATCGTTACGGCGTCCTGGGATAAGACGGTGCGATTGTGGGATGCCGAGACCGGCCGGCAAATCGGCGCGCCGTTCAATTGCGGGGATCGCATCATGGGCGCCGCGTTCAGTCCCGACGGCGCCCGCATCGTCACGGCGTTGGTGGACGGTACCGCCCGGTTGTGGGACGCCGCCACCGGCCGGCAAATCGGCACCCCGCTCGTGGGCCATGTCGGCGTCGTGAACAGCGCGGTGTTCAGTCCCGACGGCAGGCGTATCGTCACGGCATCGCCGGACGGGACGGCGCGACTATGGGATGCCGCGGCGGATGCGCAAAACGGCGCGCCGCTCCTCGGCGGCCATGCCGGCGTCGTGAGCAGCGTGGCGTTCAGCCCCGACGGCAAGCGCATCGTCACCGCATCGGGTGACGAGACGGCGCGGCTGTGGGACGCGGCAACCGGCGCGCCCATCGGCGAGCCCATCACCGGGCACGAGGGTTTCGTGTCGAGCGCGGCGTTCAGCCCCGACGGCAAACGCATCGTGACCGCATCGAGCGACGCGACCGCTCGCTTATGGGACGCGGCCAGCGGCCGCGAGATCGGCGTGCTGTTCGCATTCCGCCAGGCGCGCGTGAACAGTGCGGCGTTCAGCCCCGACGGCAAACTCATCGTCACGGCGTCGGACGATACCATGGCGCGGCGCTGGGACGCCGTGAACGGCAAGTCTGTCGGCGAGCCGCTGGTCGGCCACAGCGATCGCGTGACCGGCGCCGCCTTCAGCCCTGACGGCACCCGCATCGTCACGGCCTCCAATGACAAGACGGCGCGGCTGTGGGATACGGTGACCGGCAAGCCGATCGGCATTCCGCTCGCGGGCCATACCGATGATGTCAACGGCGCGGCGTTCAGCCCCGACGGCAAGCGCATCCTCACCTTCTCGGCGGACAAGACGGCACGGCTATGGGACGCCGAGACCGGCGCGCAAATTGGTCTGCCGCTCATCGGTCATGCGGACGTCGTCAGCAGCGCGGCCTTCAGTTCCGACGGCCGGCATATCGTCACTGCGTCCTGGGACAAGACGGTGCGCTTGTGGGACGTCAAGGGCGGCGGTTCGATCGCTCTCATGGGCCATCCGGATCGCGTGTTGAGTGTGGCGTTCAGCCCCGACGGCAAGCGTGTCGTCACCGGATCGAGCGACGGCATCGTGCGCCTGTGGGCTGTCTTTGCCGACACCTCGGAATTGATATCGGCGGCCAAAAGGGCTGCCCCGCGCTGCCTCACCGCAGAACAACGCCAGGCGTCCTTTTTCCTTCCCGCCGCGCCGCCGGCCTGGTGCATCGAGATGGCGAAGTGGCCGTATCAAACCGACGCATGGAAGGCATGGCTGACCGACCAACGCGCCGGCAAGAATCCGCCGCTGCCGACGGCGCAATGAAAGCGTACCGGCTTGTGACGAACCGGAGCGGTTTGGTGTAGGGTTTCCGCAGGTCCACGATTGTGGAATCGATGGCAGGATGCGCCAAATGCCGATAAGCGAGAGTGCGAGGGCTGCCGCGGCCATTCACCGGAAATTGCGCGGTCTCGCCGCCGTGTTCCGAGACCCGGCCGCAACCGAACACGAGAAAGCCACCGCCAAGGAACTTAAGGAGCGCCTGGAGAAGCAGCTCGGTCAGGAGGCGGCGCCGCCCGAAGGGAAATGGACGGACATCATGTTTCGGCTCGGCCAGGGCGTGAAGGAGGTCACATCCGGACCCGCGCCGAAGGCCGACTGGACGGATCACGCCTTTCGACTCGGCAGAATGTTTCGCAGAGGTTTCAAAAGGTAGAGCGCGTAGGGCGCAACAAGCGCGAGCCCATTGCGCGCCTATTGCATCCTACGCCCTGCACTTCCTCGATGGACTCGTCACCTGAAATGACGTCGCGCTGGACGCTGCATCCGCAGCTCGAACAGGACACGACGGCGATCGGCGATTTGCCGTTGTCACGGCTGCTGCTCGCCAATGACGCCAATTATCCATGGCTGCTGATGGTGCCGCGGCGCACCGGGGCGAGCGAGATCATCGATCTCGACGAGAGGGATCAGGCACAACTCTTGAACGAGATCGTGCGCGTGTCGCGTGCGCTCAAAGAGGTGACGGCCTGCCACAAGCTCAACATTGCGGCGATCGGCAATGTGGTGCCGCAGCTTCACGTCCATGTCGTCGCGCGGCGGCGCGACGATCCGGCGTGGCCGAGGCCGGTATGGGGTGCGGTGCCGGCGCGCAGCTACGATCCCGCCGCGCGCGAACACCTCGTTGCGGCATTGCGCCCCAGGATGGGGCTGCCGTGATGCGAGCGAAGCCTCGCTCCGCCCGATAAAACCCGCTAAGCTCGCGCCCGAGATTCCTGGCCCGCGCTGCACGCAGCCAGCGCGAAGCCGTCGCGGGCCGAGGTTGGATTGGATGAGGGAGGGATTCCATGGTTGACGAAACCATTCCGCGCCGCGATTTCCTGAAAGGCGCCATGGTCGGCACTGCGGCGCTCGCGACCGGCAGCGCGGCCCCGGCGGCGGGCCAGACCACCGCGGCGACTGCGGCGGCGACGCCCGTCGACGCTGAGCCGTTGCTCACGCTGACCGCGGTCGAGCATGCCTTCATCGTCGCGGCCGTCGACACCGTCATCCCAGCCGACGAATTGTCGCCGTCGGGCAGCGAGTGCGGCGTCGCCGCCTTCATCGACCGCCAGCTCGCCGGCGCCTACGGCATGGGGGCGCGGCTCTATCGCCAGGGCCCCTTCCCCAAGGCGAAGCCCGAGCTCGGTTATCAGCTCGCCCTCAATCCGCGCGAATTCTTCCGCGCCGGCATCGAGTCCGCCAACGCCTGGACCCGCAAGACCTACGGCAAGGAGTTCGACCGCCTCTCCGAGAAGGACCGCGAGACGGCGCTCAAGGCCATGGAAGACGACAAGGCGCCGTTCCCGGGCTTCTCCAGCCGGATGTTCTTCGACGCGCTGCTGCAGATCACCATGGAGGGCTTCTTTGCCGACCCGATCTATGGCGGCAACCGCGACATGGCGGCGTGGAAGATGGTGGGCTACCCCGGCCTGCCGGCAACCTACCGCGAAGAAGTCAGGACCTACTTCGGCAAGAAATACGACAAGCCGCCGCGCTCGATCGCGGATTTCTCGTAATCGGGAGCGCGCGTCATGGCAACCCTTCTCAAGGAAGTCGATGCGGTCTGCATCGGTGTCGGGTTCACGGGCAGCATTCTGGCCCGCGAGCTGACCAAGGCCGGCCTCAAGGTGGTCGGTCTCGAACGCGGCGCCAATCGCACCTCGCGCGATGATTTCTCGCTGCCGAACGTGCGCGACGATCTCAAATACGCGGTGCGCCAGGAGCTGTTCCAGGATACCCAGCTTGAAACCGTATCGCTGCGCCACACCCCGGGCGAGACCGCGCTGCCGATCCGCCGTCTCGGGGCCTTCCTGCCGGGCACCGGTGTCGGCGGCGCCGGCGCGCACTGGAACGGCGTCACCTGGCGGCTCATGCCGTCCGACCACAATCTGCGGACCCATCTGGAAAGCCGCTACGGCAAGAACGCCGTGCCGGCCGAGATGACCATCGAGGACTTCCCGGTCTCCTACGACGAGCTTGAGCCCTATTACGACCGCTTCGAGAAGCTGCTCGGAATTTCCGGCAAGGCCGGTAACCTGCGCGGGGCGAAGATCGACGGCGGCAACGTGTTCGAGGGGCCGCGCCAGAACGAATATCCCAACAAGCCGCTCTCCATGAGCATGGCCGGTGCCATCATGGAAAAGGCCTCGCGCGAGCTCGGCTATCACCCGTTCCGCGCGCCCGCCGCCAACATGAGCAACGTCTACACCAACCCGGAGGGCGTAACGCTCGGCGCCTGCGAGTATTGCGGCCACTGCGAACGGTTCGGCTGCGAGGCCAACGCCAAATCCTCCCCGCAAGCCTGCATCCTGCCGGTCCTGCTGGCGGACGACCGCTTCGAGCTGCGCACCCACGCCAACGTCAAGGAACTCGTCTACGACAGGCAGGCCAAGAAGGTGAAGGCGGTGCGCTATGTCGATCTGCGCAGCGGCGAGGAATTCGAGCAGCCGGCCGGCATCGTCATCCTGGGCGCCTATGTGTTCAACAACGCCCTGCTGATGATGCAGGCCGGCATCGGCGAGCAATACGACCCGGTCACCGGCAAGGGCGCGCTCGGCCGCAACTACTGCTACCAGGTGAGCGGCAACAACGTTCAGGTGTTCTTCGAGGACAAGGAGATCAATCCGTTCATGGCGTCGGGCGCGTCGTTCGGCATGAACATCGACGATTTCAACGGCGACAATTTCGACCATGCGGGTCTCGGCTTCTTCGGCGGGGCCTGGATCTCCGCCGGCACCTCGAACGGTCGGCCGATCCAGACGCGGCCGGTGCCGCCCGGCACGCCGCGCTGGGGTCGCGATTGGAAGAAGGCGACCGCCAAGTGGTACAACCACGCCTTCAACATCGGGGCGTCGGGGTGCAACTACGCCCACCGCGAGAACTATCTCGATCTCGACCCGACCTACCGGGATGCGCTCGGCCGCCCGCTGATCCGCATGACCTACAATTTCCACGACAACGACTACAAGCTCGCCGAATATGTCGGCGGCGTGCTCGGCAGGATCGCGCGCGCCATGAACCCGACCACTATGAGCTCGCCGGCGGTGCGGCGCGGCAACTTCAACGTCGTGCCGTATCAATCGACCCACAACACCGGCGGCACCATCACGGGCACCGACCCGAAGACGAGCGCGGTCAACCGCTACCTGCAGGCCTGGCAGGCCGACAACCTGTTCGTCATGGGCGCTTCGGTGTTCCCGCAGAATGCCTCGTACAATCCGACCGGCCTGGTCGGCGCCTTGGCGTACTACGCGGCCGAGGCGATCACCACGAAGTATATCAAGAGCCCCGGGCCGCTCGTGCGGGCCTGAGGGCGGGTTTGCCCGATCGTCATTCCGAGATGGTACGGAGAGTGTTGGGGCTACGGATTCCGGGCTCGCCGCTTTCGCGGCGCCCCGGACTGCGACGGCGCCATCGTGCCGTCCGCATTGCACGCGCATCCCGGTCATGCGAGCTTCGGCGTTCCCGCCGGAGTGATTCATGCCTGCCCGGTTTGATCTCGGCAAGAAGCCGCATCTCGGCTACACCGACAGCGTGGTCGATCGCGCCGCGCATTTGCGGCACGATCCCGCAGCGCTCGAAGCGCTCGCCTCCGATCCGCGGGCTCGCACATTCGTCGTCGGCGGCGAATTCGTGGTCCTGCGCAAGGGCGCACCGCTCAATGATCCGGCCTTTGCGTTGGCGTTCGCCGGCGCGCTCGCGCCGCAGCGCGAACAGGTGTTTCTCGGGCTTCACGACGGCGCGCCGTTGTTCGGCGTGGCGATTGATCCGGAGGCCGCCGAGGCGTTGAAAAGCCGCGACGATCTCCTGGTCACCGATCTGCGCGGCATCGCCACCGGCGGCCTGGTGGCGGGCGAATACCTGCCGCCCCTCGCGGAGGCCAAGGCCCTGCTCGCCTGGCATGGCCGCCACCGCTTCTGCTCGAAATGCGGTTCGCCGACGCAAATGGTCAATGCGGGGTGGCGCCGCGATTGCCCGCTGTGCGGTACCGAGCATTTCCCGCGCACCGATCCGGTCGTCATCATGCTGGCGATCCATGGCGAGCGCTGTCTCCTCGGCCGACAGACGCGCTTTGCCAAGGGCATGTGGTCGTGCCTTGCGGGATTCGTCGAGCCGGGCGAAACCATCGAGGATGCGGTGCGGCGGGAAACCCTGGAGGAAGCCGGCATCGCGTGCGGCCGCGTCGCCTATTTCAGGTCACAGCCGTGGCCGTTTCCGATGTCGTTGATGATCGGCTGTCATGCCGAGGCGCTGACGACGGAGCTCAAGGTCGATCGCTCCGAACTGGAGGATGCCCGCTGGTTCGATCGCGACGAAGTTGCCGCCATGATGCTGCGCCGGCATCACGACGGCTTGACGGCGACCCATCCGGTCGCGATCGCGCATCACATCATCCGGGCGTGGCTCGAAGCCGAAGGGAGCCCGGTCTGACATGGCCCACATTCTCTGCGCCGGCATCGCGGTTCTCGACGAGGTGTTCCGTGTCCAGGAGTTTCCGATCCCCGACACCAAGGTCGAGGCGTTGGAGTTCATCACCATCGGGGGCGGCTGTGCCGCCAATGCGGCGGTCGCCATCGCACGGCTCGGCGGCAAGGTCCGCTTCGCGGCGCCGCTCGGCGGCCCCGCGGGCGACGATGCCATCGGGAATCGCCTCATCGAAGGCTTGCAGGGCGAGGGCGTAGATTGCGTCGGCTGCATGCGCGTCCCGGGGGGGCGCACATCGGTGTCGGCGATCTTCATCAATGCGCACGGCGATCGCACCATTGCGACCTACCGGGACCACCGCCTCGACGCCGTGGTGCCGGACGATCCCGATCGCCTGGTTGCCGACATGGATGCCGTGCTGGTCGACAATCGCTTCGACAAGTTCGTGGTGCCGATCTGTCGCGCCGGGCTCGCCCGCCGCATTCCGGTGGTGCTCGACGCCGACAAGCCGACCGAAGACCGTCACCCGTTGTTCGGCATCGCGACCCATGTGGTGTTCTCCGGCGAATGCCTGCGCGCGACCGCCGGAACCGACGATCTCGCGGCCGGCCTCGCCCACATGGCTAACTTCACCGATGCGTTTCTCGCCGTCACCAATGGGCCCAAGGCGGTGCTGTGGCGCGACCGCGGCACGATCCGCGAGACGCCGGTGTTCGCCATCAAGACCGTGGATACGCTCGGTGCGGGCGACGTGTTCCACGGCGCCTTCACGCTGGCGCTGGTCGAAGGCCGCGCCATCGAGAGCGCGCTGCGGTTCGCCGCCGCGGCCGCCGGATTGAAATGCTCCCGCTTCGGCGGCAGCACCGCAGCGCCGTGGCGCGCCGAGGTGGATGCCCTGCTGGCGAAACCCGGTTGAGCACGCGTCACCCCGCCGGCTCGGGAAACAGGGTCGTCGTAAAATAATCTTCTATTTTTTTGGAATATTGTGTAACAAAGAAGAAAATTCATCTATGCGCGGTGGGAATAGACCGTTTCCCATCTCTCTCGTGGAAAAATCCAGATGGACGCCATCGATCGCAAGATACTGGGCGTGCTGCAGCAGGATGCCTCGCTTTCCGTTGCCGAGATCGGGCATCGGGTCGGGCTGTCGTCGACGCCGTGCTGGAAGCGGATCCAGAAGCTCGAAGCCGACGGCGTCATCGAGAAGCGCGTCGCCGTGGTGGACCAGGACAAGGTCGGGCTCGGCGTCACCGTGTTCGTGTCGATCGAAACCGGCGATCACTCCGAGACCTGGCTCAAGACCTTCGCCGAACAGGTCGGCGCCATGCCGGAGGTGATGGAATTCTACCGGATGGCCGGCGACGTCGACTATATGCTGCGCGTTGTGGTGCCGGATATTCACGGCTACGACCGCTTCTACAAGCAATTGATCGCCGCCATTCCGCTGAAGAACGTGACGTCGCGGTTCGCCATGGAGAAAATCAAGTCGACGACGGCGTTGCCGTTGCCGTGAAGGCGCGGCTTGCCGCGGCAAGCCGCAACGCGGTCAGCACGTCCCGGTGTAGTGGATGCAGTTCGACAGGCGCGGCCGCATGAAGATCTGGCTCGATAAGTTGAGAGTACCGGTGAGCACGTAGCCGATCACCGGTTTGTAGGCGAATGTCGCCTCGCCCCAGACCACCGATGTATTGGCGATGCGCAGGGCGGCCGGAATCGCATTGGTGACGGTGCCGGAACGCTGAGTGCCGTTGAGCGTCGCGCTCCAGTCGACCGTGGCGTTGCCGTTGGCGTCGATCATGACGCTCGACAGCGTGACCTTCGCGGCGGAGACCGGAAATGGCGTCAACACGGCGGACGCAGCCGCCAGGATATTCGACACGTCGCTGCTGGTCACCGACGAGTATTGCGACGTGATGTCCGCGACGGTGCTGGCCACCAGGGTGATCTGACGATCGGCGCTGATCGCATCGGTGACCTCGACGGAGCCGAAGTACATCGTGAGCATCAACGGCAGCAGCAGCGCAAACTCCACGCTGGAGATGCCGCGCTGGTCCG
>Ga0209415_10021159_pt1 | contig 10043 bp, 8 predicted proteins | sample PeaSoiSIISIP2007_FD_187696 | JGI IMG/M metagenome (GOLD analysis project Ga0209415, IMG submission 187696) | Peat soil microbial communities from Weissenstadt, Germany - SII-SIP-2007 (SPAdes) (version 2) | ecosystem: Environmental > Terrestrial > Soil > Wetlands > Peat | place: Germany... | reverse complement strand
CCCAAGCATAGCCTGATTCCACGAGAAACAGGCTGTTACCGACGTCTAATTGCCCAAGTGTCAACGGGTATTGTCCGAATGGGCGGAATCGGTTACTGGTCCTGTGGTGCGGATGAAGTGGACCTACGACGGCGACAACCGCATAGTGGAACGGCGTGGAAATGTGCGCCTACAAACTCAAACCCTGCCCAAGGCATTTTGAGTGCTATGGGGATGTTTCAACAGTTGTAAGACTGACTCACAACGACCCGGCGAATTTGCATAATCAACAATCAACCCCTCTGCTGGCTTGTCTTGAGGTACCGCTTCCTTGTGAGGATTAGGGCGACCATCGACAGCAGCGGGTATACATACGGCGCCGTCAGCTCCGTACCCAACATCGGGAACAGCTCGAACGGAGCTATCCCCATGTTTCCAATCCCTGAGGCTGCTGCGATGCTCCTACCGACTGTGGGGTCACGAATAAGCCATAGCCCGCCATTCACCGTACCATACACAACCAGTCCCGCCACGAGCATCCAGTACGCGGTGACCGCAGACATGTTCAGTCGGAATAGGCCGAGAGAAACCAATACGATTGCAACAAGGAAGATTATGTTGATTGCCGTCATTACGCCGTAAGCCAAGCCGAAATGTACCTGCGTGGCATCGGAGCTTTGCCTGCTAATGACGCGCCCAACACTCCATGCCATGCTGTACATTCCTAGAGCGCACAAGGCCACATTGAGTGCGGCGACACCGCGAAGAACAGACTTCATCCATAGTGGCATCGTCTCCCGACTTTCTAATCCGGTTTCATCTTAGGCCAGCCTTGGCACGAAATCAGCAGCAAGATCGACGATACCTGTTGAGAACCAGGCGATAGCACGCCCTGACCGTGCGACGGGAGACGGTCTGCTCGGAACGCAGCTCTTACTTCAGCCCTCGGACCAAGAACAAATTGGCCAGGTCGCGCTGGAAGGTGGCGGCGTAGGCCTTTCCGTCGGCGGACAAAGCCAGTGGTCCTAAGAACTGGGCTCCTGGTTCCGGAACTTTGACTACCAGCCAAGGCTCTTTGCGGCGTGTGGTTACATCGAAGCGGCTGATCTTGATGCTGGTGGGCTCGCGCTGTTGCAGGAACAGGTATCGTCCATCCCCGCTCCAACGCACAACACTTTCGCCCTGCAAGTCTGTGATGGTTCGGGAATCGCCTCCGCCAACCGGCGAGAGCACCAGCTTGTGCGGATCGACGGTGACGAACCAGTTGCCATCGGGCGAAACCCGCGTTCCCCGCGAGCCTTCGGGAGTGAGGGGCGTCGATTTGTTGGTTTCCGGGTCGTACATCCAGGTGCGTGTCGCGTGACCCGTTTCGTTGCCGGTAAACAGAATCCGTCTATTGTCGGGAAACCACTCCACGCCGTCGAAGTGCATGCCTTCGATCTTGGGGAATCGCGATTCCCCGGGACCAGTAGGAAGCAACATCAGGGTGGAGCGCTGCGCGTCATTGCGGATGCAGACAACCCACTTCCCATCCGGCGACAGCGAAGGCCGGTTCCCGTAGCCCAGCTGCACAGCGGGAGAGCCGTCGGTCTTTCTCAGGTAGATGGCAGAGTTGCGTCCCTGGCCATTGGAAAGCTCGACGAAGAGCAGCGATTGCGCGTCGTTCGAAAGTTCGAACGCCAGGGAAGAATCCAGCCAGGCCAGGTCGCGTTGGGCAGCGCCATTCGGCGGCAGGTACATGATGCCGAGGCGGGAATTGACTGTGCTCAGCAGGACGCGGCCATCCTGGGCCACGTCTTGCATCACGATGATGCCGCCAGTCTGCGAAACCAGCCGCTGGGCGCCCGAGAGGGTGACCCCGTAGAGGGCCGGATCGCTTCCGGGCTGGCTGCCCGAGAACCACACTTCTCGATTGTCGGGAGACCAACTCAACGCCCCGGTTTCGCGCCAACCCTTGGAAAGAGTCTGCCGAGGATGGTTGGGCCCGATCACGCACAAAGCGTAATCCCCACCTTCGATATCAAAATCAAAAAACGCGACCAATTTTCCGTCTGCCGATACGCGCGGACTCAGGGGCGGGCGCCTTTCCGCCTCGTACAGCACGGTGCCAACGGGATATTCCAGGCGGAACTCTCCGCCGACCGAACGCACCACCGCCAGCGATTCTCCATCCGGTCCCCAGTCCGCGCCACTCACGCCCTCCAGTACCTCGCGCGGCGCGCCGCCGCCAAAGGGCACGCGGGCAAGGGTGCCAACATCCGCACCGCCCAACAGAATTGCCATCTCGCCGCGCTGCGAGATCGCCAGCACTCGCGCGCTGGGAAGCGCCAACGGCTGCGATTCCCGATTGCCAGGCTGCGCGGAAAATAAAGTGGATGGAGCGCCGTCCCACTCAGCGCTGTAGACGACGGTGTTACCGGGAGCGAACTTCGCGGACGTGACGTCACCCCGGCGAAACGTCAAGCGTTGGAACGATGGCGGTTCGGTAGGGAGGACAAACTTCTGTTCGTACTCATACGTGATGCGCAACGCGAGTCCCAGCAAAACTCCAGCCAGCAATCCAACCCCTGCCCAGAGCATGGTCCGTGGCTTCTTGCGCGCGGCCGGGGATGGAGTCGAGAGCGCGAGGCTGCTGGAATCCATCTCATCCCGCAATTCTTCCAGCGCCACTTTCACGTCCGCCATGGTTTGCCAGCGGCGTTCGGGATCTTTCTTCAGACAACGGCTGATAATCCGATCGAGTTCCGGAGGCACTTCCGCAACCGCCTGCGAGGCAGGCTGCGGATCTTTGTAGAGCACCGCCGAAAGCGACGACAGTTTGGAACCACCCGAGAATGCGCGCTGACCCGTGGCCATTTCGTAGAGGACGGAGCCAAAGGAAAACACATCGGAGCGGGTGTCGACCTTCTTGCCGTCCGCTTGTTCGGGGGACATGTAGGCAACAGTCCCGAGGATGGTGCCCTCCTCGGTGAGGGGCGAGCCTTCGCCGTGCAAAGTTTCAGCGTAAGCGTCGGCGCCCGCTGGTTCGCTGAGCTTGGCTAAACCGAAATCAAGGATCTTGACCACGCCCTGGGGAGTGACGATCACGTTCGAAGGCTTCAGGTCACGATGGACGATTCCAGCCGCGTGGGCAGCGGACAGCGCGTCCGCGATCTGGGCGGCGTATTTCAACACCTCCCGAATGCGGAGGCCCTTCTTCTCGATCAGATGATCGAGAGTGTCTCCCGCCACGTACTCCATGGCGATGTATTGGATCGGCTTGCCGTCGAGCTCCTGGGTATCGATGTCGTAGATCGTGACAATGTTGGGATGGTTCAGAGATGAGGCAGCTTTGGCTTCCTGCACGAAGCGCCGCTCGCGGTCCGCGTTGAGAGCCGCCGTGGAGAGAATCTTGATGGCGACAGTTCGGCCAAGACGGGAATCCACCGCCTTGTAAACCACACCCATGCCACCGGCTCCGAGTTTGGCCTCGATGCGGTACGAGCGGAGTGATTTGCCGATCATGGGGGAGCCCTGAAAGCACGTTCCCGACTTGCGGCCCTTCTACACCGCCGCAGCCGGCACAAAGACAAATCTAAAATGAAAGCCGTCAAAAGAGGGACGGGAGAAAGAAAATCAATGCAGCAGTCCGCTGGACGATTTCATCGTCCCGGACCAAGCAGGCGCTGGTGCAATACGCCAATGTTCGCTGAGACGAAGTGGTTGCAATTCTACCGCAGAAGGGTAGCTTGGGGCTTTTCGAGGCGCGCGTCAAGTCCGAGATAGGGCAACCGCCCCTTTCGCTCGTGTCTCGGCGGTAGTTCCTACGGGCACGCGTGAATGGCGCGGTGGTGGCCCAGCTTTTAGCCGTTAGCTCTTGGCTCTTAGCTAAAAGCCAAGAGCTAATGGCTAAGAGCCTCTTTTCCTGTCAAGAGATTACCCATTCAGCATTGGGTTGTTAACACTTCCTCTCCCGCGAGCGTCTATGATCTTGTGGGGATTTTGTGGCGCATGGACAGGTCCGGAGACAGAACTGACCTGCTGGCAGGCCTGGGACCGGGGCCTGCGAGGGACCGGTCCGCCTCTGAAATCTCCCAGGACGCAATGTGGGTCACTGCGGCGCGGGATGGGGACCGGGGCGCGTTTGGGCAGCTCTACGAGCGCTACGCGCGCATGGTCCACGGACTTCTGTTGGCGAAGGTTCCGGTGGCCGATGTAGATGACCTGGTTCACGATGTCTTTATCAGGGCGCTTCGCCGGCTGTCAACGCTGCGGGAAACCGCAAGTTTTGGAGCCTGGCTGGCGGCGATCGCTCGCAATGTGGCGAATGACTACCACCGGCGTGCGCTGCCAGAAGACCCGCTGCCGGATGACGCTGCAGACAATGAAATCAAGGGCGGAATGTCGCGAGCCGATCATGAGGGGCCGGCCACAGCGGTGCTCGACGCAGTCATGAGTCTGCCGGATGCCTATCGCGAGACCCTGATTCTGCGGCTGGTCGAAGGGATGACCGGTCCTGAAATCGCAGCTCGCACTGGAATGACCCACGGGTCGGTGCGAGTCAATCTGCATCGTGGCATGGAGCAGCTCCGCGCGAAATTGAGCCCAGACCCCAACCGCAATCGGCCAGAACAGGAGAGGCCCTAGTCATGGACACGGGGAACGATAAAACCAAGAACGGACCACCCACGCAGAGTGACGATTATTTGTGGGATGGATCCGGCGAGCCGGATCCGGAGATCCAGAGGCTGGAAGGGTTGCTCGGGAAGTTTCGCCATGACTCGCCCGCCCCGGTTTTTCCCGAGATCGCCCGCCACCGGCGATGGACGTTCTTTCCGTGGAGGATGCAGCTGTTTCCCGGTCTGGCCACAACAGTCGCAGCCGTGGCAGCTATCGCTGTCGTGACGTTTCTTGTGTACACAGCGAAACCTACTCCAACTTCTGTGGCGGGTTGGGATGTATCCAGCGTGGAAGGAACACCGCGAATCGGTCGAACTACGATTGGCGGGAAAGACGGAACCAGCCGCCTCGGCATTGGCCAGATGCTGGAGACTGACCGTCAGTCACGAGCCAGCCTTCAGGCGGACGATATCGGCCAGATCGAGGTGGACCCGAGCACCCGCCTGCGGCTTCTGAGCATGGGGTCGGGACTGAAGCGGATTGCTCTGGATCGTGGAACGATTCATACGTATATCTGGGCGCCTCCCGGTCAATTTGTTGTCGACACTCCGTCGGCAGTAACGGTGGACCTGGGTTGCGCCTACACCCTGCAGGTGGACGATTCGGGCGCGGGAATGGTGCGCACTTCGCTCGGGTGGGTGGGATTCAAACTGAATGGCCACGAGTCCTTCATCCCGGCAGGCGCAGCGTGCGCGACCCGGCCGAAGGTCGGGCCCGGAACGCCGTATTTCGAGGATGCGTCCGCGGAATTCCGCGCTGCTCTGACGAGATTCGATTTTGAGGACAGCACATCTCAGCAACGCGCGGGTGATCTGGAGAAGGTATTGCGCGAGGCTCGCCAACGCGATGCACTCACGCTGTGGCATCTGCTGGCACGGGTCGATGAGGGACAGAGGGTCATGGTCTACGATCGGCTGAGTAAGCTCGCGCCTCCTCCCGCCGGCGTCACGCAGGAAGGAATCTTGCGACTCGATCAGCCGATGCTGGACCTGTGGTGGAACGAACTGGGATTTGACGACATCTCGGTTTGGCGCCATTGGGAGCGCTCCTGGGCGGGAAGCGCGACTGCTCGCGAAAAGTAATCCTGAAGGATCCGACCTCACCATCAACATTTTCAGCTTTCTCCGAGCGTTGGCACCGCTTGTTAACAGTCCTTCCTCTGCGGGCGTCTCTTGGTACGTGGGTTAAATCAAAACTGGGGAGAATCCAGAATATGAATTCACATGCCTTTTCACGCCTCGCGGTCAGCATTGTGGCAGTCCTGCTCGGATTTACAACCTTCGCGCAAGCGGGACCGCCGCTGATCTGCCATCCCATCGAAATCGGACCGGCAAAATCGCTGCCCTGGGTCGATTGGACCCACGGAGCAAGCACGGACTATGACCTGAAGAACCTCACGCGCGACACGCTGGCGATTCTCGATTCGAACACGCCCGTCCTGGTGCGCATGGAGACTTTACGACGAGCCACAATCTACGCTCGCCAAGACCCGCAAGTGGCGAAGGAGTTGATCACTCGACTGCAAGCGCGGGCGGCAAACTCAGATGCCGCTGGTCATTCGGACGCTCTGGCGTGGTTTGACGTCGGCTACCTTGCTGAGGCTTACAAGCAATGGATGGGCAAAGGCGAGCCCAACCCCGCGGCGGGCTTGGACGGATATTCATTGGTGAAGAAAGCCCTAAGGCTGCGCGGTCAAGATCCAGAGATGGAATTCGCGGCGGCCCTGATCACCCTGCGGGGACCGGAGGACGCCCATCAGGATCACGCGCGGAAGGCGATGGCGGGAGCGAAGGGCGATCCTCTGCTCGCGCAGAACCTGGGCTCCAACTTCAACCATCAGACCATTGCCGAGTTGCTGGTCAACCCCGCGGGAGGGTTTTGAACCATGAACTCGCGAATTCAAAAGTCCGTATTGGAAATGAAAGTCAGATCATGGCTTCCTCGTCTGCTCGCGTTCGTGTTGTTCGCCTTCTCGCTCGCTGGCTGGCTCACGGCCGACGAGCAGCGCACGGCGCCTGACCTGACGGTCCACGAATGGGGAACGTTCACCGCGATTGCCGGCAAGGATGGTCGAGCGGTTGAATGGTTGCCGTTAGGCCTGCCACGATACCCGGCGTCTACGGATCTGCCAAAATTCGTGGAGCATATCGGCGACCTCAACTTCAAGCTGGGACTGCGCGGCACCATTCGCATGGAGACGCCCGTGATGTATTTCTATTCTCCGCGCGAGGTGAACGTGTCGGCGAGAGTTGCCTTCTCCCAGGGACTGATCACCGAGTGGTATCCCCATGCCGATCGGGTTCAGCCCGGCGGAGTCCTGCGCGATGCCAGGTTGAATCAGTTGCAGGCGGACGGAAACATTACATGGAATAACGTTGCCGTCTCTCCGAATCTGGCTGGCGAGTTCCCTCGCGAGGTGGAGCCGAACCGGTATTACGCTGCTCGCGAGACGTCTTCTTCGCCGCTCCGCGTTATGAGCAGCGCGGGGGAGCAGCAGGAGAAGTTCCTTTTTTATCGGGGAGTTTCTGCCACTCCATTACCGCTTTCCGCCAAGTTGAACTCCGACGGAAAGCTGGTGGTGAAGGATCTCAGCGAAGACGCGATTCCGGCCGCCATTCTTTTTGAGCGGCGTGGCGAACGAGTGGGCTATCGTTTCACCGGCGCGCTCACTGATGAGACCACTTTGGACTCTCCGGTCTTGAACGGAAGCGTAGACGCTCTCTACGGCGATCTAGAGGAGAGTCTGGTAGCTCAGGGCCTTTATCGGGACGAAGCCCACGCCATGGTGGAGACCTGGAAAGACTCCTGGTTTGAGGAAGGGAGTCGCCTGATTTACATCGTGCCGCGCGGGTTCGTCGACGACGTCTTGCCTCTCAGAGTGAATCCGGAGCCAGGACAAATCGTGCGCGTTTTTGTTGGCCGGCTCGAAATCGTGACGCCCGCTACTGCGAGTGCGGTAAAAACGGCCGCTGCCCGCAACGACCAAGCCACTCTCGATAAATACAGCCGTTTCCTGGAGCCGATTCTGCGGATCGTAAAGGAGCAGCATTAACCAAAAAGCAACTCAAGAATGCTGCGGCAGATGCGTCTGCGCGCGAACTTGGCGGCGGGCGCATCTGCAGCAACCGAATGCTTCTGTTTCGCCACGGTGAAGATCACAATGGGCGATCGACCGTACCCTCCTGCCACACCGCGTCGTAACGCACCTCGTCCCCCGGCAGCACATAAGCGTTGAGGATGTAGAGGCGCCAACCGGTTTTCCATAATGTGTTGTACTCGGTGCGGTAATTGGAATACGTCCAGTCGTAGACCTGGGTCTCGCCATGAGTCGCCGGCCGCCAAACCGCGTTGTAGCGTACCGTCCCGTCGGAGATGACATACGAATCGAGAATGTAAAGGCGCCAGCCCTGGTTCCATAGCTTGTTGTACTGGGTCTGAAAATCGGTGAACTTCCACCCATAGACCTGCCTCTCACCCGAGTCCCCGGGCCGAAACACCGCGTTGTAGAGTACGTCGCCGTTGGACAACACGTACGATTGAAGAATGGACAGCCGCCAGCCTTCCGGATACAGCGTGTTGTACGTGTTCCGGAACGTCGTGTAGTCCACTCCGTAGAGTTGCTGCTCACCCAGATTCCCCGGCCGGAATACCGCGTTGTAAAGCACATCGCCGTTGGGCATCACGTAGGACTGAAGAATGTACAGACGCCAGCCTTCGGGATACAGCGTGTTGTAGGTGCTGATGAAATCCGCGTAGGTTACCCCGTAGAGCTGCTCCTCACCAGTGTTTCCACCCGGCCGCCACACCGCGTTGTAAAAGACATCACCGTTGGACAATACGTACGATTGAAGGCTGTAGAGGCGCCAACCCGCTGTCCACAATGTGTTGTACTTCGTCCGGTAATTTGCGTAGGTCCAACCATAGACCTGGATTTCGTTGAGGCTCGAATACCCGGTGGTCGAACAGGTGCCGGCTTTGGTGTTATCGATGACGGGGGGGACTGGTCCGAAGGAGAGTGTGATTGATTTTGCATTGTCGCACTGGTCGACCAGTTCGTCCCATCCCTGAAAATTGTTGACTGCTGGATCGGCGGAGGCTTCGAAGATTTCGTGAGCGATCACGACTTGTTCCTGGTCCGCCGGGACGACCGCCCAGAAGGCTGAGGTCGATTGCGAGGCGTGGAACCCTCCGCATCCATTGCATCCGGTAACGCTGAAACCGTGGGCGGGAAACACCACGATCAACGTATTCGGGCCGAAAGCCGGAAGGTTTCCGGTCTTTTGATTGGCCTGAATGATGCTGAGGACCGCGCTGCGAGTCAGGACTACAGGTTTCGCGGACGGGCTCGCCGTGGCCGCTGCTGCTACCGTGACCTGATCAACGCCATACTGTCTGGTCATGGGCTGCTCGCCGGCGGGCGCATTCGCCCCCGACATGTAGGCCGCGAGGTTCTCGACATAGGTCTGCTGCGCAGTGATATCCGTTGTGGACCAATTGCCGTAGTACAGCGGGTAAAGCTCGAAGTTTTGCAGAAACGGTCCGCCGTGATACTGAAGCGGAGTTGTAGACGAGGCGGCCCGGGGCACAAGCACACCCAGGATACCGATCAGAAGCACTACTGATAAGCTTGCGAACTTTCGCATCTCAATTCTCCTTTGAATCTGATTTTCTTTCTGGGCCAGGATTTCCTGTCCTGTCTCCGATCACCGCTTCGTACCTGAAACTTCGTCGGGTGTAAAAGCTCGCCCACGCATGCGTTACGGTTGTTCTTTCCCGAAGATACCCACGGTCGTTGCTGCCGCTTCACCGCACCGCCTGACAGCGGCGGTCCACACGAAGGCTGAGGGCGGAAATCCCCCCAAGGTTTCCGCATCCCCAGCCTTTGGGCGGCCGAACATCCTTCATAGGTCGGCGATCCCCACTCACACCGACTTCAGCAGCGAGTCCAGGCAGATGAGCCCGGCTCCATCCGGGCTTTGAGCGATGTGCCATTGAGCACAGTCGCGCAACGCCGACCCCGTAACCACGGTGATGGCCTCGGCCTCTCGTGGATCTACCATGTCCACCTCGTGGCCGCATTCCTGGCACCAGGCTCGGAGAACCCGCCGCCGCCGGATGATCAGGACCCGGTCGGTCTCGATGGTGATTTCGGTCCGTTTATGAGCCGCCATTTCAGCCTCCAAATGCTTTGCTCAACCTTGAAATCGTGATAGATTGCTTGCCACGTTTGGCTCGGCTTCTGGATCCCCCACCGCCGGACGGGAGGCATCCTGCCCGAATCGGCCCTCAGAAGTCTTTAGGAAATTCTCAGAAATTTATCAGGCGGGCTATGAGCAACCAGGGGAAGGAGTTATACGAGTTCGGCCCTTTCCGGCTTGACTCGGGCAAGCGCCTCTTGTTGCGCG
>Ga0209415_10021158_pt1 | contig 10044 bp, 7 predicted proteins | sample PeaSoiSIISIP2007_FD_187696 | JGI IMG/M metagenome (GOLD analysis project Ga0209415, IMG submission 187696) | Peat soil microbial communities from Weissenstadt, Germany - SII-SIP-2007 (SPAdes) (version 2) | ecosystem: Environmental > Terrestrial > Soil > Wetlands > Peat | place: Germany... | reverse complement strand
GGGCGCCCCTCCCGTTGCGACGGCCACGCCGCGCAAGACATTGGAGACGTCGCCGACCGGCCCACTCTTCGGAGCAGCAAAGGCCGAGCTGAAGGCCGCCGCGCGCTTGGCCTCGCGTTCGGCTGCCGTCGGCTGGGGCTTGGGCGCGGGCGTCGGCGCCTTGGGCGTCGGCGCGGGCGTCGGCACTGCCGGCTCCGGCTTCGGCGCCGGCGGGGGCGGCGCTTCGAACTTCACGCTGATCGGCCGCTCCTCCGGTGGCAGCAGGTGCGTCACGTCGGTGGTCGGACCGAACAGCACGAGCGCCAGCCAGATCAGCCCCAGCCCACCCGAAATGGCCCACGAGCCGAGCAGGACGCGACCTTCCTCGTCGGCGAGTTCATAGCGCAGGTTGCGCGTGAACGTCGCCTGGTCGCCCGCCGAGCGAGCCTGACGCACCGCGGCGCCGCCTTCAGACGCCACCGGTCACCCGCCGAACCTGGAGCGACAGGTTCCGGAAACCCGCCATCCGCGCGGTCTGCATGATGCGCGACAGCAGGTCGTACCGCATGCTCCGGTCACCCTGGATCGCGAGCGGGGCATCGACCGGCTCGTCAGACGGCGCCGACGTCGCCGTTCGGATGGAGTCGGCCTTGGCCCGCAGGGCGCTGTAGAGCGGGGGGATGAGCAGCGGCTCTTGGGGATCGTTGGACTGGGCCTGAGCCGCCTCCATCGTGTTCATGACCGGCGTCCCGGCCAGCGTGACTTGACGGCCCACCCCCAACGTCAGCTGCTGCAGCGCGTTGGTGCCGACATGCGCCTCCGGCAGCGTCACGCCCGAGATGACCGGCGCCATCTCGCCGACGGTCGCGGTCGTCAAGGCAAAGAACACGATCGACACCAGCGTGTCGACGAGCGGGACGAGATTGAGCTCCGTCAGCTTGAACTTCTGAAACTGCTGCGCACGCCGCATCTCGCGCGCGGCTCGGGCCCGCGTGACCTTGTTGGCCATCGGTCAGGACCCTCCCGCCGCGCCCACGGGTGCAGCGCGGGAGCGCGTGCCCAACGCGACATTGGGGTACTGGGCGATCTTCAACCGCTCGAGCACGTGCACGACATCGTCGTAGCTGACATCGTCGGCCGGAATCACGAGGACGTCGTTGTTCTGAGGATACTGCTGATGAATGTCCTGCATGACCGACTGCAGGGTATCCAGTGATGTCGCCCCCAGCCCCAGGATCTCGCGGTGGTACCCGCCCTCGGCCGAATGCTCGATCAGCATGCGATCGGTCTGGACCCGCACCGCCAGCAGCAGATTGAGCTGATCCTTCTCCGACGCTGACGGCACCGGTTGCTCCGCCGTGATGATCATGGGCGGCAGCGCGAGATCAAAGGACGTGAGCTCGGCCAGCAGCCCTTGGTACGAGACCAGACTGAAGAACACGATCGACGTCAGCACGTCGATCAATGGCACCAGATTGATGCCACCGTGGCCCAGCGTCGATGTAGCACGCTCGGCACGACGGAGCTTGGCCCGGTGGAACCGCGAGGCCGGCATGAGGGGCCGCTAGTGGCGGGGCGCCAACACCAGACGCGTGCGTGCGAGACGCGGGCGGGCTAGTGCCCGATCCGCACGTCGGGGCGCTCCACCAGCGCGTTGATGAGCCGCACCGAGAACTCGTCGACCTGCTCGATGATCTCCTCAGCCTGCGACGCGAGGTAGGAGTGCGCCAGCGTCAGTGGAATCGCCGTCGCCAGGCCAAACCCCGTCGCGTTGAGCGCGATCGCGATGCCCGCGGCCAGTCGGTCGGCGCGCTGGGCCGCCGATGCCGCAGCCACCGACGCGAACGCCGCCCTGAGTCCGTAAATCGTGCCGAACAGGCCGATCAGTGTCGCCACGTTGGCCAACACGGGCAGGTACTGCAGGCGCCGCGTCAGGCGTGGGATGACCGACAGTGAGGCCGCATCGGCGACGTTCTGCAAATCGCCTTCCTCGCGGCTTTTGCTCCGCAGAATCAGCAGGCCAATGTCGGGGAGCGGGGCGTGCGACTGCGCACACAGCCGCATGGCATCATCCGACTTCTGGGCGCGGACGAGCTGCATGACGCGCTCAATGAACGCCGGTCCGTTGATCCGCGATCTGACGATGATCACATAGAAGCGCTCGAAGAAAATCGCCAGTCCCGCGAGCGCGACGATGAGGATGAACCACATGATCGGGCCGCCGTTTCGGAACCACTCGAGCAGGGCTTGCATCACTTCTCCCGTGGGGCGTTCGGGGTCGGGCCCTGGGCTGCGTCGCCGGCGTTGGCGCGCGGGGACGACCCGGGGTTTGGGGACGGCGGCGCGGCGGGGCTCGTGGAGCGCCCGGACGTGTCCGCAGGCGGAGGACGATGGCCACTGTCGGCGGGCAACGGCGCCAGAGTCGAGCTGACGGGCGCCGCACCGGCGACCGCCGACAGATCGGGGACGATCTCGTACGGAGTGACTAGCGATGCCCAGAAATGGCGATCGAAGAACGCCGGCGTCAGGACCTCGCGACTGAACATCGGGATCTGCCGCGGACGCACGGTCACCACCTGTGGGGTCGGGACCTGCCCGCGGATCTCGATCGCTTGCGCCGCTTTGGGGCGTCCGCCCGCTTTGGGGGCCGCGCCCGGCTGCTGCGCTCCGGCGAACGCCGCCGTGAGCACGAAGGCCGCCGTCGTGCAGACTGTGACCGCGCGATCAGAGATCACTGGGCACCTTCCCCTGCACGGCGTCACGCGCCATGTCGATCCACTTGTTGGCGATCTTCTGTTGCGTCGCCTTGTCGATCAGCGCCTGCCACGTCTTCTGGGACTGGGCATAGTACGCATCCGCCTGCGTCGCCGCCCCTTGTGTGGCGGCCGTGCGCTCGGCGTCGCTCAGAGCCTTCGGCAGCTGGACGTTCTTCAGGAAATTGCCGTACTCCCATTGGGCCACGCCGATGTAGTACGTCGCGGCCGCGAGGTATTCGGGATCGCCCGCCTCGATCGCCCGCGTGAATGTCTTCGTCAACGCGGTCAGGAGCTCGAGCTTCGGCGCCGATGCGCGCTTCACACCCAGCGCCGTCAGCTGTGTGGCCCTGGTAATCACGAGCCGCATCGGGCGATAGCGCTGGAACTGCACGACGCCCTCGGCAAACGCGGCCCGACCGGCGCGCGTGGCACAGTCGCTCTTGAGCTCGGCCGGTGGCGTCGCCGTGCACAACACCGCCAGGTCGGCGTTCACCGTCGTCGTGTCACCGGCTGCTTTGAGCAGCGCCACCCGGAACGCCCGTGCCGCAGGAGCGCGGCTATCGGTCGGGTACCGCCGGGCAAACGCACCATAGACGCGGGCCGCCGTCGTCGTATCGCGCGCCTCGAGATAGGTCACGGCCGCGTTATACAGCGCATCCCCCGCCCGCTTGTCCTGCGGGTAGTCGACGGCAAACTGCTCGTAGGCGATACCGGCTTCCTTCTGGCGCCGCAGGGAGTCGAGCCGCACGGCGAGCCGGATCTCGGCGTCGGCGCGTCCATGCCACTCCGGATTGTCGGCAATCATCTTGCGCAACGCGTCGATCGATTCGTCGCCCTTACCGATCTCCGCCAGGAGATCTGAGTACAGCGTCTGGTACTGGAGGCGATACCGGTAGAGCGGGTACTCGGTGATCAGGCGCTTCGACAACTCGGCGGCGTGCCCACGGGCGTCCCGAGACGCCCCATCATCGTTGTGGACGCGGGCCACGCTGTCGGCCAGCATGTAGGTCTCGATCGCGTCGCGCAGCGCGTCGGCGGCTTTCTCCGTCGTCGGATTGGCGTCGGCATAGGCGACGTAGACGTCCTGTGCGGCCTTCTGATACTGTCCGGCTTTGACCAGCGAGTCGGCATACGTCGAGGCCGCCGCCGCCTGGATCCGCTTCACGGAATCGGCCAGGGTGTGATGCCCCGTGCGCTCCGCCATGGCCGACGCCAAGTCCCACTGACTCTGGGCGTCGGCATACTTGCCGCCCTTGTACAGCGCGTCGCCGACCAGCTTCACCGCCGTCGACGTGTATGCGTCCTGCGGGTACTGCGTCGCATACTGCCGGAAGGCCGCGGCCATGACGTCCCACCGTCCGGCTTCCGACGCCCGCCGGCCCTCCTCGATCAACGCGCGTTTGGCGACCTCGGTGCGCGGGTAGCGGGTGGCGTACCGATTGACCGCCGAGAACAGCGAATCCTGGAGCGCGCGATCGGTCTTGTTCGAGCCGAGCGCGGAGTCGAACGCGACGATCGCATTCTGCGCCGCCCGCTGCTGGGTTGCGCTGACCGCCTTGCTGGTGTCGGCCGGGAATCCGTACGCCGCCCGGGCATACTCGGCGCCGGCCTGAGCGTACTGGCCGTTGCCGAACAGTGCCTCGGCGTAGTAGTCGTCGACCGAGCGCGCGCTGTCCGATGTCGCGTAATCGGCCATGTACTTTCCATAGAGCCGAGATGCTTCGGCGAAATGCTGGCGTTGCGCTGCCGTGCCGGCGGTCGCCGCTGGGCCGGCACCGACGGTGCGCGAACTCCGAGGGCGACCCACTGCACCCGCCTTCGTCACGCCCTCTGCCTGGGCCAGCTCGAACTGCGCCGCCTCGCGCAGCGCGACCTCACGAGCAGCACTGGCCTCCTTGGACAGGGCCGGGTTCGCGCCGTTCCAGGAGAAGCCAGGCGTGAACTTGTCGACCAGCGCCAGCCTGGCGCCCTGGGCCTTCTCCGGCTCCAGCGTGCGATTCTGATAGATGTCCACGACGTCGCGGGACACGGCCAGGGCGAGGGAGTCGTTCGGCGCCTCGACGAGCAGCTCGCGGTACGCGTCGACTGCTCTGGCGAAATCGCCCTGGTCGCGCAACCGCGAGGCCACCCGCCGCAGGACCTGCGCCTTGTAGCCGGTGTCCACGCGACCGGTGAAGTAGTGGTTCATCGCGTCGGCGCCGCCAACCTGCGTGAACGAGACGGCCATGTAATCCATGGTCTCGTCCCGCAGTCCGAGCCGCGCCTGCCGATCGGCGGGCAGCTTGTCGTACGCCTCGACCAGACGCCCGAACACATCGACGGCCTTGCGATACCCGTCCTGGTTCTGCTGCGACGCCTGGCTGTAGTAGGCCCACCCGAGCTTGTACAGCGCCAGGTAGTACACGTCGCCAGTCGTCGGCGCCGTAGCGGCCGCTTGCTCGTACGCCGCCGCCGCCTTGCCGAACAAGGCCTGGCGCTGCTCGCCGCGCGCCGCACTGGCCATCTCGAATCGCGCATCCCCGAGTCGGAACCACGACTCCGCTCGCAGCGGCGAGTCTTCGGTGTTGGCGACCCGTTCGAACATGGCGCCCGCATCGGCATATCGCTCGCTCGCGCCGTAGAGCGCCCCCAACGTGTACGCCGCACCATCGAGCTGCGGGAATGTTGGATACCGCTGGACCAGCTCCTCGTACCGGGCGATCGCGCCGCTGTAGTCCGGGTGGGCGGGCGCCTCGCCACGCGCGATCCGGCTCGTGTCGCCGCCCGCCGAGCGCTGGCTCGCGGCGAACCGCTCGTCGGCACGCCGTACCAGCAACTCACCCAGCTCGTACAGCGCCCCCGGGCGCGCTGGGCTGGTGGGATAGCGTTGCACGAGGCGCTCGAACATGCCGATCACCGTGTCCACCGGCGGCGGATCGGTCGATCGCGGCGCGCCGGCACCCGGGCTCTTGGCCGCGGATGATGTCGCGTCGAACGCGATCTGCTTGAAGAACGCCGCCCCCGCCGCGCCGAACTCCGCCGCCTCCGCATCGCGCCGAGCGTCGCCGGCCAACACAGCCCCGCGCACGCCCAGGTCGCGCTCCACGGCCACCGTGAGTCCCGCCGCCGCCTGATCTTGGCTCGCCGCCGCCGCCGTCAGCTCCAGGCGTGCGCCGCGCGCGGTGTCGCCTTGCGACACACGGGCGATCTGCTCATCGACCGCGGCCTCACCCGACGTGACCGCGCGCTGGGTCTGCACGATCAGCTGTCGCGTCCGCTCGCCCCGCAGGCGCACGGTGTCGCGCAAAGCAAACGCCGGGTGCGCGGCGATCGCAGCGGGGAGCCCGCTCTCGATCACATCGGCGATGTGCGAGTATTGGGCGGCCGTCGCCGCCTCGCGATCGAGGGTCTCGAGATCGGCCGGCGTGCCCGCCACCTGTACGATACGCCGCACGCTGTCGATCAACCGCCCATTATCGCTCGCCAAGCGGCGGGTGTCCGCGAGTTGCGGCGTGAACAGGCGGCGGAGCCGCACACCCGCTTCGTCGACGATCTGCGTCACGTGCGCCAGCGAATCTTCGTGCTTCGACAGCCTCCCGAGCATGGGCCCAAGACTGTCGCCGGCAGCGGCGATGTTGGCCCGCTCCCGCGCCAACAAACTCATCTGCATGGCCACGTTGGTGCGACGGGCGGCGACCCCTTCATTGCCCACAGCCACTGCGACGTCGGCGTCGTGCAGGGCCCGGATCGCGCGCACGAGCTGCGTGCGCGCCGCGATCCCGTCCGGTCCAGCCGGCTCACGCGTGAAAACGGCGCGACGCAGCCCATCGCGGTCGGCGAGGGTCAGCCCTCCTTCCGGTGCGTGGCTCGCCACGGTATCGACGCGGGCGACGAGATTGGCGACCGACAGCACGGCGGGTGGAACGAATTCGGGTGGGGCGCCCCCCGATGCCGCGACGACGGTGTGGACGGCGGCGGACTGCGCACCCGCACTATCGGGGAACACCAAGGCCTTGCCGTCCCACACGTCGGGGACGAGCAACAGCCCGGCCGCGCGGGTCGTGACGAGCGCGCGCGCCAGTGCGTGGGGGGCAGACACCCACTGTGTGATGCGGCGCGCCGCCGTCGCGGCAGAATCGCCCGCCATAGCAAACGCCCCTTCGGCATCGCCCGCCCGATCCTGTGCCAACAGCGCCTGTGCTGACATGAGGCGATTCTCGTCGCGCCGTGGCAACTGAGGATAGCGATCGGCGAGGTCGGCGAACGCCTCAGCGGCGAGATCGGAGTGGTCACTGCGAGCCAACGCCCACGCTCGAACCGTGCGGGCGGCCGCGTCCGACCCACTGCGAGGATCGACCTGTCCCGCCGTAGCGGCCGCTTGATCGTACTGCTTGGCGTCGACGGCCAGTTCGGCGGAGGCGAGGCGCAATTGGTCCGCCCCTTCTCCCGTCGCGGCCGCCAACGCGGCGTCCACGGCGGCAATGGACGCCGACGCATGGGCCGAGTCGGCCCGCACGGCCGCGATCGCGCCCATGTACCGCGCGTAGTCGGCGTAGGGGCCGGCCCCGGCGAGCTGCTGGGCCAGCGTGAACGCCGCGCGCGCGGCCGCCATGTCACCGCTTTGGTAATCGATCAGACCAGTCACCATCTCGGACAACGCGGTCTGCTGATCGTGGCTGGCGTCCTTGACCACGTTGAGCCCTCGGATCAGATCACCTGACCGATAGGCTGAGAAGAGGAGCTGCGTGCGCAGCACTGCGCCGTACCGCGCCGCCGCGGGGCCGGCCAACACGGCCTCGGCTGCCACGCGCATGCTGTCGTCCATCCCGAGTCGATAGTAGGCCTCAGCCAGCAGGAACTGGCGGTCGGCCTCACCGCGCCAGGGGCTCGGCGCCCCGGTGGACGCCGGCGTCGCCGCCGCTCCCAGAGTCCGCAGCCGCGACAGCGCGGCGACCGGGTCACCGTTGAGCAGGTTGAAGAGCGCAACCCGGATCTGCGCGTCTCCCGCCCGCTCCGCATCGAGGGCCGGCACGAGTGCGGTATCCCCCGCGGCGCCGGCCCGCGCCGCGGCCGGAGCCGCCGGCGCTGCCTGCGCCTGGGCTGCACCGGGTTGCGCGAGGACAGCCGCCACGGCGAGCGTGCCCCACCAGGCCGACCGGCACCCCGTGCGGAGTGCGCGCCGCGTGGCGGTCACGCGGCGACCGCGGATCGCTGGACGGTCATTGACGACGGCTCGGCGTGGCCGGTCCGGCGCTGACGCGACTAAGGCGACGTGCCGCTGCGACTGGACCACGTGCTCAGCACGAGTTGGCCGTTCCGTACAGCGAATTGCACGTACGTCACCGCGCCGGTCGGCACGTCCACGGTGGCGGTCTGTGTCAACGGTGTCCCGTTGACCGATACCGCGAGCGAGACCACATGAGTCGCCGGCAGGACGTTCGAGTGATACAGATCATCAATGGCGCCGGAATTGAGCGCATCGATCGCCCCCGCACTGTAGCGGCGCACCACCGCCGGCGTGCTGTCGACCCGCACCGATACGCTTTCGAAGCGCTGCGGCTGAGCGCTCGAGTCGACCCGCACCACGACGATGAGTTCCGCCGCCGCCCGGCGCCGAACCGCTTCCCCCAGCGACAGGAATCGATCGCGCTGCCCCAGCAGATTGTCTTGCGACGCCGACAGCACGGAGTCGAGCGACCGCAGCGCCGTCGTCTCGTGACTCAGCAGCAGTTCGTTGGCTCGCTGTTCCGAGGCCTTGGCGGCCACGTTCTCGACCCGGGACTCGAGCTGAATCCGCTCGGTGCGCAACTCGGCCAGCTTGTGTTCCGCTGCCCGAATATCGCTGAGCGTAGACTGTCGCTTGGCGAGGTAATCCTGCTCCATGCCGGCGCCGGTCGACGCCGTATCGGCTCGATGGCTCGTCGTGTCCTGGGCGGCTAGTGCCGGACCGATGGCCGCCAGCGCGATGACGGTGCCGCCGATGCAGCGCCAGCGGCTACGCGGGGCCGTGTTCATGGCGCGCGCTCGCTGTTGGGCGGCGTCGGAGGAGTGGACGCCGGCGGAGTCGGGGAAGGAGTTGACGGGGGCGGAGCCGTGCCGGACGTCTCGTTTTCAACGCGGCGGAGGCGATCCTCCAACCGATGCAGCGCCTCCGTCTCCGTCTGCAATTCGGTCTGCGCCTGCGCGCGTCGCTCCTCCAACTCGAGCAGATTCTGCGCTTCGTAGCGACGAATCTCCCCTTGGAGCTGCGTGATCCGCTCCTGATGCTGCCCGATCTGGGCCAGCAGCTGATCGCGCTCCCTGCGGAGCTCCGCCACCCGATTCTGCAGCAGGTTCCCGCGGAGCAACGCGAGGAAGTTGCTCTGCCAGCCAATCGAGAAATTGATCTTGCTGTACCGATAAAGCGCCGACGCCGGATCCCCGGCCACCAACTTGGCGCTCCCCGCAGCGATCTCGGTCACCGCCACGCCGGCGCGCAGGCCCCGGTATGACACATAGGTCCCGGCGTTGAAATCCCACGCGTTGTTCTCGGCCATGACCGACACGATCGTGTTGGGCGCCGGGTGGAAGTCGGTCTTGACACCGTAGAACAGACCGCCCGTTGCGTCGGCGGCGTAGTCACGCGCCGGGATGGACCCGTGATTCGAGAACAGCCCGTTGCCGTACCCCACCGTCACGCTCACGCCAACGTCCGGCCACGACGAACGGAGGTCGGCGAGGGAAAAGCTCTTGGTGGCGACCCCGTACACGGTGTTGGCCGTCGAAAACCCCTGGTGCAGAGAATCGGCGACGATGATCGGCGCGGTGCCACCGCCCGGGTTCACCGTTTGCTGGTACCCGAGGCCGAACCGATCGATGTGGTTGTAGGGGCCGACATTGCGCACGCCGATGGCGAGTGACGGCAAAAACCCGCCGCTGCGGCCGCGGAAATCGTCCTCGTTCCACAGCAGCACTTGGCCGTAGAACCCATGCTCGAAATCTTTGGACAGCACCGACAGTCCAAGCTCGGCGTGCCGAAATAGCGAGACCTGCAGCGCTCCGGTCCCAGCGAGCGAGCTGGTGTACTGCGGCACGGACGGCGAAGTCTGGAGCGACTTGGCGGACCAGTTGAGCGCAAAGTCGCCAGACACCGGCGAGACCCACGCGGCCGGAATGTCGATGAGTCCCGATCCCCAGTTGAGTGTCTGGGGAAATTCCGTCTGCGCGCCGGCGGGCCGTCCACAGAGCAGAACCACCACGATCAGCAGCGGGCCGGCCCGACGCCCAGCCAGCCAGGCGATACGTCGCGTCACTGCGGCTTCCCTCCCTGGAGCTGCTTGAGGTGCAGGTG
>Ga0209415_10021157_pt1 | contig 10044 bp, 9 predicted proteins | sample PeaSoiSIISIP2007_FD_187696 | JGI IMG/M metagenome (GOLD analysis project Ga0209415, IMG submission 187696) | Peat soil microbial communities from Weissenstadt, Germany - SII-SIP-2007 (SPAdes) (version 2) | ecosystem: Environmental > Terrestrial > Soil > Wetlands > Peat | place: Germany... | reverse complement strand
GTGGAGGGGCACTACGCGCCACCCGGCGGTCGCGCGGGCCAGCTCGTCGACGCCGCCCTGCTCCACACGGTCGCGCGCGCGACGGCGCGCTGGCTGCTGCTGCGCATCACCGCACGATTGATCGCGACACAGGCGTGAGCGCGGACGACGCCACCGACCGGGTCGGCGACATCGCACCGCTGCACCTGGCTCTGCAGGGCCCCTACGAGTATGGCGACGCGGCCGGTGCGCTGGGAGCAGCGTCGGCGCCCTGGCTGGGCGGGCGCGTCACCGACGGCCGACATGGTCGGCGCCGCTTCCGCAGGAGTGCGAGGCCCTGCAGGGCCAATATGCACGGCGCCTGCCGCTCCTCGTCACGCCGGGACCGCTTGGCGCGGTCGACGGCGGCTGGGTATCAGCCGTGGAGAGGCAGCCGGTCCCGGGCGGCAGCGGCAACGCGTGGTTCACCGGGCACCTGCACGTGAAGCCGCACCGGCTCGAGCTCGTCGGTTGGTGCGCCGCCGTGGGCGCGCGCTTTCCGGCACGATCCTCGGCGCTGACCGAGGCGGCCGGTCGCTGGTTCCTGCCCCGCGTGGACGCTGCGTTATAGCGCTCTAGGAAGTTATCGTGATCTGGGCAAGCCGCGGGTTAGACCCGGCACAGGCCCATACTTGCTGCCCAGCCACTTCCCCCCAAAGGAGAGTTCGTCATGTCGACCGAGCAGAACAAGGCCGTCGTCCGCCGGTTCATGACCGAGGTCCTAGAAGGACACAACTTGGTCTCGCTCGACGAGCTGGCGGCCACGAACTACGTGAACACCGCGATGGGGGGTGCCGACCTCGCCGGCTTCAAGGGGATCCTGGGCGCGATGGCTGCCGCAGTCTCCGGCATGCGCTTCACCATCCAGGACCTCGTGGCCGACGGGGATGTGGTGGTCGCTCGCTTCACCAGCGAGGTCACCCGTCCCAGTGGGGAGAAAGTCACAGCCAAAGGTCTCACCTTCTACCGGCTCGCCGATGGCAAGATCGTCGAAGACGACCCGTTCACGAGGCCTGACTTCGGGCAGCTCCTCGGCATGACGCCGCCGGCCTCCTGACCCGAGGGTACGACCAGGCGCTCGGGTGGGATTGACGTCGAGTTAGTCGCGCTTGCGCCGATCCCGATAGCGGGTGAGACTCGGTGAATGGCAATCGACCTGTTCGCGGGTGTCCCGGTCGCCGACTATGCGGCGGCTCAAGAGTGGTATCAGCGGCTCTTCGGCGCGCCGCCATCGTTCTTCCCGAACGAAATCGAGGCCGTATGGGAAATCGCTGAACACCGGTTCGTCTTCATCGAAGAGGATCACGAGCGCGCCGGAAACGCGAGACATCTCCTCTTCGTCGATGACCTTGACGCGCTCGTCGCGGCGATTGCCGAGCGAGGGCTTGACCCCGCCGACCGGGGAACCCTATCGAATGGCGTCCGAAAGGCCGCGTACCGCGACCGGGACGGAAACGAGATTGAGTTCGGTGGTGCTCCGTTGTTGGCCGATAGCTGAGTTCGAGCCCTTGGATTGGCTAGCTAAGATCTCCGGCGAGTACCTGGCTTGACGGCAGATCGACGCTGACCCACGGCCGGGCGTCCGTCGTCGCCCACGTGACGGCCGTGCGACAGGCCGCGTTGACCACCCAGTCGGTGGCGGGGTCGCCGACCCTGACCGGCTTTCGCGTCCGCCGGCGGCGGACGAGACGGCCTGCTAGCATCCCGCCCAGGTGAACGGCAGGAGCCCGGCCGGGCGGCGCCCGGGGCAGCGCTGGACGATCGCCGCCCTCGTGCTCGTCGTTGCGATCGTGGTCGTGGGCACGGCCCTGGTGGTGGCGGGGGGCGGCCTAGGCAGCGGTGCCTCCGCCAGCCCCACGCCGCCTCAACTGGCTCAGGGATCCCCGAGCGGGACACCCTCAACTCCGCCGACGCCGGTGCCGAGCCCCACTCCGACACCGACGCCGGCCCCGGTCGCGGCCACCACCGACGGCGTGTGGGTGCCGGCCAGCGAGGCCGCCCTCGCGACGCGCCATCCCATCGCGGTGATGATCGACGACCAGGCCGCGGCGCGTCCGCAGTCGGGCCTGGCGAGTGCCGATATCGTGTGGCAGGCTCCCGCCGAAGGCGGCATCCCGCGCTACATGGCCATCTTCCAGACGACCGTGGCCCCCGCAATCGGCCCGATCCGGAGCAGCCGCCTGTACTTCATCGCCTGGGCGGCCGAGTGGAAAGCGATGTACGTCCATGTCGGCGGCGCACCCAACGCGCTGGCCTTCCTGCGCCAGTACAACGGCAAGCTCATCTACAACGCCGACCAGTACGTCTGGGGCAACGCCGGCTACATGTGGCGCATCACCACCCGCCTCGCACCCCATAACGTCTATTCGTCGGGCACGAAGCTCGACCAGCTCGCAGTGCGCCTTAAGGCCGCCGCCCCGGAGACCGGCTCGCCCTACACGTTCGAAGACGACGCCCTGCTGGCCCAGCGCCCGGTCAGCGGCTCGATCGTCGTGCCGTACCTGGCCAACCGCATCACCTACACGTACGACCCCACGACGAACCGGTACCGCCGCGGTGTCACGGGCCAGAAGGTCCAGGTCGACGCGGGCTCGAAGACCGTCGTCGCGCCCGCGAACGTGATCGTCCTCAAAATGACCGTTGGGCCGCTCGTCAATGCGCCGGGGCAATCGACCAACGCGAAGAAAGGCCGGCTCGAACTCGGGTACCTCGGCAGCGGGAGCGCGCTCGTGTTCAATAACGGCGGCGTCGTCAAGGCCCGCTGGTCCAAGGCCAGCAACGCCGCCCCGACCCTGCTGACCTACGCCAGCGGCCCGAATGTGGGCCAACCGGTGCCACTCGTGCGCGGCCAGATCTTCTTCCAGGTTGTCTCCACCAGCACGAAGATCACCTACACGATTGGTGGCGTGGCCGCGACCGCGACTGTCGGCCCGCTGCCAGTCTGACCGCGGTTGGACTCACCCGATGTTGGCTCGTCTTCGACGTGCAGCCATCGACAATGGCCAGCGCCTTTGCGGATCGAGCAGAACCTGTGCTCCGCCGCTCACAGGCCGACGATGCTGCCCGCGGGCACCAGGTTGATGCCGTCGGGCGTGTTCAGCTGCCCCGCCGACCGGCCTGGCACGTCGGTCCGGCCGTACTGCCACACGATCGTGTCGGTGCGCGGGTCGACGATGATCACGCGATGGCGGAAGTCGTCGTTGAGCAGGATCGTCCCATCGGGCAGGGGCACCGCCAGGCTCGGATGGTCCAGGCGGCCTGGGCCCGCCGGTGGCGCGTAGCGCCAGAGGAGGTGGCCGGTCGGCGACACCTTCACGACCGCTCCCGGCGCGGCGTAGTCGGCCACGATGACGTTGCCCGCGCCGTCGAGCTGCGCGTCGGATGGATAGCTGACCGGCACATGGATGTCGAACACGACGCGACCGGCCGCGTCGAGCCGCACGACCCGCGAGCCGCGGATCTCGGTGATGAGCAGACCGCCATCGGCGAGGGGCGTGTCGCCATTCGGCTCGTCGTAGCTATACGGCGGGGCGTCCCGACACACCCCGGTGTGACCCCACTGGCGGACCACCTGCTTGTCCGGCGCGATCTCCAGGATGCGGCAGTTGAAGATGTCGGCCACGGTCACATCGCCGTTCGCCAGGGGGTAAGCGTCGTCCGGCGTGTTCAGGTATCCCGCGCCAGCGCCGGCGCGCCCGTCGTGACCGTATTCCCACACGATGCGGTGCGTCGCGATATCGATGCGCACCAGGACCTGGCGCATCTCCTCGTTGGCGGAGATGGTCCGGCCGTCGGGCGAGAGGAACGCATCATCAGCGCTGAACGTCTGGCCGGGCGGCAGGCTGCCGGCCACTGGGAAGCGCCAGAGGATCTGGCCCTGCTCGTCCACGATGATGATGCGGCCGTTCCCGCGGTCTGCGATCACAAGGTCCCCCGCGAACGCGCCGTGGGCGATAGGCACGGCCGACTGCTGCGTGGTGGAGGGTGACGGACTAGCCCGAAGCCCAGGTGACGTGACGACGGACGGCCCTGTCGAGGCCGAACCAGCGGCCATCAGCGCCGGGTCGGCGGGCGGCGTGGCACGCTGGCCACTCAGGACGGCGACCGCAAGCAGGATCACGGCCGCCGCCGCCCCGCCTGCCGCGAGGCGCCTCCGGGTCCTCCGCCGCCACGGCGGGTCGTCGACGCGGTGAGCCATGTGACGGCCGTCGAAGCGTGACTGTCGGGGCGTCACCTGCAGGTTGGGGGGTGACTCGGCACGATCAGCGAATCCGCCCTGCGGCAACATCCGGAACACGGCCTGTCACTCCGACCACGGGGCCATGTTCACTCCCGCCGCCTGTCCGTAGCGTGACGATCGGGGGCGCGACTCGGCCAAACCCTCGTTAGCCTTCTTAATGTCGTGGCCTCCACCGTGGGCCACGGTGGAGGCCACGCGCCGACGGCATAGCAACGTCTGTCCCCGGGTCAGCTCGAGAGCCGGATGACCCCGGTCGCGGCGTTGATGCTGATGGCGAGCTCCGTCAGCGGGAGGGCAGCCGGCCCCCGCAGAACGGCACCCTGCGCACGTGCGTCAAAGGCGGCGCCATGACACGGACACAGGAAGACGTCCTGACTGCTGTCGAATTCGACCGTACACCCGGCATGGGTGCACACTGCATCGAAGGCGAGCACCCGACCGTCCGACAGGTGGACGAGGACGGAAGGGTCACCGGTGGCCGGGTCCTGGAACGGCTGGCTGCCCAGTCGGGTGACGGTGGCCAGATCGCCGACGGCGGGTCCGGTGCCCTGGGCAGGGCCGACGGTGGCCGTGGCCCGCGCGGTGGCGCCCGCCGGGCGCGTAACGCCGGCGACGGCACCGGCACGTCGGCTGCGCCAACCCAGGAGGGCTGCCCCTCCACCGAGGGCAACCGTCAAAGCGGTGAGCAGCGCCCCTTCCAGGAAGCGCCTGCGCTCCAGATCGGCCGCCTCAGCCTCGACCGCCCAGGCCCGGGGCAACATGGCTCTGCCGGGCCCGTCGAGCCAACCCTGCGCGATGCCCCAGCGCCTGATGACGCTGGCCAGGGACCCGATCCCGCCGTCGCCGACCAGCGCGAGCGTCAGCCATCCCGCCAGGTACGGCAGGTCCGGGCCAAGGTAGTAGGGATGCACCGCCCACGAGGCGGTGAGCCAGAGAAGCGCCGCCAGGGCCACGCCGCCCCAAGCGCACAGACGCGCCAGCAGGCCGGTCAGGGCGCCGAGCCCGATGGCGATCTCGGCGATGGCGATCAGGATGCCCAGAGGCACGGCCAGTGGTTCGCCCAACACGACGATGAGGGGCGCGAGGGGCGACGTGTGGGCGAAACCGGCCAGCTGCGCGGCCAGCGAGGTGGGTGCGCTCGAGTCCAGGAACGTCGGGTCGAACCAGAGCTTGTCCAAGCCGGCGTAGACGAAGGTGACGCCCAGGAACAGCCGCAGCGGCAGCATCGCGAGCCCGAGGCGACGATCGGCGGGCGCGGTGACGACCGGTGGTGACGCGACCGGCTGACCAGCCGCTCGCGAGCGACGGACGCGGCGTTGTTCCCGGCTCACGGCTACGGTGCTGTGACCTGGCGGTGGCGCCCGTTCAGCGCACCAGGCCGACCGCGCCGCCTGATCAGATCGACGTACGCTGATCGCAGACGGGTGGCCGACTCCGTGACCGCGTAGCCGACCGGGTCGAGCACGAGGTCCCAGGCGCCGATGTAGCGCACCTCGCGTCCCCCGAAGCCCGCCTTGAACTGGTCGATACCGGTATGGATCAAGCCCCACATGTCGTAGCTCGTGGCGCCGGTCGCGCGTGAGGAGCGGATCGCCTCCCACTTCAGGAGGTAGTTGGCACGGGTGGCCGCCCCGGCGGCGGTCATCCCACCGTACGGTTCGACGACCCGCCCACCGCATCGCACGAGGAAGAGGGCCGCCTGAGGTGCCCCGTCAGGGTCCTCGGCGAACAGCAGCCGCGCCATGCCAGCCGGGCGAAAGGCGTTCCACACGTCGCGGTAGGCCTGCTCGGTGCGGATGAGGATGCCGGTGCGCTTCGCCGTCTCCCGGATGATGCGGTAGAAGTCGCCCAACCGCTCGCCATCCGCCTCGGACACCCGGATGCCTCGCCGACGCGCCTGGCCGACGTACTGGCGCCACTTGCTACGCAGGTCGCCCCACACCGCTGTCTCGTCCGCCGCGAGGTCGATGACGCGCGAGGCCCCCGGCTGGACCGGGGGCGCCGAGCGCCAACGGGCAAGCCGCAGGGCATGACGCAGTCCCGTGTCCCAGGCGTCGTCGGCGGGTCGCTCGATCGGGGGATCGATTCGGACATGCGAGACGTGCAGACGTCGCAGGCCCGGATCGCGCCGCAACCGCTCGGAGATCGCGGCGACCGTCTCGGACGTCCAGATCGTGGCGACCGGTCCACGCGGGGCGTAACCGAAGCGCCACGGCGAGGGCCGCACGCGGATGCTCAGGACCTGGGCTCCCACGGGGCCATCGGCCGTGGCCGTCATCAGGCGGTGCGCCGCCCATCCGTTGGTCGCCTTGACCGCCGCCCAGGCGGCCGTTTGGAGGTACGACCCGAGGCCGCTGGAGGCGACGAATTGGTCCCACGTCTCCCGCGCTGCGAGCGAGTCCTCCGTCGCTGCAGCCACTCGCTCAAGCTCGACCGTCATCGGCGAGCGCCAGGCGCGCCAACTCGCCCGACCCTCCATGGGAGGGTGGGATCAGTGGCCGAACGGCACGTCCGAGGGCGCTGCAGGTCGGCTACGGTGCGCCACGGCACCTGTCAGCAGGGTGACGATGCCGGATGCGGGGCCCCGATCGGGCAGACGCATTCACGCAACTGCAAGCATCGGCGCCCGTAACCCCGACTCGCCCCCAGCGGCACCTCCCCGTAACCAACCTGTCAGGTCGATCGACCTACCTTTGGGCTGCCTGAGCACGACGTCCCCCCCACTCGGCGCCGTGGCGGCGTGGGCAACGCGGTTAGCCATATGGAGGTCATCCGATGGCCAAGGCAATCGTCCAGCACCGCGTGGCCGAGGACGACCACTGGCACCCGAGGTTCGCGGACCACGACGCCGGTGGCCGCACCCTGGCACCCGCCGGCCGGCGGGACCGCCCCGCTGCGGCACGGGCCGACCTCGCGGCGCTGGCCGCGGCCGGAGTCAGTTACCTCGTGCTCGTGGAGCGCGCCGCGCGTCTCGTCCCGTGTCCACGGTGCCGACCCCTGCTCGGGCGGACCTGTCGTATCGGCGACCCGTTGATCGCCGCCGCGATCGACTGCGCCGCTGGCTGCCTCTCCTTGGCGCCACTCTACCTGGAGTAGCCAGGCCGGGAGACGCGGCCTGGATGGGCCGGCACTGACCGTCACCCCTGCCCCGGTGGGCCGTTCGACCCCTTCAGAGGACGGCCGACCATGAGCCAGCCCGAGGCGGGCACTGCCAGCGCGAGGCGAGCATCGCCAGCGCGATGAGTGCGACCTCGGCGAGGACGAACCAGCTGTCGGCGAGTCATGGCACTGACGAGGTTCCGGCACTTCATCCTGTGGCGGCCGCTCCGCGGGTCAGGAGGCGCCGCAGATGCTTATGTCATCCGCCTCGACGTTACAAGGCTTCCGGGCGTGCCTAGCGCCCTGTATGGGAGGCTACGCAGCGCGACGTAGGATCGCGGGACGATGTGGACTACTGCGCCAGTTCGATCCGTCCGTGATCGTCTGGCGGCCGTCATGGCGCCCCCAGCGAGCCCCCACGAGACGCGTGGCGCGTCGGTCGTCCGACCGGTCGTCTTCGGGGCGACCGACGGTCTCGTCTGCAACCTCTCGCTGATCATGGGCGTCGCCGCGGCGGCCCGCGAGGACCCGCACTCCATCGTCGTAGCCGGAGTGGCCGGCCTGCTCGCAGGTGGCTTCTCCATGGCCGTCGGGGAGTACGTCTCGGTCAAGGGCCAGCGCGAGCTCCTCGACTACCAGATCGCCCTCCAGCGCGACCAGCTGCGCCGGACGCCCGAGCAGGAGCGCGCCATCCTATGCGACATCTACGCGGCTAAGGGCCTCTCGGAGCAGGAGGCCGCCCTCATCGTCGATCGGATCATGGCCGACCCCGAGCACGCGATCGACACCTTCGTGCGCGAGGAGATCGGCCTGTCCGCGTCCACCATGGGCTCGCCGGTGGCGGCCGGGATCGGCTCGCTCCTGGCGTTCTCCACGGGCGCGTTCGTGCCATTGGTGCCGTTCCTTCTCGCGCCGGCAACGGTCGCCTTCCCGGTCGCGATCGGGCTGTCGATCATCTCTCTCTTCACTATCGGCATGAGCGTGAGTCGGCTCACCCATCGACCGGCCCTCTGGACCGGGCTGCGTCAGGCGCTCCTGGGTGGACTCGCCGCGACGGTCACGTTCGGGGTCGGCGCGATCCTGGGTGCTGCCGTCCACTGACCTCGCCGTGGGTCGGCGAGCGGCAACGGGCCTATGGAACGGCGATCCCCATTCCAAAGTGGCGATCACCGATGCTCCGGTCGACAGGTGCCACGTGTCTCCGTTCCATGGCAGGGTCATAGCGGCTGATCCGACCGTGGCGAGGCTGGGGCGGGCGTGGCCACAACGGCGGCCGTCGGCCCAGGCGTCGATGTGGGTGTCGCCGTCGGGCTCCCATTAGCGGCGCAGCCGACCGATAGGACCGAGACCATGAGACCGATTAGCAGTCGCCAGCCGTTGTTGTACGCGCCCACTCCGATCCTCCCTCGCGGACGCAGGGTCCCGGCGAGCCCGATGGCGACGCCGGGACCCTGCATGCCTTCGGTACCGAGTGGTCAGTCGCCGAAGCCTCGCAGGATGTCGAGCGTGCCCTGGTAACAGGTCGTGATGGTCGGGGCTGGGTTACACGTGATCTGTGTGTACTTCCCCGCCACCGGGCTGCCCTTCAGCCAGCCGTCGGTGACGACGCCGCTGATGACGGCCTTCGATCCCGGCGTGGCGCCGGTCTGCTCGATGTGGACGAGCGCACTGAAGGCGTGCCGCGAGCCAGTGAAGTGATAGAGGGCCTCGATGACCGAGACGGTCCCGGGCGTGAACTTGAGGATCTCCCCGGCATAGGTGCCCTTGCCGACAGCGCCGCCGACGACGCCGACCATGTCGGCCACGTCGCCCGGCTGGTTCGGGAACGCCGTGATCCACTTGGTGAACGTGCTCTGCGCATCGACGTGATGCCGGCCGCTATCGGCCAGGGCCGTACCCGCGCCCAGCGTGAGGGCCAGGAGCATGATCGAGGCCATCAGCGCGACCACGCGCATGCGGCTGCTCTTGCTGCTCGTTGCGATTCCTGTTCGGATCGGACGCATCTCATCTCTCCCAACGTTCACGACGGCCGCGCGGCCGGATCTCGCCTGGTCTGGAGCCTGATGGGCATGGCCCTCCTAAGCCGTAGTCGGTCTTGCAACCGACCCGAACGGCTTACGCTCAGGGCGGAGGGGCAGTGGGAGGGGCCGGTGAGATCGGGGGATCCGGGGCAGACATGGCATCATCCACCGCCGGGGTCGTACAGCTCGGCAGAGACGAGCGGGCCGCCGGCCCCCAGACCTCCCGCCACGAGCACTCTGCCATCGGCCAGCAGCGCGGCCGTGGCCCCCTGGCTGCCCTCGCCTGGGCTCGCCGTGGCGGACCAGGTCCCAATGGCTGGGTCGTACAGCTCGGCTGAGGCGATCCCGACGGAGCCGCCGCCGGCGCCCCCTTCGACGAGCACCTTGCCGTCCGGGAGCAGCGTGACCCCCTCGCCGCCACGTGGGGTCTGCATGTTCCCGGTGGCGGCCCAGGACCCGCTGGCTGGATCGAAGAGATCGCAGGGGACCCCAACGTGGAGCACCTTGCCGCTCGGCAGCAGGACAGTCGTGAGGCCGCCGGCCGTGCCCGTCATGCTCCCGGCAGTGCTCCAGGACCCGCGGCCCGGGTCGTAGACCTCGGCGGAGAGCAGGTCCCAGCCCCCGGTGGTGCCGTCGGCGTTCTGGATCGAGGTGGAGCCGCCCGCC
>Ga0209415_10021156_pt1 | contig 10044 bp, 7 predicted proteins | sample PeaSoiSIISIP2007_FD_187696 | JGI IMG/M metagenome (GOLD analysis project Ga0209415, IMG submission 187696) | Peat soil microbial communities from Weissenstadt, Germany - SII-SIP-2007 (SPAdes) (version 2) | ecosystem: Environmental > Terrestrial > Soil > Wetlands > Peat | place: Germany... | reverse complement strand
GCCGCGATCTATATCAGCCACGACCTGGCGCTGATCCGCTACGTCTGCGAGCGCACCGTGGTGATGTATCTCGGCCGGATCGTCGAGGAGGGCGCGACCGCGGCGCTGATCGCCGCCCCGCAGCATCCCTATACGCGCGCGCTGCTGGCCGCCGTGCCGGTGCCGCGCGTCGATCAGGATCGCGCGAAACTGCCGATCCTCGGCAGCCTCAGCGAACCGCCGCAGGACGACGTGGGCTGCGCATTCCGCGCCCGCTGCCCGCACGCCAGCGCGCGTTGCGCGGCAGAAGCTCCGGCGCTGCGCGAGGTCGCCCCGGGCCGGCGCGTCGCCTGCCATCTGGGCGACAGCGCATGAGTTCCTGGCATCGGCGCCGGTGACCTTCTGGCGTCTGCGGTTCTGGCAGCTTGCAGGCGGCCGGTATTTCAGCGCGTCAGGCGGATGGATTGGCGGAGGGGACCTGCGTCCAATACAATGGGAGTTCCCCCGACTCTACCGGGGAGGCAGTCGAAGTTTGACGTTTCCGGGGTTATGTCCGGGCTAGCCTAAGCGCCCTCCGCGGCTACGCTTCCCCATCGCCCGCGCATCGCCCCCGATCCGCGTCAACCGCGCCCCATCCTGACGCTCTGGACAACCGTGCTCGCCGAGCGGCTCCGCTATCGTCATTTTTCCCGGCCGCCTGTGTCAGCGCATGACGCCACGCAGCCGAGGGTCCAGCACGTCTCGCAGCACATCGCCGAGCAGGTTGAACGCGAGCACTAACAGGAAGATTGCGAGGCCCGGCACTACGGACAGCATCGGCTGGTGCTCAAGGAACGGAAATGCCTGTTGCAGCATGTTGCCCCAGGTCGGGGTGGGCGGCTGCACGCCGACGCCGATGAAGCCCAGCGCCGCCTCCGCCAACACCGCGTAGCCCATCCCCAGCGTCGCTTGCACGATCACCGGGGCGAGACTGTTGGGAAAGATGTGCCGCGCAATGATTCGCAATGGCGAGGTGCCAGCCGCCACTGCCGCGGCCAGGAATTCGAGTTCGCGCAGCGTCAGCGCCTGGCTGCGGACGATGCGCGCCATCCAGGGAATGTTGGCGATCCCGATTGCCAGGATCACGGTGCCAAGCGAGTTGCCCAGCGCCGCGGCCAGCGCCACTGCGATCAACAGGCTTGGGAACACCACGACGGCGTCCATCACCCGCATGATGATGTCGTCGATCCAGCCGCCGAGGCTCGCCGAAACCAGCCCGAGCGGCACGCCGATCACCACCCCCAAACCGACCGCACCCAGGCTGACGATCAGCGCGATTCGGCTGCCCAGGATCAACCGCGACAGCGTGTCGCGGCCAAGCTGGTCGGTGCCTAGCAGATGGAGCGCGGAGGCACCCGCCAGAAGGTGGTCGAAATCCATGTCCTCGGTGTCGAATGGCATGATGACGCGGGCAAACAGCGCGGCGAGGACCACGACCAGCAGCACACCGATGCCGAACAGCGCGCGCTTATCGCGTAGCAGGCGGCCGGCCGTATTGCTCTGATCCAGCCAGCTAGGCACGCGCATCGTAGCGGATCCGCGGATCGAGCACGCCATACAGCAGGTCGGTTGCGAAGTTCACCAGCAGCACCGCGGTCGCCATGATCAGCGTGCCGCCCTGCACAATCATGAAGTCGCGCTGGAACACCGCCTGCACCATCAGGCGTCCCATGCCGGGAATGCCGAACAACGTCTCGATCACCACCGCGCCGGCAAAGATGCGCCCGATCTCCAAACCGATGACGGTGATCACCGGCAGCATGGCGTTGCGCAGCGCGTGATCGATGACGATCGCGTGCTGTGCCAGCCCCTTGGCCTTCGCGGTGCGGATGTAATCCTGCGCCAGCACCTCCAGCAGCGCGGATCGCATCTGCCGCATTACCAGCGCCGCCGAGGTGACGCCGAGCGCCACGGCGGGCAGCAGCATATGCCGCAGGCCGTCGATCGGATGCTCTGACAGCGGGACATAGCCCTGTGTTGGCAGCCAGCCAAGCTTCACGCCGAACAGCAGGATCGTCATGATGCCGAACCAGAAGCCTGGCAGAGCGACGGCGCCCACCGCGACCAGGGTCGCCAGCCAATCCAGCCAGCGCCCGCGGAACACCGCCGCGAGCACGCCCGCCGGCAGAGCGATCGCCAGGCTGATCAGCCAGGCGAAGATGCCCAACTCGAATGTCACCGACGCACGCAACGCCAGTTCGTCGGCGACGGGGCGCTGATTGACGGAGGAGCGCCCAAGATCGCCGCTCAGCGCGCGTTTCAACCAGAGCAGGTATTGCACCGGCAGCGGCCGGTCGAGGTTGTACTCGTGGCGGATTGCCGCCAGTTGCTGCGGGTCAAGTGCTTCGCCGGCGCCCACCATGGCTCGCGCCGGGTCGCCCGGCACGGCGTGTATCAGGGCGAACACCATGAACGAGATCAGCAGCAATGACGGCACCAACTGCAGCAGCCGGCGCAGGGCGTAGCGGCGCATGCAGGATGGCTCAGGCGGGCTTCAGCCAGATCTGTTTGAAATTGAACTTGGCGTCCCAGCCGAACAGGTCGTTCAGTCCCATGACGTTGTTTGGCGCGGTGGCGTTGCTGACCCCATAGAGCAGCGGCACCATCCGTGCTTCGCCCAGCTCGATCTCGTCGATCTGGCGGTAGATCGGCTTGCGTTTGGCGATGTCACTGATCGCCGCACCGGCATCGATCAGCGCGTCCACGCGGGCGTCCTTCAGCTTGCCGGGATTGTAGTAGCCGTCCGAGCGATAGATCAGCGACGCGTTCCAATCCGGCTCCGGATACCTGCTCCAGCTTGTCAGGAACAGCGGCGCCTCGCCGCCGTATTCGAATTTCTCGGTGGCGACGGTGACTTCGTAGACCTTGAGGTTCAGCTTGATGCCGACGGCGGCGAGCTGCGCGCGCACGATCTCCGCGCTTGGCCGGTGCAGGTCGCTGGTCCAGGTGATTACATCGGTTTCGAAGCCGTCGGGCTTGCCGCCCAGCTTGAGGAATTCGCGCGCCTTGGCCGGGTCGTAATGCGGCCGTTCCACTGTGGGATCATAGGCCCAGGAGCCTGGCGGCCACATGCCACCCTTGGCGACGATGGCATGGTTGAAATACACCGCCTTGTTGATCACGTCCGGATTGATGGCGTAGGCGACGGCAAGCCGCAGGTTGACGTTGTCCATCGGCGGCTTGGTGAGGTTGAACTGCAGCAGATAGGCGACCGAGCCGCCTTCGAACACCTTGATCTGCCATTTCGGGTCGTGTTCGAAGTTCTGCACCTCGCGATATGGCAGCAGGACCAGATCGATCTCGCCCGCCTTCAGGGCGGAAACCTGCACGGTTTCATCGGTGATCAGGCGGATGACGACCTCGTCCAGATAGGGCAGCTTATTGCCGTCGGCATCGCGGCCCCAGTATTTCTCGTTGCGCACGAACTTCACGTGGCTGCCACTGACGATTTCGGCCACCTTGAACGGCCCGGTGCCGGCCGGCTTGAACGCGTAATCGACACCGAGCGCCTTGATCGCCGTCGGCGAACTCATGGCGCCGCCGCGATCGGCCAGCATCGACAGCGCGGAGCCCCATGGCTTTTTCAGATTCAGCCGCACGGTGGTTTCGTCCACCACCTCCGCGCCGGCGACCGGTGAGAAGGTGGCGCGCGGCGTCGCCTTGGTGGCGGGATCGAGCACGCGCTCGATGTTGAACTTCACCGCCTCGGCGTTGAACGGCGTGCCGTCATGGAACACGACGCCCTTGCGCAGGTGCAGCGTGATCGCGGTGTCGGTGATGTCCCAGGATTCCGCGAGCGAGGTCGCAGCGCGCGGATTGAGGCCCGGGTCGGCGTCCACAAGCTGGTCGAAGGCCTGCTTCCAGTAATACGCATCGCCGCCTGCCCGCCCCAGCGCCGGATCGAGCGAGCCGGGGAATGCCGGATAGGCAACGCGCAGTTGGCCGCCATAGTGCAGCTTCTCGGCGTTGGCGCGCCCGTGGCGGGCCAGCATCACGCTGGCGCCCGCGCCCGCGAGAATGGATTTCAGCAGCGGACGCCGGCGCAGCATCGTTCGGCCATCGACCATGGTGTTTCCCCCTTCGCCATCCGCATGCGAAGCCAGGATCAGGCCTTGTCGTGCGGCTTGCTGGTTTGGCGGGGGTACTGCGCCGGCCCAGAACGAAGGTCAAGCGCCGGACATTGACGGTGGGAGCCAGTTTGAATGGGTGCAACGGGCCGGATGCGGCGGTTCATGCCAGGGGACACTGCTATCGCCGCTTTGGGTGGGGAGCGGATGTGCAGGACCGTACATCATTGCGCGTCGCTATAGCTTACGGCGTGCCCAGTATTGCGCGGATCTTCTCAGCAAGTTCCTTCCTGCGATAGGGCTTGTGGAGCATGTGCCGCGCCGCTTGATCCTCGTGACCGCTCGTTGCGACCGCCTCGGCATAGCCCGTGGTGAGCAGCACCTTCAAGCCGGGTTGCAGCCGCCGGGCGGCTTCCGCCAGCTCGTAGCCGGTCATACCGCCTGGCATCACCACATCGGTGAATAGTAGGTCGAACTTCTCGCCGGACCGCAGCAGTTTCAGGGCCGCCGGCCCACTTTCGGCGAAGCCCACCTTGTAGCCCAGCGCGCTCAGGTGACGCCGCGCCACATCGCGCAATGCCCGATTGTCGTCGACTACCAGAATCGCTTCATGTCCTCCGAGATCCGGGGCCGTCGCATCAGGTGCATCCGGCCCGGTCGCGGCACCCTCTTGCGCCCGTGGCAGATACAGCCGGACCGTGGTGCCGACGCCCACCTCGCTCTTGATCGCCAGATGGCCACCTGACTGCCTGGCAAAGCCATCGATCATGCTGAGGCCGAGGCCTGAGCCGGAGCCAGGCGGCTTGGTCGAAAAGAACGGTTCTGTCGCCCGTTCGGCCACCCCAGCGGGCATGCCGCCTCCGGTGTCGGTTACCGCCAGCACGACATAGTCGCCCGGCGTTGCTTCGACGTGCAAGGCCGCAGCCGGTCCATCCAGATGCACGTTGGCAGTTTCGATGGTGAGGCGGCCGCCATCCGGCATCGCATCGCGCGCGTTGAGCGCCAGGTTGAGCAAGGCATCACCGATCTGTGACGGATCGGCACTGGTCAGCCAGAGACCTGGCGCCAAGCTTACTGCGATTTCGATCGTCTCGCCGAGCATGCGGCGCAGCATCGCCACATGGTTTGGCAGCAGTACGTTCAAATCGATGCGCTGTGGGTCCAAGGGCCCCTGGCGGGCGAAGGCCAACAGACGGCGGGTCAACTCGGCCCCGCTCAGGGCATTGCGCAGGATGTCTTGCGCCTGCTCGGCTGGCCCAGGCCGGTCCGATATCGCATCGAGTAGCGCCTCGGCATTGAGTATGATCACACTTAACAGATTGTTGAAATCGTGCGCTATCCCTCCGGCGAGATTGCCCATTGTCTCCATCCGCTGTGACCGCCGCAGCATCTCCTGGATACGCTGGCCCTCCGCCTCGCGGCCCCGGCGGGCCCAGGCCTCTCTGCGCACATGCGCCGCGAGCGCGCAGAGCGCCGTCCCGGCCAATATGGCCGCCGGAAAGGTCCAATCGATCAGCAGGCCTGTGGTCCGGAAGGCTGCGAATGAGCCGGCGACCATCAGTACCGCGACGCCGGCGAGCAGTGCGGCGTAGACCGCGTCCGGAAGGCGGCCAAGCAGGAGGCTTGCGAAAAGGCCGAGCCCGAACGCGAGAGCCAGCTCGAGTTCTTGAATCGCTGGTGGTCGCCACAGCGTATCACCGGCGAGCAGGGTTTCGATTAGCTGGGCGTGAATCGCGACGCCGGGTTCCAAATGGCGAAGCGGGGTGGCGACGAGGTCGGCGAGACCCGGCGCGCTGGCCCCGATCAGAACGATGCGGTCGCGGAAGAGAGCCGCATCGACTCCGCCTTCCAGCACGCGATAGGCAGGCACGGATAGTGCCGGCATCGGCTCGGCATAGCGCACCCAGACCCGCCCTTGCGGATCGCTGCGGATCGCCTTGTCCCCGATGTCGATCCACAATCCAGCACTCCCACTCTCCAGCGTGACGTGGCCAGCCCCGCTGGCCAGGCTCGCAAGCTCGATGGCGAAGGCCGGCATCAGTGCCAATCCGATCTTGGTGATCGCCGGCATGCGACGCAGGACACCATCCATTTCGACCGGAACAGAAACGATTCCGATTGCACGCGCCTTCGCCGCAAGCTCGGGCAGCGGCGGTATAAACCCGGTAAATTGCGGCAGCGCAGGTCGCGGGTCGCTGCCAGCCTCGATGACCGCCATCATGGGCATCGCCGAGGCCGAGTTCCGGCTGGTCGCCGGCGCGGCGACCGTGGCGAGGACGACCGGAACCCGCGCGATGCTGGCCGCCAGCAGGGCGTCGTTGGATGGCAGAGCCGTCAATGCCCGGCGAGTCTCAGGGGCGAGGTCGGGCCGCGCCGCAGCCCACGCGGCCGGTGATAGCCGGTCGGGCTCGGCGAGGAGAATATCGATACCGACTACGCGCGCCCCGCTGGCGGCGTCGACAAGTCTGGCCAACTGGTCGCGCGGCCAAGGCCATTGGCCGATCCGCTCGAGCGATGCTGAATCGATATCGATGATGACAGTCTGCGGCGCCACCCGCAACGCCGGTGCCGCCCGCTGGTAGGAATCGAACAGCCAATTGCGCGACGTGGCGAAAAAACCGCCGGGGATTGCGCCCACGGGCAGAATCGCGGCAAGGCACAAGATCGTCACGGCGGCACGAGTGCGCATTGCACGGCCAACGCCGCCGAGGATCGCGCCGAACACGCTTGTGCTCGCAGATCGCGTGATCGGCACGGTTCCGGCAGGATCGACGGCTTGGCGCATTGCCCGGCACTTCTCTTGGTCACAATGCTCGAACGGCGGGGGGCTTGCGGTCAACGGACCGTCACCTCGACCCGGCGGTTGAGCGGCTGGTGCCCGTCGCGCGGCGTCGGCGCCACAGGGTTGTTGGCGCCATGATAGGCGAGATGGATGACCGCCGCAGGAATCCCGGCCTCGACCAGCGTGTCTCGGACGGCCTTGGCGCGGCGCAACGACAAGTCCATGTTGAATGCGTCGGTCCCAGCGGCGTCGGTATGGCCGACGACACTGACGTCGACATTTGGCTCGGCTTTCACCGCCACGATCGCGGACGCGAGGGTCGGCCGCCAAGCGGGGGCGACGTCGGCCGCCTCGGATCGGAAATAGAGGATGAAGGCCACCGGCCGGTGCGGGGTCGCTGCGATGGCCGCAGCAAAGCTCTCATCGACGGCTCGTTGTGTCGCTACGAAGGCCGGTCCGGGCGGTGCGCCGGTGGTAAGGCTGGTCGCCGCGAGCGGCCGATCGAGATCGACGTGGCCCGCGGCATTGCGAACCTCGACCCGGCCGGTGTGGCCGTCATCGTCGGGCATCAGAACCACGACATTGGCTGGAAGCTCATGGCAACCCGTGAGCAGCAGCAGCAGGACGGCGGCAAGCATCAGGCAGCGCTGCATTATTCCTCCACCCGCGCTAAAAGCCGCGTACCGCGGACCCCGATTGTCGAGGTCGGCGTCTCGATCGAAATTGCCGCGGGCGCCAGCTTTCCGATAATCCCGGAAATATATTCGAGCGTGCCGCGTGTCAGCCGAAGCACGAACCCATACTGTGTGTCGGCGGGCCTGAAGACGAAGCGCTCCAGGTCGACGCGGCTGCGCGGACCGAGCGCGATTCGGGTGTTGTCGCGGAAAGTGATGCCGACGCTCCCGTCTGATCCGGTCTCGATCCGGTCCTTCTCGCGCAGCAACGTGCCCGGATGGATCGGCTCGGCGACGCCATTCCGAGTCAGCGTTGCGCTGCCGGACAAGGTCTTGACCAGGCCGATCGTCTGATCCTCGATCTGCGCGGCAACGGCCGGGGCAAGCCCGATGACCAGGACTGCGCAAAGACGGAGCGCGGCCCGCCGGGGCTGGGCACGGTGGTTCACAACCAATTGGTCCGCCAGGTTGAGCGAGCCAGGGCCCGGTTGGCAGATATCGATCATCGCATCCAGCTCAGCCGGACAGAATGGTTTTCGAAGTTGCGGGATAGATCCTTTCGGCCGCGATCATCTTCAGGCGCGACTCCCGGATTTCCGATAATGCACAGCACCGCAAGGGGCGCGCGCGCTGCATCATAGGGTTCGAGGTAGGCTGGATCGCGGTCCGCAGGTAGCCACGCTGGCCAGTCTCGGCGTCCTTCAAAGTGGACAGCACCCTTTCAGCGAGGAGCTGGGTTTCGCTGATTTGGTCGCCCAGCCTGCCGGTCTCCAGCACCCCCGCCAAGTTGGACCGGGCAAGCCAGGCGCTGGCGACGAGCAAAATGATGGCCAGAGAGACCACAGCCATGGAGGCGAGATATCCGGGGCGGAAATTCGGCCTAGGAAGCGTGAGTTGAAGAGTGGTCATATAGTATCCTTGCGCGAGGCAAAGCAACTTCAGGTTGTCCGTTCGGTTCGCAAAATCTAAGCCGCGCGGTGGATCGGGACTGCGGTTTTTCTGGAACCCGTCTCTGGCTGCAATCGATGCACGATTGTCATGGTCTGACCTATTTCAACTATCGTGGTCACATTATACAAGACAAGTCAAGAGACTTCTATGTAGGATAGGATAACTTCTGGTCTTACGACGTGGGCCTGCGAACGTTGTTTTGCGTGTAAGGGGCATCCGTCCTACAACAGCAATTCTAATCTGAGGCTTTTGGGTATTTTCTGCGTTTCAGCTCTATATTTGGGGAGGTACTACTAAATTGACGATTCGCGAGTATTTTTTTGGCGGTTCGGCTCCATATCCGGGTGGATTGCGTGCGGGACGTGGCATCCGACCGGTCAGGGGGGTCGTATGTCCGCAGTCTTGCCGAGCAGTTCGATGCGAAGCCACCGGAAGTCCGTCAGCTCCTCCGCGGCGACTTTGACCCGGGACAATCCCCAGTACTGATGGACGAAATGCGTGCGGTCGAGTTGCCCACATGATGCGTCTCAATGATCGAGCGTCGAGCCGCATCATCTCGCGTCCGTCTCAACGGCCCTACGCTGAGTCTCAGATAGCGCGCATCCGGTGAGCACTTCAGTCTCAGCTAAGGTGCGCCAGAAAACACCCTTGATTATGTGTCGGGCCGTAGATCATTGCGCGTCGCTATAGATACGGCCGAAAAGCAAGCCAACGGTGCCAGGGCCATGGCCTTCGGGCGCGCCGCTCCCCATTCTTATTCACGAGTCGCGGTTTGCGGACGATATGATCGAAACCGACGTCCGATCCCAAGTCTTGATGGGGCCCCAGCACCTGCCGGCGGATATTTCGAGGGACTGTCCGCTTCGGGTCGCGGCCGGCTGCTCAGGCAAAGCGGCCCGGCTACCGCTGATTTGGGTCGGCAGGTGACAGTCAAACTGGCCCACGACCCGACCCTGCCATCAGTTGATGCTGTGGCGACCGACAGCCGCCCGGTTCATTGCCCCCCCGCGATCGCCAGCCGTGAGTCGTCACCGTCCCACTGGCGGGACAAGGATTCGCCGCTGGCCAACATGGCGACCGCCCTGGTCTTTTTTCCTAGGAAATGATACTCTACCGCTCCGGAAGCCTGCCAGGAGCGCGTCCCATGCCTCACCCGTCCTCACTCGCCTGCACAACCGCCGCCCCAGTCAGCCCGCCGGCGGTCGAACCCCCATCGCCCCTGCCGGCCACCAAACGCCGCGGCAACCCCAACCTCGCCCTTGTCCCGCGTTGCGGCGCCCGCACCCGAGCCGGCTGCCCCTGCCGCGCCCCGGCTATCCACGGCAAGCTGCGCTGCAGCATGCATGGCGGTCGCAGCACCGGCCCCCGCACCCCGGAGGGCCGCGCCCGCGTCGCCGCCGCCCGCACCACCCATGGCGGCTTCAGCGCTGAGACCCGCGCCTTCAACCGCCACCACCTCACCGTCCTTCGCCGCAGCAGCGTGCGGATGTTCGCAGTGGTTCACCGCGAGTTCCTGCCGCCCGAGTTCGCCGCTCGCATCAGCCCGATGGCG
>Ga0209415_10021154_pt1 | contig 10044 bp, 7 predicted proteins | sample PeaSoiSIISIP2007_FD_187696 | JGI IMG/M metagenome (GOLD analysis project Ga0209415, IMG submission 187696) | Peat soil microbial communities from Weissenstadt, Germany - SII-SIP-2007 (SPAdes) (version 2) | ecosystem: Environmental > Terrestrial > Soil > Wetlands > Peat | place: Germany... | reverse complement strand
AATTGTTTTCAGAGCAAGCGCGGGGCCCTCAGGGGCTAAAGCCCTAGTGTTTTTGGGCGGGTATCGGCACGGCTGAAAGCCGTGCCCTTCCCAAAACCATTTACGGGATGAGTTCTACACGCCGACCGGGAAGGGCTTGGTGTGGGTTTCCGAGCCCACCGAGAGTCCGGCGAATCGGCCCTGCAGCAGTGACATGAGCCCGGTAACCCAGTAACCGATCACGAACAACACCAGGAAGGGAACGGTGAAGTAATTTTCGTTGTCGATAGCGTAAAAGATTGCCAGCGCGAAATAAGTTCCGATCAGCAATTCAATCCACGGAACCCATCCCAGACGTTTGCGATATTTTTTCGCGCCGACCTTGTCCTTCTTCGATTCGACGCGGTACTTGGGAGTGCGGGCGAAAGCGGTCTGCTTGCCCACCAGCGCTTCCAGCACGGCAATCGTGTTGGTGACCGTCAATCCGATCCCCAGAGCCATCAGGAGGGGCAGGTAGAGCAGCGATCGCAGCCAGCTTCTTGGAAACAGTTCTTTCTGTGAAACCAGATAGAAGCTGGAAATCGAAAACGTCGAAGCCATGAACAGGGGCAGGTCGATATAGAGCATCTGGAACCATCCCTGGTAGAAGCGAATAATCATGGCCGGCATCAAGAGCACCGAAAGCACGATCATCAGCGGGTAGCTGAGGTTAGCCGTGAGGTGATACCAGGCTTCGATTTTTTGGTGCCGCGAGGAGTCGCTGGAAAAAACTTTGGGCAGTATTTTCTTGGAGACCTGGATCAATCCCTTGGCCCAGCGCGCCTGCTGCGTCTTGAAGGCGGTCATTTCTACTGGCAACTCGGCGGGACATTCGACGTCCTGCAGATAAACGAACTTCCATCCTTTGAGCTGGGCGCGATAGGAGAGATCGGTGTCTTCGGTGAGGGTGTCATGCTCCCAGCCGCCGGCTTCGTCGATGGCCGAGCGCCGCCAGATTCCGGCGGTGCCGTTGAAGTTAAAGAAAACGCCGCTGCGCGAACGGCCCGAGTGTTCGAGGACGAAATGGCCGTCGAGCAGAATCGCTTCGACCTCAGTCAGCACCGAGTAGTTGCGGTTGATGTGGGTCCAACGCGTCTGCACCATGCCCACCTTCGGATCGGTGAAGTGATCGATGCACTTCCGCAAAAAGTCGGGCGGCGGGACAAAATCAGCGTCAAAGATGGCGACGAATTCGCCCTTGGCCGTTTTCAGGCCTTCCGCCAACGCGCCCGCCTTGTAGCCCTCGCGATTATTGCGATGCAGGTACACGACTGGATTTCCCAGAGCGGCGTAGCGCTCCACCAGAATGCGGGCGACTTCTACGGTTTCGTCGGTCGAGTCGTCGAGCAACTGGATGTCGAGTTTTTCTCTCGGATAATCGAGGCGGCAGACGGCGTCGAGCAGCCGGTCCACCACGTATTGCTCGTTGAAGATGGGCAACTGCACGGTGACACGCGGCAGGTCATCGGACTGGAACTGAGCCGCGGGCTCGGTTGTTTTGTTCGCTTTGTGCTTGTAATAAAGGTAGACCAGCCAATAGCGGTGACCGCCGTAGGCCGCGAGGATGATGAGGACGATGAAATAGGGAATCAGCAACGCCAGATCGAATGCATTGACCTGGTAAAGCCCCTGGAAAGTCTTGTCCAGAAAATGCTGGCGAAGGTACGGTACCAGGCCTTTGGAAGCGAGGACGAAACTCAAGGCCAGCGCGGACGAAGTGGGGGTCGTGAAGAACATGTACGGAAACTGCATCCTGAATCAAAAGGAAAGACAGCAGACGAAGTATTGTAACTGATGGTCGCTGGTCTTTGGTCGTTAGTCGTTGGCAAGAACCCCCGAACCACCAACGACTAGCGACCAACGACTGACGACTCTCACTGCCATTCTTCGCCCGTTGGACTCAGCTTCAGCTGGACCGCTTGATGAGAACCTTCCTCCACTTTGACGGCCGTGCCATTGGCTTCCTGGGATTTCAGAAAGTCGGGGTCGTGCCAGACGCCATCTTCCAGATCCTGCCAGGCGTAGAGCGTGTAGCTGCCGGGAGCCAGGCCGCGAATGGTGAAGCGTCCCTGCTGATCGGTCGATCCGATCGCGAAGCGATCGGCGAGCTTGCGATATTTCTCCTCGGGCACGGCGACAACAGTGGCGTTGGCTACCGTATGCTCGTTGTCCACATCTTTCTCTTTTTCAGTGACTACTCCTTCGACCGTGCCTGCCTTGGTGCTGACGACCACATCAAGCGTCGCGGGTCCGCTGGCCGTGAATCCGGTGGCGATATCTCGTCCGCCGAGGGTCACCGATTTCAGGAAGAAACCTTGCCCGTCGCCTCCGTACACTTGCACGATGTAGTTGCCGGGGTTCACATTTTTCCACTCAAAGTTTCCGAAGCGGTCGGCCGGGGCGTTGGTGCCAAAGAAATCCTGCGACATGAAGAAGCCCGGATCTTCCGGCAACTCGGCCTGGCGGAGGTTTACGGAGTATTGCGTGAGCGCTCCGGGCGCCCTGCCCTCGATTTGCAGATGACCGGAGAGTCTGAAGGAGGGCAGTGGAGTCAGCTTCAAGCCTTCCACATCAGCGGCCACTACGCTGATATCCTGGCGCACTGAGAGCGATTGCGCCTCGGCGCCGACTGCCGCACCCACTATGTACGAGCCCGGAGCGACCCCGCGCACTTCGAACTGGCCGTCGGGCGCCACTTCATTTGCCCGAATAGAATCGCCCGCCTTAGGAAACACCTCCACGACGGCTTTTTGGCCGCCTGTGAGGCCAGTTACGATTCCGCGAACACGATAGGTTCTCGCCGGCACCAGCGCGAAGTTGACCGGCATTTCGTCGCCTGCCTTCAGCGTCACCGCCGAGGCCTCGCGGCCGTCGTAAGTCCCCGGATAGTAGGTGGTGACGTAACGGGTGTCGTTCTGAGCGACGTTCTGAGCCTCGGTCTGGTTGTCACCCGGCGGAGATTTCTCTGGCTGCTTTTCGTAATCGCGCATGTCCGGAGGCGGTATCGCCACAACCCAATACTGACCGGGGAATAAACCGGAGACCCGGTATTCGCCGAGATCGTTTGTCCCCTCGCTGGCAACGGATTCCCGCGTTGCCTTTCCTGGTTTTTTCTTTTGTACGATGATTCTGACCCCGGACATGGGGTCGCCATCTTCGTCGGTGACGCGGCCGCTGACGATGGCCGAGGGCAACATGCGAAAGAGAAGGTCTTCAATCGTCTGCCCGGCCTGAACCGTAAAGACGTTGACATCAGCTTTGAGCCCGCGCGCATTCACCTCGAGAAACCCGGCTTTCTCCATGAAGAGCCGGTAACGACCGGGCAAGACGTTTTCCATGCGGAAATGGCCGTCGGTGTCGGTCGTGGCGCTGTAGTTTCCACCCTGCTTCTGATCCTCTGCGACGACCTGCACCAGCACTTTCTTGAGCGGCTGGCTGCCCGGTTCCTTTACTACCGTGCCTGCGATGGTCGCGTTCGCCGCCGGGGCGGAGTCTTGCGCGCTCGCCAGCAAGGCGCTGAGGAGCACGAAGGCGATGGCGAGTGAGCGCGTCATAGAGAGATCAGCAACGTGCCGGGGCTTCGCCCCGCTGGACGGCCGGGGGCGGCCGTCCCTACGTGATTCAGTTCAGAAAGTATTGCCGGTACAACGTATCCCGCTGTGCCGGGCGGAAGCCTGCATCGCGTATGATGCGCCGCAGTTCTTCTTCGGTTGTGCAATTGGTGACACCGGCGGCGCGGACTACGTTTTCCTCCAGCATTACCGAGCCCACGTCGTTGCCGCCGAAGCGCAGACCCATCTGGCAGACTTTCAACCCCTGGGTCACCCAGCTGGACTGCACGTTCACGAAATTCGACAGATAGAGGCGCGAAATTGCCAGCACCTTTAAATACTCGACTGCGGTGGCCTCATCCCAGTGGCGTCCGCCGAGGGCGGTATGCGCGGGCTGAAAGGTCCACGGGATGAACGCGGTGAAGCCGCCCGTCTCCTGTTGCAAGTCGTAAAGAACCTGGAAATGATTGATCCGGTGTTCGATGGATTCGCCGACGCCGAACATCATGGTCGCGGTGGTGCGCATGCCGAGTTGGTGCGCGGTGCGATGCACCTCCAGCCAATCGGCGGTCAGACATTTCAGGCGGGCGATTTTGTAGCGGACTTCGTCGTCGAGAATTTCAGCGCCGCCGCCTGGGATCGAGTCGAGCCCGGCGTCGCGCAGGCGCGCAATTGTATCGCGCACGCTTAGGTTGCTGTACTCGGCAATCGCCAGAATTTCCGACGCGGAGTAGCAGTGCAGATGAATTTTGGGGAAGCGCTGCTTGATGCCGCTTAACATACGCTCGTGCCAGTCGATTTTGAGGTCGGGATGCAGGCCTCCCTGCATCAGGACGCCGGTGCCGCCGAGTTCGACGGTCTCGCGAATTTTCTCGTAGATGGTGTCGAAGTCGAGGATATAGCCCTCTTTCGCGGCGGGCCCTTTCAACGGCCGATAAAACGCGCAGAAGGTGCAATATTCGGTGCAGAAGTTGGTGTAATTAATGTTGCGGTCGATGATGTAGGTCACGGTGCCTTCGGGATGAAGCTTGCGGCGAAGCGCGTCCGCCTCCATGCCAATCCCGATCAGATCGTCGGACCGAAACATCTCCAGAGCTTGCTGCTTGGTCAGGGACATACTCTTTACCCCACGGTAATGGCTATTCTAGCTGGTGGGAGGGGGTGGAGGCGAGGGTGGGGGAGAGAGAAGGGACGAGCTAACCCATGGGCTTGATGTGCTGACGGATCCAATCGAGGATTAAAGCAAAACGAAATTCGTGCCGCTCCATCGAGCCGACGATGAAGGCGTGTCCGGACTCGGTTTCGATGGCAAGATAATATCCGTTACGCTGCAGAAAAACGCCGGCAGCCGCGAGCGCAATACGCTTATTGCCGTCGAGGAAGCCATGGTTATTACCCAGCGATTCCATCAGCGCGGCCGCTTCTTCTTCGATGGAGTTATAGTATCCAGTTTGCGGACGAAAAACGGCGGCCTCGATGGCTCCCTTATCTCGAACACCGTGGAGACCGCCGAACATTTCGATCAACCGATGCTGTATCCGATAGACTTCCGCGACGGTCAGGTAGTCCGTCATTTACCGGGCAAGGCGCTGTAGAAGATCGTGGTTCCTGGCAGCGAACTTTTCAAACTCTTCCATGACTTCGGGGCGGACCAGGTGCTGAGAAGGAACCACATTGCGGAGGTAGAACCGGAGCGCCTCTTCCAGAACATGCCGCTTGGTTTGCCCATTCCGCTCGGCAACCGCAACGAACTCATCGTAGAGCTGGGCGTCGATTTCAGGAGTGAACTTCTTGGTTGTCGTGGCCGACATGATCCCCTCTTTCTCTCTTCCTCTTACTTACTATCTATCTTACCAGTCAAGCCTGATTAATCAAGATAAATAATTATTTATCCATGTCATTGCAAATAAACACGTTAGTAGTTTAGGTCTAGACAAACCGTAGCCCAGGCGCCTGTGGCAGCGCCCCAACCTCCGCGGCCAGGCGGTAGTAAAGCTCAAGCCCCTCCAGGCACGGAGGGTCGAGATAATAATGGATGTTATGCGTCAGGTAGACGCAAACGGCCTCGACGGTTAGGCCGAGGCGCGGCGCCCACTCCTGAGCGATGGCTTCCAGATTCTTCGGCGACAGGCCATGATTGCGGGATTTCTGGAAGGCCTCCGCGATCGGCGCTGCATTTCGTCCGGCTAGCGCCTGCTTGCGAATGGCCCAGAAGGCGAAGACAAATGATTTTCCGGTGCGCGCTACCCACTCCTCGGCCAGGTCGAGCGTGAAGTAACGCTTGCGGTCAACCTGGAGCGCGGGGTCTCCGATGAGCAGGGCCGCGTCGCACGCGCCGAGCATAGCTTCGAGATCGGGAGCCATGGGCTTATAGTCGCGCGCCCCGCCTAGCCATTTGGCGAACAGAATCTTGGCTAGCGCTACCGACGTCATCGAAGAAGTATCGAGCGCCACCGCGCGCACGTGCTCTGTCCACTTTTCGACGGGGATTCTGCTGACCAGCAGGATCGACCGCACCGCTCGGCGCGCCGCGATCGCCACGTCAGGAATGATGACGAGATCGGGGACCGTGGCATAAGCCGCGGCTGGAATAATGCCAATATCCGCCGTTCCCGCAGCGAGAGCCTCGGCGCAGGCCGAAGGGATGGTGTAGGAAATATCAAAATCACTGTCCGAAACTCGGCTTGCATCTGCCTGGGCATGCTCAAAATCCCACAGGAGAGGCGCCGTGTTCAGGTAGGAAATGGCCGAAATCTTTAACCGGCTCATCAAGTTACGAATTCTACCAAAAGTGATGTGAGAGCCATCCTTGACAGGGTTTTCGGTTTTGGTGCAATTTCAGAATCTCGCCCGTTCTTTGCTTTGCTGTAGGAAAGATCTTAAACGCAAAGTACGCCAAGGACTCGCGAAGGGCGCAAAGAAAAGCACCGGCCGGATTCAAACTGCACCACTACCGGGTTTTCCGTCGCCAAGTAGGGTCACGCCATATGTCCAATGTCGCCGTTGCCGCAGCCAACCCAGCTTCTTTCCAAGGCACTTACTGGCTCGCGCTTGCCTTGACCGCCGGACTCGGCCCCACTCGCATCCGAAAACTGATCGAGCACTATGGCACGGCTGAACGCGTCTTTCAGGCGAGCCTGACCGAACTCGAAGCCACAGGAATGCGGGCCGTTTCCGCGCAATCGATTGCGACGGGAAAGTCGCTCGAACTGGCGCAGCAGGAATGTGAGAAGGCAGTCGAGGCTGGCGCCAAGATTATTTCCCTCAGTGACCCTGAGTACCCCTCGCGGCTGAAGGAGATTTACGATCCGCCGGTCGTCTTATTCGTCAAAGGAAGCGTCGAGGTGTTGGCGCAACCCGGCATTGCTATGGTGGGAACGCGTCATCCGACTCCCTACGGCAGCGGCATGGCCGAACGGCTTTCGACCGACCTTGCCGCTCGGGGACTGGTGATCATCAGTGGATTAGCGCGCGGCGTTGATACGGCGTCGCACCGCGGCGCGGTTGCAGCCAAGGGAAAAACCGTCGCCGTCCTCGGCACCGGGATTGACGTCATGTATCCCAGGGAAAACACGCGGCTCGCCGAACAAATCTTGGCGCTGGGGGGCGCGCTGATCACCGAGTTTCCGGTCGGAACTTCTCCCACGCCGCAAAATTTTCCCATCCGCAACCGGATCATCAGCGGCATGTCGGCGGGCGTGCTGGTGGTAGAAGCTGCGGAATATAGCGGCACGCGCATCACTTCGCGCTGCGCCCTGGAACAAAACCGCGACGTTTACGCCGTCCCGGGGAACGTCACCAACAAGAATTCCTGGGGACCGAACACCCTGATCAAGCAGGGCGCGAAGCTTGTCGCCACCTGGGAAGACGTGTGGGAAGAGCTTCCCGCGGAAGTGCAGGCCGCCCTCAGCGCCTTGTCGTCGTCCCTGCAGAATGAATCTCCGGGGGCGGAAACCGCATCTCTATTCCCGGACGAGGTGAGCTCGCCCCACGAAAAAAAGATCCTCCGTTTGCTGAAGGCCGACGAATCGACCCATATCGATCAATTGGTCGAACTGCTGGAAGCCGAAATGTCCTCCTCCGAAATCTTCAGCGCGCTCTTCGAACTGGAGCTGAATGGGAAAGTGAGGCAGTTGCCGGGGAAGAATTTTGTGAAAAGCTTCTAAGTGCAGCTGTCAGCTCTCAGCTATCAGCTTTCAGCAAAACCTGAGGTGCTCATGCAGAGTTTTCGCAATCTTCAAGTCTGGGAAAAGGCGCACCGGCTAACTTTAGATGTATATGCCTCTAGCAAAGCTTTTCCTCGGGATGAAATCTTCGGTTTGACAAGTCAGATGCGGCGAGCGTCCGCATCGATCGGGATGAATATCGCAGAGGGTTGCTGTCGAAAAGGTGATGCGGAGATGGGTCGGTTCTTGCAGATTGCGATGGGGTCGGCCAGCGAACTTGAATACCAGTTTGTGCTCGCTCACGATCTGGAATTCTTGCACAATCCAGCATACCAACGCCTTACGGCACAGGTGGTAGAGGCCAAGAAGATGTTGTCGTCTCTGATACAAAAAGTGAAGGTCTGTGACTGACAGCTGATAGCTGACAGCTGACAGCTGAGAGCAATTCGTGCTAGTTTCAATTCCAATACCGCGAAGTTGGGGAGAACATTGTCCAAAGGTCTAGTCATTGTCGAATCGCCGGCTAAGGCGAAAACTATCCAGAAATATCTGGGCAAGGGATTCACGGTCGATGCTTCTTACGGCCACGTGAAAGACTTGCCCAAGAGCAGCCTGGGGGTCGACGTCGAAAGCGATTTCGAAACCGAATACGTCGTCATTCCGGGAAAGGAGAAGGTCCTGGCCAAGCTGAAGAAACTGGCGCTTTCGGCCGACCACATCTACCTTGCGCCTGATCCGGATCGCGAAGGCGAAGCTATCGCCGCCCATCTTGCCGACGAACTTGGCAAAGACTCGAGCAAGAAAAAGAAAGGGAAGAAGACTGCCAAGAAGAAGACGGACGACGTCGGCGATGGCGCTCGCATTCGTCGCGTGACTTTCAATGAAATCACGCAGCGCGCCGTCAAGGCCGCTTTTGAGCATCCGCGTGACATTGATCGCAACCTGGTGGACGCGCAGCAGACCCGACGCGTGCTGGATCGCCTGGTGGGCTATCAGGTTTCTCCTCTTTTGTGGGACAAAGTTCGCCGCGGCTTGTCCGCCGGACGGGTGCAGACCGTCGCACTTCGCTTGATCGTCGATCGCGAACGCGAAATCAAAGCCTTCGAGAAGAAAGAATATTGGACGATCGACGCCCATCTCGCCGCCAGTAAGCCTCCGGCATTCGATGCCCGCTTTTTGGGCAAGGGCGAAGAGAAAATTGAAATCCCGAATGCCGAGGAAGCGGAAAAGATCCGGCTGGCGCTGGAAAGGGCCGATTGGGTCGTCCGCTCGGCGGAGAAGAAAGAGCGACGGCGCAATGCCACTCCGCCGTTCACCACCAGCAAGCTGCAACAGGATTCCTCGCGCAAGCTGCGCTTCAGCGTGAAGCGCACCATGATGATCGCGCAACGCCTCTACGAGGGTGTCGAACTCGGGGACGAGGGACTGGTTGGCCTGATCACCTATATGCGCACGGATTCGACCCGCGTTTCAGCCGAGGCGCTTACCGAAGTCCGCGAATACATTGCCAACGAGTACGGCGTCAACTATTTGCCCGAGGCGCCCAATACATATAAGGAGAAGAAAGAAGCGCAGGCGGCCCATGAAGCCATTCGTCCGACTTCGGCGGCGCGGCATCCTGACCAGATCAAGAAGTACCTGCATGAAGATGAATTCAAGGTTTACAAGCTGATCTGGCAGCGCTTCGTCGCCTCACAGATGAATCCGGCTGTGTTCGACCAGACCTCGGTCGACATCGACGCAAAATCCGGCAGCGACGTTTTCTGGTTCCGTGTTACGGGATCGGTGATGAAGTTCGATGGCTTCCTCAAAGTTTATGAAGAGTCCAAGGACAGCAAGGACGAGGAAGACGAGGAACTGAAGCACAAACTCCCGCCGCTCGAAGCGGGACAGAAGCTGACGCTGAAGTCTCTGCTTCCGGAGCAGCATTTCACCGAGCCGCCTCCTCGCTTTAACGAAGCTTCGCTGGTGAAGGAACTGGAAGAGCGCGGCATTGGCCGGCCTTCCACCTACGCGACGATTCTCAGCACCATTCAGGAGCGGATGTACGCGCAGAAGGTCGGCGGCAAGTTTGTGCCCACCGAAATTGGCCTGGTCGTTACCGATCTCTTGGTCGAGAACTTCAAGGATATATTCGACTTCCAATACACGGCGCGCCTGGAAGAAGAGCTTGACGAAATCGAGGAAGGCAAGCAGACGGGGAACGACGCGCTGACCGAGTTTTACCATAAATTTTCCAAGGATCTCCGATACGCCGAGAAGCACATGGAAAACATCAAGCGTATGGAGAAACCCACCGACGAAAAGTG
>Ga0209415_10021153_pt1 | contig 10044 bp, 9 predicted proteins | sample PeaSoiSIISIP2007_FD_187696 | JGI IMG/M metagenome (GOLD analysis project Ga0209415, IMG submission 187696) | Peat soil microbial communities from Weissenstadt, Germany - SII-SIP-2007 (SPAdes) (version 2) | ecosystem: Environmental > Terrestrial > Soil > Wetlands > Peat | place: Germany... | reverse complement strand
GGGACTCGAACCCTCACGGGTTGCCCCACTGGATCCTAAATCCAGCGCGTCTACCAATTCCGCCACTTTCGCGGGCCACAAACCAAGCATGACCGGGCGGCGCGCTGGCGCCGGCCGATGCAGGCTCGCGAGTATATAGGTCCGGGCGGGACTCCCGGAAGCGCGCGCGACGCGCGCGGGCGTGCTTCGGGGGCGACTCGCTCGTCGGCCGCGCACGGTTGCTGATCAGTCGGCGACGCCCCGCTGGCTCCAGGTCGTGCGCACCGGAGGCACCGCGGGCAGCGCGCCGCAGCTCACCAAGCCGACGAGGCAAACGGGGCTCGGGCTGCACGAGGCGCCGCCGTTCGGGCAGGCGGACGCCGCGATGCCGCGCGGGTTGGCGACGGTGTCCGGGCTCGGGAACACGAACTCGACGTGTCGAGCGAGACCGCTTGCCGGCAGGTCCGTGTATTTCGACGCGCGGTTCGCGGGCCGCCCGCCGTTGCGCGCGTTGACGACGTACAGCCGGATCGCGCCACGCTGCGCGGCGCAACCCGACTCGAGGCGACTCCCGTGCGGGGTGAAGGTCGTGAAGAAGATTTCTCCGCCGAAGGTCCGCGCCTCGCCGAGCACCGTCTCGCCCTCGCCAAGGGTGATCCGCCAGCCGGGCGAACCCGATGGAATCACCGCTGCCATATCGGTCGTCGCGTCGACGAACGCCGGGCGTTTCGCCGGCACCCCGGACGCGCTCCCGCCGCGACCGTCGGACGTCTGCGGGAGCGGCCCCAGGTCATAATCACGCACACCATAGAAATGGTGCCGGACCTGTGCACCGCTGCGCTCGCCGGCGAGGGGCGGGTCGCCGCCGGCGCCGGATCCAACCGACAGCTGCAGGAACAGACGACCATGGTCGCGCAGCAGCGCGACGTCGGGCGCGTGATAGAACCGCCGCGCGTCGCTGGCGGCGCGGCCGTCCTCGCCTCCGCCGAGCGCTGCGAACACGCCGCCCGTGACTAGCGTCGCCGGCGGCTGACCGTTGTGGATATCGAAACGCCAGATTCGCCCGCCGGTATCAACCGCATACATCCGCTCGGCGAAGCCTGTCCCGCTGAGGTCAAGTACCCGGACATCAGCGGCGATTGCGTCCGTCATCCCGTCGAGCAGCAAGTCCGCACCGCGATCGGCACGACCGGCGAATGCCGGGCCCGCATGCCACAGCAACGCCCCGGACACGAGGTCCAGCATGTAGATCGCATTGCCCCGTCTGGCCACGTCGGGCCGGCCAGGACTCCCGGTGGAGCCGTCGCCACCGCCGACGATCGCCACGAGCTGCTGCGGGTTCTGCGTGATGCCCGCGATCCTGACCCGGGCGATCGCGGGAGTCGACCGGGTCCCGCCGGCGAACGGGAGGTCCGCCGGTCCGTGCCGCCACAACAGCACGGGCGAGCTCTTGATCGTGATGTCGAACCCGTAGTAGCCCGAACCGCCCCGCCCCACCGCGTACAGCAGGTAGACCCGATCCCCCGTAGCGCGATCAACGATGCCCTGGCCCTTGGCGTCGACTCTATACACGCGAAGCTGGCCACCGGGGCCGCCCGACACCGCCGTCGCCTGCGGGCCTGTGTGGCGCCGGTTGAGCGCGGACAGCAACGAGATCGGCAGGAACGACCACAGCTCGCGCCCCGTCGGCGCATCGAGCGCGTGCAGGCGGCCATCATCGGTCACGACCAGTACCACAGCATCCTCCACCGTCGGCCGCGCCGGCGTACCGCCGTACACAACCGTCGCCACCGTGGCACTTCGGACGGCCCCGGCGCCGCCCGCGCCGAGCGCGGCATCGATGAGTCTGGTACGCCCGGCCGTGTCGCCGGAGGCGAGGCCGAGGAGGCGGGGTGTGAGTGCTGCATTTGCGCTCGCGACGGTGTTTCCTGGACGCGCGAGCGCGCCGAGCGTGACGTCGGTGTAGAAGGATGCCGGCGAAGGCCCCGACGTCTCACGGTCGTCCTCCCCCACCGCTCCCGCGCCGCGACCGCTTCCACCCGGATCGAACCAGAGACCGCGTGCGTCCGGGCGCATGGATCCCGTCGTGGCATCGACCACCGGGATTCCGTTGCGGTCGACGATCGCGCCGTCGGCTCGCAGCCGGAACTTCTCGAGGTGACCCGGCCGCTCATCGGCGCCGGCATACCCTGGCACTGCGACGTAAACGTCGTTCAGGTCCTGCGTGCGGTTGAACGGGTTCACGGCGACCGTCGGCGTCAGAAACGCAATCGACTTGGTCGCCGTCTCCGAGGCAGCGCACGCGGTGTTGCCGGCGGGCGCGGCGCCGGCGGCGGGCGGGAGCAGTCCCAGCAGCACAACACAACCCAGCGACGCTGCGAGTCGCCGCGCGCGACCGTTCATCGCCCGAGCCCCGGGCGCAGACGCTCAGTTATGTCGCCCCTAGCCACCAGGCGGCCCGACGACGTAGTAACTCTGGGTCAGGCTGGTCGTCCAGCCAGTGGCGGCGGTAGCGGTGGCGGTGACGTCGAAGTGAAACGCCTTGAAGCCGACGCCCTCGCCGAGGCTGAAGCCGTCCGGTACGCCCGTCACGCCGATTGCCGGATTGAACTCCACCCGGTAGCTGTCGCCGCCCGATCCCGGCCGAGCGACCGGCACCGTCACGGCCGGTGCTCCGGGATTGGGAACGGTACTTCGGATCGCGAGGCCGAGCGCGCGCTCTGCCGCCTCGAACGTCTCGGTCTCATACATGGCATCCGCGGACCGGCCCACGTCGCGCCGCGCGGTGCGCACGCTCGCGACGGCGAGCACCGTGAGGACCAGCAGCAGCACGAGCCCGACTGCCAGCGCTGCGCCGCGCGCGCGGGCGCCGACTCGACGGACCGCGGAGGCAGTGCTGCTCATCGTCAGGGGTCCTCAACGTTGCGCAGCGCAATCGTCTTCTGCATCACGATCCGGCGGCGCTGATCGCCGGGTGGGCCTAGATGGTGATTGCCAAGCAGATGCTGCGAGCCGTCGACGGCGCCGGCTTCCGGGTGGTCGGAGATCGCCGCGAGCGACAGCCTCACCGAGACGACGCGTCCGGTGGCGAGCTCGGGTGCGCCTGGATTGACGTAGACGCCGGCGCTGTTGTCGCCCGCGGTATCGACGCCGAATTGCACCTGAAGGTCGACGATGCCCTGGGCCACGATTCTGTCGACGATAGCGGGGCGGCCGCCTGCATCTTGCGACAGCGTCTGCAGGTGCAACGCGTACGACGCTGGCCCGTCAGTGGTTGATGCGCTCGCCCCGATGTAATAGGCGTGAACGACCAGGTCGTGCGTCGCGGAGCGCGGTGGCGGGCCGAAACTGCCGGGCACCACTCCGTCGGCGAAGATCGCCCCGGCCTGCCGGTTCGTCTGGATCTGGAGCTTGCCGGCGACCGGGGCCGTCGGGCTCGCGCTCGCCCGGCGGATGATCAGCACGTCCGACCACGGTGCCGCGTGGCTCGCCGGGCACGCCAGGTCGTAGTTGCCGTGATCCCGTGCATCGATGGACTGCGCGAGGTTCGCGGTCCAGTTAACGCCGCAGTTGTTGCGGACCAGGGCGTCGAGCGAGGTGCGGGGGGCGGTGGGCCCCGCGACGTTCGTCACGAGTGCGGAACGGTTCGTCAAACCCCAGTAGCCTGCCATGCGGATGTCGGGCTCGAGTGTATTGAACGCAGCGCGCAGCGTCTCCTCGAGGCGCGCGGCGGGAGCTTCGGTGCGTGAGACGCTGTCACCCTGCATGAAGACGGTGATCGCACCGACGAGCAGCAGGATTCCGAGCAGCATCGCGACCACGAGCTCGACGAGGCTGACGCCCTGTTCGCGGCGGCCCGGATTGACACCAGCGCGCTGGCGGGCGCGCTTCATGGCTGGATGCTCAGCACGTAGGTCTGCCCGCCCATCGCGGGCTCGGTCCAGCGGATGGTGATCGTGTACGCCCGGCGGGCCGGGCCGCCGGCCTCGACGGCACCGGTACCGTTCGGCAGCGAAGCCTTGATCGCGCCGGCCCACTCGGCTTTGTCGTACCTGGCCATCTGCTCCGGTGGGCATCCTCCGCCACCCTGCCGGCACGCTGTCGTCAGGGCTCCGGCGCCCGAGACCGCATCAACATAGGCGGGACGGCCGCCGCGGTTGGCGCGGATCCGCTCGGCGAGGTCGCTCGCGAGCAGCGCGGCCTGCGAGCGCTGCAACGACGTGCGCACGGAGAGCAGGCTTTCGGCATAGAGCGCCGCGATGCCGAGCAGCCCGACCGACAGCACGACCAGCGCGACCAGCGCCTCGATGAGCGACAAGCCGCGCGCCGGGCGGGCGAAAGCGCTGGCGCCGGCTCGCCGCGACCGCCCCCAGCGTCTCGCGCACGGCGCGGCCGCTGGCCCCGACCTCGCTGCGTGCATCACCACTTCGATCGCCGACATACGCGGCGCCCGCGCGCTACCCGTCAGGCGACGAGCACGGAGGCGGCGATCAGCGCTCCGAGCATCGCCGCAATGCCGCCCGCGACCGGGAACACGCGCCGCCGGCCGAGAAAATACAGCGAGCTCAGCACGAGCCCAAGCTCGGTGAAGCCTTCGCCCAGATCAAACCGCAGCGCCAGCTGCTCGGAGTGCTCGGTCGCGCGGTCCTTGGCCTCGGCCTCACTCTTGATGCTTTCCGCGTCGCTCGCGTACTTGGCGCGCGAGCTCTCGAACCTTGCGACCGCCGGTCCCACCTTCTCCGGGTCGGCGGCCAGCGCGAGGGCAAGCTGGGCGGCGACATCGCTGGTGTGCTCGCGGATCTTCTTCGCCTGGTAGTAGGCCCAACGGTCGTTGGCCTCGGTCCGCTCGAGCACTGCGGCGGTGTGCTCACGGTGCGCGGCGATCGTCACGGCAGCCAGCGCGAGGCCGACTAGGCCGACCATCAGGCCGACGCGCTTCGCCAGCGGATCGTCACCGTGCGCATGCTCGTGGCGGATCTCGATCTCGGCCATCGTCTCGCCTCTCCTCGACGGCCGCACTCGGCCTGGGTCGCTTACGATAGCGGGCGATCGGCGAGCCGTCACGGCGCGCGAGCACGCTTTGCGATGCTGGCGGGGCTCCACGGACCAGCACCAATGGACGGCGGGTGGTTCCGGGCGCGAGGTAAGGCAACAGGCGCGAGCGACGCACGGGCGCCGCCGCCCGCCCGGCCGACCCCGACCGCCGCCCCACGTGGGCGGTCATCGCACGGTGGTGTGAAGCGCGTCACACAGGCATTTCGTTTGACGAAATGCCCTGCCGAGCGCCGTTCATCCGCCGAGAGCTGCCGTTCGTCGGCCGGCGTTGCGCGATGTCGGCCGGGGTCCTAGCGTCCCGGCGCATGAAGCTCCGATACACGGCGGCCCCCCTGCCAGCCTCGTGGCCCCCGCGGCCCCGCGCGCGGCTGCGGGCGTGGCGCAGCAAGGGTTTCACGCTGCTCGAGGTCGTGACCACGATGGCAGTGGTCGGGATCCTGTTCGCGATCACGATTCCGTCACTGAAGTACTTCGGAACCATCAATCGCCTCTCGAGCGAGGTCAACGGCCTGCTCGGCGACATGCAGATGGCCCGGATGGAAGCGATCAAGGAAGGTCAGACGGTGACCGTGTGCAGCTCCTCCACCGGCACGTCGTGCTCCGGCTCTGCGTCCTGGGAGAGCGGCTGGATCGTGTTCATGGACGCGAACGGAAATCACACGGTCGACGCCGGCGAAATCGTGCTCCGCGTGCAGGCGGCGTTCACTGCCGCCGACACGTTTACCGCCAGCAACGCCATTGGGGCCGTGACGTTCAGCCGCGAGGGCTTTGCGCTCGGGCTGCCGGGCACCGTGACAATCGCGCTGCACGATGCGACCAACAACCCGGCCTGGACGCGCTGCCTCGCGGTCTCGATCGTCGGCCAGCTGACGACCCAGACCGAAGGCGTAGGAGCCTGCCTGTGAGCGCCCCGTCGACGCGACGCCGGGCGCGCGGCTTCACGCTGATCGAGGTGATGGTCGCGGTCATCGTCATCGCAATCGGGCTCCTCGGGATCGCGAAGATCCAGGCGCTGTCGTTCGCCAGCACCGGTGTGGCGAGCATGCGCTCGCTCGCCGCGCTCGAGGCGTCGAGCCTCGCTGGCTCGATGCACGCTGACCGCGCCTATTGGGCGGGCGGCACCGCGGCGACAGGCGCCGGCATCACGGTCACCGGCACGACGATCTCTGACGCGAACTTGTCGCCGATCGTTACATGCACGACCGCGACCGCGACGCCGGCGGATTGCGCGCCGCTCACGTTTGCCGCCTACGACCTGCAGCAGTGGGCAGCCCAAGTGAACACGCTGCTGCCGAATCCGGTGTCGAACATCGTGTGCACCAATGTCGCCGGCGTGCCGGTCAGCTGCACGATCACGATCACCTGGTCCGAAAACACGGTCGCCGTCAATAATCAGGGCACAGCGGGCGGGATGCAGGCCCCGACCTACGTGTTGTACGTGGAACCATGAGCGCTTCGCGCCAACCACAGCCCGCCCGGCACCCCGGTGCGCAACAGCGCGGCATGACGCTGATCGAGTTGCTGGTTGCGGTCACCATCGCGGTCTTCATGCTCGGAGCCCTGCTCGCGATTGTGCAGAACACGCGCCGGGCCTTCGGCACCCAGTCCCAGATGTCGCAGCTGCAGGACAACGAGCGCCTGGCGATGACGCTGATGGGTGATGTGATCCAGGAGTCCGGCTACTACCCGAACCCGACGCTATACACCGCGGCGGGCGCGCTGCCGGTGAGCGGCGTGTTCACCACCGCCGGGCAGCCCATCATCGGCACGACGGCCGACACGATCTCGGTGCGGTTCATGACCGCCGCCGGCGACGGCATGATCAACTGCACCGGCGGCACCAACGCGACGGCCGGCACCGTGACGTACGTGAATACATTCAGCATCGACGCCAACGGCAATCTCAGCTGTGTGCTCACCAGCAATGGCGTGGTCGCTGCGGCGCAGCCGCTGGTGCCCGGGCTCACGAGCCTCAGCATCCTCTATGGAGTCAAGACCGATTTCAGCGTCAACAACGGCGCCGCTGACAGCTACCTCACGGCGGCGCAGATGACCGCGGCAAACTGGAATCACGTGATCTCGGTGCGCATCACCCTCACTTTCACCAATCCGCTGGCCGGCCAGGCCGGGCAGCCCGCGACGATCCCATTCCAGCGCGTGGTCGCCGTGATGGGCCAGACAGGGGTCATCACCTGATGAGCGCCACGACCTACCGTCCGCTCGCCGAACGCGGCGTCGTGCTGGTGACGAGCCTGCTGCTGCTCGTCATCGTGACGCTGATGGCGATCAGCATGTTCCGCAGCTTCGGCGTCGAGGAGAAGATCGTCAGCAACCTGCGCGAGAAGCATCGGGCGCTGCAGGCGGCCGAAACGGCCCAGCAGTACGCCGAGTGGTGGCTGACGAACGGCAACAACATCAACGTCGTCAGCGTCTGCAACTCGGTCCTGACGGCAACCGGCAACGTGAGCATCGGGACCGTCTGCCAGAACCAGCTGCCCGCCGTGGTCACCGGCAGCGTCGCCGCCATACCCTGGGTCGTCGGCGGCGTCCAGGTCGGCACCGATTACCAGCCACCGACGATGACCGTCAACGCCACCAGTGCCACCGGCACCTACTACGCTCCACCACGCTTCTATATCTCCCTGCTGGGGGCTTCGGCCACCGGCCAGGGCAACGTGTACCAGATTGACGCTTATGGCTACGGCGGCACGCCGAATGCGGCGGCCGTTGTCGAAAGCACGTATCTCGTCAGTGTGGGCACAAGGGATCTGACACAGCCATGAAAACCAAACTCCTCACCGCCACGCTCGCCGCGCTCGCCCTCGTGGGGCTTCCGACCCTTGCCTTGGGTCAGGAGATCCTCGACGACTCCTTCACCGGTGTCGCTGCGGCGCTCAACTGGAAGTCGTTCAACGGCGCCTGCATGACGGCCGGCGACAACACCGGCACGGTCCCGGCGTGCGTCGGCCTCGCTTATTACCAGGGCCAGACCATGGTCGGCGGCTACACGGGCACGCTTCCCGACCCGGTCGGTCACGGCGCGCTGCGCTTCAACAATGGCTACCTGGCGGGCTCGCCGCAGTATAACTTCGCGTACGGATTCAACCAGGCCGGCAGCGTGATCTCGAACTTCACCTACCCGACCACCGAGGGTCTGCAGGTCACGTTCACGACGGTGACGTACGAAGGCAACTCGTACGGCATCGGCAACGGCTTCACGGCCAACGACGGGGCGGACGGCATCAGCTTCTTCCTGGTGGACGACAGCGTGCTGCAGTCGCTCGGCCTGGCCGGGCCGTACGACACCGGCGCCTTCGGCGGTAGCCTCGGCTACACGTGTTCCAACGCCAACAACGACCCGACGACGCGACCCATTGACGGATCGACTCGCAGCTACGACGGCCTGATCGGAGCCTACATGGGGCTCGGCATCGACGAGTTCGGCAACTTCCTCAACGGCGAAAACAACCTGAGCGGCTGCCCGACGTGCGTCGCTGGGACGGGAGACAACACGGCGACCGGCTACGGCCCCCAGCCTGGCCGTATCGGGCTGCGCGGCACGGGCAGCGTTGCGTGGAAATGGTTGCACGCAAACTACGCGGCGGATTACCCGACGAAGCTGCTATCGGGTGGGTATGCCGCCACCGATAACAGCGGCAACACAGCCTGGCAGGCGGCGGTGCAGTCCACCTGCGAGACGGGCACGCTGTGGAACTACTCGAACACTAACAAGAACAGCGGTAACTGGTCCGGGACCAACACGGGCACTGCGGTCGGCGACTACGGAGCGATCCCGAACGCCTACAGCATCCTGCCCTCGACGGTCACGCTGGCCAATGAGGCTGCGACGCAGCGCTCCCAGGCGACTCCGATCACCTACAAGCTGAAGATCACCGGGGCGGGGCTCCTGACGTTCGCCTACAGCGTCAACGGCGGCGCGTTCCAGACGGTCATTGCCAACCAGGACATCACGGCCTCGAACGGCGCGCTGCCGGCGAACCTGCGCTTCGGCTTCTCCGGCTCGACCGGTGGCGGCGTCAACGTCCACGAGGTCACGTGTTTCGAGGCAGCGCCCTCCGACACCGCCGCGAGCTCCGCCGGCATCGACGAGCGGCAGACAGCGAAGGTCCAGACCGGCAGCCAGGTGTACTTCGCGTACTACAACCCGAACAACTGGTCCGGCTCGCTGACGGCCTCGAACCTGCTCGTCGACTCGACGACTGGTCTGCTCAGCGTCAGCGCAACCGCCAACTGGGACGCGGGTTGCGTGCTCACCGGCGTCCTGACCGGCGCGACGTGCGGTCCGAACGGTCAGTTCGTCGGCCCAATCGGCGCCGAATCGATCGGCGTGGCCAACGTCAACAGCATTGTCGCCGGAACCCCGGCGACGCTGCCGCCGGCGCGCGTGATGATCACCTGTAACGCAAGCGCGGCCGGCTGCAACTCGAGCTCCGGAATCCCGTTCCAGAAAGCGAACCTCAACGCCACCCAGGTCACCGAGATCGGTGCGGGCGATGCCCTGAGCACCCAGCGCGTCGCCTACCTGCGCGGTGACCGAACCGACGAGCAGACGACGCACGGCGCCAACCCGTTCCGGGATCGGGTCAGCGTGCTCGGCGACATCGTCGACTCGAGCCCGACTTGGGTCGGAGCTCCGGGCCTGTCGTACCCTGCGGTCTGGGTCGACAAGCTGACCGGCGCGGCCATGCCGGAGAATTCCGGCGCGACCTATCCGTCATTCGTGACCGGCAACGCGACCCGCCTCAACGTCGTCTACGCCGGCGCCAATGACGGCTTCCTGCACGCTTTCCGCTCGGGCTCGTACACGGCCGGCGGCGCGTACGTAGGCACCGGCTCGACGCCGAACGACGGCTGGGAAGTGCTCGCCTACATGCCGAACTGGGTCGTCAACACGATCCACAACAAGACGACCGCGGCGGTCGACTTCTCGAATCCGCAGTACGGCCACAACTTCTTAGTCGATGCCTCACCCGGCAGCGGCGATCTTTT
>Ga0209415_10021152_pt1 | contig 10045 bp, 8 predicted proteins | sample PeaSoiSIISIP2007_FD_187696 | JGI IMG/M metagenome (GOLD analysis project Ga0209415, IMG submission 187696) | Peat soil microbial communities from Weissenstadt, Germany - SII-SIP-2007 (SPAdes) (version 2) | ecosystem: Environmental > Terrestrial > Soil > Wetlands > Peat | place: Germany... | reverse complement strand
CTCGACAAGCGCCGTCAGGACAACGTCATCATCATCGGGCCGACCGAAGAGCTTGCGACGCGCGAAAAGGCCGAGCTCGCGGCACGCAAAGAAGTGCAGGAGCTGTCGCCGATACATTCGGAGTTCCTGCAGGTCAATTACGCCAAGGTAGCCGACCTCGCGAAGATGATCAGGCCCACCGGCGCCGCTGCCGGCGGTGCCGCCGGCGGCAAGAATTCGCTGCTGTCGGCGCGCGGCAGTCTGTCGATCGACGAGCGCACCAACACCTTGCTGGTGCAGGACACGACCGAGAACTTAATGGAGATCCGCCGCTTGGTGCAAACGCTGGACGTACCGGTGAGACAGGTGTTGATCGAGGCGCGCATCGTGATCGTGAGCGATACCTTCGAGCGCGATTTGGGCGCGCAATTCGGGGTGACTTCCGCGCAAACGAACGGCACTCACGGCCTCTTGGCCGTGAGCGGCAACGGCGTTGGCACGGATACCATGGTGCAGTCGGGGCTCGCCAATTTGGGCGCCGGCAATCCCATCACGCCGGTCGCGACGCCGGCCCTCGCCAACCGCTATATGGTCAACCTGCCGGCTGCGAATACCAACGGCAGCATCGGCATCGCCTTGTTGGGAGGCAGCTATTTGGTCGACCTCGCGCTCTCGGCTGCGGAAAACGAAGGCAAGAGCGAAACGATATCTTCGCCTCGGGTGATCACCGCGAACCAGAAGCAGGCGACCATCATGCAAGGCGTCGAGATTCCCTATCAGGAATCGGCTTCGAGCGGCGCGACCACGACCCAATTCAAGAACGCGGTGTTGTCGCTCAAGGTGACTCCGTTGATCACGCCGGATAATCGCGTGATTCTCGATCTCGACGTCAGCGACGACTCGGTCGGCCAGAACGTGCAGAGCGCCACGGGCGGCTCCGTGCCCTCCATCGACACGCGCGAGGTCATCACGCAGGTGCTGGTGGGCGACGGGCAGACCGTGGTTCTCGGCGGCATCCTGGAAACCACCAAGTCGTATCAGGCGAACAAAGTGCCGTGGCTCGGGGATATCCCGATCTTGGGGCATCTATTCAAGAGCACCACCAATATCGACAACAAATCTGAACTCTTGATCTTCATCACGCCAAAGATATTGCGGGAAGGATCAAATCTCTACTGACGCCGGCACTTGTCGAGCGAGGACGAACGAAATGCATAAATTATTGATCATCGTGTGCGCAAGCGTGGCGCTGCTCGCAGGCTGCAGCGGGAAGGGCAACCTCGCGGCTGCCAACGCCAACGGCAGCGGCAGCGGCACGGGCACCGGCACCGGCACCGGCACAGGGACCGGCACCGGGACGACCACCTATTCGATGGGTAACGGCAGCGGCAGCTCCTTCCAGTCGGGCATGATTGGAATTTCCAGCGCTTCCGTTGCCGCAGGCGGCACCACCAGCTTGACGGTCACCGTCGTTGACCAGACCGGCACGCTCTACACGGCACAGTCTGTTACCGTCACCTTCAGTTCTACTTGCATCTCCAACGGGCTTGCCAAGATCGCACCTTCCGGAACCAGCACCGCCGGATCTTCAGCAGATACTGTGACGTCTACGACAGGAACCATTGACGCTACCTATACGGCAACGGGGTGCAGCGGCTCGGACGTCATTACGGCGAGCGCGGCGGTGGCCAGTACGAACCTCACCGCGACGGGTACCGTCACGGTTGCCGCAGCCGCGATCGGCTCGATCAAGTTCATATCGGCCACGCCTGGCACAATCGGTCTCAAGGGGACCGGACTCAACGAAACCTCAACGGTGGTGTTCAAAGTCGTCGATTCGAGCGGTGGCCCGCGGCCGGGCGTCAGCGTATCGTTCACCCTCAATACCACCACCGGCGGATTGAGCCTGTCGCCGGCTACTGCGGTCTCGGGCACCGACGGCACCGTGCAAACCGTCGTGAGCTCCGGTACCGGGCATACGTCCGTCATAGTGACGGCGACCATTGCATCACCCAAGCTCACCACCCAGTCGAGCGCGTTGACGGTCACTACCGGGCTGCCGGCGTCGGGCGCGTTCTCGATTGCGATAGGAGCGCCAAGCTATACTGCGCCCGCGTGCCCGAACGTGGAGGCCTACGGCCTCGACCTCGTTACCATTCCCTTCACGGTGCAGCTTGGCGATCGGTATAACAATCCGGTACCCGATGGCACCGCGGTCGCGTTCACGGCCAACGGGGGGCAGATCGTCGGTAGCTGCACGACGGGCGCACCGGCGCCGTCCGGCCAATGCACGGTGACCTGGACCAGCGGGAATCCCCGGCCCACGACCAGCAGTACCCCGCCAGTCTTCAGGAACGGGCGCGCCATGGTTCTCGCCACCGCCATCGGCGAGGAATCCTTTGACGACCTCAGCTCCAGCGGCTACTACCAGGCGGGGGACCCGTTTTCGGATCTGGGCGAACCGTACCTCGATGCCAACGAGAGCGGCGCATACGTCCTCGGCGATTACTTCCTGGATTTCTACAACACCGGGAAGTGGGAAGGCCCCAGCGGGACGTTCAAGGGCATCATCTGCTCGGGCGGCACCTGCACCACCACCTCGCTCGGCATCGGGGCGTCGCATCTCCTTATCATGTCGACTTCCGGCGCCTCCGTTTCCCCAACCCCCGGCTCGCTGACGATCAAGTCGGGCACGTCGGGGTCGGTGGCGTTCACCGTGCAGGATCGGAACCAGAATCCGATGGCCGCCGGCACGACGGTAGGCGCGGCGCTTGATAATACGTCCATCGGAACGGTCACCGGGACCGGAACCAACTTCACGATAGGATGCCGAAGCACAGGCGGGCCGGCCAATCCGGTTTCTGACACGTTTAACGTGACGGTCAATGCAACCGGAACCGCCGGAACAACCGGCAATGTCGTCGTCACGGTGACATCGCCCGGAAGCAAAACGCAGACAATAGCTCTCATCCCAGTCACGGTGAATTGATCCCGGACGGAACCGGAGCCGAACTGTGCGGCCGCCTTCGGGCGGCCGCGTTCTTTCTGTATGCTTCCCGACGGTATGTATGGCAAGCCCAACGTCTTTCTCATCGGCCCCATGGGTTCGGGCAAGTCCGCCGTCGGCCGGCACCTGGCGCGCCTGTTGCGATTCTCCTTTTACGACAGCGATGCCGATATCGAGGCCAAAACCGGGGTCGATATCGCGTATATCTTCGATAAAGAGGGCGAGGCGGGATTTCGGCTGCGCGAAAAGGATTCGCTCGAGCGCTTGACGCGCTTGGATGGCGTCGTTTTGGCCACCGGCGGCGGCGCGGTGATCGATGCCGACAACCGTCGAGCGCTCGCCGAGCGCGGCACGGTGGTGTACTTGGAGACCTCGGTCGAACAGCAGCTCGAACGAACCCGCCACGGGCGCCACAGGCCGCTGCTGAACCACACGGACCCTCAGGAAAAGCTCCGAGAGCTGATGCTGCGCCGGGCGGCTTTGTATGCACAAATCGCCGATTTGACCGTATCGACCGACGGCCGCCGGGTGCAGCTCGTGGCCGAGGAGATCCACCAGGCGCTGCGCCGGGCTCGCGCGCCGTAAAAAACCCGCGCACGCGGGCCGTAAGGCGGGCACAGGTCTTAAGGCGGGCGTGAGGGCGTTAAGCTTCGTATAATCGCTGGGAGCCTGTCTGAGTGTTCCCCGTGGCCTTACCTAAGGCGATTTCGCTTCAGTCGAGGCGGAGAGCCGGCGCGGTTGGGTCAGCACCCAATGAGGAGGCGACAACGATGGATGAAGCGAAATCTGCAAGGGTACGAAGGGTTGGCTTGGTGAGGGGCGTCTGCGGTGTTGCGCGGCTTGGCCGTAGCGCTCACTACGTCCTACGCCGCGCGCCTTGCATCCGCTCCCTCGCCAGGCCAACGCGGCTCACGCGGAATATTCAGACAGGCTCCTAGGTGCAAACAGTCCAGGTAGATGTCGGGCATTCGCGCTATCCCATCACGATCGGCTCGGGGTTGCTGACCCAACGCGAACTTCTCGAGGCGCGGATTCCCGGGCGAGACCTGATGGTGGTCACCAACACCACGGTGGCGCCTCTATACCTCGCACCGTTGCGCTCAGCCCTCGGCGAGCGCCGCATCGCCGAATGTGTGCTGCCGGATGGGGAGCAGCACAAGACCCTTAAGACCGCGTCTCAGGTGTTCGACGCCCTGGTGGAAAACAAGCTCAATCGCGATGCGACCGTGCTGGCGCTGGGTGGAGGCGTGGTGGGCGATATCGCGGGTTTTTGCGCCGCCTGCTATCAGCGCGGGATCGGCTACGCGCAAATTCCCACGACGTTGCTCGCGCAGGTGGATTCCTCGGTCGGCGGCAAGACCGGCGTCAACCACAGCGGCGGCAAAAATCTCATTGGCGCATTCCATCAGCCGCTTGCCGTGATTGCCGACACCGACACGCTGGCGACCCTGCCCGACCGTGAGTTCTCCGCGGGCGTTGCCGAAGTGATCAAATACGGCTGCGTCTGGGATCCGCTGTTGTTCAATTGGCTGGAGCTCAACGTCGGCAAGCTTTTGGCGAGAGACACCGCCGCCCTCACTTACGCGATCGCTCAGTCCTGCCAAATCAAGGCGGCTGTGGTCGCCAAGGATGAACGGGAACAGGGTTTGCGTGCGATCTTGAATTTCGGCCACACGTTCGGCCACGCCATCGAGGCGGCCACCGCTTACGAAACGTACCTGCACGGCGAAGCAGTGGCTCTCGGCATGTTGGTCGCCGTCGACCTCTCGTGCCGAATGGGAATGACCGACGCCGCGGTCAAGGCGCGGGTGCGCGAATTGGTGGCCCGCGCCGGATTGCCGACCGATGCCCCCAAGATCGGAGCGGCACGCGCCCTCGAGCTCATGCAAATGGACAAAAAAGTGCTGTCGGGCAAGGTGCGATTGGTGCTGCTTCAGAAACTCGGGCGCGCCGTCGTCACGCCCGCTTATCCGCAGAGCGCGCTCGACGCCGCGCTGCGCGAGAATTTCGGATGAGCGGCCTCGCACCCTATGCGGCCCATGAGGCCGAATCGCGCGGCCGGCGCCACGCCGAACCGGCTCCACCCTATCGCTCCGAATATCAGCGCGATAGAGACCGGATCGTTCACTCCACGGCGTTCCGCCGATTGGTGTACAAGACTCAGGTCTTCGTCAATCACGAAGGCGATCTTTTTCGGACGCGCCTCACGCATTCGCTCGAGGTGGCGCAGATCGCGCGCACCATGGCCGGGGCGCTCAAGCTCAATGAGGTGCTCTCCGAAGCGATCTGTCTCGCCCACGACTTGGGCCACACGCCGTTCGGGCACGCCGGACAGGATGCGTTGAACGAATGCATGAGGGATTACGGCGGCTTCGAGCACAATTTGCAATCGCTGCGAGTCGTCGACGAGCTCGAGGAGCATTATGCGGAATTCGACGGGCTGAACTTGACGTTCGAATGCCGCGAGGGAATTCTCAAGCATTGTTCCCACAACAAGGCGATCGAACTGGGTGAATTGGGCGAGCGCTTCCTCAAGCGGCGGCAGCCGGGATTGGAAGCGCAGCTGGCGAATTTCGCCGATGAAATCGCCTACAACAACCACGACGTCGACGATGGCATCCGCGCGGGGCTGATCAGCATCGAGCAATTGCTCGAGGTGCCGTTGTTCGCCGGCTATCACGCCGAGGTCCGCGGACGCTACCCAGCGCTCGTGGGCCGCCGGCTGGTATTCGAGATTTTGCGCCGCATGATCAATCATCTGGTCACGGATTTGATCGATTCATCGGCCACGCGGTTGCGCGCCGCGGGAATCGTTTCGGCGGCCGAGGTCAGATCGGCGCCTGCGCCCCTGATCGGCTTCAGCGAGGCGACCCGGGACCTGAATATCTCCCTCAAGAAATTTCTGCGCGAGCGCGTATACAAGCATTACAAAGTCCAGCGCATGACGACCAAGGCGCGCCGCGTCGTGAGCGCACTGTTCGCAGCGTTTTTCGAAGATCCGTGCTTGATGCCGGAGGAGCACCAAACGACCGCCGCGCGCCTGGAGTCGCGCCAGGGGCCCGCCGGCCGCGCGCGCGCGGTTGCCGACTACATTGCGGGCATGACGGACCGCTACGCCATCTTGGAACACCGCCGGTTATTTGATCCGGGTGCACGAACGTGAACGGTCATTTGAAGAACGACTTGCTGCTGCGCGCATTGCTGCGTCAGCCGACGCCGCGGCGGCCCATTTGGCTGATGCGCCAGGCGGGCCGCTATCTGCCGGAATATCGCGCGACGAGAGCGCGGGCGGGGAACTTCTTGGCGATGTGCACCAATCCAGAAATTGCCTGCGAGGTCACTTTGCAGCCCGTCGATCGATATCCGCTCGACGCGGCGATTCTGTTCTCGGATATTCTCACAATCCCGCATGCCATGAATTTGGGCCTCGAGTTCGAGTCAGGCGAGGGTCCGAAGTTCGCCCGCCCGGTGCGCTCGGCAGCCGACATCGACCGGCTCTGGCTTCCCGATCCGGGCCGCGAACTCAAATATGTCGTCGACGCGGTGGCGCTCATCCGGCGCGAGCTCGCGGACCGCATTCCTCTGATCGGATTCGCGGGCAGCCCATGGACGGTGGGTACCTACATGGTGGAAGGCGGGAGCAGCAAGGGCTTCGGACTCATCAAACGCATGATGTATCAAGCCCCCGGCGAGTTGCACCGGCTTCTCGACCTGCTCGCCAAGGCAACCATTCTGTACCTCAATGCGCAAATCGCCGCCGGCGCCCAAGCCGTGATGCTGTTCGATACCTGGGGCGGGGTACTGACGCCGGCGCAATACGCCGAATTCTCGCTGCGCTACATGGCGCAGATCATCGATGCACTGACGCGCGAGGCCGGAGGCCGCCGCGTGCCCAATATCGTGTTCACCAAGGGAGGCGGCGCTTGGCTCGCGCAAATCGCCGCCATCGGCTGCGACGCCGTCGGCGTGGATTGGACCACCGATCTTGCCACGGCCCGGCGCGCCGTCGGCGACCAAGTGGCGCTGCAAGGGAATCTCGATCCATCGGCCCTGTTCGCGCCACCCGATACGCTGCGCGCGGAAGCGCTGCGCGTGCTCGAAAGCTACGGCGCCGGCGGCGGGCACGTGTTCAATCTGGGCCACGGGATCACGCCGGACGTCGATCCGGAGCGCGTTGCCTTGCTGGTCGATACGGTGCGCGATTTCGCGCCGGATTAGCCCCGCAATTCTTCGCGCAATTCCCGGCGCATGATCTTGCCGACGTTGGTCTTCGGCAGCTCGGTGCGAAAGTACACGTGCTTCGGCACTTTGTAACCCGTCAGGTAGGTGCGGCAATGCTCGATCAAGGCTTCGGCGGTGAGATTGGGATCCTTCTTGATCACGAATAAAGCGACCGACTCCCCGGAAATTTCATCCGGCTGGGCAACGGCGGCAGCCTCCAGCACACCCGGATGTTCGGCTGCGACGCTCTCGACCTCGTTCGGATACACATTGAATCCCGAGACCAGAATCATGTCCTTTTTGCGGTCCTCAATGTAGACGAAACCGGCGGCATCCATGCGGCCGATGTCACCGGTGCGAAACCAATCGCCGAACATCACCTTCTCGGTTTCATCGGCCCGGTTCCAGTAGCCGCGCATCAATTGCGGTCCGAAGACGCAAATCTCCCCCACGCCATTCGTCGCCACTTCCCTGCCGCTGTCGTCGCGAATCGAGATATCGGTGGAGGGAATCGGCAAGCCGATCGAGCCGTTGAAATCGAGACCCAGCGGATTGATACAGGCGGCCGGCGCCGTTTCGGTCAAGCCCCAGGCCTGCGTGAGCACGTTGCCGGTGACCTTTTTCCAGCGCGCCGCCACTACGGCCTGCACTGCCATGCCGCCGCCCAGGGTAATGCGCAACTCGCTGAAATCGACCGACTCGAATCCCGGAGTGTGCAGCAGGGCGTTGAACAGCGTGTTGACGCCGCTGATGAAGAAGAACTTGTATTTCTTCAGCTCGGCGACGAACCCTAAGAAATCGCGTGGGTTGGTGATCAAGATGTTGTGGGCGCCCAGACGCAGAAAAAGCAGGCAGTTCGCGGTGAGCGAGAAGATGTGATAAAGCGGCAGCGCCGTGATGACGATCGGATGCGCATTGGGGCGCTTGATTGATTGCAGCGCGGGCTTGATCCAGGCGCTCGCCTGCACCACGTTCGCGATCATGTTGCGATGGGTGAGGATCGCCGCCTTAGCCACTCCGGTGGTGCCGCCGGTATATTGCAGGAACGCGATATCCTGCGGTCCGAGCGCGGCGGGATCGAGTTGCAATCCCAAACCCGCCGCGAGCGCGCTCTTGAATGTCAAGGCGCCCGGCATGCGCCAAGCCGGAATCTGCTTGCGCACGTAGCGCAGGACGAAATTCACGATCGCGCCGCGCGGGAACCCCAACAGATCGCCGATGCGGGTCACCAACACGTTTTTGAGGCCGGTATGCGGCAGAACTTGCTGGACCACGTGCGCAAAATTCTCGATCACGACGATCGCGTTTGCGCCGGAATCCTTGAGCTGATGTTCGAGTTCGCGTGCGGTATACAGCGGGTTGGTATTCACCACCACCATGCCCGCTCGCAATACGCCGAACAGTGCAATCGGGTATTGCAGAATGTTCGGCATCATCAGAGCGACGCGATCGCCCGCCGTCAAACCCGATTTGCGTTGCAGCCAGGCGGCAAACGCGCGGCTGAGCTCATCGAGCTGAGCAAAGCTCAAGGTTGCGCCCATATTCGTATAGGCGGGCAGATGACCGTAGGCCGCGCAGACCTTATCGAACATCTCCGTGAGCGAAGCGTACAGATCGGGGTCGATATCGGTGGGTACACCGGACGGATAGCTTTTTAACCATATGCGATCCACGCAGAGTGACTCCTCGATCTTAGTCTCGCGTGTATAGCACCGGTTCAATACGCCAGCAACGTTGTTCGCCGACAGAGTATGCTGCGGGGTGCATGAGCGGCATGTGCCGCGGAGCCGTTTGAATGACTATCTGGCGATTTTGCGTATTGGGTTTCTGTCTGGCGTGTGCCGGGTGCGTCGCGGGCTACGGCGGCTGCCTATTCATGGCGCCGGTCAAGCATACGCTGACTGGGCGTGTGCACTTTCGCTCCTATCCGGCGGCGGACGGCATCGATAATGTGCCGGTGCTCGCTCTTGATCACACGGCGTATATGTACTCGCCGTCGCAGAGCTTCAGCTGCCTGCCCGCCGACGAATTGCAACTCGTGGGGGTCTCCGAGTTTCCGCAGAACATCGTGGAAAATTCCCTTGTCAGCGTCCAGGGCACCCTGTTTGGGGCGGCATCAACCCATGATCACACGCGCTTTTTGATGAACGTGATCACGATGTTGCCGGTCAACGCTGCTCACTAATGCCCTTAAGCAGCGGTTTCAAAGCTGGCCACACATTGTCGAGCAACTGCGATTGACCGGCCTCGTTGGGGTGAATGCCGTCGGCTTGCATGAGTCCGGGCGACACGGCGATGCCGGCGAGTACAAAAGGTACGAAAGGCAGCTTCTTGTCGCGCGCGACGTCGGAATACGCCTGGGTGAATTGTGCGGCGTATTGCGGGCCGTAGTTGGGAGGCATTCGCATGCCCAACAGCGCAACCTTCGCTCCTGCGGCTTCCGCAAGCTCGGCCATGCGAGACAGGTTGTCGCGCATTTGCGCCGCCGGCAGGGCGCGAAGGCCGTCGTTCCCGCCCAACTCCAGGACCACGATTGCCGGGTGATGCAGGTTGAGCGCGCGCGGCAGGCGCGCGAGGCCACCCTCCGTCGTTTCGCCGCTGACGCTGGCATTGACGACCTGGTAACCGTACCCTTGATCCTTGAGCCTCGCCTGCAGCAAGGCCACCCAGCCTTGTTCTACGCGCGGCAACCCGTAGCCGGCGCTGATGCTGTCGCCGAACACGAGGATCACCGGCGCAGCCGCATCGGCCGGGACCGCGGTCAAACAAAACACCAAAAGGACGAAAAGCCGTTTCACGGATGCTCCCGATGCTAGATCAAATCGTTCTCGAAGCCAG
>Ga0209415_10021150_pt1 | contig 10045 bp, 4 predicted proteins | sample PeaSoiSIISIP2007_FD_187696 | JGI IMG/M metagenome (GOLD analysis project Ga0209415, IMG submission 187696) | Peat soil microbial communities from Weissenstadt, Germany - SII-SIP-2007 (SPAdes) (version 2) | ecosystem: Environmental > Terrestrial > Soil > Wetlands > Peat | place: Germany... | reverse complement strand
GCGCTTGGATCACGCCGCCCGCCGTGCCGTCGTTCGAGGCCACGACCGCGACGATGTCGCCCTTAGTAGATTCGATGGCCGCGGACATGTGCGCGTAGGCCTCGGAAGGATCCCAGTCCTTGCTCCAGGTGTCCGAGACAATCTTGATGTCGCCGCGATCCACCAGTGGTTTGAGGACTCTCATTTGCGTATCGTGCAGAGCTATGGCGTTGCTATCCTTGGGAGATCCTCCAATCACCACGTAGTTCCCCTTGGGAGCCAGCTGCGTGAGTGCATACGCTTGCAGGAAACCGACCGCCGAAGCGTCAACCCCAACATAGAAACTGACGTCCCGGTCGCGAACCAGGCGCTCGTAACAGAGCAACGGCACTTTCTTGGCTTTCGCAGCGCTGACGATGCGCACGGCTTTGTCTGCATCATGCGGCACGAGAACGAGAGCCTTGACGCCGGCGGCCAGCAGTTTTTGGGCCTGCTGCAACTGCAACTCATCGTCGCCCTCCGCCGTTTCCACCAGCACTTCCGCGCCTAACTCCGCGGCACGTTTTTGAAACTTGTCGAGATCCGTCTGCCACCGTTCAATTTTCAATGAATCCATTAGAAAGCCGATCTTAAGAGTCCCGGACGAGGCTGGTTTGTCTTGCGCTTGCGAATAAGAGGTAGAAAAGAGCAGGACGAGAGCAAATAGAATGAGCTGCAGCCCTCTCCTGGGGAGAGTGAGCATCGAATGACCTCCTGAGCCATTGCAGGAACCGTAGCACCGCCACTATGGCGGTACAACGACAATGCTATAGAGCGCATACAATGCGTTAAGTTAAGTCCCCGCTATCGTACCGCGGAAGGTATTGACGAGATGCCGATCATTTGTGGAAAGCGTCAGACCGGAACGTATAGGAGCTGAGCACGCGCATATAGTTTCCGCGTTCGAAAGCCGTTGGATCGGCAGCCGAGCGCCTGCTCATGCTGCCGCACATTTGCTGGATGGAATCATATTCATGCTCCTCCAACCATCGTCGGAGGTCGGCGAGAACATAAGCGGCGTGAGGAATGCCTTTGTGGAGCAGCGCGGAAGCCATCATGGCCACGCGCGCGCCTGCCATCATGCATTTGACCACATCCGCTGCATTGTGCACTCCGCCGGTAATGGCCAGGTCGGAGTGTACGTGGCCGTAGAGAATCGCGGTCCAGTGAAGCCGCAGCAGCAATTCATCGGAGTGACTCAGCGATAAGCGCGGCACCACTTCCAGAGATTCAATGTCGAAATCCGGCTGATAAAAGCGGTTGAAGAGGACAATTCCTCCGGCGCCGGCCTCACCGAGCCGCAGCGCAATGTTGGCAGGGGCGCTGAAAAATTGCGACAGCTTGACAGCAATTGGAATGCGAACGATGTGAGTGACTTGACGGACGAGGTCCACATAGCCTTTTTCCACTTCCGCCGCGGTTTCCGTCGCTTCCGTGGCGATGGAATAGATATTCAGCTCTATAGCATCGGCACCGGCTTCCTCCATCAGGCGGGCGTACTCTGCCCAGCCGCCCGGAGAAACTCCGTTGAGGCTGGCGATGACGGGAATGTCGACCGCCCCCTTCGCGTCATTAATCAAGTTGAGATAACCGTCCGGGCCCAAATTGTAAGTTTGCAGATCCGGCAGCACCGATTGCGACTCCGGGAAGCTTTCCGATCCTCTCCAGAGGTCTTCATCCAAGGTGCGGCTTTCCAATTCGAGTTGTTCCTCGAAGAGGGAAGGAAGAACAACGGCGCCGATGCCGGCGTCTTCGAGTTCCCGAATATTCGAGACGGACTCGGTGACGGGACACGCGGAAGCTACAAGTGGGGACTTCAGAGTGAGACCCAGGTATTGCGAAGTTAGATCGCTCATTCCTCTGCTCCTCCCTTTTTGACGGTTTCTGCAGCGTTTTCTTCAGGCTCACGGGGAGCAATATTCGGTGTCTCCGCCCGGCCCGCCATTGCCGCGCGATTCGAATAGACGCGCCACTGGCGCTCGACATCGTCCTGGGCTGCCCTCAGAAGTTCGCGAGCAGCCGTCGGATTGCTTCGAGCGAGCATGGTGTAACGCGCTTCTTGATAGGCATACTGTTTGAGTGAAATCGAAGGTGCTTTCGAATCCAACTGGAAAGGATTCTTGCCTTCGAGGCGCAGAGCCGGATTGTAGCGGATGAGCGGCCAATATCCAGAGAGCACCGCCTTCTTCTGCTGGTCCAGGCCGAACGCCATGTCGTAGCCGTGCGCGATGCAGTGGCTGTAGGCGATGATCAGGGACGGGCCGTCGTGTGCTTCCGCCTCCTGAAAGGCTTTTACGGTGTGGGTGTCGCTGCCGCCCATAGCTACTCGCGCCACGTACACGTTGCCGTAGCTGATGGCCTCCATCGCCAGATCTTTCTTGCCCGTCTGTTTGCCGCCCGTCGCGAACTTGGCAACGGCGCCGCGCGGTGTGGCCTTAGACATCTGGCCACCGGTGTTGGAATAGACTTCGGTGTCGAGAACGAGCACGTTTACGTTGCGGCCCGAGCCGAGAACGTGATCGAGCCCTCCGAATCCGATGTCGTAAGCCCAGCCGTCGCCGCCGACCAGCCAGACGCTCTTGCGCACTAGATTGTCCGCCACCGCGAGTAGGCTTCGAGCTTCCGGCAAATCAAGCGAAGCGAGTTTGCGCTTGAGCACGGCGACACGCCCGCGCTGCGCCTCGATGCCAGACTCCTTGGACTGATCCGCTTCGAGCAGTTCCTTTACCAGCGTGTCGCCAAGCTGGCCGCTCAGGCCCGTGAGAATTTCCTTGGCGTAGTAGGCGTGCTGATCCACCGCCAGCCGCATTCCCAAACCAAATTCGGCATTGTCTTCAAACAGCGAATTGGACCACGTTGGGCCGCGCCCTAGGGAATTCGTCGTATATGGGGTTGTAGGCAGATTGCCGCCATAAATTGAGGAACAACCAGTCGCATTAGCAACGAGCAACCGGTCGCCGAAGAGCTGCGTGAGAAGTTTGATGTAAGGAGTTTCGCCGCAACCCGCGCAAGCCCCGGAGAATTCGAAGAGCGGTTCGAGAAGCTGCACGTCTTTCACCTGGCTGTGCGAGATGCGCTCGCGGTCGAAATCCGGCAGCGACAGGAAGAAGTCCCAATTGACGGCTTCGGTTTGGCGCAGCGGCGGTTGCGCTTCCATGTTGATGGCTTTGTGTTTGGTTTCGGTCTTGCTCTTCGCAGGGCAAATTTCCACGCACAGACGGCAGCCCGTGCAGTCTTCCGGAGCGACCTGCAGCGAGTAGCGCAGAGTTTCCAGCTCCCGCCAGCGAGGCTTGCTGGATTTGAAAGTGGCTGGAGCATTCGCCAGTTGCGAGGAATCAAAGACCTTGGCGCGGATGACTGCGTGCGGGCAGACCAGCACGCATTTGCCGCACTGGATACAAAGCTCCGTATCCCAAACGGGAATCTGCTGAGCAATATTGCGCTTTTCCCATTGCGCCGTGGCCGTGGGGAACGTTCCATCGATCGGCATGGCGCTGACCGGAAGTGAGTCCCCGTTGCCGGCAATGATCGTGCCTACGACATCCCGCACGAACGCTGGGGCGCGCAAGGGGACGGGCGGCAGGACATCAAAGACCGCCGTGACTTTTTCCGGAACCTTAACTTCGTGGAGGTGGGACAGCGCCTGGTCGACAGCAGCAAAGTTTTTCTGCACCACGGCTTCGCCGCGCTTCCCGTAAGTTTCCTCGATAGCGTGCTTGATGGCGGCGATGGCTTCCCCAGGCGGCAGCACGCCGCTAATAGCGAAGAAGCAGGTCTGCATGATGGTGTTGATCCGGCTCCCCATGCCCGTCTCGCGTGCGACGGTGTATCCGTCAATGACATAAAACTTGAGCTTCTTCTTGAGGATGGTCTCCTGCACCTGGCGCGGGAGATGGTTCCAAATTTCATCCGCCCCAAACGGAGCATTCAGCAGGAACGTTGCCCCGGTTTCTGCCGCCGCTAGAACGTCCATGCGATCCATGAATTGAAATTGATGACAAGCGACAAAGCTGGCTTGGGAGACCAGATACGTGGACTCGATCGGATCTGGGCCGAAGCGGAGATGCGAAACCGTGACGGCGCCGGCTTTCTTGGAGTCGTAGACAAAATATCCTTGCGCGTAATTGTTCGTTCCCTTGCCGATGATCTTAATGGAGTTTTTGTTTGCTCCCACGGTGCCATCCGAACCAAGACCATAGAAGAGCGCGCGCACTGTCCGCGGATCTTCGGTGGAAAATTCCGGGTCGTAGCTGAGACTGGTGTGTGTGACGTCATCCCGAATACCAATTGTGAAATGATTTTGCGGCCGAGGCTTTTTCAATTCGTCAAACACGGCCTTCACCATCGCCGGCGTGAATTCCTTCGAGGACAACCCATAGCGCCCGCCAATAATGCGCGGCAATGCTTGTGACCCGGCCCCTGCCTGGCGTTCCATGAAAGCTGTCACCACGTCCTGATACAGCGGTTCTCCGACGCTGCCGGGTTCTTTGGTGCGATCCAGCACCGCGATGCTGCGTACCGTCGCGGGAAGAGCGCCAAAGAAATCATCCAGCTCGAAAGGCTTGTACAGCCGCACTTTGAGCACGCCGACCTTCTCGCTGGATTTTTGCAAGGCATTCACGGTTTCTTGCACAGCGCCCACGCCCGAGCCCATTAGAATAATCACGCGCTCCGCATCCGCCGCACCAAAGTAGTCGAACAGGTGGTAACTCCGGCCCGTCTGTTTGGCAAAGCGATCCATCACGTCCTGCACAATCTTCGGACAAGCGCGATAGTAAGGATTGCAAGCTTCACGCGCCTGGAAGAAGACGTCGGGATTCTGCGCCGTGCCGCGCAACACCGGATGATCGGGAGAGAGCGCCCGTTCGCGGTGGCTCTGCACGAATTTGTCGTCGATCAACGCGCGAAGGTCTTCATCCAGCAGCGGAATGATTTTGTTTACCTCATGAGAGGTCCGGAAGCCGTCGAAGAAATGCAAAAAGGGAATCCTGGATTCCAGCGTCGCCGCTTGCGCGATGAGCGCGAAATCGCTGGCCTCCTGAACGGAATTCGAGGCCAGCATGGCGAACCCCGTCGAGCGTGTGGCCATGACGTCGCTATGGTCGCCAAAGATGGAGAGAGCATGCGTAGCCAGTGTGCGCGCGGCCACGTGAATTACAGCTGCGGTCAATTCGCCCGCGATCTTATACATATTCGGGATCATCAGCAGCAGCCCCTGCGAAGCTGTAAACGTCGTGCCAAGCGCTCCGGTTTGCAGGGCGCCATGCAATGCACCCGCAGCTCCGCCTTCGCTCTGCATCTCAATGACATCGGGTACGGCGCCCCAGATGTTCTTCTTGCCTTCCGAACGCCACTGATCCGACCATTCCCCCATCGGCGACGACGGCGTAATCGGATAAATGGAAATCACTTCGTTGAGCCGGTAGGCGACGGAAGCTGCCGCTTCATTTCCGTCGAGAATCACAGGAGCCCGTGTCATGAGCGACCTCCAAAGCCGTTTGTCAGTGATGCTGTTCTCGTTCCAAGCCAGCCAGTCGAGAGTGAAGTTCAGGAGCTAAATGTCCAAGACCCAATTAAGTACCTTGGAATGACTACATTGCGAACTATAGGGGAAGCCCCGAGGCATGCCTGTGACGAGGGTCACAGCTTAGTGTGATGTCCTGACCGAGTTTCTTGCTTCGCGAAAGTTAAAGAAAGCAAGCGGGTTACCAGCCACCTGATTTCCACAGGGCCTCTTGGGATGGAAACCTCTTCTTCAACCGTCGACTGGACAGAGAGAATCCGGAGCTTTATTTGCCGCCGGAGATGAGTTGATCGATGCGGGGAGAAACGCGCTCGCTGAAGCGCGCGACCCACAGCGCCGCAACTATTCCGGTGAAGACATCCATGGTGTAATGCGCGCGCAGTATCAGCACCGTGGCCACTTCGAAAAGGACAATCAGTACCGCGAATGCCGTGAGCCAATTCCGGCGCAGGAGGGAAAGTTCGATGGCCCCGAAGACGGCGATGGCCGTATGCCCCGAGAAGAAAAAATCGTTGGCGACATGATAGGTCACTAGCAGGGAAGGAAAGCCCGGATAGTGCCAGATCATGTTCGGCGGCGGAGGCAAAGCACAGAGAGCTTGCATCACCTGCCGCAGAGCCATGAGCAGGCACAATCCGAGGAACGGGCGAACACTTCTACCGAAAAGCCAGCGTGCCAGGAGAAACAAGCCCAGAGCATCAATCAGCGCGGAGCTCACGATGAGGAGCACGTTGGCCGTCCCGGAGTTGCGGGCGAAGTAGGCGTTGAGTCCAGCCGTCAGGTTGTGCAGCACGTCCCCAATACCGGATGCGGGAGCAACTCGCGCGCCGATCAGTGACTGCGTCCAGAACCACAGTGCCAGGACAATTCCGGTAATCAGGAACCGCAAGAGCAGCCTGCGCCGGTCAGTGGAGTGTTCGGCTTCCGTCATAGAGGATGGCTATTCATCTCAGCCGCGCCATCGGCTAATCGTTGGGAGTTCGTTGGGTCATCTCCAGCGCCAATCCGCGCGCTTTGCGCAGATCGAGTTTACCTGTGCCGAGATAAGGAAGATTCTCGATGCGTAGGAACTGGTCCTTGCGCGGCCGCCACAGCGCGGGAAGGTCGCTCTTTCCCAATTTCTCCAGGCATTCCTCCAACTTCGGTTCATCTAAGGTGTGCAGCACCACGAGGCGCTCGCCTTTCTTCTCATCGGGCACTGCGGTGACCACAAAAGTCTGCTCCGTCGCCCCGGCCAATTCCTGCAGCAGGTCTTCGACCTTGATGTGCGGCACCATCTCTCCGCCAATCTTGCTGAAACGGCTCAAGCGGTCAGTGATGCGAATGAAACCATCTTCATCCATCCTCGCGACATCGCCGGTGTTGTACCAGCCGTCGCGCAGCACCTCGGCGGTTTTCTCCGGCTTGTTGAGGTAGCCGCGCATGATGTTCGGGCCGCGCACCAGCAGCAAGCCCGGTTCATCCACTCCCACGGGCTGCAACGTATCAGGGTCCACGATTTTCACCGTGATCCCCGGCAAGGGATGACCAATGCTGCCGCGCTTCGCTCCCACTTGGCGGAACGACGCCGCGCGAAAGTCGATGGTGTTCACAGTAACTGCCGGCGAACACTCGGTACAGCCGTAACCTTCATGCGGGCGGATTCCGAATTGATCTTCAAACGCTTGCGAAACGCGATCCGGCAATTTTTCGGCTCCGGCCATCACAAAACGCAAACTGCCAAAATCTTCCGGCGTACAGCGGCGCGTGTAGGCATTCAGGAAGGTCGGCGTCGCCAGCAGCATGGTGACCGCGTACTTGTTGACGAGCGCCCCGATGACGCGCGAGTCCAGCGGATTGGGATGAAAGACGACGCCGATGCCCGTGGCGGCGGGCAGGCAAAGCGTTCCCGTAAAGCCGAACGAGTGAAAGAAGGGAAGAATGCCCATGATGCGATCGTCGGCGTGCAGCATGAAAACCTGGTTCAGCTGCTCCACGTTCGCAGCAATGTTGTAGTGCGTAAGAATGACCCCTTTGGGGTCCCCGGTCGAGCCGCTGGAAAAAATGATCGTGGCAATGTCGTCCAGCGACGCGCGGCGGTCGCTACCCGCAAATCTCGAGACGGCTCTGGCCGGTAACAGGCTGGCCGCCAGTCCAGCGAAGGCGCGCTCCCCGAAACCGGCATCCTTCGCCACATCCTCGATAAAAATGATTTCACCCGGAGGCTGGATTTTAACCTTTTCCAGAAAAACGCGCGCCGTAACGATCGTTTTCAAATTGCACTGTTGCGCGCAGGAAGCCAGCGTTTCATTCGAAACGGTGTAGTTCAGGTTTACCGGCACCTTGCCCAGTAACATCGCTGCGTAGTTCACCAGCGCCCCGGGAACCGATGGCGGCAACAAGATGCCCACCATTTCCTGCCCCTGCCATTGTTTTCGCAAGCGCCGCGCGAGCACCAGAGCCCCCACCAGCGCCGAAAACCAACTCAGCTTCGGCCGCTGCCCATCAGCCATGGCGAATCGGAAGGGATGCCTGCGCGCCGAATAAATAAAGGATTCGGGCAACGTGTGCATGCGCTTTTTGCGCCGCGCAAAGGCTTCCGCTCCCAGATCCTGCACGGCACGGCGCACGTCTTGCGCTGTCGCCGTCGAAGGCAGCACTTTTCCAAAGGTGATGCGCACCGGGTAGGGAATTCGCCGCGGAAACTTCCAAAGAAATCGCCCGCCGGCAAAACTAAAGATCGAGCCCCACACCCCGTCCAGATTCACCGGAATAATGGGAACGTCGACACCCTTGATGATGCGCTCCATGCCGCGGCGAAATGGCAGCATCTGGCCAATGCGCGTCATCTGTCCTTCCGGGAAAATGCAAACGACTTCGCCGTTTTTCAGAGCTTCCGTAGCCAGCCGCAGAGAATGAATCATTTCGCGCGGCCCTTGATCCGACGCGATCGGAATCACACCCATAATTTTTGCAAACGGTTTAACGAGCGGGTGCTCGTACGAACCCTTGAACATAATGAAGCGAATGGGCCGGTCGATGGACGCGATGAGCAGCACCGCGTCGGCCATGGAGACGTGGTTCGGCGTGAGTAGCGCTCCGCCACGCGCCGGAACGTTCTCTCGCCCCTCCACATCCAGACGATATAGCGTGTGCGTGGCAGTCCACAGCATCAACCTTAGCAAGGAGTCGGGCAGCAAATACACCACGTAAACGGTGGCCGCGAGTGTGCCGAGCGAAGCCCACAAAAATATGGCCCCGGGGCCCAAATGCGCAAAACGCGTCAGGGCGTAGTAAATGCCGGAAGCGCCCCCGATCCCGATGAACGAAAGCAGATTGGCAGCAGCGATGACCCCGCCCTTTTTGTCTTCTTCGGGGCGATGCTGGATCAGCGTATTGATGGGAACGATGAAGAAACCACCTGCGAAACCCAAGCCTGCAAGCAGCATGAGCACAGCGTTGAATGACAGCCCGTGCATGGCAAGAAAAATGCCCAGTACGGTCATGCCGACCGAGCCGAGTGGAATCAAACCATACTCAATCGTGCCCGCAGACAGAAAACCGGCGGCCAGGCTGCCTACACCAATGCCGATGGCAATCGCCGCCTGGAGAAGCGAGTTCGAGGAAGAGCTCAGCTTCAGAACATCCTGGCCATAAACGATGATGTTGAACTGCAGCAGCGCGCCGAGAAACCAAAAGTAAGTGTTGCCGAGCACCGCCAGGTAGAGAACACGATCGCTGTGAATCAGCTTCATCTGGGACCAGAGATCGCCAAACATGTTGGCCCGGAACTTTTTCAGCGGATCCGCCGCGGGCACTCGCGTGATGCCTTGGCTCAGTAGCAGCCCCACAATGGCGCAGCCCACCAGGATGGTGCCGGAGTAGGCTTGATGGCCGCGAAAAGCCTCGGCCATGAACCCGGCCGCAACGCTTCCGGCGATAATTGCAAGAAAAGTTCCCAACTCGATGATCCCGTTTCCCCACGACAAGCGCTCCGGCGGCAGGATTTCCGGCAGCAGGCCGTACTTCGAGGGGCCAAATAGCGCAGCCTGTGTGCTCGCCAGAAAGACCGCGGCCATTTCAAGGGGCAGGTTCTGCAGGGCCAGGGCAACCAGGGCCAGCAGCATTACCAGGATTTCGAATAGCTTCGTCCAGATTGTTACGCTGCGCTTGCTGAAGCGGTCGGCTAGGTATCCGCCGGTCATCGAAAAGAAAACAAAGGGTGCGGCGAACAGGAAGCCAACCACTGGCACAAGCAGGTCACGGTCTTTCTTCGCCAGATTCATGGCGAGAATTAAAAAGATGATCAGCTGCTTCAGGCCATTTTCGTTGAATGCGCCCTGGAACTGCGTGGCGATCAGGCTCCAGAAACCCAGCCGCCACTTTTTTTCGGGCTCAGGAACAATGAGGTTTTCTTCCGCCGGCATGCCGCTCACCAAGCGTTGCGATTAGAACGTATGTAGTTCATTTAGTCTAGCAATCCTAATCGAATCGGAGAGCAGTGCCTCCGTCCCCTGTGCCCAA
>Ga0209415_10021149_pt1 | contig 10046 bp, 6 predicted proteins | sample PeaSoiSIISIP2007_FD_187696 | JGI IMG/M metagenome (GOLD analysis project Ga0209415, IMG submission 187696) | Peat soil microbial communities from Weissenstadt, Germany - SII-SIP-2007 (SPAdes) (version 2) | ecosystem: Environmental > Terrestrial > Soil > Wetlands > Peat | place: Germany... | reverse complement strand
CGAGACCGTCCCCGGCGCGACCACCGATCTGACGGGCATCTCCTGCCCGACGACCTCGGACTGTTTCGCCTCCGGTGTGGGGAGCGGCTCGACTCCCGTGAACATCGTGGTGGACAGCACCGACGGGGGTGCCACCTGGAACACGAAGACGTTGCCGGACGGTACGTACGGCATCTCCACCATCTCGTGCCCGACGGCCGCCGATTGCTGGGTGGCGGGCGTCAACGAGAGGGCGCCCGCCGGTGTGATGATCGCCACCACCGACGGGGGTGCCACGTGGAGCGCGCAGACGCTGCCGGGAGCGGTCCGCCGAGTCGTCGGCCTGGCGTGCCCGACGGCCTCGACCTGCTCGGCCATCGCCGGTACCGGTGGTTCTCCGGGGACGGTGATCGGCACCGCCGACGGGGGAGCGACCTGGAACACCGAGACCCTCCCGAACGCCTCCTACGATCTCACCGGGATCTCGTGCGCCACGGTGTCGGCGTGCTGGGCGGTGGGTGCCGACGGGAGCTTCGCCGGCGCCGTCGTCGCCACCACCGACGGCGGGATCACCTGGGATGGACAGACGTTTCCGGCCGGTGCGGAGTTGCTCGACGCCGTTTCCTGCGGCTCCCCGTCGAGTTGTGTGACGGTGGGCTTCGACGACGCCTTCTCGGCGGTGGCGGCCTCGACGGCCGACGGGGGCTCCGCGTGGATCTCCCGAAGCCTGCCCCTCGGCACGGGCGTCCTGGACGCCGTCTCGTGCCCCACGGCGTCGGACTGCTGGGCGGTGGGGTCGGGGACGGACGACGTGGCCGTCACCACCGACGGAGGTTCCGTCTGGAGCAGCCAGAGTCTTCCCGATCCGAACGTCGTGCTCGCCGGCATCTCCTGCCCCACCACGTCGGACTGCTGGGCCGTCGGAGCCGACAGCCCGGCCGGCAGCGGCGTGGTCATGGACAGCACCGACGGAGGTGCGGCGTGGACGACGCAGACCCTCCCCACCGGCACCGCTGATCTGCGCGGTGTCTCGTGCGCCACGGCGGCGGATTGCGCGGCCGTGGGCGCGGGGCCTGCCGGTGCCGTCGTCCTCTCCACCACCGACGGAGGGACCATGTGGAGCTCGCAGAGCGCTCCGGGGCCGCTCGGCGGTGCCACCGGAGTGGTGAGTGCCGTCTCGTGCCCCACGGCGGTGGACTGCTGGGCGGCCGGCACCGATCACCGTCACGGCACCGGCGCCGTGATGCGCAGCGCCGACGGCGGGGTCAGCTGGCACCTGCAGGCGCTGCCGAAGGAGGTGGGCGCACTGGACGGCATCTCCTGTGCCGGCACCATGAATTGCTGGGCGGTGGGGGCCGGCTCGTCGGCCGGCTCGGGGATCGTCGTGGCCACGACCAACGGCGGCAAGCGCTGGAGCACGCAGAAGGTACCGAAACGAGTCGGGACCCTCGACGCCGTCTCCTGTGCGGGCACCTCGGACTGCTGGGCCACGGGCGGGGAGCGGACGTCGTCCGTGGTCACCAAGGCCACGGGAAGCGTCAGCACCGGGTCGTCGGGGGTGATCCTCGCCACCACCGACGGCGGGAAGCTCTGGAGGTCCGATGCGCTTCCGGTCGCGGTGGGGCCGGTTCTCGGCATCTCCTGCCCCACCACCTCGTCGTGCTGGGCGCTCGCCTCGACGACGAACGACGTCGTGATCCTCACGCTCGGGAGGACGACACCACCGGTGATCACCGGCGCCCGGCGCCACCACCACCGAACCGGCCGGCCGAGCTAACCGGGCCGGCCAGCCCGGCCGGGCGAGCCCGACTCAGCCGACAGAGGCCGGGCGCGTCTCGTGGGTGGTGAGCCAGGCCCGCAGTTGGGCGAGCGGGAGCGGCCGGGAGAAGAGGTAGCCCTGGGCCACGTCGCAACCGAGGCGTCGGAGCTCGTCGAGAACCTCCTCCGTCTCCACGCCTTCGGCCACGACGCGGAAGCCCAGGTTGTGGCCGAGGTCCACGATGGACCGGACGATGGCACGGTGGGCCGGAACCGATGTCATATCGGTCACGAAGCCCTGGTCGATCTTGAGCTCGTGGACGCAAAGCGATGAGAGGAAGCCGAGCGACGTCTGTCCGACACCGAAGTCGTCGATGCTGATGTGGACACCGAGGGCCGAGAGCTCGGCCAATGCGATCCCGGCCCGCCCCGGATCCGTGAGCAGAGCGGTCTCGGTGATCTCGAGGGTGAGCCGATGGGCGGGCACGGCGTGGTCCTGCAGGGCGGTGATCACCTGCGAGGCGAATTCGCCGTTGCAGATGTTGCGGGCCGACACGTTGACGGACACGGCGACGGCGGAGAGCCCCGATTCGGGGTCGGTCATATCGGCCAAGGCCCGGCGCAGGACCCACTGCGTCAATTTGTCGATGAGATCGGTCTGCTCGGCCAGGGGAACGAACCGAACCGGGGCCAGGAGCCCGTGAGACGGGTGTTCCCAGCGGACCAACGCCTCCACGGCGTCGACCGCTCGGTCGGGCAGCGTCATCTTGGGCTGGTAGTGGAGGATCAATTCGTCATTGTCGATGGCATGTCGGAGATCGGCGATGAGGCCCAGGTTGGCAGCGTCGTAGTGATCCTGGCTCCGGTCGTAGCGCACCACCCCCGCGTGCTGGGCCTTGGCCACGTAGAGCGCCACGTCGGCTCGTTGCAGGAGCTCGTCCACGTCGGTGCCGTCGTCGGGTAGCAGGACGTAGCCGATGCTGGACTCGGCGGATAGGAGAAGCCCACCCACCTGGACCTCCTTCTCGATCACGTCGCGCAGGCGACGAAGGACCTCCTCCGGATCGCCGACATCGCACAGGATGACGCCGAACTCGTCACCCCCCAGACGTGCGACCGCGTCTTGGGGACGGGTGAACGCCGACAGGCGGCGGGCCAACTTCGTGAGGAGCTCGTCTCCGTTGTGATGTCCCAAGGTGTCGTTGATCTCTTTGAACCGGTCGAGATCCATGATGGCCAGGGCGGTGTGCGTCTTGCGTCGCACGGCGTCGGCCACGGCTTCTTCGGCGCACCGGTGGAAGAGTGCCCGGTTGGGAAGCTCGGTCAGAAGATCGTGTTCGGCCAGGAACCGGTTGCGGGTGACCTGCTGACGCAGTCTCCGACTGAGCGTCACCGATAGCGCGAAGAGAAGCAGGTAGAGAGCCCCGAGACCGAGGGCGAGGTCGCGGTAGAGCTGGTGCAGACCGGCGGCGACGTCGACGTTGATGGGCGCGTAGGGCAGGTAGACCTCGAGAACCCCGACCCGGCGGGCCGGGGTTCCGGCCACGAGCGGGACATAGACCTCGACGGCCGCCGGTCCTGCGGCGCCGTGGTCGTTGGAGTCGGTGTTCAGGTGGGTGAGGCGAGCCACGACGGTCCCGTGCGCGGCGTCGATGGCCTCGTCCTCGGGCTTGACGCCGAAACCGGAGCCGTCGTCGGAGAAGACCACGTTGCCGGACAGGTCCCGCAGGCGAAGGCGCAGAACGTTGTGGCGACGGACGGACTGGGTGACGAGCCGGTTGAGATCCCTGGTCTCGGCCGGGCTGAGTCGATCACCGAGGGGCCGGCCGTCGAGGAGCGGTTCGACCGCCGTCTCAGCCACGAGAAGAGCTTCCGAACGCCCTTCGGCCACTCCTCGTTGGCGCGCCTCGGAGCGGTAGCTGCCGGCCAGCGCGAATCCGAGGGCGGCCACCATGGCGAGGCTCGCCACCGCGTAGATGGCGAAGACCCGCAAGAGGGACCGCGAGCGTGTACCCCGGGAGCTCACCTTTCCTTTTCGGAAAGAATCGCCCGGGACTTGACGGCCGCGTCCTGCCGGGTTGGACCCGAGCCGTGACCGGGCCCGGCCCCCTGGGGTTGCCCCACGGCCCCGTCCCGGCGGGCCCGTGGGCGCCCCCGTCCCCTCGGGGCTCCGATGCCGAACGGCGGGCCGCCCCGAGGTGGGTTCCTGTTTAGACTGCGCGTCGTGGCACGGGTGGTGGCGGTAGCCAACCAAAAAGGAGGTGTCGCCAAGACGACCACGGTGCACGCCCTCGGTTTCGCCCTGGCCGAGCTCGGGCGGCGCGTGCTCTTGGTGGACCTCGATCCCCAGGCCTGCCTCACCTATTCGGTCGGCATCGACCCGGACACCCTCGACCACTCTCTCCACGACGTCTTCGTCCGCAAGATGAAGGCGGCCGATGCCCGGCGGAACCTACCCGGTGTCGAAGGCGTGGACATCCTGCCGTCCACCATCGACCTGGCCGGATCCGAAGTCCACCTTCTGACGCGCACGGGTCGTGAACACGTGCTGGCCCGTGCGCTGCTCCCGGTCATGGACGACTACGACGTCGTGCTCATCGACTGCCCACCGTCTCTCGGCGTGCTCACCATCAACGGGCTGACGGCGGCGGCCGAAGTCGTCGTTCCCCTCCAGTGCGAGGCGCTCAGTCACCGCGGCGTCGGCCAGCTCCTCGAGACGATCGACGACGTGCGTATGTTCGCCAACGCCGAACTCCGGGTGCGCGGCGTCGTGGCCACCATGTACGACGAGCGGACCCGGCACGCCCGGGCCGTTCTCGACGACGTGAAGGAGCGCTACGGACTACCCGTGTTCGACCCGCCCGTTCGCAAGTCGATCCGCTTCGCCGAGGCACCGCTGAGCGGGCTGTGCATCCTGCAGCACGCGCCGCGTTCTCCGGGTGCCGAGGCGTACCGCGCCATCGCCCGCCAGCTCGACGCTGACCCGCCGGCGGTCGCCTGAGGTGATCGCCCGAGGAAGGACGGACCCCGGTGTCCGACGCCCCTGATCCACTCGGGAAGAGGGCCTTGTACTGGGCACCGGCCGAACGCGACGAAGACGGCCCCCGCCATGCCGACGAGGGTCAGGTTCTGGGCAAGCACGCGTTGTTCTCCGATGCCCGCTCGCGGTCCGTCTCCGCCGCCGCGGCCGAGATCGCCCCGCGTGCGGAGTCGACCGGGGCGGCGACAGGGAAGGCCGGCCACCCCTCGAATGTTCGGTCCCACGATGACAGGCCCGCCCGGGGTCTGAACGAGAGGTACCGTGCCCGGCGTCCCGACGAGCTCGAACGGCCGACCGGTTCGGGCATGTTCGGGACTCTCACCGTGCAGTGCTCCTCGTGCCGGGTCCGCTCCCAGGTGGACCTGGTGGAATTCGTCGTTCTCCACCTGCCGCTGTGGTTCTGGAGGCCGGGACGCGGCTATACGCAATTCATGTCCTGCCCCGCCTGTCGGCGACGGACGTGGGTCAGCGCCTCCTGGACTGGGTGGTCCCGCTGACCATGACGCGGCGCGTGGGCGCCTAGGTCGCGGTGGCCAGTATCAAGAGCTGGCTCCTCCACCTGCACGGCCCGATCGTTTATGTGGTGGTGGGACTCCTCGTTTTCTTCGAGCTCGCCATCGTCATCGGGTTCTTCGTGCCCGGCGAGATCGCCGCCGTCATCGGCGGGGTGATCGCCAGTCAGCACCACGCCAACGTGGCGCTCGTGATCGTCGTCGTCGTGGTGGTGGCCACGATCGGCAACGTCGTCGGTTTCGAGGTCGGGCGTCTGATCGGGCCCTGGCTGTTCGCCCACCGACCGCTGGCCGGAAAGAGCGGTGTCGCAAGAGCTCAGGACCTCGTGGCGCGCCGGGGCGGACCGGCCGTGATCGTCGGACGGTTCGTGGCCGTCGTCCGTGCCATCCTCCCCGGCCTGGTCGGAATGAGCGGGATGTCCCGCCGCCAATTCGCCCTGCTCAGTGCGGCCGGCGCCATCGTCTGGGGCGCACTGTGGGTGCTCGTCGGCTTCGGCCTCGGTCTGTCCTACACGAAGGTGACGAACACGGTCGGCAGTGTCACCGGGGTCGTGGTCGCCGTGGTCGTGGTGGTGGGAGTGGCGTACATGGCGTGGCGTCGCCACGGGCGGTCGAAGGCGACGGCTCGTTCCGCCGGCGACGGGTAGACCGGCGAAGGCGGACCTGTGGGGGGTCAGACCCGGTGCGTACCCGTCGTCGTGGCCGGACGGGCCGGGGGCGCGGCCAGATCGAGACTCTGCACCGCCGCCACCGGCGTTCCGCCGGACTCTCCTCCGACGACCCACGCCGTTGACCCGAGGACGGCAACGGCGGCGTGGGCCACCGCCATGGCGAGCCGCCCCACGGGCTTGGCCGTACCCGACGTCGGGTCGAACCACCACACCGTGGTCACACTGGACAGAGTCGGCGCCGTGGTGCCCGGTGCCGCACCTGCCGCGCTGGTGTCGCCGCCGACGACCAGGACCTCACCGCCGAGGGCGACGGCGGACGCCCCGGTCACCGGCGCCGGGAGACGGCCGGTGGCGGTGACGGTGTGGGCGGTCAGGTTCACGACCTGGATCGTGTCCACCGGATGGCCGGCCGACGCCCCGCTGGTGGCGGTGCCACCGAAGACGTAGAGCATGTCCCCGACCGCAGCCACGGCGGGGAAGTCCACCGGCACCGGGAGCGTGGCGGCGGTGGCGAAATTCCTCCCGTCGGTCGTGGACAGGACGGACTGATCGGGACCGGCTCCGCTGTCCCCGCCCACCAGGTACACCGTCGGCCCCACCGTGACGGCGACGGCGGCGGTGCGCGGCTGGGGCAAGGATCCGAGCACCGTGCTCTCGGGGAGCACGGTGCCGGTCCCGCTCGACGGCAGGAGTCCCGGGGTAATGGCCTCCACCGCAGTCGAGGCCGATCCCGATCGTGTTGTGCCGCCGAACACGACGACCTGGCCGTCGAGCGCGGCGCCGGCCGCATCGTCGAGGGTGTTCGTCAGGTATCCCACCTGGGAGAGGACCCCCCTGGTCACATCGAGTCCGAAGATTCCCGATGCCGTGGCGCCACCCGTGGTGGCGCCCCCGACGATGACCAATTGGTTGCCGGCCGGCGTCCAGGGGACGACGACGGTGCGGCTGATCGGCGCCGTGAGCCGCCACGCCGCCATGGACGTCACCACCCGGGGAGCGGCCGGTGCGGCCGGCAGCCGGCGGTGGGGGGTGGTCGCAGGGGTCCGGTCCCGGCTCACAAAGAAGACGGCGACGGTGGCGAGGGCGACGACACCGACCACGACGGCCGCCCGTCGGGACCGGCGGGCGCGCCGGGTGGCGTGGCGGGCATCAAACCCGGGCATGCGACGGGCCAGGGGAGAATTGACGGACACCACCGAACCTTCGAGTCGTCGTCCGACTTGTCGGTCTCTACGCGAAGAGGTCTAGCAGCGTCCCGGTGCGTCTGCACGGGGGGTGTCTCGTACACCCGAAGCCGTCGCGTCGAAAGGGTCAGTCGGCGACCAGGTAGTACCGGGCCGGCATCTCCCCTTCCCGACGCACCCTTTGATGCTTTTCGAGCAGCACGATGTGCGCCACCGTCTCGCCCACGGCCGCTCTCTGCATGTAGTCGGCGATCTCGTCCCACGGACGGGACCAGGTGAGGCGCACGGACAGGTCCCAAGCCGTCGATCCGGGGTTCTGTTCGAGTTCCTTCTCGATCTCGGTGAGACGGTCGGCGTGATGCGTGATGATGTCGTCGAGGCGGCCGCGCAGATCGGCGAAGCGGTATTCATGGGCGGGGAGCACCTCGTCCACGTCCAGAGTGTGGACCTTCAAGAGCGATTCGAGGTATTCACCGAGAGGGTTGGGAAATTGCTGCGTATGGACGCCGATGTTGGGTGTGATCCGGGGCAGGACATGGTCGCCCGACAGCAGGAGCTTGTGACGGTCGCTGTAGAAGCAGACATGACCCGGTGAGTGACCCGGGGTCCACACCGTCTGGAGGTCCCAACCGGGGACGTCGACGATGCGACCGTCTTCGAACATGACGTCGGGCTCGGCCATCATCACCTGGTCGCGGATCATCATCGACGCCATGTTCAGATCAGGCAGCTTGAGAGCGGGGACCCCGGCATCCTCGAGGAACACCTTCATCCGGGCCAAGAGGTCGTCGGTATCGATATACCGCGACTGCAACATGTCGGCGTCGTCGGGATGGAGGCCGATCCATGCCCCGGACTCCTCGCGGACGCGACCGGCCAGGCCGTAGTGGTCGGGGTGGATGTGGGTGACGAGGACGGCGCGGACATCGGAGATGGACCCGCCCGCTTCGGTCAATCCGTTGGAGAGGGCCAGCCAGGCATCATCGGTGTTCCATCCGGCGTCGACGATGGCCACCCCGTTGTCGAGCTCGAAGGCGTAGACGAGGACGTAGCGCAGAGGGTTGGCGGGAATGGGGACGGGGATCGACCACAACCCGGGTCGGACCTGCTCGACGGGGGGCATGACGTTGCGATCCCAGGCCTGTTTCTGCAGCACCCCGGTGACACGGACCATGGCGGGGCACCGTAGGCGCCGTCAGCGTCACCGACCAGCCGGGCGCTCGGTCCGGTGCCCGGTCACCGGCACCTCCCGGCCCGCCATGACGGGCGCCGGGCAGGTCCCCCCCTGGGGCCTTTACGCAAAAAGACGACGGTGGGTAGCGGTCACCCGACCCAAGGAGTGCACTTCGTCGCGATCGTCGGCCCCATTTGGGCACGAAGAGTGATGAGAGGTCCGGTATCCGTCACACTGCGAGTTCATTTGACTATTTTCACTCCAGTTTCATTGACCACAAGAAACGCAGACCTTTACCATGACGAGCTTGCAGGCACCTCTGTGGCCGGCCTGGCGTCGAGCGTCCTAGGGGGACCGATGCCACGGGGCCGGCCGGCGAAAGTGCCCCGGGCGACGGCACGGACGGCGACGGGAGTCACTGTGAAGGAGCGGAGAAGTGACACCTTGAGCAGCTCCGATGTGATGGAAACCGGCCCCATCCCGGCCCCGCCGGGGACGCGCCTGCAGCATCTGCTCGATCTGTCGCGTGACGCCTTCGTGGAGACCGATGCCGAGTCGATCCTGACCGAGTGGAACCGCCAGGCCGAGTTGCTGTTCGGGTGGTCCCGGGACGAGGTCCTCGGTCGACCGGTGACCGAATTCCTGGTGCCCGAGCGCTTCCGGGGCCGCTTCGGCCGGGATCTCGAATCGCTTCGCATGGTGGACGGTGCCACCGAGCGGACGCAACCACGCGAGATGAAGTTGTTGCACCGTGAAGGCCACGAGATCCATGTGTCGGTGACGGCCTACATCATGGGTGCGGGGTGCGATCTGCGCATCGGCGGGTTCCTCCACGACCGCCACCAGGAGAAGGCGGCCGAGGAGGCTCTCGCCCACGCCTATCTCTACGACTCGCTCACGGGCCTGCCGAACCGGACGCTGTTCACGTATCGCCTCTCCTACGCGTTGGCCAAGGAGAAGGGCTCGGCCGGCTCGGTCGCCCTCCTCGTTCTCGATCTCGACCGGTTCAAGTCCATCAACGACGCCCTCGGTCACGAAGTGGGCGACGAAGTCCTGGTCGCCGTGTCGGCTCGCCTGGTGGCGGCCAAAGGAAGCGCCCAGGTGGTCGCCCGGCTGGGCGGGGACGAGTTCCTCGTCCTTTTCGACGGCGAGGATGCCGAGGGCGAGGCGGAGGCCTTCGCCGCCCGCGCCCTCGCCGCTCTGTCGAAGCCGATTGCCGCTGGTGCGAGCGAGATATTCATCACGGCCAGCATCGGCATCGCCGATACGTCGGCCCGTGTCACCGAGGCCACGTCCTTGTTGTCGAATGCCGATGCCGCCATGTATCAAGCCAAGAAGAGAGGCGGCGGGAGCGTTCAGGTCTTCGGCGAGGCCATGCGGGCCCGCGTTCTCGAACGGATGACGACCGAGCATTCGTTGCACCGGGCTCTCGAGCGCAGCGAGCTGCGGCTCTTCTACCAACCGGTGGTCGATATAAAGAACAGCCGAGCCGTCGGCGTGGAGGCACTGCTCCGGTGGGACCATCCCGACCAGGGCCTCGTGGCACCGAACAGCTTCATACCGGTGGCCGAGGAGAGCGGGCTCATCATCCCCATCGGTGCGTGGGTGATGCACGAAGCCTGCCGGCAACTCTGCCGGTGGCAGACGAAGCGGTATGGCGGGCTCCAGGGGGCGGTCGAGGTCAATCTGTCGGCTCGCCAGGTCGACCATCCCGCCCTCGTGGCGACG
>Ga0209415_10021148_pt1 | contig 10047 bp, 5 predicted proteins | sample PeaSoiSIISIP2007_FD_187696 | JGI IMG/M metagenome (GOLD analysis project Ga0209415, IMG submission 187696) | Peat soil microbial communities from Weissenstadt, Germany - SII-SIP-2007 (SPAdes) (version 2) | ecosystem: Environmental > Terrestrial > Soil > Wetlands > Peat | place: Germany... | reverse complement strand
CCGCATGCGCGCGGCGACGACCCAACCACCCATCAAACGCACCCAGAATGCCATCGCGCCGGCGAGCCAGATCACAACCACCCAGCACAAGAACCGTCCTGCCCATGCGTCGGCAACGGTCGCGCTGACGGACGCGGGCAAAGTAATGGTGACGGCGGGAGCGGCGGAGGCGACGCGGGCGGCGAAATGTGCCGCTGCTGGAACCGGGTCCGATGGGGACATCAGGCTCCAGGTCACGAACGGAGCGGCCGCCATGGCCGCCAATGCCACGCAGGCGAGAAGGTATCGCATGTTCGGGCTGGATGAGCGCCCGATCCCTCTGCGGGCGGCGGCATAGAGAGCCGAAATCGCTGCGCCCTGCCAGAGAAAGTGAACCAAGGTCCAGCCGAGGCGCTCCACCCACGGCTGCGTCGAGAGGAACTGTATGGCGTTCATCGAGGGCGTCCCTTCCTTTCCGCAAACTCCTCCAGCATTTTACGGATCTCAGCTAATTCCTGGCGCGACGCGGGCTCCGCCGCGAGCGCCCCCATCATGAGGCTTTTGGCCGACCCATCGAAGGCGCGCTTCAGGAGGTCACCCGCGATCTGCGTCTGGGTTTGTTCCTTGGGTACGCCTGCCTCGTATACGTGAGACCGAAAACGCTCGCTGCGGATGAGCAGGCCCTTCTCCATCATCAATTGCATCTGCTTCAGCGTGGTGGTGTAGCCGCAGTCTTTGTCGAGTTCCCGGTGGACCTCACGCACCGTCGCCGGTCCCAGCCGCCACAGAACGGCCAGGATGTCGATTTCAGCGTCCGTGGGGAGCGGCAGCGATTTCCGAGTAAGGCGGGCGAGTGCCATTGGCAAGGATCGTACAACGATTTAAAACGTATGTCAACGATTAAAATCGTACTTTCCAGTAGAAATGAAAACTCGACAGTGGCCCGCATGGACGGGGCGCTCGCCAGGCCTTCATAAAACGGAGGCGGGTTTACCGGACGCTTCCAACGTGCCGCGCCACGCGCGGAGTCTGACCCATGAGGCGTTCACCAGCAGCCCGATGAGGATAACGTAGAGCGGAGCAACTTCCTCGCGATAACGGTTGTGGTCGCCTGAGGCAAACAGGATGGTGACCGCTGAATCGTAGGCAATGTTGAAGAGCAGGAACGGGATCGTCGCGCATCGCGCACGCCGTTCGCCCGTCCAGGCGCCGGGTTGCGAAAACACGCGGACCGCGAGAATGAGGCCGCCAGCCAGGCAAGCCGGGAACAGAAAGACATTCAGCCACGCAATCGGGTCCTGGTCTGAGTCAGGATCCACGAAGAGCTCGCCGGCGGTAATTCGCTCGTACCAATTCAGAAACGGCCGCAAGCACGTTGCACTCTGCGCTTGATCGAAGGGAAACGCGTCGCTTGCCGGCAGCAGGTAGGTGCGCAGGTTCGCGCGGACTTGCTTCCACAATAGTCCCGGGTACTCGCGAGCGACGACCTGGGCATCGCGGTGATAGACATCCGCCACCTTCGAAGTCCACACTGAGTTCCAGTTATCGGCGCCAGTGGTCTTCCGCGACATGTCGAGCAGCGGGATGCCGGTCGGCTCTGGTTGCCTCACAAGCTCCGAATAGAGATAGGTCTTGGTTTGGACCGCGGGGATTTCGAGAATCCTGCCGATCCTGCCTGCGCGCTTCAGTCGCTCCAGTGCTTCCGGAGGTGCCTGCTGCTGCACCATGTCCGCATAGTTCATCTTCTTGTACACCTGTCCCGGCGTCATGTCGCCGAACACGACGTAATTCTTGACATAGAACGCGACGATCAGCAGCGCCGGCACGGCGGCGGCCCACAGGCCTCTCTTCCAGTGGTCTCGAGTCACCCACATCAGCAGAGATGCAAGGAGCAGAAACCAGCTCAGGTGGTACACTCCCCGGACGCTGACCACAACGGTCAACGAGACGAAGAAGAGCAGCGCATCGCGGAACGCCGCTCCGCGGATGTAGCGCCCCATCGCCCACGCGGCCACGGTGAGGGCGACCATCACCGGGTATTCATAAAAGACCCAATTCTCATACAGCACCGTGATTGGGCTCGACGTCAACAGCGCAGCCAGCAGGAAAGCCAGCCAATTTGCCACGCCCAGGCGCATCATCACCGCCATCAGGCTGAAGGCCAGCGCCAACCCCATCAATAAATGAATGACGAAGAATACAGTTTCCGGATGCGCGGCCGTCTTCAGCACCAGCCCCAGGTACAAGTTAAACCCGGGTGGTTGTTCTCTCAGATAGAACAGACTCTGCCACAGATGCTCCCGCAGGAGCGCCGGATCTATGTACTGCAAATAGGTACCGATGGGTATGGTGTCGGGCCGCACGCCGAGGGCAAAGTAAATCACGCGAGAGACGGCAAAGACCAGCGCCAGCGGAATCGACCAGAGCTTGCCGTCACCGTCCGCGCATGGCAGCGAGGAGCGGATGCGTTGTATCGGTGCTCCTTCCCTGATTTCGCGGTGCATATGTCGTCGCCGGGCTCAGCGGGCCGAGATCTCGCCCGGAACTTCCGGGCTCCCGGTCCCGTTTAATTGTATATTCTGCCATCCTTCGATCCTGTCAGGCACAGTGCCGCTTCGGTAGCCAGATCCGGGCCACCGCAAGACCGCCGCGCTCTAACCAGCGGGTTTCGGGCACGCAATCTGGTCGCGGGTAACGGTCCAGCTTGGCTCGCCGTCGTCGATGCCTAATGGCATACGGAAGAAAAGGTCGTCGGCACGAGAGCCTTCCACGCGAGCGTTGTTATTCGTTATCGGTAAGTATTCGGCAAGCGAGAGGCAGCTCTTGTCGACTGGTCCGGCTACTCGTGGTGTAGCGCCTCCATCGGATCAATGCGCGTCGCGCGCCTTGCCGGAACGTAGTTCGCGATGAGCGCCACCGTAAGGAGCAACGCAGCTACTCCACCCATTACGGCGGGATCGAGCGGCGCCACGCCGTAGAGCAGCGCGCGCAGACCCGACGCCAGCGCGGCGGCGCCGGCCATTCCGGCCACCAGACCAATCAGCGCGGTCTTGAGCCCGTTCCGGACTACCAGCGTCTTGATTTGCCCGGACGTTGAGCCAAGCGCCATGCGAAGTCCGAACTCGCGGGTCCGCTGAGCGACGCCGTAGGAAACAACTCCATGAATCCCGAGCGCGGCCAGGAGCATCGAGAGTGCCGCGAAAATCGCCAGTAGTTCTGTCGAAATGCGAGGCGCGGTGTCGGCCAGCGATATATACTCGTCCATGCTGCGGATCTGAAACACCGGCTGGCCCCGATCGATCGACCACACGGCCTGCTTCACGGCTTTCACCACGGTCTCTGTCCCCATCGTCGTGCGCACCGCCAGCGCCATTGCCTTGTCCGGCATTTGCTCATAAGGTGCGTAGATGGTGGGCTCAGGCTGTTTTTCCAAGCCGTAATGATGCACCTGGCTCACGATGCCGACAACTTCCCGGAACTGACCCCATAACCGCATGCGCTGGCCGATCGGATTCTCATTCGGCCAGTACTGGTGCGCCAGTGTTTCGTCGATCAGAATTACCGGCGGAGCTTCTCGAACATCGCGATCGGAAAGCAGCCTCCCCTGTTGCAGCGCGATTCCCATCGTTTTGAAATACTGCGAGCTGGCGCGCCGGAAGTCGGCGACCAGCCATTGCCCGGGCGGCAGCGGGCGCCTTTCGATCATGAAGTACTCGCGGTCGTTCTGCTGACCGAGCGGAAGCACATCTGTCAGCCCGGCGGATTGGATGCCGGGTATCTGGTCCACCTTGTCCAGTACTCGGGTGTAGAAGTCGGCCTGTTCGCGATCGTTCTTATATAGATTGTCCGTGGGCAGGCGCATGCGAAACGTCAAGACATGATCGGGCCGTATGCCCGGATTCACGTGTTGCAGATTGACGAAGCTCTTCATCGCGAGACCGGCGCCGATCAGCAGCATGCTGGCGAGCGCGACCTCTCCGGCCACCAGGAAGCTCCACACGCCCGTCCGGCCAGGCGATGGAGAGGACGTTCGGCCACCTTCCTTCAGCGCGTCGTTCACGTCGGCGCGGGCGACATACAGGGCGGCAATCAGTCCGAAAACCAGCGCGGCCCCAGTCGAGATCAGCAGTGCAAATGCGAGCGCGCGGCCATCCACGGCAATCGCCGGCCGCACGACCTCAGCTCCAGCCTCCGCCATCGGAAGCGTGCTGGGCAGCAGCGCGCTCAGAAGGTCCACACCCCAGACAGCAAAGAAGACTCCCAGCGCGCCTCCAACAAGGCTGAGCAGCAGGCTTTCGCTCAAGATCTGCGCTATCAGACGGCCTCGCCGCGCGCCTAATGCTGCGCGAATCCCCATCTCCTTCCGCCGGCCGGTGACACGCGCCAGCAAAAGACTAGCCACGTTCACGCAGGCCAGCAACAGTAAAAGCCCCACTGCTCCCAGGAGCAATAAGAACGCGGGCCGAATGTATTCGAAGAGCGCCTGTTTCATGCCAATCACGGCCACGTCCCAACCCGCCAGTCCAGGCGTCTGCGCATCGATGCGGCGCGCGATCGTGCTCAACTCGGCTTGCGCCTGAGCGAAAGTGACGCCCGTCTTCAGGCGCGCGATGACACCGAAGTCGTGGGACACACGGCTCTTGGCGCGCAGTTGCGCGACCGGCCATGGCACGTAAATATCGCTGGGCAGCGGTTGCCAGAAGTCCGGAGCCAGCACGCCGATCACGGTGTATGGCTCGCTATTCAAGGTGAACGTCCGTCCAATGACGCGCGGGTCCGCGCCGAAGCGGTGTTTCCAATAACCGTTGGTGAGAACGGCGACCGGGTACCGTGCTTGTCCCGCGCCTTCAGCCGCCGTAAACCCACGTCCGAGAACGGTGCGAGCCCCGAGCATCGAGAGGAAATTCGTGGTGACGCGCAGACCAGTTACCTGCTCGGGCTCGCCCTCACCAGTCACGGTGCCTGTGCCCACTTCGAGCAGCGCCATGTCCTCGAAGGATTGACTCTGCTCTTTCCAGTCGAGGAAGTTCGGCGCGGTCGGCCCTTCCCGCTTGATACCGTCCTTCAGATCCGTCTCCCAGATCAGCGCCAGACGGTCGGCGCCGGGATACGGCAGCGGCCGCAGCACCACCGAATTGACGACGCTGAAGATAGCGGTGTTTGCTCCGATTCCCAGTGCGAGGACCAGCAAGGCCACGATTGCGAAGCCTGGCGTCTTGCGCAGGGTACGCAGGGAGTAACGCAGATCCTTCAGGAGAGTCAGCATCCGCTTGTCTGACGGAGCAAGCGAGGGACCGTTCGGTGGGCTGGGTAAGTGCCTGAAACTATTGACTGCCGCAGGGGTTGCCGTAGAGCGCGAGTGTCCGCTTTTGGGAACCACGCTTCGCGTAGCGATGCGGCGCGCGATCCGCGCGAGCCCGGCGAGGGTCATTATCGGTAGGCATAAGCCGGCGGCGGCCGGCAGGGCGAATCAGGCCGCGTATTTCACCGAACTCCATTCTCCCTGTAACCTTTTGCCCCGGACGCGGTAATTATTGCGACCGCGGATGGCGGCCAATTCGTATTTATAGTAGCCAGCGTCATGCGCCTTCGGCGCGCCGACAGTCCAGGAGGCCTAACGTATATGACATACGCGCTAAGAACGCTTTGGAACGACCGCGGCTTCGCCGCCACGGCCGTGCTCAGCCTCGCGATCGGCATCGGCGCCAATACCGCGATCTTCTCGCTGGTGAGCGGAGTTCTGCTGCGCCCGCTCGAGTTTCCCGATCCGCAGCGTCTGGTGGCCATCTCCATTTCCACGCCGCAATTCCGCGATGGAGAGCCGTTGCCGATCAATCTCGGCCAACTGGTGGAATGGCGCAGGCGCACGCACTCGTTCGAAAGCATCGGCGCCTATCGCAATACAACGATGAGCCTGATTGGAGAAGGCCGTCCCGAGTTAATTTCAGGGGCGCAGGTTTCGGCGAATTTCTTCGACGTGCTGGGCGTGCATCCGCGCTTCGGCCGCTCCTTTCTTGAGCCAGAGGACCATTATGGCCAGCACCAGGTGGTGATGCTTGCCGATTCGATCTGGCGGCGCCGGTTCGGCGGCGATCCCTCAGTCGTTGGACGCAAAATCACCCTCGGGGGCACGCCGTACATCATTGTGGGAGTCTTGCCGCCCGATTTCGAATTCCCGAAGCAGCCGAGCGACATCGGCAATCGTCTGAACGGACGCATGGAAATGTTCCGGCCGTTAGCGTATGAGCCCGACGACCTCGTGCCTCACGCCGGCGATCTGAACTATGCCGCCATTGCCCGCCTGCATCCGGGCGTCTCAATCGAGCGCGCCAGCGCCGAACTCACCGCCACCGAAGCCGCGATCGATGCGCAAATCGGCGGCGAATCCTGGCACATTGTTCCGGCCATCACGCCCCTGCAGCAAAAGCTGACCGGGGATGTGCGGCAGAGCCTGATTGTGCTCATGGCGGCTGTCGGCGCGGTGCTGCTGGTGCTCTGCGTCAACCTTGCGAACCTCTCCCTTTCGCGCGCCGCCGGCCGGGCCCGCGAAGCCGCGATTCGCACCGCGCTCGGAGCGAGCCGGTGGCAGCTGGCGCGGCAATCGCTGGCGGAGACGGGCGTAGTCGCCGCGCTGGGCGGCGGCCTCGGCGTAGTCTTCGCTCTTTTCGGATTACAGCGGCTGCTCGCCGCCGCGCCGATCGACTTGCCGCGGCTGCGCGACGTCTCCGTCGATGGCCGCGTGCTGGTCTTTGCGCTAAGTATTTCGGCGATCACCGCGTTGCTGTTCGGCATTCTGCCGGCCTGGCGCAGTGCATCCAGCGGCGCGCCATATGAGACGCTGAAATCCACCAGCTACGCCAACGCCGGCGGGCCCACCGGATTGCATTTGCGAAACCTTCTGGTCGCTCTTGAAGTAGGTTTGTGCGCCGCGCTGCTGGTTACCGCGGGTCTGTTCCTCTCGAGCTTTGTCCGCCTGACGACAATCCCTCGGGGGTTCGATATCGAACGCGTCCTCGCCGTCGATGTTGCGCTGCCCGGAACGAAGTACGCGAAGGATCGAGACCGTACCCGCTTCTTCGAAACCGTACTCGATCAAGCGCGTGGCCTGCCCGGCGTCGAATCGGCGGCCATTTCTTCCTACTTGCCTTTGCAAGGTGAGAGCTGGATCGACATCGTCAAAACCGAAAACGATCCGCGCCCCGAGGCGCAACTCCCGAGCGCCAATCTCCGCTTCATCAGCCCCGGTTACTTCCGAACTCTGCACATCCCGCTGCGCGCCGGCCGCGATTTCGAGCCCTCTGACCGCAACCACCTGACCGCCGTCATCTCCCAAAGCCTCGCCCGCAAGCTCTGGCCGAACACCAGCCCGGTGGGCCGCAAGCTGATCGATGGCGACCGCGTTCAGGAGGTAGTCGGCGTGGTGGGCGACGCGCGCAGCACGAGCCTCGATGAAAATCCGGTTGACATGCTGTACATCCCGTTGTGGCAACGCCCGCAATATTCGTCTTCGATTCTGGTGCGCACCGCGATGGATCCGAAATCGATCGCCGCAGCCCTGCGCGCCGTGGTTTGGAGCGCCGATGGCGACGTCCCCGTTCCCGAAGAGCGGACGCTTGAGCAGATTATGTCCGAATCTGTGGCGCGGCGCCGATTCCAGATGACGCTGGTCCTTCTGTTCGCCATCGCCGCTCTCGCTTTGGCAGCGTTCGGAACCTACGGCGTGGTCTCGTATGCCGTGGCGCGGCGCCGCGCGGAAATCGGCATTCGCATCGCGCTCGGAGCGGGGCAGGGAAGGGTGCTCCGGCTGGTACTGCGCCAGGGCATGACGCCCGTGTTCGCCGGACTCGCGGCGGGCGCCTTAGCGGCTGTGGCCATCGGGAGCTACGTGTCGAGCTTGTTGTTCGAAGTGAGTCCGCACGATCCTGTTGCCTTCGCTATCGCGGCCGCGGTGCTGGTCGCGGTGTCGGCTTTGGCCTGTTGGATTCCGGCGCGGCGCGCGGCGGGCGTCAACCCGCTCGACGCGATTCGATACGAGTAGACAGCGGCTGGCGATCCGGACAGCCGCTGCGCGGGGCGAGCTGATTCGCGCCTGTTACCACGGTCCGCTGCTTGCAACCTTACCGTTGCGCTCAGCACGGCGGGTTAAGGCGGGTTATTGGTTCCCTCGGAGGCCGGGGAATCAAACGCTGTTAAAATGGCCAGCAAGAGCCGACAGGCTGCTCGCGGCGGCGACGCGGCAGTAGCAGGCTTGCGGCACATATGACCGCATAGGATACGTGGGGAAGCGATCCAGACGTGTAAACAAGGCTCGTTCCGCGCCGGCCGGGGGCAAGGAGATCGCGCCGGCTCGCGACCGGAATCGAACGCGCGAGTTGTGCGTTTATCTGCTGCTGTTTCTCGCCACCTTCGCGGTGTACAGCCAGGTTCGGCATTTTGATTTCGTCAACTTCGACGACCCCGAGTACGTCACCGAAAACAACCACGTGCGCGCCGGGCTGACGCTGGACGGTCTGGCCTGGGCGTTCATTTCCACCGACGCCGAGAATTGGTTCCCGCTGACGCGCATTTCTCATATGGCGGATTGCCAGTTCTTCGGGCTGCGCAGCGGGTGGCATCACCTGACCAATCTGCTGCTTCACGCCCTGGCCACTCTGCTTTTGTTCGCCGGGCTCAAGCGGATGACGGGGGCCCTGTGGTGCAGCGCGTTTGTGGCTTTCCTTTTCGCTCTGCATCCCTTGCATGTCGAATCCGTAGCGTGGATCGCGGAGCGGAAGGATGTGCTGTGTGCGTTCTTCTGGTTCCTGACGCTGTGGTGTTACGCGCGTTATGCACAGCGGCCCGGCGTGGGCCGGTATTTGCTGGTCCTGCTCGCGTTCTCCTGCGGCCTGATGGCCAAACCGATGGCCGTCACGCTGCCGTTTGTGCTGCTTCTGCTCGATGTCTGGCCACTCCGCCGCGCCAATCGCCTCGCCATTCTCTGGGAGAAGCTGCCGTTTTTCGCGCTTGCCGCCGGCGTGTCGCTGGTTACCTATATCGCGCAACAGCAGGGACACGCGATCCAATCGCTTCATGCCTTGCCCGCCGGCTTGCGGGTCGCAAATGCTCTGGTGACTTATCTTGCTTACATTGCCAGAATGTTCTGGCCCGCGAAACTGGCCGTGTTCTATCCGTACTCCCATAAACTGCCTTCACGGTATGCGCTGGCGGCCGGCGCGACTCTGGCGGGCATCACGTTTCTGGTAGTTCGCTGGTTTCGTTCTCGCCCCTATCTTGCGGTCGGATGGTTTTGGTATCTCGGGACTCTTGTGCCGGTGATCGGACTGGTCCAGGTGGGAGGGCAGTCTTCGGCGGATCGGTACACTTACCTGCCAACGGTCGGGCTTGCCATCATGCTGAGTTGGGGGACGGCAGACGTTCTCCGGAGCTGGCCACGCGGCAGGACCGCGGCCGCTGTCTCGGCGCTCGCAGTTTGTTCGGCCTGCGTCGTACTTACCTCGATCCAACTACGATACTGGGCCACTACCGAGTCGCTGTTTCGCCACGCCGTCGAGGTCACGACTGATAACTACGTCGCGCATAATAATCTGGCGGATTACTATTTGAGCAAACTGCGGAACGACGAGGCCCTCGGGCACGTAATCGAGGCGCTCCGCGTCCAGCCGAACTACGCGGAGGCGCGTGTCAATCTGGCGACGATTCTCAGCCGGGCGGGGAAGACGGATGAAGCCGAGAGGGAGTATCGGGTGGCGCTGACTCTGCAACCGGGCAACGTGGAAGGGCATTCCGGGTATGGGGCGCTTTTGTTCAACCAGGGACGCGCCAACGACGCGCTGCGAGAGTTCTGGGAGGCGGTCCAACTGAGACCGGAGTCCGCCGATGGGCACTTTGTCCTGGGGCGGATGTTTGCCGCCTTGGGACGCACGGACCAGGCGATCCCGGAGTTTATTGAGGCGGTCAGGCTCCGGCCCGACCACGCCGATGCGCACCATAGCCTAGTGTAGTGCGGCCGAAATAGTAACGATTATCATGTGCGCGTCGTCTTTACAATGGAGGAGCAAAGACAATGCG
>Ga0209415_10021146_pt1 | contig 10047 bp, 11 predicted proteins | sample PeaSoiSIISIP2007_FD_187696 | JGI IMG/M metagenome (GOLD analysis project Ga0209415, IMG submission 187696) | Peat soil microbial communities from Weissenstadt, Germany - SII-SIP-2007 (SPAdes) (version 2) | ecosystem: Environmental > Terrestrial > Soil > Wetlands > Peat | place: Germany... | reverse complement strand
CTCAAGCCGCCTAGAGACGAATTTCAAGGCTTTACGTCCAAGCATCAACACGGAGGTGTGCGAAAATGGGCGCCCTATGGCAGGATATCCTCTACGGCTTGCGAGTTCTGGCGAAGAGGCCCGTATTTACCGCGGTTGCGGCGTTGTCCCTGGCCTTGGGAATTGGGCTCAACACCGCAATTTTCAGTTTGACCAATACCATCCTTCTGGGGCCGCTCCCGTACCGCGATCCGGACCGTCTGCTCACCATCTTCAGCGTCGCGCCGGAGCATCTGGATCAGCTTAACGGTGTCTCGGTTCCGGATCTGTTCGCATGGAAGGAACAGGCGCGCTCGTTTGAAGCCATCGGAGCTCTAGCGAACAACGCCAGCGACTTCGGCGCGGAAGAGAACGGAATGCCGGCGGAACGCGTTCAGGGCGAGAACGTGACTCCCAGCCTGCTCCAGGCTCTCGGCGTCCAACCTTTCATGGGCCGGCTGCTCACCGAGGCCGACGACGAAGTCGACCACCCTGCTCCGGTGATTTTACTCAGCTATCGATTGTGGATGCGGAGGTTCGGCGGAAGCCAGGATGTTTTGAATCGTAAGATTCTGGTCAACGGCCAGAACACTTCGGTCATCGGCGTGATGCCGCCCGATTTTCGAATCACCGACGAGAGCGGCGACTGGATCGCTCCCATTCCCCTCAACCATTTTCAACTTCGAGGATCGGCGCGGTTCCTGTTATGTGTCGGCAAACTGAAGCCCGGCGTCACGTTGAAGCAGGCGCAGAGCGAAATGGACGCTATTTCCGTGCAGCTTGCCAAGCAATTTCCCGCGCGCGATATGGATCACGGGAAGCCCTGGATCGTCCGCCTGAAAACCTTCCGGGAAGGCATGTTTGGATCCTTCAGCCGTCCATTGATGCTGTTACAAGGGGCGGTTGGATTCGTGTTGTTGATCGCGTGCGCGAATGTGGCGGCGCTGCTGCTGGCTCGTGCCTCGTCGCGACAGACTGAAGTGGCGATTCGCGCGGCGCTGGGCGCCGGACGGGGTCGCATCTTCAGGCAATTTCTTACGGAAAGCTTGTTGCTTTCCATGTTCGGTGGAATCCTGGGAATCGCGCTGGCATGGGGCGGCGTGCGGGTTCTGGTGGCGATGGCTCCGTCATGGCTGCCGCGGCTGCACGCGATTGGAATGAACGGCTCGGTTCTGGCCTTCAGCGCGGCGATCTCCATTCTTACCGGCCTGATTTTCGGCGTGATGCCCGCCGCGCAGGGGTCGAAGTCGAGATTTGTGGAATCGCTTAAAGATTCAACACGCGGAGGAACCTCCGGCGGGACACGGAATCGATTGCGTGCGGTATTGGTGACTGGACAGCTCGCGCTGGCATTGATGTTGCTCATCGGAGCCGGTTTGTTGATCCGCAGCTTCCTGCGGCTGGAGGGCGCCAATCTCGGCTGCGACCCGCATGGTCTGCTCACCTTCCGGTACCGGTTCGCCGAAAAGCAGTTCGGCAAGCCCATCGGCGCGCACAACGGGATTCCTTTGTGGGAAATCAGCGCGGTGCCTGCCGAGCAGATGCGGCAATTGCTCGATCGTGTGCAAGCGGTTCCGGAGGTGCGCTCGGCCGCGGGCATAGTGTACCCTCCGCTAACGGGCGATTATCCGGTGACTTTCAAGATCGAAGGGCGCGACGCCGCAAATGCCGACGACCTTTCCGGGAACCTCTATCCCGTCACGCCGAATTTCTTCGCGACCATGAAAATTCCGATGCTGCGCGGGCGGGATTTCACGGATCGCGATACCGCGACCACGCCCTGGGTCGCGATCATCAATGAGACCATGGCGCGGCGCTTTTTCGCGGACGAAAATCCGATCGGAAAGCACGTTCAGTTTGATCTGTCGGACGATGATCAACCCCGCGAAGTCATCGCGGTAGTGAAGGATATCCCGGCGAGTAATCCGCAGACGCGGCAGGATCCTGCCATCTTCGTGCCATACCTTCAAGCGGGAGCGCACATCACCGGCCCCCACACCGGCTTGCGCCTTCAAATGACCTACCTGCTGCGCACCGTGGGCGAGCCGATGGGCGCCCTGCCGGCCGTGCGCCGCGTGGTGGAAGAAGTGGATCGCAACCGTCCGATGATCGATCCGCGAACCGAGGACTCGTATCTTGCCGATCAGGCCCAATATCCGCGCTACTATTCGATGCTGTTGGGATTATTCGCAGCGGTCGCCACCGGGCTCGCCGCGGTTGGGATCTACGGCGTGATGGCGTACGCGGTGGAGCAGAGGACGCGGGAAATCGGCATCCGCATCGCGCTGGGCGCCGCGGGATGGGATGTACTGAAACTGATTCTGCGCCAGGCGCTCCTGGTGATGGCCGGCGGTGTTGCCCTGGGTCTGGCAGGGGCCATGGCCCTCACACGATTCATTTCGTCGGAAATCTGGGAAGTGCAGGCCACGGATCCCGCGACCTTTGCCGGAGTCACCTTGCTGCTGATGGCCATTTCCGTTCTGGCCAGCGTGGTTCCGACGCGGCGCGCGGTTCGGGTAGATCCCACTACGGCGCTGCGCTACGAATAACGGCGGAATCGAGACTCACTCGGTGAACGGAGCGGCGCTGATCGCATCGCAGATGTTCGATACGCGATAGGCGGGGTTGGTCCGCTCCGCGATGTCGCGCATGAACGTATATTTTGCCGCGCGCGGATACTGGTTAGCGATTTCCGAGCAGTTCTGGACAAACCGCTGCTTAAACTCAAGCCGTGGAAATGCCTTCAGGACGGCCAGCACGTCATCGGGCGGGAGGGTCTTCATTCCCCCACCCACCACGTCGGCGCCAGCGCCTGCGCCGACCAACGAGATCTCCGGCTGCTTGAAGTCCCCGATCGCCAAAGGGTGCATCGCGATGCCGTCCCAAACGATCCCGGCTTTTTCGGCCGGCAGACCGGCGGACGTCAAGATCTGACGTGCGGCTTGCGCTCCCTGAATCTCAAACGGCAGGGACCCCGCGTGTTTAGGGGTCAGGCCGAGGTCGTGAAGCGCACAGGCGAGGAAGAGCAGCTCGCTGTCGAATGTCAACTTCTGCTGCCGTCCGAGCATGGCGCCGAAGAAGAAAGTTCGAAGCGCGTGATTCACTAAGAAAGCGGGTGAGGTATCGAGCAGCGCTTCGGCGGCAATTCTGGTGAACTTACTGTCGGCGATTCTGATTCCGGCGATCTCTCGCGGCCATTTGACCTGAGCAGTCGGCCAGCTGGAATCTGTTTCAGTCTGCGCACCCTTCAGGCAGCCGAGGCAGACAGCCTGGGTGATCACGAAACTTCTGCGAGTGGATGGTTTCATACGATGACAGCCCAGACTAGCCCGGCCGGGATCTGGCATAAAGGACATTCATTCGTCAGATTCGGCCAAGACGTGCCGGTACATTTGCGAACCCGCCGCGTCCATTGAGAACAACGATGCCGCGAGCCACAAGAACGGGCGGGCGACGCGTGGTCGCGTTGGTATATCCGCAGATCGTCCTGCTGGACGTGGCCGGGCCATGCGAAGTTTTTTCCATGGCGAATCGGATTTGGCGCCGTCTTAAGTCCGGCGCTCCCGATCCATACACTCTGGCGATTGTTTCAACCTGTCCGGGATCGCGTATTGATACCGCGAGCGGACTCGCGCTGGTCGCGGATCACACCGTAGCGGATTTTCGGGGTCAGATTGACACCCTTCTGGTCCCCGGCGGGATGGATGTTAGCGCTGTGACCACAGATGCCGTGCTTCTAAGATGGCTGTGCCGGATGGCGGCGCGCGTCCGGCGCGTAGGATCGATCTGCACCGGCGCTTTCGTGCTCGCAGCCGCCGGGCTGCTCGAGGGGCGCTCCGCGACGACACATTGGCAGGACTGTGAAAAATTGTCCCGCGAATATCCTGGGATCCGCGTGGAACCGGATCGCATTTTCGTGAAAGACGGAAACGTGTATACCTCGGCTGGGGTCACGGCGGGCATGGATCTGGCGCTGGCGTTGGTGGACGAGGATTTGGGCCGGGATGTGGCGCTGAAGGTGGCGCAGACTCTGGTCATGTTCGTGCGCCGGCCAGGTGGACAAAGCCAGTTCAGCGCGCTGCTTGAATCGCAGACGATGGAACGGCAATCTCTGCGGGACCTGCTGGTGTGGATCGCCGAACATCCGGCTGAAGATCTTTCCGTGGAAGCGCTGGCGAGCCGGGTGAACATGAGCGTCCGGAATTTCTCGCGCAGCTTTCGAAGAGGAATCGGCAAGACGCCGGCGCGCCTGGTGGAATCGCTGCGTGTCGAGGCAGCGCGCCGCATGCTGGAGGACTCGGATTCCCGTCTGGAGCAGATCGCGCAGGAGTGCGGATTGGGCAGCGGAAACTCCATGCGGCGCTCGTTTCTTCGAGTCTTGGGGGTTGTTCCGAGCGACTACCGGGCGCGTTTCCGCTGAATCAAACGTTAATGCGGGTGGATGTCCGAATGTCGCGATTCTTGGCGGCAGGTTCAATGCCCTACATTCACTGACGACTGACGCGCGACAATCTTTACCCCTGTTGCGTCCTTGCGCAACAGGCGTCGAAACCTGGGCAATGGCTCAGTTTGAAAACTGAGCCACTACCCGAACTTCGCGGGCAAGGGTTAAGGCGTCCGTGCAGCGCCAACCAACCCCGTCTACGCCTACTCGGTCGGCAGCTTGCGTCGACGCCAGAGCGCGAAGCTAAAAATTGCAGCCATCGCGACACCGAGCTCTGGAAGAGCACCCGGCTCGGGCATGGCGACCTTGGGGCAAGGGACGGCCGCAGCGCAGGTTGACGGCGATGGCGCGGGCGCCGCACTCACGCCAACAGCCACGACCAATAGGGGCAGAACGGATTTCATATCCATAGTGAACTAGACGTTATCACGGTGGGAATGCGAAATCAACCGCCTCAGCGCTCAAGCGGCGGGAGGGTGGTTGTGGGTATACTTCGTGACCCGGCTGAGGACGGCTCGGGCCCTGTTCTGCTTATACACCGCACGCCGTTTGGAACTAAAGCGCAGTTGTGCGAAAGGTCTGATCTCACACCTTCCGGAGACAGTTCGTAAGCCGGTTAACGGGCGATAGAATCAATTGTGGTGTCGGAACAGGAATTTATCATCCGGGCCGAGAAGACCGAGGATTACCAGGCGGTCCGTTCAGTCAACAAAGCAGCCTTCGGCCGGCAGGATGAAGCCGACTTGGTAGAGGGATTGCGCGCTGACGGAGCTGTGCTGATGTCGCTGGTCGCTGAGAGTGAGAACGAGATTGTGGGACACATTCTCTTCAGCAGGATGAGCATCGAGACAGCCAACCGCTCTGTCTCCGCGGTAGCCCTGGCCCCCATGGCGGTCTTGCCTGAGCATCAGCGCAAGGGGATCGGCGAAGGAATGATCCGACGCGGCCTAGGCCTGTTGCGCGATCGCGGCGAGCAGATCGTGATCGTCCTTGGACATCCCGATTACTATCCACGCTTTGGCTTTTCCTGTGAAAAAGCGCAGTCCCTTGTAAGTCCTTTCCCTCACGAAGCCTACATGGCGCTGGAACTGGTCTCTGGCGCTCTCGACGGCGTCCACGGGCGCGTCCGATATCCGTCGGCATTTGGGCTCTGAAGACGAACTCTTAAGCGAGTCCATCGCCAACGCTGAGGAGCATGGTAGTCCCTACTCTTTGGCATCGGGATCAAACAGACCAGGTACACCAACCTGATACCCCCTGGGCAGACCCAGATAGTCGTTTACGGCGTACTTATAATCCAGTTCATTTTCGGCGTTCAGCGCCTTCTGTTTGGCCGCTTCGAACTTCTCACGAGCCGCCTTAAGTTTTGTGGATGACTCGGCGGCGGCTAGAATCTTCGCCAACGCTCCATGGAGAAGAAAGTCGAGCGCAACCGCGAGTGCCAAGCCGATAGAGCCTTCGATCAAGAAATCGCGAGATGTGCCTTCGGCGAAACCGGCTCCGACAGCGAGAGCAACCGATACCGTTATCGCGCCAATCGTGCCAAAGACTTTATATTTTTCAAGCAAGACGACTATCCAGGGAATGATAAGAAAGGTGGCAATCCCGCCCGCTGCCTTTGCCGCCAGCAATTGGCCATATGACTGTTCGTGCAAAGTGTAGGCCAGCTTCCCCAGAACAAACACCACCACGAGGAGGACAGATACAAGGCTGCCTCTTAGGGTAAGCAGAGAAACTAGACGGAGTCTTGCGGCCCGTCGCTCGCGGATGGCATTGTCTTGCTCGGATCTGGCTGCGCTCTCATTCGCAAGTATTTCAGAGTCTGATCGGTCGTCAGCCATGGCATTCTCCTTTCTCGCCGCTCTACAATGTCGGCGACGAGCGCGCGATCGCCGTGCTGATCTCCTGCTTGATTGAGGTGCCCGAATCCCGGTTACTTCTCACATCTTCAGCGGGCGCTCACCCAATCCATCCCATCCGGTCCCTTCCCGGTGGAAATCTTTCCCGTCATTTCGAGCGTCTTCAGGTCTACCACGCCGACATAATTGTCCGGCGTCGCCCCGAGGTACGCCTTCGACCCATCCGCCGATACGAGAATCCCTGCGATTCCGGTGCCTACCTTGATGCGCTTGATCTCTTTGCGCGACGCCACGTCGATGACGAGCAAATTTCCAGTAGTGAGGTCCGAAATCAGCACGCGTTTCCCGTCCGGCGTAAATTTCAGCCGGTTCGACCGCTTCGCCTCCACCGGAAATGTCTGCGCGACCTTCTTTCCGGCGATGTCAACGATCGACACCGTCCCGTCGCCAGCATTCGCAGCCCAAAGCTCCTTTTCATCTGGCGAAATGTCGAATCCCTCCGAGCCGCGGCCGACCTTGACCACGCTCTGATGCCAGTCTTCGGTATTTCCCGTGCGCTCGAAAATCGAAATCGATCCCGACCCGATGTTCGCGGTGAAAATCATCTTGCCGTCCCGGCTCAGCGCGATCATGTGCGTCCCATCCTGGCCGGTGCCGAGCACCCAATCGACCCGATTGGCCGCCGGATCGTACCTCCCGACCGTCTTGGTGCCTTCGCATGTGAAATACACCTTGCCATCCGCCGCGAAGAGGCCATGCGGCCGCGTCTGGGGCGCCAGATCGACGCGGTGAATCTCCTGATACGTCGCGATGTCGATCACCGATAGCGTATGACCAGGCGCCTGCCCCGTTCCGTAATTGCTCGCCACCGCGAGCTTGCCGTCGGTGGTCGAAACAACTTCATGGGGTCCGTCGCCGGTCGGCCCTTTGCCGAGAATCTTCTGCGTCGCCGGATCGATCACCGCAACGTTGCCCTCTTTGTTGAGCACCAGCAGTTGCGCCGCCGCGCCCGAAGCAAAAATCAACGCCAGAATTTTCACGCCATTCATACTCACTCCTTGCGTTCACTCGTCCTCCCTAGATCATAAAGCTTTCCGGCCTGGGACTTGAATGTTGCCGCGAGGTTCCAGGTCCACGGATCTTTCCTTTTCTCTCGAACGGTAATTTCGCGAGCTTGGTGCCGCCTAAGACGGAATGCGGGCGTTGGTTGCGGCATGGACCGGCCTCCACGAATTCTCAAAACGGCAAGGACGAACCTTAGTATGTGCTCTCTAAGAACTAAGTTGGAAGAGAAGCAAGCGGCGGCGGAGTTGGCGTATCGCAATGCAGTTTCACTCATGAAGCAAACGCGCGGGAAGGAGTTCGAACGGGCTTGGCGGCTCGCCGAGCTTCGGCGTGAGTCTTTCCAACGGGCGAATCAAGCGCTGCAGGATCACGATCAAGAGCACCTGTGCCGTGCTCGCGAAGCCGTTGCGGCCGGGTACTAAGCCACTCGTTTGCAACCAAGCGCTGAGAAGCTCATGGCTCCAGATCGATCCGGTACGCCATCAGAAACTCAAGCACGTCGCTTGCTTCCGCCATGTCCTTCGCAGTGAAGCGGAGCGTGTGGGAATCCACGCGGGTGAATACTTGCGTGAGATAAGAAGCCGCTTCCACCGGGGTGATGCTCTTGAATGAGATGGTCACGGCGATCGGACTCGTAACCCGGTACGGTTTTCGTTCGGCCAGCCGTTTCGTTGCCGCCGCCGCTTTTTCGCGGATGAGCTTCTGCGCTGCGTCCGGTGTCAGCGTCTCCGCCGCATGAAAGCCCAACGTGTGCTTCGTCTCCACCGCTTCAACATCGCCGATCGCTGCCCGGATTTCCGTAATCGCGGCGTTGTCTCCCGACGCGAAGATCACAGGAACATTGAATTGGCCGGCGATTGCCGCATTCCAGGCCCCTTCCGTGACCGGCGTGCCGTTCAGAGTGACGCGTGTGAAGCGGGCGCTTGAAAAGGTATGCGCGCGTACTCCGGCCGTATTAGTCGTCGAGGCGTGGTACCCGACGAACATGGCCGCATCGAAGCTTGCGTCGAGTCCGCCCATCATGCCCAGATGCCGGGGCGAGCCGCGGACGATCCGGACATCCGGTGGAAACTGCTCGACGAGGAGATTTTGCTCGTTCCCATGCGCGTCGGTGACGACAATTTCGGTGGCGCCGCTTTGTTTTGCACCTTCGACCGCAGCCAATGCCTCGGCGGTCATGAACCGGCGAAAGCGCTCGTATTCGAAGGAGCTGGGCGACAACTGGTCTGCCGAGACCACGCCGGCGACTCCTTCCATATCGACCGAAATCAGTACTTTCAGCTTGCGCGGCTGCTGGCCGTTCAGCGTTGGGATCGCCGCGAGCATAATAGCGAAGATGAGAGCGGTACGCATGGTTCGCCCAGTATACATCGGGGAACGATCTTAACCCTGCCCCGAGCACTGGCGGTTTGTGAGCAGGAGTTCAGGGGCGTGTTCGGAGTATCTTCCAGGCTTGGACCAGTTCCTGAATCAGACGCGGCGAGGGCAGCCGCATCACGTACCGGCAAGCGTTGTGCGTCGCCTTGTAGAAAATCTCCAGTTCATGGCGCGGCATCGCTTCCAATTTACGGCGCAGCTCCAGCAGTTCGGAAGCGGTGAACTGCTCCTCGGAGGGCGCATTCGGTCGCCGGGCCATGACGAACGGCATGGTATCACACTTCGCCATATGTTCGCCTATCGGGTGGCCCGCCAGCAGCGCCTTGTTACGACGGCCACAACTGGTAGACAAATTGGAATCGGATCGCGAACCCAAAGACGGTTTCCCGGCCATGGTGCGCTTTTCGTAACTTAATAATACTCTTCTATTCGAAAGGCCACGCCGAATTGCGGCTGAAGCCCTTCCCGTACGACGCGAATCACTCGTACTCGGCAGTTTAGGCACAGTTCGTCTTCTAGAACAGAGCGCCACTGGTTGCCCGCCAAGAGTATTTCGCACTCCAGCCGGTCATCCGGCGTAAATGGCTGCTCCATAAGACAGTAGAAGCTGTCGCAGCTTATATTTTCTGTTCTCGTTTCGATTCGGGCCAGCTCTCCTGATCGAAACAAAAGCACGGGAAGTGCCAACTTCATGCGCGGATGAGAGCGGCGATCGTGGCCGGTTTGCGGACTAGGCATCGGCCCAGCCTATTGGTTCGCTTTGGACAGTTTTCGCTAACATCTACCGTCCTCATGGGCACGTGATACGCCAGGTGAAAAGGCGCGCGACTCCTTGATTTCCCGTGCGTTGATGTTACGGCGCAGCAAGTATTACGGGGCCGGATGCACGCACCTTTACGAAACGTCCCTCAAAAACGTTACAGAAACTCCTGCGGCAAAATGACTGCTCCCGTGGAACGTTACGAGCAATGTATCATTCTTGTCCTACCGAGCTACTGCACCGCGATGAGTGCACCGGGAGCCGTCGGGTACCCCTGATAATTGCAAACGATCGGATTGTCTCCGCTGGGTGTCTGAGTGGGAACCGCAAGATTCAATTGATACAATCCGGGGCTGATTAAAGCGAAGGCCAGCGAACTCGGCGCGACCGGCACTCCCGAAATAAAACACTCCGGCGCGCCGGGCATGGAACCAGACTGCGTCGCGGATCCCGCCACTGGAGCAGCGCCGCTCGGCAGACCCATCCCGTAGAGCACCAGGATGATCGTTTCTCCCGCTTTGGCG
>Ga0209415_10021145_pt1 | contig 10047 bp, 11 predicted proteins | sample PeaSoiSIISIP2007_FD_187696 | JGI IMG/M metagenome (GOLD analysis project Ga0209415, IMG submission 187696) | Peat soil microbial communities from Weissenstadt, Germany - SII-SIP-2007 (SPAdes) (version 2) | ecosystem: Environmental > Terrestrial > Soil > Wetlands > Peat | place: Germany... | reverse complement strand
TCTACATTCTCGTGAGCTACTACCACTCGAACCCGAAGACGCTCGAGGCGGGGCTCAAGTACCTCGTCATGGGCGCACTGAGCTCGGCGCTCCTCCTCTTTGGGATCGTGCTTCTCTACGGGGTCGCGGGCAGCTACGGACTCGCCGGCAGGACGGGCGAGGCCATGCAGTACGCCGGACTCGCGGGTTTTCTGGAGGCCAATCCACACAACTTCCTGGCGGCGGCCGGCATCGTCCTCGTCCTCTCGGGCGTCGCGTTCAAGATCGGGGCCTTCCCGTTCCAGATATGGATCCCGGACGTCTACCAGGGTGCGCCCACCCCGGTGACCGCGTTTCTTGCGGTCGCATCCAAGGCCGCGGGCTTTGTCGTCCTTCTGATCCTCGTGACGGAGGTCTTCGTCCCGTATGCCTGGCTGGTCGCACCCGTGCTCACGATCATGGCGGCGGCCACGATCCTCTTCGGCAACCTGGCGGCGCTGAAGCAGAACAACGTCAAACGGCTGATTGGCCTCTCGGGCGTCTCCCACGCGGGCTTCATCCTGCTGGCCGTCGTGTCCGCGGCGCGCGTGCCGATGGCGATCGGCGCGGTGTACTTCTATCTCTACGCCTATCTGATCGCCTCGTTTGCCGTATTCGGGGTGATGACGGTTCTCGCTGGGCCCGATGACACAGAGCAGGAGCTCGGGGACTACGCCGGGCTCGCTAGGGAGAGCCCTTTCCTGGCCGCTGTCCTTGCCTGCGGGCTAGGCTCGCTGGCGGGCATCCCGCCCTTTGCGGGCTTCATGGCAAAACTTTTCGTCTTCGTCTCCGCGTTCAAGGCCGGGCACTTCGGACTGATCGCGGTCGCGGTCGCGGGCGTCGTCATCTCGATCTATTACTACTTCGGCTGGATCCGCACCGCGTACTTCAGCGACGAGGCCGCCGTCTCGCCGACGACCGCCGATCACGCGCGCGGCGGAGCCGGGCTTGCCCTGGGCATCGCCCTCGCGGCGCTCACCCTGGCATCGATCCTCCTCGGATTCTACCAGGGTCCACTGGGGAGCTGGGTGTCCGGGCGCTGACTAGCCGGCACCCGGGCCCGGCCATTCCCAGGGAGCCTCCTGCGGCCGACTCTTGGCGTGCGTCAGCGCCAATGCCCCTCGTGCCAGACCCAACTGCCGCCCCGGCGGTCCCAGCGGCCGGCCTCCCAGCCGGCGCCCGGATGAAAATGGGGATGGCGGTCATAGTGGCCGTGAAGCCAGACCCAGCCGCCGTTCCAGTGCCAGTGGCCGCCGATCCAGAAGAAGTCGGGTCCCGGCGCGATCGGCACGGCCTCGATTATGGGGGCGGGCGGCTCCTCCGATGCAATCACCTCGACCGGCTGCCCGTGAGCCGGGGGTAGGGGCGCTGCCACCACGGCGTAGTGGCCCTCGATCCACACCCACCCATTGCCGCGCTCGGCCCACCGCCCGGGAATCCAGGTGGAACCGGGCTGCGCGACGCGGTCCCAGTACCCGCCCTTCCATTCCCATCGCTCACGGTGCCAGACCCAATGGCCGCGGATCCAAATGAATCCGGGTCCCGGGGCCATCGTGACGACTTCGACCCTCGGCGGCGGCGGTTGGACTCCCACGACCATCTCGGGGACGCCGACGTTGATTCCGATCGCGACGCCTGCGCGGGCCGCCAATGGCGCTGCGCCGCAGGCGAGGGCAAAAAGGGACATTTGTGCGATTTTCATTTGAATCGGAGGTTGCGGGTGCCTTGTGGCTACATTGAATTAGACGTCGGCTTCAAGGAAATGTTACGCCCGGGAACCGGCGCCCCGGCCATCCCGCGGGACGCGGGCGCAGAATTCCGGTGGCTCGCGGTTTCCGGAATTGTTTCCTCATCCAATTGCTGCCTCATTGGGGCCCATCATGAAGGTCACCGGGCTCGCCCTTGTACCGCCTCCCAGCGCTGCGGATCTCCCGAAGGTTACGCCCGAGCTGCTGGCATCGGTGCTGGCCCGCTATTCCCGCAGCAACGAGGGGATCGCGGCGATCCTGGCCAAGGTCGATGTCGCGAATCCAGACGCCTCAATCGACCGGATACTGAAATTCGTCGACTACGGCCATGCGTCCATCGGCGGCCTCACGGGAGGGCTCGCTGTGGCGCTCGACGGGGTCTCCATGTGGCTGGCCTACAAGATCTTCGAGGTCGCGCAGATGGCGGACGGGCAGGAATCGAGCACGCGCTACATCGCGATGGATCCGGCGAACATCCCGGGTGCCGATGAACTCGGGATCCCCTTGGACCTTGCGCCGCGGTGGCGCGACGTCCTCGCGCGCTCCTTTGCGGCGTACAACGCCGAATATGCCCGTTTGGACGCTCTTGCAGCTGCGGAGCCCGAGCGGGTCCGAATCCCGAAGGACGCCAAGGCCGCCGTGGCTGTGCGGATGAGGAAGAACTACGCCTTGGACCGCGCCCGTTATTTTGTCCCGTTTGCAACGAGGACGAATGTCGGGCTGGTCCAGACGTCCCGGATGTGGGCACAGACCGTGAAACACCTCGATTCGCTTCCTCAGCCGGAGGCGCGAGCCGCGTCCGCGCTGATTCGCGACGAGCTCCTGAAGCAGTCGCCTAGGCTCATGAGGCACAGCTACGCGGACGCTTCGTTCGCGGAGCAGGCGCGCCAGGAGCTCGCCGCGTCGCTCAAGATGGGTCTCGAGCGCCTGAGCATCCTGCCGCTCGCCGACCGAGTGTGGGTTAACGTCGACCGGGCGGCCCCTCCATGGTTTCCCCAGGCGCAACCCGTCCCTGAGGCCCTGCGCCACAGGGCCAACCGCTATGGGCAGCAGGGCGAGGCCACCAGGCGGATGCGGGTCACCTTCGCATGGAACAACATGGCGCTTGCCGAGCTGCGCGACCTGAACCGGCACCGGACAGGCAACCGGTCGACACCGCTAATTCAGGCGGGCTTCTACCTTCCTCCCGAGATCCGGCATGTCGATCACAATTCGCTTCTAGTTGACCAGATGGAGCTTACACGCGAGCTAATGCAGCGCGAGTCGCCTTCATACGTCTATTCGCTGCTTCTTGGAGCCCAGACGCCTTTCGAACATGGGACCCATGCCGACAAGTTCATTTATGAGGCAGAGCTCCGGACGGGAATGGGCGCCCATTTCCGGTACGCGGAGCATCTTGGCGCGGCTTTACGCGCCTTTTTCGAGCAGGTTCCCGAGGCCCGCGAATGGGTCGTCGAGGGGACAGCCGAGCCCGAGTAGCGGCCCAAAAAACGACTCTGCGCCAAATAAGAGTTGCTGCAATCAGTTTGCGAAGCCACCTATAACGCGAATTTACCCATGAAGCCGCCGGCATTCCAGAACCAGCGAGCTATGGACTGCACCTAGCATGTTCAGGGTTCTCCAATTCAACATGCAGTTTGGCATGGCGTGGGACGCCAAGGCGCCCGACAGCGGGCCGGTCGACATCAAGGCGACTGTCGGAGAGATCCGGCGCCACAAACCGGACATCGTCCTGCTGCAGGAGGTCGAGCACGCCCAGTTCGGGGGCGTCCAGATCGAGCCGCCGCCGAACTATTCGCTGATCAAGGAGGCGCTGCGCGAATACGACAGTTGGTTCTCATATCCCAAGGCGGATCCCCGAGAACTGCCCTTCGGGATCGGCCTCGCGATATTTTCCCGGACCCGGCTGCTCGAGAAGCTCCGCATCGACGTCCCGTCGCCGGCGATCGAGTTTGTGTTCCGCGGAAGAAAGACGACGCCGACCGACCGCGTGATGATCGGCGCGAAGACCCTGGTCAATGGGCGGGAGGTCCAGATCTACAACGTGCACCTTCTCGCGTTCTTCATGCTGGGCATAAGCAGCACCATGTATCCGTGGCAGCGCGACCTCGTTGCCGACCGCCTCGCCGCCTCGGATCTGCCGACGATCCTTGGGGGCGACTTCAACGTGAGCCAGGACGACCCGATCGTCGAGCAGTTCGCCGAGCACGGTTATGCCACGGTCCAGCACAAGGTCCCCACGTGGCGGCGGCAGCCTTTCGTGCTCGACCACATCTTCTTCAATTCAGGCCTCCGATGCATCCGCCACCATCTGGAGGACTCGAACGTGTCGGACCACCTGCCGTTAGTCGCGGACTTCGATCTCGCCGGCTGAAATCGCCGGGCCGGCGCGGGTTCCCCGGCGGCCGTTCAGGGCTTGCCGCTTCGGATGCGGGCCTTCTCGGATTCCCGCTCCTCCTCGAGGCGGGTGCGCTCGGAGGCGATCTGCTTCCTGATCTTGTCGACCTCGTCGGCGTCCCCCCCAGCCAGGGCCTGCTCGAGGCGCTGCTTGAGGAAGATCTCCCTTTCGGCAATCCGGCCAAGGAACACGCGGTCGACATCGGCGAGCCGGGCGCGCTTTTCGGGCGTCAGGGACTGGGACGGTTCCGGGTCGGACTTGGACAGGCGTTCCATCGCCAGTTCGTAGGAGCTTTTCATGCCAAATGGCCACAGTCTCCGATAAAGGGTCCGATGACACGCCGAAAATGGCTTCTCTTCCGGGCGGATTGGGCGGAGATTGGTCGGTCGCCGACGCCGACATGAGCCCCGCGGACCAGAGTGAACTATTCAGCGAGCCGGAGCCGATGGCGCCGGACGGCCCGCATTCGGACGCAGCGGGCCGGCCCCTGGCGGCCCGCATGAGGCCCCGCCGCCTTTCCGAGGTCGTGGGCCAGGACCACATACTGGGGCCGGGCAGCCTTCTCGCGCGCCTCGTGGCGCAGAACCGGTTCGGCTCGCTGCTTTTCTACGGGCCACCCGGCAGCGGAAAGACGAGCATCGCGGAGGCGATTGCCCGGGAGACCCGCAGCCGCTTCGTGCGAATCAATGCGGTCATGTCCAATGCGGCGGAGCTTCGCGATGTCCTGGGCGCGGCGCGGCGCAGGCCCGGAGCGGGGACGATCCTTTTCATCGACGAGCTCCACAGGTTCAACAAGAGCCAGCAGGACCTGCTGCTTCCGGACGTCGAGCAGGGTGTCGTCCGTCTGATCGGAGCGACGACGCACAACCCGGGATTCTACGTCAACCCGACCCTGCTGTCCCGAAGCCACCTGTTCAGGCTCGAGCCCCTCTCGACGGAGGCGGTGGCCGGAGTGCTTGCGCAGGCGCTTGCGGACGGGGAGCGCGGCCTGGGCGGGCTCGGCGTGACGGCGGCGCCGCGGATCCTGATGGACCTGGCGGTCCTCTGTGACGGGGACCTGAGGCGCGCGCTGAACGCGCTCGAGGTGATTGCCCTTGGGAAGGGCGGTCCCTCGGCGATGGTGGCGGACGACCTTGCTGTTTTCGCGCGCGAGCGCCGGATCCGCTACGACGCCGACGAGGATGAGCACTACGATACGATCTCCGCCTTCATCAAGAGCTGCCGAGGGTGCGATCCGGATGCAGCGATGTACTGGCTCGCCAAGATGCTTGCAGGCGGCGAAGACCCCCGGTTCGTCGCGCGCAGGCTCGTGATCCTGGCAAGCGAGGACGTGGGCCTGGCCGATCCCCACGCGCTGCCGCTGGCGGTGGCCGCGCACCACGCGGTTGACTTCGTCGGGCTGCCCGAGGCCGAGCTGACGCTCGCCCACGCGACCCTGTACATCGCGACGGCGCCCAAGAGCAATTCGGCCACGCTCGCCCTTGGCGAGGCCCGGCGCGTTCTGAGCGAGGCCCCCGTGCAGGCCGTGCCCGCGCACCTGCGCGACAAGAGCGGGCAGGCGAGCAAGCGGATGGGCCAGGGCAAGGGCTATGCCTACTCGCACGAGTTTCCCGAGGCGGTTTCGGGCCAGGATTTTCTCGAGCGGCCCGTGAGGCTCTACTCGCCCAAGCCGGTGGGCGCGGAATCCGCCATCGCCGAGCGTCTCGAGCGCTGGCGCGGACTAAAGGCGGCGCTTTCGAGCCCGACCGGGAACGTTCTTGCCGATCGGGGCCCGAATCCGTAGGATTGCCGCGATGAATCGGATCGCGCTTCTCGCGCTAGCCGGCCTTGCCCTGACGGCCCCAGGCAAGGCCGCTCCCCGGCCGACGCCCGCGCCCACGCCCACGGAGGAGGAGGGGACGGTTTCAGGCACCCCGGTGGCGCGGTCCCAGGGCGGCTGGCTCGGCGTCGAGGTGACGGACCGCACGTTCAAGATCACCTTCTACAACGAAAAGAAGAAGCCTGTCCCGGCGGACGTTTCGTCGGCCGTGCTGCGATGGCCCGTCCATTACCAGCCCAACGACGAGCGCACCCAGCTCCTGCCCACGGACGACCCGGCGGTGCTGGCATCCCCGTATGCGGTGAAGGGGCCGCTGGCATTCAAGCTTCGAATAACGCTTCTGACCGAGGGCAAGCCGGACGCGGTGGAGACGTACGTCATCGATTTTCGCGGGTGAGCGGTCCGCCGGCGAGTGGCGGGCGGCGGGAGTTTCCACTTGCGCCGCAATCGCCGCCCGCCCCTAACTCGAGTCACCGGCGCGAGAGGAGCCATGAAGACCCAATCTCTGCCACCCCGTCTCATCGCCCTCTTGATCGGTCTGGTTCCCCTCGGCTCGCAGGCGCAGGCCCCTGCCGGGTGGCGGGACGACCTAGTCGATCACATGGCCGGAGCATGGAGGTTGGAGGGGCAGGTCATGGGCCGTGCCGCGCACCACGAGGTTCACGCGGAATGGGTGCTCGGGCACGAGTTCCTGCGCATCCGCGAAGAGACGGACGCCGGCGCGCCCGCATCCGAGAGGCGATACGAGGCGACCTGGTTCCTCGGCTACGACCCCATCAGCGAACGCTACGTGCTGCACCAGCTCGACGTGTACGGCGGGCGCTACTCGGAAACGCTTGGATACGGCGCGCGCGACGGCCGCTCGATCCGATTCGTCTTCGAATACCCCGACGGCCCTTTCCACACAACCTACCGGTGGTTCCCGGAGGCGGACACCTGGCAATGGCTCATGGAGCAGAAGGACAAAGACGGAAAGTGGACGAATTTCGCGGACCTCAGGCTCACAAGGTCGGGGCAACGGTAGCCGGAGGCTTCCCCTGGAGCCTTCCGCCGACTGCGGGCGGATGTCTGGCGAGGCCGCGGGATGGCCCGCCGGCGGGACGGGCCGCGCGTTGACAGGCGGAGCCGGCGGGGCGATTTTGCCCGGATGCCCCCGTCACAGACCTCTGCGTTCGACTCCGTCGAGGCCGCCGTGGCCGACATCGCCGCCGGCCGGATGGTGATCGTGACGGATGACGAGAGGCGCGAGAACGAGGGGGACCTCATCGTCGCGGCCTCGAAGGCGACCGCGGAGGCGGTCGGCATCATGATCCGCCATTGCAGCGGCATCGTCTGCGTCGCGACCACCGCCGAGGTGCTGTCAAAGCTCGGGCTCGGGCCCATGGTGGCCAGCAACAAGGACAAGTACCGGACGGATTTCGCCATCAGCGTGGACGCCGCCGACGGCGTGACGACGGGGATCAGCGCGGTGGACCGCGCACGGACGATCCGCATCATCGGCGACCCCAATTCGCGTCCCGAGCACCTGGCGCGTCCGGGGCACGTGTTTCCCCTGCGGGCGAGGCCGGGCGGGGTTCTCGAGCGAGCCGGACACACGGAGGCCGCCGTCGATCTGGCTATCCTCGCCGGCCTCCACCCGAGCGGCGTGCTCTGCGAGCTGATGAATGACGACGGCACCGTGGCACGCTTGGGCAACATCGTGGAGTTCAAGCGCCGCTTCGGGCTCCGAATGATCTCGATAGCCGATCTGGTGCGCCACCGCGCGAATTCATGTTGCGGATTGCCGGCCCCCGGTTCTCCTCTCGACGTTCCATGAGTGGCGACTCACCTAAGCCGGAGCCCGTCGACGCCTGCGGCCTAAAGATTGCGATCGCGGCCGCGCGGTTCAACGGGCCGCTGGTGGATGCCCTGCTGGGCCGGGTCCTGGGGGCACTGGCCACGGCAGGCGTCAGGGAGCGCGATCTCACGGTCGTGAGGGTGCCCGGTTCGGCCGAGCTGCCCGTGGCCGCCCGCCTGCTGGTCGACACCAGGAAGCCGGACGCGGTGGTCGCGCTTGGCGTGATCATCCGCGGCGGCACAATCCACTACGAGCTGATTGCCTCGGCCGCGACGAACGGCCTCCAGAGGGTGGCTCTTTCATCGCGCGTTCCGGTGATCAACGGCGTCATCGTCGCGGAGAGCAAGGCCCAGGCGAGGGCGCGCTGCCTGGGCCGGATCGACCGCGGCGCCGAGTTCGCGGACGCGGCCGTTTCCATGGCGGCGCTCAGGAGGGCCCTCGCCAAATGAGCAAGGCGCAATACGCGCAGCGGCACGACGGCCGCGTGTCCGCGCTCCAGTTCCTGTACGCGTGGAGCATCAACCCGCCCGAGAACCTGGTCGACGACCTGCGGGTCTTCTTCGAGGGCCAGGAGCAGCCCCGGGAGCACTACGCGTTTGGAGAGGAGCTTATCGACGGCGTCATCAAGAACCGGGCCGCGATCGACGCGCAGATCCGCGTCCTCGCCCAGAATTGGGAGTTCGAGCGCATCGCCAAGATCGACCTGGCGATTCTCAGGATAGCGATGTTCGAGATGCTGCATCGCAAGGACATCCCGCCCGTCGTGTCCATCAACGAGGCGATCGACATCTCAAAGCAGTTCTCCAACGCGGATTCGAAGCGCTTCATCAACGGGATCCTGGACCGGCTGAAGGACCAGCTTGGCCGCGACGCGCGCAAGGCCTCGGACTAGCTCCGGGGCGCCCTGCCCAGGACCCGTGCGTTCGCTTCTGCAGAAGTTCAGGAAGGGCCTCGCCAAGACCGTTTCGGCGATTTCGTCGAAGACGCACGGGTTCTTCGGCGGGCGCCCGATCGACGCCTCGTCGCTCGGGGCGCTTGAGGAGGCCCTTTACGCCGCCGATTTCGGAGTGGAGACGACGGGCGAGATCCTGGGGGAGATCGAGGCGGCGGCGCGCAGGGACAAGGGGCTGCAGGGGAGTAAGGCGGCCGAGATCGGGGCCGAGGTGCTCCGGCGGGCGCTGGCCGGTTCGGAGGGTCGCGTGACACGGGCCGCAACGGCGCCGACGGTAATCGTCCTCGTCGGCGTGAACGGGTCCGGCAAGACGACGACCGCGGCAAAGCTCGGCTGGAGGCTGAGGCAGGATGGCTCAACCGTGCTCCTCGCCGCGTGCGACACGTTCCGTGCCGCCGCGATAGACCAGTTGAAGTCATGGGCGGCCCGGCTCGACCTGGAACTCGTGTCAAACAAGCCGGGTGCCGACCCGGCGGCGGTGGCGTTCGACGCTGTGCAGGCGGCGCGCAGCAGGGGCCGGGACTGGGTCATCGTGGACACGGCGGGCCGTCTCCATACCAAGGGAAACCTGATGGAGGAGCTTTCCAAGATCAGGCGGGTGGTGGCCAAGATTGACCCGGCTGCGCCGCACCACTCATGGCTGGTTGTGGACGGCTCGCTCGGCGCGAACTCCATCGAGCAGGCCCGGGCCTTCCACAAGAGCTTCGGCCTGACAGGCCTTGTCGTCACAAAGCTCGACGGCACCAGCCGCGGCGGGGCGATTGTCGGAATCTGGCGCGAATTGAGGCTGCCGGTCTTTTACGTGGGGCTGGGCGAGGAACCCGAGGACCTTCAGGCCTTCAGCGCCGCCGACTACGCCGACGCGGTCTTCGGCCCGGGGTCCGCGGACCGCTGACTCTCCCCGCGGGACCCTTCGCGCTAGCGCCTTTCATCGCGGCGGCGCAGAAGCGTGGTCGCGAGGATGAGGACGAACGAGAGAATGAGAAGGAGCGCGGCGAAGGCGTGGGCCCTGGAATAATCGAGATCTTGGACCTCATCGTAAAGCGCTATGCTTGCAACCTTTGTGACTCCGGGGATCGCGCCGCCAATCATCAGCACGACGCCGAATTCCCCGAGTGTGTGGGCGAAGCCGAGCGTCAGCCCGGCGGCGATCCCGCGCGACGCGAGCGGCAGGTGGACGCGTGTCCAGACGCGCCACGGAGGGGCGCCGTGGGCCGCGCAGGCGTCGAGAAGCTCCGGCGGGACGCTGCGCAGCGCGACCTGGAAGGGCTGCAC
>Ga0209415_10021142_pt1 | contig 10048 bp, 11 predicted proteins | sample PeaSoiSIISIP2007_FD_187696 | JGI IMG/M metagenome (GOLD analysis project Ga0209415, IMG submission 187696) | Peat soil microbial communities from Weissenstadt, Germany - SII-SIP-2007 (SPAdes) (version 2) | ecosystem: Environmental > Terrestrial > Soil > Wetlands > Peat | place: Germany... | reverse complement strand
AGCTGAAGGGTCGGCAGGCAGCGTTACCTGGCGAGGGCTAATCGGCGTGGCCGCGCTCGTCCTCGTCTTGTGGGTGATGCTTTTCTTGCCCGCCTGGTCGCTCGACTACTGGCAAGGGTGGGTCTACTGGGTCGCCTTCTCGACCTCCGTCTCTGCCATCTCCCTCTATTTCCTGAAGAAGGACCCTAGTCTCGTCGAGAGCAGGCTCAAGGCCGGTCCTGTCGCCGAAAACGAGGCAGGCCAGAATCTCGTCCAGGCGTCGGCCAGCGTATTCTTCATCTTGATCTTCGTCATCTCCGCCCTCGACCACCATTTCGTGTGGTCAAGAGTCCCAGCGCCTCTCTCCATTGCGAGCGACGCCTTCGTCGTCCTGGGGCTCCTCACAATCTTCCTCGTCTTCAGGGAGAACACCTACACCTCTGCGATCATAGAAGTGAGAGAGGGGCAACGCGTCATATCGACGGGACCCTACAGAGTAGTCCGCCATCCGATGTATTCAGGGGCGCTGATGATGCTGCTCTTCACCCCAATCGCGCTTGGCTCGTTTTGGGCGCTTCTAGCCGTCCCGCCCCTGTTTGGCGTGATCGCCTTCAGGCTTCAGCGGGAGGAGAGGTTCCTTGCCAAGAGCTTACCGGGTTATGGCGAGTACTGCCAGAAGACCCGCTATCGGTTGGTACCCTTCGTCTGGTAGCCCACCTTAGGGACGTCGAGTTGAGGACGGATGCGCCTGCCTACTTTTGGTCCGTGGAGCCGGACTGCGCCTTCTTCGCCAGCTCTTGGATGCCCATCACGCCGATGGGCGCGATCGTCTGCCCTGCCACGGTCCCCGCGATTGGGATGTTGGACGGGATGAGAAGGATCGTGTTCTTCCCCTGCAGGCCCAGCTCGTATATGATGTTCATCCACCTGAGCTGGAACGCCCTATCGTTGTTCGCGTAGAGGTTCGCAGCGTCTACCATCTTCTGCGCGGCCTCGAACTCCGCGAGAGCGAGGGTCACCCTCGCCCTCCTCTCCCTCTCCGCCTGCGCGTTCCTCGACATCGCGTCCTGCAGGGCCGAAGGAATCCCCACGTCTCTTATCTCGACTGCCGTGACCTTGATGCCCCATGACTCAGTCTTGCTGTCTATCACCTCGCGCGCTTTGGCCCCGATTTTTTCGCGCTCCGTGAGCAGGTCGTCGAAGCTCACTTGCCCTATGACCTCTCTAAGGGTGGTCTGCGCAGCGAGCTGGGTCGCCATGATGTAGTTCTCCGCCCCCAGGACCACCTTCTGCAGATCCGCGGGCTGGTAATACATCACCGAGTCGACGACTACGGGGACGTTGTCCTTCGTGAAGGTCTGCTCGGTCTTGAAGGAGACGGTCTGGAGACGAGTTGAGATAGTGAAGGGGATCCTGTTGATGAAAGGCACCACGTAGATGATTCCGGGCCCCTTGAGGCCCTTGTACCTGCCGAGGCTCAGGATCGGCGCCCTCTCCCACTCGCGGAGCACCCGTACCCCGCTCAAGAGGATTCCCAGGACGATGAGGACCACAAGGGCCTCCACAGCAAGCGCAGCTACATCCACCAAATCAAGTCATCCAGACCCGAGAGCGCCGCCGTGACATATAGGCATTCTGTGGACGTATCGTTCGATCTGGTCGAGGAAGTCAAAGCGCGTCGAGAGCGCGACTTTCTTCGACCCTAACCACGCGTAGGACCAGGTCTTCGACCGCCTTCACCACTACTTGCTCCCCCTTCCTGAGCTCGCCGGAATCGATCCTGGCCCGCCAGATTATCCCGTCGACCCTGACCTCCGTCGAGGAGATCGCCACCCCTCGCTTCCCGATCAACGACTCAGAACCGGTCAGGTTCCGCCTGTGTCTCAATGGCCCCACTATCCACCTGATGTAGAGCCCCCCTAAAACTCCCACGGCTCCCACGGCGACCGCCTCCACCTGCGTATAGTCGGTCAAAGTCGATGACGAGAACTGGACACCCTGGAAGAGGAGGTAGACGCCCACTCCTCCTACGACGGCTCCGGCCATCATGGCGAGCCCGTGCCCGAGCCTCAGCTCCAGGAACATCAGCGCCACTCCCGTCAGGATGACCGCAACGCCAAGGAGCGGCGCGCCGACGACCTCCGCCCCTACTAGGCCCGCCACCAGGGCGATGGCGCCGGCGATGGAGAGGACGAAGGTGGGATGCCACAGGTCGAGCACGATGGCAAGGGCCCCGAGGAGTATCAAAATCCCGTAGAGGTTGGGGTCGCTGAGCGCGCTGAGAAACTGGTCGTAGACGCCCTCCTGCACGACCGTGTAGCTGGGGCCGAGCCCGAACTGCGAGAGCGCGCCCTGCAGGGTGCTGGCGTTGCCCTCGGTCAGGTGGTATTGGTGCGCGTCTGCCGCGGAGTACGCGACGTCCGAGACGACCATGGCCTGGGCGGCCGTCGCATTCCTACCCCACGTCTCGGCCAGGCTGACCATCAGCGAGATCATGGCGTTCTCCGTGTGGTTCTGCTCGAGCGCGGTGCCGCCCTCGACTATGGGGGTGGACGGACCGATCTCCGACCCGGGACCCATCAGTATCTTGTTGCTCGCCATGGCGATGTAGCTGCCTGCGGACGCGGCGAGGGCGGCGGGAGGCACGTAGGTGTAGGTCGGGATGCCGGACTGGTTCGCCTGCTGGATGCTCGCCACGATGTCGAGCATGTCGCTGAGGTAGCCGCCCGGCGTGTTCATCTCTATGACTATCGCAGGCGCGTTGGAGGACTTCGCGGTCGCGACCGCGTCTGCCATCAGGGTGGCGGATCCCGGGTCGACGGGGACGTCGAAGTTGACGACCACCGTGCTGGAAGTGTCGGAAGAGGCATCAACCCGAGAGGCCACCGAGCCGAGCAAGAAGCACGAAAGGCCGACCGCCAAGACGGCCAGGACCAGAGGCCGCCTGCCTGAATGGTGCTGAGCAAGGTGCACTTCGGGTTCACCCTCGAGCCCCGGTCCCTCGATAAAAGCCTGAGGATGGAGGACGTCCCCGCTGAAAGGGCGCCAAACGGGGTCGGAGGGAATCCCATAATGCGTAAAGTTCCCCCCTTTTATATTCTCAACATTCATAGCCTGCCCGGGGAACACTACGTCAGGATCAGAAGCAGACCTTCAAGCGCGCAGAAGAACGCTTCTGGTCCTAGAAGACGAGGTCAGGAGGGTGACAGACGCGGCTCGCGTGCTTCGCGAGGAATATCAGGCGGTCCTGTCGAACGACAAGGCCAGCATCAAGTCGTGCCTCGAGAGGGTGAAGAAGGCCGAGGAGGACGTCGTCACGCTCAGGCGCTCGCTCATCAGGGAGCTCGCACAGGTGGGGACGCTCCTGATGAACAAGGAAGACCTCCTGAGGGTCGCGTTCGCAGTCGAGAGCGTGGTCGGGCACGTCAACGGAGCCGCCTTCAAGCTCTCGCAGGTCAGGCGGAGCGTCATCAAGCTCAAAAAATACAAGGACGCCTACAACGACCTCCTCAACACACTGATCGAGGCGATCTCCAAGCAGAACGACTGCGTGAGGGCGCTCTCCATCAACCCCGACCAGGCCATCGAGATGGCGGCGCAGGTGCAGAAGTTCGAGAGCGACATCGACACGAAGCACAGGGAGCTGATCACCGAGCTAATAAAATCCGTCCACGGCTACAGGGACCTGATGACGATGAGGGACCTTGCCCAGGCGATAGAGGACACCGCCGACGCGGCCCTGACGGCCGCGGACGCGACGACGATCGTCGCCCTCGGCGTCTAGCCCGGGACACGCAGATATAGACGCAGGATTTCGGTCGAGTAGCTTGCCTCAAGCCGCGAAGGTCGCCACCGGGAGGTTGTTCGAGAACAGGATCGTGGTGTGGGACGTCGAGGCCTCAAGGAGGCTCTTCAAGGACTCCTACTACGGCAAGCCCCTCGGCATCCCGAAGCCGAAGGACTTCGACTTCGACGCCCCCCTGATCCTGGACCTCATGGAGAGCTACTACCTCGTGAAGAAGAAGAAGCTCCGCGTCGAGAGCGAGGAGGGCGAGGCGCTCTCCGCGAAAGAGGTGGAGGCGCTCTGCGCGGCCGGGTACCCGAACTTTCGTGAGCAATACCTGGTCTACAGCCTCCTGCGGGAGTCTGGCTTCGTGGTCGGGCCCGGGATAAAGTTCGGCTCGGACTTTGCGGTCTACGAGCACGGGCCGGGCATCGACCACGCGCCGTATCTCGTCCAGGTCGAGAAGGACGAGTCCCGGGTCACAGCGACCGGGATGGTCAGGTCAGGGAGGCTCGCCACGACGGTGAGGAAGCAGTTCATCATAGCGATAGTCAACGTGGAGTCGCGAAAGGCCGACTTCCTCGGGTTCGACTGGTGGCGGGCGTAGGGCTCCGCCCTAGCTCGACGGCCCGCTCTCGATCAGCTCGGCCGTGGCGAAGTTGGGCCGTATCTCCTTTATCCTGATCTTGGCCTGCATCCCCTGCTTGGTGTTGGGGATGAAGATCACGAAACCCTGGATCCTGGCCACACCGTCGCCGCGCCTGCTGACCTCGGAGACCGTGACATCTATCTCCTCGCCGACCTTTACCGGTTTCTCTTTCATGGAGGATGCGGGGGTCCGCTGCCGAGGCTGGGAGAAGTCTCCCGTTCCCGAGTCCTGGCCCCCCTCTCCGGTGCCGCTGCTCATGCCAGTGCCCCAATTTGGCGGAAGAACCAATATAAACGTTAGCGAAGGCGGCCGGGAAGAAGAATGGAGAAGATTACCCCCGACTCCTTCGTCCTCGTCTACAGGGACAAGAGAAGGAAATGGCTCGTCAGGCCCTCGGAGACGCCGAAGCTCCACACCCACCTCGGCATCCTTGACCTGGCGTCGCTGGTGGGGAAAGACTACGGCATCAGGGTGCTCACGACGCTCAACGACGAGCTCGTGATACTGAAGCCCACGCTCGAGGACATCGTGATGAAGTTCTCGAGGAGGACCCAGGTGATCTACCCAAAGGACATAGGGATGATAATCATAAAGTGCGGGATCCATTCCGGGAGCAGGGTCTTCGAGGCGGGGACAGGGAGCGGGGCCGCCACCGCCGCCATCGCCTATTCCGTGGCGCCGGGGGGACGCGTCTTCAGCTACGACATCAACGAGGAGTTCCAGGCCGGGGCGAAGAGGAACCTCGAGAGGTTCGGGCTCTTAGAGCACGTGACGCTGAAGAATCGGGACGCGAAGCTGGGGATAGAGGAGCGGGAGCTCGACGCCGCGCTCCTCGACATGGGGGACCCCTGGGAGCTCGTGAAACCGGTCAAGGAGGCCTTGGCCCCGTCGGCGATGCTCGCGGCGATCTGCCCCACGATGAACCAGGCAGAGAGGCTCGTCCAGACCCTCCACGACGAGGGGTTCGTCGCCACAGAGACGCTGGAGCTCATCGCTCGCAACATAGAGGCGAGGACCGGGATGACAAGGCCCTCGATGTTCATGGTCGCACACACCGCCTACCTTGTCTTCGGAAGGAAGCTAGGATAGCGTCAGAGCGTCGCTTCCGCGCCTCGCGCAAGAGAAGAGTTTTAACCCGGCCTTGGGCGCGCCGAGGATATCCTTGAGCGAAAAAATGGAAGCGAAGTACGGAGACGTCGCTCTTCTCCTCTACGCTGCCCCCTTCATACTGAACTTCGTCTACGCCCTCTACGTCTGGTTCGGGGTGGGCTTTTCCGCGGTCATGCCCCAGATCGTGTACCTCGAGGTGACGCAGAGCCCGTACGTCTTCATGGCCGGCTTCGCGGCGGTAGCCGTAGCGGTGGTGCTCGATTTCGACGCGGAGCCCTCCAACGCCAGAAAGAGCGCCACTTCCACACTCAGCAGGAGACTCCAGCTTATCGCCCTCGTCTCCTTCGTCCTGGCGTTCATCAGCGCCTGGTACTCGGCGGGCGGAGACCTTGGGACAGGGGTGCTCAACATGGTAGACGGAAGGTACCCCCTAGTGTTCCCCGCGGTGCTGGTGTTCTTCAGCTTCTTGATCCTCCCCTCCGTGAGGCTGCAAGGCGCCAACCAGAAGAACCTCCTCGTGATAGTCCTGCTCATCGCCTCTCCCGCGGCCTTGTACGAACTCGGAAAGCGGAACACCTTTGCTGGTCTGGGCGTCGCGCTCGTCCTGGTATTGGTGGCTGCCTACCTGCTCGTCAACAACAAGAAGGATTAGCGCTCCGGCTTACGAGCTCGGCTGGCTCTCTGGCCCGAGACCCGCCAAGATCTTCCCAAGCGCCTTGAAGTCCTCGCTGGACACCTTCTCGAGCGTCCGGTTGTAGATCATGGCGGCGGGATGGTAGGTCGGGAACAGCGCGAGGCCCCCCCGCGTGAAGAGCTTGCCGTGCGCGCCGCCCAACGTCTGGTCAGGGAGGAACCGCTTGAGTGCGCTGTCTCCCAGAAGGACGATGACCGTCGGGCGAAGGAGCTCGATCTGCCTCTCGAGGTAGGGATGGCAGGCCTCGGCCTCCGCGTCGGTCGGTCGCCGGTTCTCGGGAGGGCGGCACTTCACCACGTTCGTGATGTAGACGTCGTCGCGAACCAGCCCTGCGTCCTTCAGCAGGCCGTCAAGCTGCTTTCCAGCAGCCCCGACGAATGGCCTGCCCTGCAAGTCCTCGTTCCTCCCCGGCCCCTCGCCTATGATGACCACGGCGGCGTCTGGCGGACCTTCCCCTGGCACGGCGTTGGTCCTCTTGAGGGAGAGCGGGCATCTCGTGCACCGTCGCACTTCGTCGGCGACCAGCGAGAGCGAGTCGGTTGGCGGGGGGGCGTCGCCTGGCCTGTTTCCTTCCGACATCAGGAGCGATCTGCCTTTGAGCGGGGGTATGAGCCCAGCACCTTGAGGAACGCCGTCTTCTTGGCCAGCTCGGACAAGACCCTGACGACCTTCTGGTCATCTCTCCGCCCCTCAAAGTCGACGAAGAAGTAATACTCCCAAGGGCGCTCCTTGGTAGGCCTCGACTCTATCTTGGTGAGGTTGATCTTCGCCCTCGCGAAGACCTCGAGGGCGTTGTATAGCGAACCAGGGGTGTGAGGGACAGCGAAGATCAGGGACGTCTTGCTCCCGTGGCTGACGCCCCCCCGGCGGGCCGCGGGACTCTTCTGCCGCTCGGGTTCGCCGCCCTCCCTCGCGACTATCAGGAACCTCGTCGAGTTCGTGGAGTAGTCCTCTATCCCCTTCTTGAGGATCTTGAGGCCGTAGATCCGGGCGGCCCTCTCCCCCGCGATGGCCGCCGCGCCTTCGAGGCGCTTCTCCTTGATCATCTTCACGCTCCCCGCGGTGTCGTAGGTGACGAGCGGCTCGATGCCCAGGGAGGTCACGAAGTTGCGGCACTGCGCGAGCGCCTGAGGGTGGGAGTAGACGACCTTGATCCCGCCCAGCTTGGCGGTCCGGAGGGCGATTAGGCAGTGGACGACGCGCAGGACCACCTCGCCGATGACCTTGAGGTTGGAGGAGAGGAGCATGTCGTAGGTCTCGTTTATGCTGCCCTCCACGGAGTTCTCCACAGGGACTACCCCCAAATCCACGGCCCCTGCCTCCGTGAGGTTGAAGACCTCGTGGATGCTGACCGTGGGGACGGTCTTCACCTCCTTCCCGAACTGCTTGTAGATCGCCTCCTCGCTGTAGGCGCCGTGCTCCCCCTGGAAGCCTATCGTAAGCTTGCCCAAGCGGGTATCTCGTCATGGCACCCGTTCGCGGCAGATATCACTCTTCCCTGCGTCGGGCCGAGAAAGCCTTTACGCGAACCCCGGTCGAGGTGGCGCCTCGAGAGCGGAAACGGCGAGATGGGTTCGAAGACTGCTTGGGGGCCGGAGTGATTGGACCAGGGCATGCTCCTCGCGGCGCTCCTCACGACCATGGGCACCATATTCGTGGCAGAGCTCACAGACAAGGACGCGCTCTTCCTCCTCGCGCTCGCGACAAAGACGAGGGCCTCTGTGGTCTTCGTCGCCGGCTCGGTCGCCTTCACCATCACGACCGCGATAATCGTCGTGCTCGGCTCGCTCCTGATCGCGGTCGTCCCCGTCACCGCAATCAAGCTCGCAGGAGGCTCGATAATGCTGGCCTACGCGGTGCTGGAGTACTACCGGTTCTCGAACGAGGAGCGGCGTGAGGACGGGAGGGAGGAGAGGCTCCTCGAGAGGAGCGGGAGGGGAGTATGGTCGATACTAGTCCCTGCGGTGCTCACCCTCATCGCGCTCGACCTCGCAGGCGATGCGACCGAGCTGCTGACTGTAGTCTTCCTGGCGCGCTATCAGGACGCCCTCGTGGTCTTCGCAGGGGCGGTGATCGGGCTGGTCGCGGCGGTGGCCGTCGAGACCGCGCTCGGGAACAGGCTAGGCCGGGTGCTGTCCCGCAAGAGGATAAAGTACCTCTCGATGGCGATATTCACGATCATAGGGGTGACCGTGATAGTCACCACCCTGTTTGGCGCCTGAGACCCTCCGAGCCGCCGAAGCCTTAAATCTCGTAGGAGGCGCGGGCGCACGGAATAGTTGGCGAAGGCACCCCTCCCTGACAAGTTCAAGCAGTTCGGCGAGTGGTACGACCTCGTCTCGGAGAAGGCGGAGCTCGCGGACGTTCGGTACGGGGTGAAGGGGTTCGTGGTCTTCAGGCCCAACCTCATGCACATCATCCGGGAGATCTACGAGGCGCTGGAGAGGCACCTCATCGCTAGCGGGCACAGGGCTATGCTATTCCCCCTCTTGATCCCCTACAAGAACCTCCTCGTGGAGAAGGAGCACGTCAAGGGCTTCGAGAACCAGGTCTTTTCCGTCGAGAAGGCGGGAGGCGAGGAGCTCGAGGAGAGGCTCTTCATCAGGCCCACCTCGGAGACGGCGATCTACCCGATGTACGCCTTGTGGATCAGGAGCTACAGGGACCTTCCGTTCAAGGGCTTCCAGTCTTGCGCGGTCTACCGTCACGAGACGAAGGCCACACGCCCCCTGTTCAGGGGAAGGGAGTTCCTCTGGGTCGAGTCTCACGACGTCTTCGCCAAGAAGGAGGAGGCCGAGGCCCAGCTGAAGGAGGACATGGAGATCACGAGGAAGACCTTCGAGGAGTTCGCGCTTCCCTTCCTCCCTATCGAGAGGGAGCCGTTCGACAGGTTCCCGGGTGCCGAGCGGAGCCTGGCGTACGACGTGATCCTTCCGGACAGGCAGGTCCTACAGTCGGCGACCACGCACCTACTGGGGAAAAGGTTCACGGCGCCCTTCGGGGTCTCGTTCCTCTCGGCGGAGGGCCAGAAGGTGGTCCCCGAGTCGACTTGCTTCGGCCCTGGGGTCTCACGGATAGCCGCGCTCATAGTCTCGGTCCACGGCGACGAGTACGGCCTGGTGCTCCCCTTCAAGGCGGCGATAGTCCAGGCCGTGATAATCCCCATCAGGAACGAGCCCGCCCTCTTGGAATATGCCCGCTCTCTGGAAGAGAAGCTCGTGCACGCGGGATACAGGGTCAAGGTGGACGACGGCTCGGAGACGGCTGGTGAGAAGTTCTACCATTGGGAGATGCTCGGCACCCCGGTCAGGATAGAGATAGGCCCTAGGGAGGCCGAGAGCAAAGTCCTGACCGTCACGAGGCGCGACCAGAGGAAGAGAGAGAGCGTCCCCGAGGATGCTCTTTTGAAGCGCCTGGCCTCGCTCGACCGGGAGATCCTAGGCGAGCTCTCCAAGAAGGCCTGGGGCTGGCTCAACTCCAACATCCAGGAGGCCACGTCCAAGGAGGACCTCCTCGCGAAGGCCAAGGGGGCGGGCGGATTCATCAAGTTCACCTTCTGCGGGAGGGAGGAGTGCGCCCGCGAGATCAAGGCCCAGACGGGAGGATACGAGGTGAGGGGGAAGAGGGTCGACATCGATGAGAAGCACGCCCCGTCCTGCACGTGGTGCGGGACGGAGGGGCTAGAGCTCGCGTATCTCGCGAAGGCCTACTGAGGTCAGACCGTCTCGACCGTCGTGGCCGAGCTGTAGAGCTTCCTGGCCTGCTGGTCGACGCTGTGGGGGAGCTCGATCTTGCCGAGGGCGATGGAGGTGAGCGACATCGACGACGCCGC
>Ga0209415_10021139_pt1 | contig 10048 bp, 6 predicted proteins | sample PeaSoiSIISIP2007_FD_187696 | JGI IMG/M metagenome (GOLD analysis project Ga0209415, IMG submission 187696) | Peat soil microbial communities from Weissenstadt, Germany - SII-SIP-2007 (SPAdes) (version 2) | ecosystem: Environmental > Terrestrial > Soil > Wetlands > Peat | place: Germany... | reverse complement strand
AAACGACACCGCTCTGTCCGCTTCGCCCGGCCCAGCCGAGACCGCCCGGCCTCCGCCAATTCACGATCGCCCGGTAAGGCGGTCGAGATAAATAAAGGCGGCAAGACGCCGAGGCGCAAGGCGCATGGCGCTTTGCGCGTACCGCCTTGCGCTTCGCGCTTCGGCAGGTTGCCACCTTTATTTATTTCCACCGCCTCAGAGCGTGCTTTGAAAATAGATCGGGAAGGGATTGCGAGCGCGGCGGGGTGGATGGCCAGGCGCGCCGAGGGCGCATATTCGCCAGAAATCTGTAACCGAGGCGCAACGACTTGTCCGCCGTAGCTTCAGCGAAGGCGGAAGCCAGCCGCTCCGCTCGGCCGCAAGACCGCCCGAGGTATTTTCAAAACAAGCTCTAAGCTGGCCCTGTGAGCGGAAAAGTCCGGAAAATCCCGGAAAAAAATAAAAAATGCAGAGCAGCAGAGTCTCCGAAAAGCAAGCGGCGAAAAAGTGGGTGCTGGACGTCATCGCAAGGGCGGCCCCTGGTAACGATTTCGATCAACGCGCGGCCTTGGCCGACTACATCCTCTCCGGCCGGCGCTGAGGCAGGTCCGTTCCGTGAGCAGCAAGAACATCCCCCACCCCCATCGCCTGCCAGGTCTTCGACGTCCCGGCCGCGTCTTGTTCACTTTTCGGCGCGGGCGGTAGGAATGGCCGGGACCAGAATCTCTTGCGCGCCCGGGGCCAGCGCGGTTTTGGTGGTCGCTCCGCCTGGCCAGCGCACCAGGAGCGCTTCGGCCGGACCGTCCAAGCCCAGCACCTGCGTGGCCGAGTCCTGGGACCAGTAGCCGCCGCCGGCATGAACCTCGCGCATGGGACCCAAGCGGCCGCCGCGGTATTCCAGCCGCATCTGGGCTCCGATGCCCTGCGGATTGCCGGGCAATCCCTGCAGCCGCACGCGCAGTCCTTTCTTGCCGCCGATGTTACGGAACAGCCGGGTGGCATTGGCGTTCTGGGCCATGACCAGGTCCACGCGCCCGTCATGGTCAAAATCGCAAAGCGCCACCCCGCGGCCCTCGCCATCAACCGCGATCCCGCTTTCCTGCGCGGGCACGGCCCGAAACCCGCCCCGCCCGTCCCCCTTCAACCAAAGCCCGCGCCCCGCGTCGAGCCGGGAGGTGAGCGGGGGCACTCCAAAAAAGTTTTGGCTCAACACGAGGTCCTCGTTGCCATCGCCATCGAGGTCGCCGACGGCGATGCCGAAGACGGGAGAAAACTGGGCCTCGCGCGGGAGAGGCCGGGCTTCGAAATGATCGCCTCGATTGATGAAGATCATGCTCTCGAACGTGTTGATGGCCGCATCGCTCATTTGGGCCTCATGGCCTTTCATGAATTCCGCCACGCCGGCGGTGCTGAACTCGGTAAAACTGTGGTATCGCTCGGTGATGAAAGGCAATGCGGAAGCCAGCGTTTCCCAATCGCGCCAGGGGACGAGCTTCCTGAGGTCCTCGTCATAATAGGCCTCGACCACGGACATCCGGCCGTCGCCGGCGAAGTCGCCGTAGTAAAAGTGCATGGGCTGCGACAAGTGACTTTGATATTTGGTGTTGCGTCCCCAGTTGCCCGCCACGATGTCCATGCGTCCATCGCCATCGAAATCCCCCACCGCCACGCTGTTCCATAAGCCGATATGGCCCGCCAGACCCAAGGCACCGGTGATTTCGCGGAATATCCCGGAATAGGCTTTAAATACGCGGACGGGACCGGCTTCGCAGGCCAGGATCAACTCGGCGATTCCATCGCCATCGAGGTCGCTCCAAATCGCCCCGCTGACCATTCCCACCCGAGCGAAGGCGGCGCCGGCCGCGGGCGCAAGTTCGAGATTGCCTTCGCGGCACTGAAAAAGCAGAGAGCTGGCGGGTTCGGGAAAACGGCCGGGGATAACCCGTCCGCCGACGAAGAGCTCGAGGTTGCCGTCTCCCTGCACATCCGCCAGGGCCAGCGGCCCGGTGCTCGAGACTTGTCCCGGCAGAGTGTCGAGCACGGTTCGGCGGTTGAGGTCATAAAGGCGCGCCACCGCCGCATTGGTCTCGCCATCTTCGTAGTTGGCCGAGCCGGCCAGCAGCCTCGCCCCCCGTTTCGCCTCCCGCCAGGCCACCACCGCGGTCTGGCCCTGGGGCACTGGCGCATCAAAAGGCGGCCCGTTCCAGCCAACGAAACCACCCCGGCCGTCGTTCTTGAAGGCGGCCAATTTTCCCCCCGGGCCACTCGATATGATCAAATCCTCCCAACCATCGCCATCCAGATCGAACCACGCTACGCCCGGCCCGAGCTGGCTTAGCTTGTGCGGCAACAACGGTTGCCGGCGATAATCATCATAATCCTCCTCGACATGACGATGGTGAATCAGGTTGCTGACGTCCGTGAGCAGTGGCTGGATGGGAGTGATGGGAGTGATGGGAGTCGATGGGAGGTTTTGAGAGTTGGTCATGGGGCTGACATCGGCGGGGAGCGGCTGGGGGGGCTCGTCAATTTCATAGAGCCGGTTGGCCCTGGCGTTGGCAATCAGGCTGCGCCGCCCGCTGCGCCAGCGCACCTCGATGGTCAAGTCGCTCTCCAAACTCGCCGCGGCAAACACCCGCTCCGCGTCGTCGCCAGACAAGTAGCGTCCCCCGCAGATCATCTCCTGGCTTTGCCCGGGCAGGCCCGTTTGCGACACCATGATGCGGGAGCCGATGCCGCGCGTGTTGGGCGGCAACCCGCGCAACCGCACCGCCAGGCGCGGGCGAACGGTGTCGTTGCGCAGCAGCAGCGGCCCGTCATTCAGACAGTTGACTACCACGTCCAGGTCGCCGTCGTTATCCAGGTCTGCCAGCGCGACGCCCTGCGAAATCTTGTGCGAATCAAACCCCCAGGCTCGACCCACCGCCTCGAAAGTTAGATCACCCCGGTTCCGAAAGGCCAGGTTCGGCACGTCGAGCGGCTGGAAAAGCTTGCGCAGGCTCAACTGGTCCATGCGCGACCGCCGCTGCTCCCGCTTCATCCGTTCGATGCGCCTCGAGATATCGATATTCTGCGCGTCCCGCAAGTGGCCCGTCACCAGGAGCAGGTCCTCGTAGCCGTCCAGGTCAACGTCCAGGAAAACCGGGCACCACGTCCAATCCGAGGCCTCCACGCCGCTATACTGCGCAATCTCCGCATACGTCCCGTCCCCCCGGTTCCAAAACAGGGTGTTGCGCGAATACTGGGGCCGGTTCTCGATCGCCCCGAGAGGCAGCGGTATGGCTCGACGGTCCATCAACTGCACCTGCCGGCTCGCGTGCTTCGGGCTGAGCATGTCGGCGACGAAAAAATCGTCGTGTCCATCGCGATCGATATCCGCGAAATCTATTCCCATTGAAAACAAACTCGTGTGCCGCAGGGCAAGCCGTTTGATCGCTCGAAATCGCCCGTGCCCGTCATTGAGCCAGATGCGGTCGGGCGAATGAAAATCGTTGCAGACGTAGAGGTCCGGCGCGCCGTCCCCGTTCAAATCGCGAAACATGACCGAGAGACCCCAATCGTAGGGCACCGCGCTGGGCCGGCCGTCTTCGTCGAGAAACGAACCGTCCGTCCAGCTCATCTTTACAAAGCTGCCGTGTCCGCTGTTGCGATAGCAGGCGTGGGCCTCGCCGTTCTCGAGCAGACCCATCACGGGGTCCACGGTAAAACGTCCGGCGAGATCGGGCTCGGTGACCGGACGCCCGTTGACGGCCAGGACGGTGTAGTGGCCGTTGGTCACGGCCGTGCGGAGCTTGACCTCGAGCTCGTCGCGGAACGTCGAGCTGCGGTAATTGGCCACATACAAATCCAGAAAGCCGTCCCCATCAATGTCGGCCAACGCCATCGACATGCTCCCCGTACGGCTGCGCAAACCCCACGCATCCGTGGCTTCGTGGAAATGACCCTTGCCGTCATTCAGAAAGAGGCGTGTGCCGGTGCCCACTCCGTTGACCAGAAGGTCCAGATGCCCGTCGCCATCCACGTCCGCGAACACCGCGCCACTCGAGGCCTGACCCGCGCACGCCACTCCCGCCTCCGCGGTAATGTCCGCGAACTTCCAATTGCCCAGGTTGCGATAAAGCGCCGACGGCCGGTCAATCCCGCAGAAGAAGAGATCGCATAAGCCGTCCCCGTCCACGTCGCCGGCGGCCACGCCCGAGCCGTTGAGCAGAATCTGGTTGGTCAGGTAGCGTTCTTCCGGTAGCCAGTTGGTGAAGGTGATGCCCGTCTGCTCCGGCCGCATCTCGGTGAACCCGGTCTTCCCCCTGGCCGGCACCGCCAGCGGCGCCCATCGGCAGCCGCTGGCAATCTGCCAGGCCTGCGCCTCGGCCCGGCCGCTCTGGTCCCCCCAAACGAGCAACCCTGCGACCAAGCCAAACGCCGGCATTCTCATGCCCGTAATCTGGCCTTAATGCAGGGAGGTTGACAAGCCGGTCTTTGAGAGGGCGCCGGCAAAGCGATGACGCCATTGGTGGCCGGCGCGCAAAAGCGGGAGCAAGCTCCACGCACTCCACACGCTTCGCGACCTGCGGACCGGCTCCGAACTGGCGAAGCCTTTGGAGTGCGTCCAGCTTGCTGGCGCTTTGGGTTTGGCCGGGGCGTACCAAGGCAGAAGCAAACAGCCACCCCCTCCAGAGAAGGGGGTGGCTGCGCCACCGCTATAAACGGGCCGCCAGTGACGGGGTTTACGATGACCCGGGTTGGAGCGGCGAGGCTTCTTATTGGCTGCTGAGCCGGAAGAACAGCCTGGTATTGACGGCGGGGGTTACGGTGTAAGTCGTGCCCGTCGGAGGGGGGGTCACCGCGCTCCAGGGGCCCAGCAGCGAACTGGCCGATTGGAGTATGCCGGCGCCGGTCCAACTGAGCATGATGGAACCGTTGGCTTGCCTCGCGAAGGAGATCGCGCTGAGTTTAGGCGGCGTGGTCATCGGGCCGAGAACCACCGCATTGGAGAAATAACCCTGGACGATACTGCCTTTGCCGTTTCCGGTATCCACGTAAGTGCCGAGCCCGAAGGAGATCCCGTTCGTGTATGGGAACGGCGCAGAGCCACCGTAGATCCCGTCCACCCACATCTGCAGCACGCTGCCGTTAGCTTCCACTTTGATATGGTGATTGCCCAGATCGTTGAGCGACGGCGCCGCGAGCGCCGACAGGACGACGCCTACGCCCGCCAGCGGCGAGTTGGTGGTAGCGCCGATCGAGTCGAAATACTCCCACCCGCCGGCCTGGCCGAGATGCGTGTCATAATCTCCAAACCACACATAGTTCGTCCCCTCGGTGACCCAGACGCCCGTCCATTCCAATGTATTATTGCCGCTGGTCAACGTGGCCTTCATCGAGGTCCGGTCCACTTCGAATGTAATCGGCGAGAGCAGGCTTGCGTTGTACGACGACGTCAGGTAAAGACCGTACCCGGCCCACAAAAAAGTAGTCGCCGAATCTACGGCCTGGACGTACATCTCGAGCACCCCGTTGGTGGCGGACACAGCCGAATTGGTCACGTCGTTGTCCACCCCCGGCGAGCTGGCGCTCAGGGTCCAATAATTCGAGTTGAACGTGCTGTTGGTGAACAGGTCGTTGAACAGTACGGTGGTGGGCGCCGTCACCGTTATGGCCACGGGGCTGCCCGAGACCGGCAAACCTTGAGCGTTGGTGATGACAAATGAAGTCTGCCCCATACCGGCCGCCACCACGTCGACCGACTGGACGTTCGTTCCGGCCTGCGGAAACTGGAGCGTCAGCACTCCAGCGGTCGCTCCCTGCGGCGTCGCCACGCTGGGGTTCTGGCTCGTGATGGTCGCCGTGACGGTGTTCGTGCGCAGCAGCGGAACCGTAACCGTGATGACGTTCGTATTGACCCCCTGCTGCGTCTCGATCGCGGCCGGAGAGACCGCGATTGGGGGCAGGATGTTCTGAATTTCAAGGTTGGAAAACACGCCGACCACCGAGTCCCCTACCGCCCGCGCGTAGGCCCCGAGTTCAACATAGATCCCCGCGGTCACCGGGAACGGATAACTGCCACCCGAGATGCCGTCCAGAAAGACCTGCACCGTGCTGCCGTTGGCTACCAACGTCATTTGATGCTTGTTCGTGTCGTTGAGCGACGAGAACGCACTGACGGCGGTCCCCGAGCCCGTTTGGGCGAGCGGGGCGGTGGTGCCGTTCACCTCCCAGCCGGTTTCGCCCAGGTCTTGCCCAAAGAAGAAGAGCTTCGAGTTGGGCCGGCCCGCGGTGGTGAGGTATACCCCGGTCCTGGCCCCCGTGTCCGCCGTACCAGTAAAGTTGCTGATCGGATTAATAGAATCCCGCTCCACCGTGACCTCAAGCGGGAGTTGGGGCGTCGCCGTAAACGGCGCTTTGGTCTCGAGCGCAATACCTGCCCAGTAGGGCGTGGTATCGGTCTGCCCGCTGATAACCAGCGTGCCGTTGGTTTGCTCCAACGTATACGTGCCCACCCCGGTAGTCTCGAAACCGTTCGTGTCCTGCGACCATGTGCTGGTGTTGATCACGTTGCCCACGAAGTCCTCGGTTAGCCGAACCCCGGGACCCAGCAGCACCACCGCACTCAGCGTGTTGGCGCTCCCCATGCCGATGTTGTTCGTCAGGGAGAAGATAGCTCCCCCGACAGCGACCGATTGGATGGAAAGGGGCAGCACATTGGTGCCCCCGGCGGGGAAGGTGAGGGTCGAGCTCCCGCCGACGGCCCCGACCGGCACCGCCACGCCGGGCGTGTCACTGGTCACCGTGACCGGAACGGCTTGGCTCTTGTTGGCGCCCGGCGGGATCCGCACCACCACGTTCGAGGCGCTTTGGCCCAACAGCAGCGTCACCGAGGCGGGAGAGAAGGCCTCGAACCCCACCGTTTCCACTTGCGGGTTGGCAAAGATCACGTCCGAGGTATCGTTGTTGGCCCGCGCCTCAGCCCCGATCGCGAACGTCACCGCGTTGAACGGGAACGACGGGGGCGGGATCAGGCCAGAAGGAACGCCGTCCAGGAAAAGCAAGGCCGTGGACCCATTGAGCGCGACCGTCATAACGTGCGACAGGCCATCGTTCATACTGGCGTTGAACGCGGCGATGGCCGTTCCGCCCCCAGTCGGCAATTCGCCCGACGCGCCGACCTTCTGGTTGTAATCCCAACCGTTTTCAGGGGTGTCATTCGCGAACAAAACAAAATCGGTCAGGGGCGTCCCCGGGGGCAGAATGAACACCATGCTCCGGTGCGCGGTATCGCCCGAGTTTGAGTTGTCGGCCACCCGGGTCACCGAGAACACCACATTCGTCTCGGCATTGACCGGGAAGTTGGTCGCCATCGTAATCTCCCCTCCCCCCCACCATTGTTCGGTCGTGGTGCCCGTGATCTCGACCACCCCGTTGGACACACTCTCAGTAAAATTGCCCGAGCCTCCTTCCTGGGAGTACGCAGTAACCTTCCATTTATTCGTGTTCAGGGTGGTGCCCGAAAAGTTGTCGGTGAAGACCACGTTCGTGACCTGCGCCGAGGCGCCCGGGACCATCAGGAAACCCGAGAGCATGAGCGCCCCCACTGATATTCTTGGTATGGCTTTCATTGCAATGTTTGTCGGAACTCCGGAGTTGATGTTGAACTATTCTGCTGCGCAACGCGCCAAGCCGAAAGATCGAAATACGGCTTGACGATTACTGGTGCATCGAGGAAGAATATACTTGGGTTTGGCAAAAATGCAAGGCACAAAGTGGTTTTTTTGCATTTTTTGACAAAGGCCTGGCTCATGCAAGAGCTGCGGACGGTTTTTGGTTGCCCACCGGTGTGCCCTGAAAGCCAAGCTTGGGGTGCTTGCCTTGTTCTTCACGGTTCATCAAGCAAAGGACCGGCTTATCCCCGAGCCACCGGCGAAAGGGCTGCCGCGCGGCTGCAACGTAACCCTGGCCAACTTAGAGCTGTCCCGACAGCCCGGCGAACGGAACCTCTGTCGGGACCTTTGTCGTCCCGATTCAGAATCGGGATTTCGACAAAGTTTGCGACATTATGTGGAACTCCACATAAGCGACAAAGGTCCCGACAAAGGCTTCCGTTCGGAGCTTTTGGGACGGGCTCCAGTCTATTGCTGCTTCTTCCCCGCCCGCAGCTTCTCGATATACTCGCGGGCAAGTTGGTTCGTGGGCTCGAGCCGCGCCGCCTCCTGGACGCCCTCATCCGAGAGTCTGTATGCGCGGCATGGCTGGGGGGTTGCCGAGCGAACCGTCGATCATGACCACCAGATCTGCATCATGCACCGGTGGTTGCGGAGCGAAGGCGATTAGCCGCTGGACGCCGGATGCGTATTCTGTTCTCATCTCGGATGTCGCCGGCCGGGCGCCAGTCAGTTTTCGCCTTCGGCGGCAGCCGTTTCGCTATGAACAACCAAGACCTGCTCCTGGGGTTCTTAAAGGCTTACAACGCCAAAGACGTGACTGCGATGCTCGCCTTTTTTGACGAAACCTGCATTTTCGAGAACATCTCGGGCGGGAAGGTGACCGTCCGCACCAAGGGCAAAGCCGAACTCGAAGCGCTCGCTCGAAAATCCGCGGACGCGTTCGCGTCGCGAGAGCAGAAGGTGGTCTCGTTGACCGAGGGACAGGGTCGGATCGTTGCCGAGATCGACTATCACGGGGTCCTGCAAGCCGACCTCACGCCCGAGTTGAAGGCCGGCAGCCGCCTTGATTTGCGAGGGGTTTCGGTGTTCGAATTCTCCGGCGGGAAGATCATCCGCTTGAGCGACTATAGCTGAACCAGTCAGCTCCGACGGCACGTATCCGATAACCTGGAGTGCATGTTGGAAGAATCGGATTGAGCGATGAGAGCAGTTGAGCATCAGGAACTCGCTCTCCGCGATACGAAGCGTGAGGAACTCGAATGGATCTGTGCAATGGAGCAGGGCGAGGCGAAACAGTTCATCATTCCGTACCCGTTGGAACGGCACTTGTTGGAATTATCGAAGCCAGATGTCGTTTATAAAACGATTTGGCAAGCGGACGAGCCGGTCGGTTTCGTGATGCTGGTGCTCGACCCGGATGGTCGAAGCGTCGAGTTTCGCAGAATAGTGGTCTCCAAGCCAGGCCATGGGTACGGGAAGAGAGTGGTGAGGATGGTGGACGAAGTTTGCCGAAACGCCCTCGGCAGGAGCCGGGTATGGCTGGACGTGTTCGAAACCAACGCGCGAGCCCGTCACGTCTATGAGCGGTGTGGTTACCGCCGCTTCGGAAGCGGCGAGCACGGAGGAAGAGCTCTGCTCCTGTATGAAAACTCGGCATGAGCTAGCCCCAAGGGAAGGCGGATGCCGGGGTCGTTTGGATTGGTCACTTGGTCGCCCGCCGCCGTTGAGTTTGTCGTCCGGCGGCGCGACAAAGGTGCCGTGCACGTTTTGCAATGCGGCAGGCTCGGCGACGACATGACCAGGGCCTCTTCGGGCCCAGTGCCACGCAGCCGGGGGAATACCCGAAGCCCGCGCAATAGTGGTTGAACTCGGAGGCGCCGGCCTATTAAGCTGGCGGTGAATGGAAAAGGGTGAATGATGCGCCTCATCCGCTACCGGCCTCAATACCGGGAACCGATGCTGGCGCTTCATCGCAGCGCCATCGAGGGATTCGCCCTGGGGATGAGCCACGAGCAAGACGAGGCTGACCTCATGGCAATCGAGCAGGTTTATCTGGCCAATGGCGGTGAATTTCTGCTTGGCTTCCTCGACCAGCGGCTCGTGGCGATGGGCGGCTTTAAGAGGCTTTCCGAGACCTCAGCCGAACTGCGGCGCATGCGAATTGAGCGCGAGCTTCAAGGCAAAGGTTATGGCACCCAATTGCTGCGGGAGTTGGAGCAGAGAGCCTTTCAATCCGGGATTCGCACCCTTTCCCTGGAGACGGCGCGAAGGCGGCCATTGACGCTCGAATTCTATCGCCAGCACGGCTATCAAGAGACGGGCCGGGGCCTTTATGGCGCCGTCGAGACGGTTCGATTCAGTAAGGGCGTGTAAATAAATAACCTTTACAACTTGACTGGTTCTTTTGGCGG